>Ga0041059_1000411_pt1 | contig 31816 bp, 27 predicted proteins | sample AraColnosormetaG_FD_56232 | JGI IMG/M metagenome (GOLD analysis project Ga0041059, IMG submission 56232) | Arabidopsis roots microbial communities from North Carolina, USA - Col MF nosort | ecosystem: Host-associated > Plants > Roots > Unclassified | place: USA: North Carolina | collected...
AGGAACGAATTTACTTGCAAANACAAGACCTTTGATTCACACCAAAAAAAAAAAAAAAGACAAGACCCTTGATTTTGTTTTGATTCTCAAATATTTTGGGTTTTGAGCTTTGCGTAAATATTGTCAAGCTTGGGAATTTGGGCAATACAGTAACAGAAGAATGGAATAACTTGGAGATCAAGTAGTTTTTCTTACATATCCTCCAAACCAGAATGATTCTTCCAAATTGAATCATTCTGTAGAGGTCGACGAAATAAAGAATATAATCATAAATTAAATCATTGATTGCTATTTCTTTCTTTATTGACTTTTAAAACAACATAAGAGACAAATTTAGAAGAAGAGAGGAACTAATAAAAAGTGTACACAAAAAGCCTGTGAAACTGGTTCAGGACACACACAAGACAAATGCCTCAAAGACAATATGAGCTTAGAGCTTTCCTTTAACCAGCAGAGCTCAAAGGAAAGCATCCTTCTCAAGCAGCTTCACCACCTCCAGCTGGCTGTTGAGCTTCGCTACATCAATTGGCGTCTTCTCGTCTAGGTTTTGCAGAGTGCTGCAACCACACACATCAACCAAAGCACATATAATTAAAGTCCTGAAACAGTGTTTAATGGAGTTGTTTCATTATAAGTACTGTGTTGTGAGACTTACACTGCAGCACCATTCTCCAGGAGAAGGCTTACACACTCTTTCCTCCCGTAACCAGCAGCATAATGCAGAGGTGTGTTCTTGTTTTTGTCAACCGCATTAACACTTGCTCCAGCATCGATAAGAACTTGAGCACATTTCAACTGTTGATAGGGCTCAACAGGGTTAAACTCAGTTCAATCCATATTCATAAGCAAAATCTTTAGTATGCAAGTAATCGCCAGTTCCATCTCATTGCTCTTTCACCAAATATTTGAACTTGCTATAAGTAATTGTGTCATGAAACTCGTAGACGTAAGTAGACTGGTTACTTTTCTACCAATTGAATGATTATAAAGATTCTTAACTTCACAGCTACTGAAAAAAAGAGAACCATCTAAATCCGAATATTTAATTGCCGTGAATTGATAAGAGAATTGCATACCTCGCCGTATCCACAAGCAAAATGCAATGCTGTCCTTCCTTCAGAATCTTCTTCATCTTTGTTACCACCAGATGCCAAGGCAGCTTTCAAACCCTAATGAATCAACGAATAAAAATCCAATAACGAGTTCAACAAAACAAAACTTGGAACATCTAATTCCTCAAGCAACACGCAAGATAAATCTCACATGGTCAAGCATATTAACGTAGGAAGCAGTCTAACCTCAACATCACCAAGACTGGCAGTTTGGTGAACAATAGACTCTTCTTCTTCACCTTCTTCTGCTACCTCAGGTTCAGCTGAAACAGTCTGGTCTGGTAAGCCAGCAACAGGCATACCCATTGCTTCACCCAGCTTTTTCAGCACTTCTGGATCATTCCAGTACCTAAAACAGAATAAATAATTCTTCCTTCATAAACAGAAACAAACTCTACAGTTTCTCTAAAAAACATTGAAAGAAGTTTGTATCACTCACTTCATCATGGCAGAAGGACCACCAGCATCAATCTCATCTAGTATAGGTTTCAACTCTGGATCTTCTTTCATCCGCGCCATACGCTCAGTAAAGTGTTCTGCTGTTTCAGGATTCGAGAAAGCATCCAAAAAAGGAGACATTTGTGGATCCTGTAGGCAAAAAAAATAAATAAAATCAGATAAGACACAGAGCTTCATTCAAAGCCACACCTCGATTAGATGGAAAAAGTCATCAATTCCTAACCTGAACTAAGGCGGTACCAAGTTTCTCGGCCATTGTCTTAAACTCAGGGTTATGCATAACCTGTTGCATTGTATTGACATACTGTTGAGGATCAAAGTTAGGGAAACCACCTTCCTGGCCAGCGTTAGGAATAGATCTCTGAAGCTGCTCAGCCAATTGGTTAAACGCAGGATCTTTAGCTATTTGCTCAGCCATTTCTCTGATGCTAGGATCCTACAAAAAAAACCATTATCAATTAAAAAAAAACTCAAAGAAGATAACTTTTCAATTGTGCTAACAGCAAAGGTAACTTACGTTGAGAATACTAGCCATATTAGAGAAATCAAAAGCATTGAAATTCAAGCCAGGCATAGCTGATGAAGTTGAACTCCCAGAAGCTGATTCCGGCTTAGAACTCTTATTCTCCTCCGTCGATTTGGGTTTCTCATCTACAGTAAACAAATTACAATGAACCAATAACCAAATCTGACTAGAAACGATTCATTATCGCAGATCAGATTGTATACTGAGAAGAAAATAATCACCTGAAAGAAGAGGATTTTTCTCCGAATTGGAAGCCATTAAGTATGACTAAAACCCTACAAAAAACACAATTTTGTTTTCAGGAAAAGGTGTAAACAAGAGATTCAACGAAAATAAGCGAAGAGGAAGACAAAGAAATCGAATCGACAACTACCTAAGAGAATTTAGTAAGAAAAGGAAGAAGAAGAAGAAATTAACCCGAAAAGACAATGTTGTGGTGGCAAACGCTCATGAAACTTGAAATACAGATAATCTTTCTTTTTTTTAATATGACGACAAGAGAAAAATTATTTATTTATCAGCTGGATTTTGGATTGAGAAGAAGATCAACTGCGAGGGACAACAGCCACTGCTTCTCCATTGAAGTTTGAACCTAAAGCTAAGAGGCCTTTTATTTTTAATCAAATTTATTGTTATTGGCCCATATAAACCTGTTTACCTCAAGGCCCAAGCCCATGCGTTTGAATAATAAGATCAGCCACGTAAGATTTGTGATTTAAGATCAAATTATCCGTTAATGGATAAACACGCGTCACTTCACGGAAGCAGCCGTTCATGGCAGCCACGCTTCCACTCTGTGCTGCCCTCCGATCTCCCGTCTCTTCCCGGAGATTCGCTCCAATTCACAAAACCGACGTTCCTTTTCAGTTCAATGTCGTCCTTTCACCGTTTTTCGGTTCCGTCGCTATTGGCGGTAGAATTTTCCCGCGTTTACCGGCGGCGAAGCAGGAGACTGATCAGGATGAGGTTGGATTTGATCAGCAGCCGTCTCAGGAGCTTGCGATAGCGTCGGCTTGTTTGGTTGGTGTTCTCACTGGAGTTAGTGTGGTTCTATTCAACAACTGTGTTCACTTGCTTCGAGACTTTTCCTGGGATGGGATTCCTGATCGTGGAGCTTCGTGGCTTAGAGAGGCACCGATCGGTTCCAATTGGTTGCGTGTTATCCTTGTTCCGACTATCGGCGGTTTGGTGGTGAGCATCCTCAATCAGCTTCGAGAATCTGCTGGAAAATCTACTGGAGATTCTCATTCTAGTCTCGATCGCGTAAAGGCAGTGTTGCGTCCTTTCCTTAAGACTGTTGCCGCATGTGTGACGCTTGGGACTGGAAATTCGCTGGGGCCGGAAGGTCCAAGTGTTGAAATTGGAGCGTCAATCGCTAAAGGTGTGAATTCTCTGTTCAATAAAAGTCCTCAGACTGGCTTCTCACTTCTTGCCGCTGGCTCAGCTGCTGGCATTTCCTCTGGTTTGTTCATCTGATATTTGCTAATGTTGTTCTCTCTTGCGTATGGAACTCTTGATTGATTCGTTAAGAGGACTTTGTTATATGTTGTTACAGGGTTCAATGCAGCTGTGGCTGGATGCTTCTTTGCAGTTGAATCCGTTTTGTGGCCTTCTTCATCAACTGATTCATCAACTTCACTTCCAAACACAACTTCTATGGTTATTCTTAGTGCTGTTACTGCTTCTGTGGTTTCCGAAATCGGTCTCGGCTCTGAACCTGCGTTTAAGGTTCCTGACTATGACTTCCGCTCTCCTGGAGGTAATATGCATTGCCATTCTTATGCTTTTTACGCAAGGGAACCAGAAACCAAACTTATGAGAGCTGGTCACTGATTTTCAGAACTTCCACTCTATCTTTTATTGGGCGCTCTGTGTGGCTTGGTCTCGTTGGCATTATCTCGATGTACATCATCCATGACATCTGCTGTTGACAGTCTTAACAAGGATGCTGGGATACCAAAGGCTGTATTTCCTGTAATGGGTGGATTAAGTGTTGGTATCATAGCTTTGGTATACCCTGAAGTATTATACTGGGGTTTTCAGAATGTGGATATTTTGTTGGAGAAACGTCCATTTGTGAAGGGTCTTTCAGCTGATCTTTTGCTTCAGCTGGTAGCGGTCAAGATAGCTGCAACCGCATGGTGTCGGGCTTCTGGACTTGTCGGTGGATACTATGCTCCTTCTCTCTTTATTGGCGGGGCAGCAGGAATGGCCTATGGAAAGTTTATTGGACTTGCTTTGGCTCAGAACCCTGATTTCAATCTCTCTATCTTGGAAGTGGCATCTCCACAAGCTTATGGTCTGGTACTGTTCTTATGTGGTCAATGTTTCAAAATTGTCTTAATTTCAGACTTTCTTGATTGGTTACCTATCAATACTTTGAACAGAATATTTTTTCGGGTTAACTGAGAATGGATGCTAGTTTTTTTGTAGCTTCATTGCCAATGATCCTGTTTGTCTCATTGTTTAACAGGTTGGAATGGCTGCTACACTTGCGGGGGTTTGTCAAGTTCCTCTTACAGCAGTACTACTGCTATTTGAACTTACACAGGATTATCGTATAGTGTTACCTCTACTGGGAGCTGTAGGCATGTCTTCATGGATTACATCTGGACAATCAAAGAGACAAGAAACTAGAGAAACAAAAGAAACTAGGAAAAGAAAGAGCCAAGAAGCTGTACAGTCTCTGACGTCATCTGATGATGAATCATCAACGAATAACCTTTGTGAAGTTGAAAGTTCTCTTTGCCTTGATGATTCTCTCAACCAATCTGAGGAGCTGCCGAAGAGTATTTTTGTTTCAGAAGCCATGCGAACAAGATTTGCGACAGTTATGATGAGCACTTCTTTGGAAGAGGCATTAACTCGTATGCTGATAGAGAAACAATCCTGCGCCTTGATTGTTGATCCTGACAATATCTTTCTCGGTATACTTACACTTTCAGACATTCAGGAATTCAGCAAAGCAAGAAAAGAAGGAAATAATAGACCCAAGGTACGAAATTGAATAGTCTGAAATAACTATTTCTTTGATCATTAATTGAAGCATTTCTTTGGCTTAGGATATTTTTGTTAATGACATCTGTTCGAGGAGTGGAGGAAAATGTAAAGTGCCATGGACTGTTACACCTGATATGGATCTTCTCGCTGCCCAAACAATCATGAACAAGCATGAACTTTCTCATGTTGCAGTCGTTTCAGGCAGCATTGATGCTCCCAGAATACACCCTGTTGGGGTCCTGGATAGAGAATGTATCACTCTAACACGCAGGTAAACCTGCATCTATTTCCCCTCGGTTTAACTGTTTGTCCCAAGATCACCTTTTCATATGGATTGTTTTTAATGAACCTAACTGACTAACCTAGTCTTCCATATGACAAGAGTGTGTAGAGAGTCTGTGTAACTATAACTTGGGCTGCCAGGTTTCCCACATTGGATGTAGTAGAAGTTAAATTAGTTAAAAAAAATTACTTGCAACTTTTTGTTTGCTCATCAGAGGAAAGGAGTGAGTCGCAAAGTCCAGTTTGCTAGATTTTTAATTTTAGAGCTTTCATCTGTATTAGAGTTGATACCGAAAATATTGACCCAGCAAATAAGGTTCCTCAATTCATTTGAAACTTTTCGGTGTAGATGCTGCATTGGAGATGATACTGGTTTTTCTTAACCTTTTCTCTTGCTTGACCTGGCAGGGCTCTAGCAACCAGAATGTACCTCCTAAATTCGCTGTATCTGTAAATGGTCTTGCTTTGTAACTCTTCTGAGCTGACCAGGGTGATTTCAATTTGTTTCTTCTGTGAGGCTCCGGGCCAATTTTTGTTCTTTGTATTAAGAGATTTGGGGAGAATGAGTTGGCTGGTGCAGCGTGGATGTTTTTTGTCTACTCCATCTGTTGGTTTAAATGGTGAAGCCCCCATTTCTCACTTAAGGTGCTGAGCAATCCAAAGGGAATCGAAACATGGAGCGTGGTTCTGAGAAAATCTTCAGAAATTTTCCTGAAACCAAAGATATGTGCTCAGGTGATTCGTTACCATTTACACTTTTTTCTTACAGATTGTTACTGTACCTTACTTAGTATTGTCTATTTTGTAAAGTGCTTTCTGACTTATATCATATTGAGAAAGTTTTGACTACTTAAAGACTAACAGTGTCAACAATTGTAAGGGTTTCCTTGTCCACTATTTTGTATATTGAAGAACATTGAAATATATTGGAATGCCCTTATTTCTGGTGTGTGTGTCTCTCTCGGTGAGCCGCAAGGGCATGTTGACATCTAATTGTATGGATATTTTTCTCTAAGAAAATTCCTAGAGAAAACAGTAGTCAGGCCATTGTGTTGGTTAAACAACCCTCCTAAAACCTTTTAGGTAAAGAAGAAGCAACCCCGCATGGGTTGAATGACCTACCTAACCTATACTTACCTCCATCATGATATAGCTAGTACCCTCTGAACATGCATGGATACACATGCTATATAATCATTCGGGTGTGATTCCATTTATACCGGAAAATGGATCAAGCAAAGGGAAAAGTCTGTGTTACTGGTGCTTCAGGCTTCTTGGCTTCTTGGCTTGTAAAGAGGCTTCTACTTGAAGGATATGAAGTTATCGGAACAGTCAGAGATCCAGGTCTTTCTATCCTTCTTGTTTCCTTTGTCTTGGTCCGATTTGGTGCCTGTCAGTACTCAGTTAGTTTTCATGTTTTGACAGGAAATGAGAAGAAACTTGCGCACCTATGGAAGTTGGAAGGGGCAAAGGAGAGACTACGGTTGGTGAAGGCTGATTTAATGGAAGAAGGAAGTTTTGATAACGCCATAATGGGATGCCAAGGAGTGTTCCATACTGCTTCTCCGGTGCTTAAACCTACCTCTAATCCAGAGGCATGCCACGACAAACTTTTTTTTCTGGTCACACTATGCTTTGTGTATCTGTTACTAGATTATCTATTCTCTGACTTTTTCTTCCTTATAATTTGATAGGAGGAGATTCTGAGACCAGCTATAGAAGGAACCCTGAATGTACTGCGATCATGCAGGAAGAATCCTTCCCTGAAGCGCGTGGTTCTCACCTCATCCTCTTCAACAGTCAGGATCAGAGATGATTTTGATCCCAAAATCCCTCTTGACGAATCAATTTGGACGTCTGTGGAACTCTGCAAGCGCTTCCAGGTATAATAATTTGAAAATAGCCTTTTATGTTTTACGAAAGGACAGAGATCAAAATGTCTTCTAGCTTACCCGAATGTGAAAGAGTAGCTATTTTGCTAAACACAAAACTCATATTAGCTAACTGTTTGTGTAAATGACTTTCACAATTTGATGCAACAAAAAAGGTCTGGTATGCCTTATCAAAGACATTAGCGGAACAAGCTGCATGGAAATTCTCTGAAGAAAATGGTATTGACCTCGTCACTGTTCTACCATCCTTCCTCGTTGGACCCAGTCTGCCTCCTGATTTATGTTCTACAGCTTCCGATGTCCTCGGATTACTGAAAGGTACTCACTTTCTCATTAATCTCTAAGCAAGATCACATGACTCGTTTTTGGGTCCAATATTCATCTGTTACAGTTGGTTATAACTTGTCATATAACACAACAGGAGAAACAGAGAAGTTCCAATGGCATGGACAAATGGGGTATGTTCATATCGATGACGTTGCACGAACCCACATAGTCGTTTTCGAACACGAAGCAGCTCAAGGCAGATACATTTGTAGCTCTAACGTTATCAGTCTAGAGGAACTCGTTTCATTCCTATCTGCTCGTTACCCATCACTCCCTATCCCCAAGAGGTTTGACACTGACCCTTTAAACTAAACCATCTCTCAAACCTTGTAAAATTTTAAAATCATAGATCATGATGATACTCTGTTTGAAAATTTCAGGTTTGAGAAACTAAATAGGTTGCATTACGACTTTGACACCTCGAAGATACAGAGTCTCGGGCTCAAGTTCAAGTCCCTTGAAGAGATGTTCGATGACTGCATTGCCTCATTAGTCGAGCAAGGCTATTTATCTACTGTTCTTCCATAACTCTTGGACTAGAGAATATGTGCAAATAAGATTGGTCTGAAATAGTAGTCATGTGGATTCACAATGAAAGAATGGGATTGGAAAACATGAAATCAAAGATTACAAACGATATAATCTTTACTTGTTTATGAACCAAATCATAACATATTTCTTCTCTCCAAGTTACGCTTTAAGACGAAAATCCCTCCGCAAGAAAAATCAAATGGATAAAGATTTCTCAAAACAATTACTGTAGCCAGAGACAGGGAACATACTTTAACTGCATAAGAATGCATAGATGATGAATAAGACTACTTATCGATTAGTAGCCTGAGCGATTATATTACTTATCGAACTGGCCTCCTCTTTTGCAACCTCCACCAGTTGATCCTTTGACAACATAACAGACAGAGACTGTCATTTCTCAAGAAAAAACTACTACACTAATATTTTCATGTCGATGACTTAAACATACAACTCAGTACCTGAGCGGATATAATCCTGGCTACTGTTTTCTTGCTTGACTCTTGAAGCTCCCCAGCAATCAAGAGCTCATCCAATATGTAATATGCCTAAGAAAGCAACAAGAAATCCAGAAACTGTCAGCAAGATATAAAGATGCAGAGGATAGAGAATCAAGTGACGAATGGCAGAGTCCTTGAGTGTTTGCAGCATGCTATTACCTTGTGGAAGTTAAAAATCAAATCGAGTTCACACACCTGAAGGTCATCAGATAAAACAATTCCTTATCATAATTTAGAGGTTCCGTTAAGGTAAGAGATAGTAAAGGTGGAATCTCAGCAGGTGCTGGTTTTTTTGGTACTCACACTTCCAAAATAGCGATCGAGAATCTCAACATAGTGATGAATGATCTCAAGGACCTCTAACTCGTTATCCTCCTGATCAATGCACATGCAGAAGTAGAGACTTGCATATCTTTTGTAAACAACTTTGTATCCTCTCCATTCAACAAAATTGCAGAGCTTTGGACCTCGATTCAGAATCACTCCACTGAGTTCACGTATAACCTATATACATAGCATGTAAGATGAGAGATGTATGCTAAAGCATAACAAGGTGTGAATGAAGCTCAATACATACCTTAGATCTTTCCTTCTGTGCATAAGGAGAATACCATTTGGTGAGCCTTACCTTTCCTTGCCGGCTAACTAGAAGCACAAAATGTATCTGAAAACACACAAATCAAAAACACACCATTGGTTTCTTATTAGGATCATCAACTCACCAGCTTAAGAAAGAGTCCAACAAACAAAGGTTTCAAATTTGAAGCCATTGAACTGAACTAGGAGGATCGAAACTACGAAAAATCAAACCCAGAAGCTAGCATTATCAAACTAAAGTCACCAAATTTTCTATCTGCAAAGAATAATTTGAAGAGAAATATCTGAAACCACCGATCAAGAGCAGATCCAAGTATCAAACTAATGAAGAAGAAGCATAAGAACGAATCGGAGATGCGAAATTCAAATCCAGGGCAGCATTCGTAAACACAGAATCGAAGATCGAGCATTGTTACCATGATTTCGTAACTCAAGACGGGACAAATCTGTAGTAGCGAAATCCAGAAACTGATAATCGATGATCCTCAACAAGAAAAAAATTCTCTTTGCTCAAACTGTCAAACATGTCGAGTGCCAGGGGTATAATTGTCATTTACATAATTAAAAACGGATTGCATTCCGGGTCGGATCCATGCAAACGGATTGCATTCTCAGCTAATTTTGTTCCATTATTGCAATTATCTTCTTAATCTTATCGAATAGACCAGGGCATTACACATTAAACGTAGCAATTATGTCAAAAGATTTTGAATGAAAATAATTCTTCAATTAATCTTATAGAATTAGTTTCTTAGGTATCAAATTTTTTAATTGTTCTTATACTTGGTGCTGGGTCAAACAACAGAAAAGTATAAGCAATTTTTTTATAACTAAGAATGAAAATATAAAATGCAAATGTAAAGGTAAGTCCATAATCAAAATAGACATAAACAACAGTTTTGATAAGACCCAACAGAAATAACTCCTGACTAACGTGAGCAGCGACTAATGGACACAATTGTGAAGTTATGAACATACTTAATCTCTCACATAAGCTTGTTTTTATTTAACCTTGGAGGGAAGGCATATTCTCTTGCATGCAGGCTTTATTTTTATTTTCTTTGATTTTTGTTTTTCTCAAGTTTCAATGTGTTTTGAAGTTGACATCATCATAGATATTAGGGTTTTAGTTGTTCTCCCAAAATATTCTTTCCCTTCTCTGCGAGACAGTGGAAGTTCAGTTTTATCACAAATTAGAACATGTTTATATGACAATAATCGGAAGATTTAGTTAGAGCCTTAATGTGTGAACATCAATTTACGAATATAATTAAAGTCCATTTTCTCCGTATTACTCACCTAATAATTAGGGGGGAAATGTTATTTAATACCTGAACTTACAAAAAATGGCCAAATTAACCGTGAATTCGTGAAATGGCCGTTTTATCTCTCAACAAAAAGTTGACTTCTATTTTAACCTTTAAGTTTGCGTTGACTCGGTTTAATAAACCACCGTTAAAAATCCTTCTAACAGCGTAATTAACAGCCGTTACAGAACATCCGTTAAGGTGATACGATGACGTTTTGTGCTATCAACAGACTTCAAAGTCGACGAAACCTCTGAAAAATCTCCAAATCAAAACCCAAATCCTAAAAATCATTCTCTCTCAAATTCGATCTGCTTCTCCTTCCGGCGTTGTTTTAGCTGCATCTTGTGCTCCCTCTTCTCCGCCACAAGACTCAGATACCACATTCGTTTCACCCCCAACTTCTTCTCCAATTTCATCTCTTTCTCCTCGCGGTGGTGCTTCGACTCCATCTCCCACCAAATTCTCTGATTCGTGAAGCATTGGAGATCCAATCCTCATAACGACGCCATTCTTTCTAACTAATGGCATTTCAGAAAACGAATTGAAGCAATTAGGGTTTCGATTTTGATTTTGGGGGCATGATTAAGTTTCGATTTGGGTTTAGGGTAATTGATTTTGTTTTGAGAATTTCTATTCTCGATTTTGATTTCTCTTTAGCACGAAAACGACGTCGTAAGACTATAGTAACAGATGTTTAACGGACTAAAACGTCTGTCAATTATGCTGCCGAGTCAACGCAAACTTGAATGTTAAAACAGAAGTCAACTTTTTGTTGAGAGTTAAAACGGCCATTTCACGAGTTCACGGTTAATTTGGCCATTCTTTGTAAGTTGAGGTATTAAATAACAGTTTTCTCATAATTTAATCTGTTTATTCGCATTTTCTATCGAATTTCGAGTTTTTGAATTTTGAGATTTGACTCTGAGAAGAATCTCCCATTGATTACCAGCTCGGCGATGGTGCGCAACTCGTCGGACGAAGAAGAGGACCACCGCAATTTAATCCCACAAAACGACACCAGAGACAACGATCTCAATCTACGCCCTGACGCCAGGACCGTAAATATGGCTAACGGCGGTGGCAGGAGTCCGAGATCGGCGTTACAGATCGATGAAATCTTGTCGCGAGCTCGGAATCGTTGGAAAATCTCAGTTAACAAGCGTTACGTCGTTGCTGCCGTCTCTCTAACTTTATTCGTCGGACTTCTGTTCTTATTTACTGATACTCGTACATTCTTCTCGAGCTTTAAGCTTGATCCAATGTCAAGCCGTGTCAAGGAATCTGAGCTCCAAGCTCTGAATCTTCTTAGGCAGCAACAGCTAGCGCTAGTCTCTCTGTTGAACCGTACGAATTTCAATTCTTCGAATGCAATTAGTTCTTCTGTAGTAATAGACAATGTGAAAGCTGCTCTACTGAAGCAGATTTCAGTGAATAAGGAAATCGAAGAAGTGCTTCTTTCACCACACAGGACTGGGAATTACTCTATCACTGCTTCTGGTTCAGATAGTTTCACTGGTTCTTATAACGCTGATATATGTAGAAAGGTAGATCAGAAGTTGTTGGACCGGAAAACGATCGAATGGAAGCCGAGACCAGATAAGTTCCTATTTGCTATCTGTCTCTCAGGTCAAATGAGTAACCACTTGATTTGTTTAGAGAAACATATGTTCTTTGCTGCGCTACTGGATCGAGTTCTTGTGATTCCAAGCTCTAAGTTTGATTACCAGTATGATAAAGTGATTGATATAGAGCGGATTAACACGTGCTTGGGAAGAACTGTTGTCATTTCTTTTGATCAGTTCAAGGAGATTGATAAGAAGAACAATGCTCACATTGACAGATTCATCTGTTACGTCTCGTCGCCACAGCCTTGTTATGTTGATGAGGATCATATCAAGAAGCTCAAGGGATTGGGGGTTTCCATTGGTGGGAAGCTTGAGGCTCCTTGGAGTGAAGATATAAAGAAGCCAACTAAGCGGACTTCTCAAGAGGTAGTGGAAAAGTTTAAGTCCGATGATGGTGTGATCGCCATAGGGGATGTCTTCTATGCTGATATGGAGCAAGATTTGGTGATGCAGCCTGGTGGACCCATCAACCATAAATGTAAAACACTGATCGAACCCAGTAGGCTCATTTTGGTGACGGCACAACGATTCATCCAGACATTCTTAGGAAAGAATTTCATCTCGCTTCATCTCCGTAGGCATGGGTTCCTTAAGTTCTGGTGAGTTTTTTTTGTTGCCATCACTCCCTTTTTAGGCTACAGAACCTTGCCATTGTTGCCATTATGTATCTTGATAGTGTAGCTCACACTCAATTGATTGGGATACCAGAACACCTTTCCACCTGGTTTGTTAATTAGTACATATCTCCATCCAGAAGTTTGTCATTTGCTTTACTTAGGCACTTCTGTGTAACAATTGAATACTGTGCTGATTGATATAGGGACTAGGATTGGATTTTGACAAACTGTGTCTCATTTATAGCTGGCTCTGTCTAATGAAATGATTTCTGGCCAGCAATGCAAAATCGCCAAGTTGTTTTTATCCCATACCACAAGCTGCAGACTGCATCAGTCGGATGGTGGAAAGGGCCAATGCTCCAGTCATCTACCTTTCAACAGATGCTGCAGAAAGCGAAACCGGTCTTCTTCAGTCACTAGTAGTCGTTGATGGAAAAGTCGTTCCCCTTGTCAAACGTCCACCTCAAAACTCTGCAGAAAAGTGGGACTCGTTGTTGTATAGACATGGTATAGAAGATGACTCTCAGGTAACGCACTTATTGCTTTGTTTATGGGCCAAAGATCTTGTTCTCTACTTGAACCGTATCTCTAATGTGGTATTGAACAGAAATCAATTCTAATGGCTATGATCTAGTAACATTCTTTGGTCTGAGAAAAATTCGTAGATATTCTTTGACGAGACATTCACTTGCTTATGCTTTGGTTTTTGGAATGGTTAGGTGTATGCTATGTTGGATAAGACTATATGTGCAATGTCCAGTGTATTCATCGGAGCATCGGGTTCTACTTTTACAGAGGATATCTTGCGGCTAAGAAAAGACTGGGGAACTTCATCTATGTGCGATGAGTATCTCTGTCGAGGCGAAGAACCAAACTTCATAGCTGAAAATGAATAAACAAGTAAACACATTCGTTAATTTTCCTCTGTTTCCATGGTTCTTCTTCTTTACCTGTATTATAGTAGGTGGTTTAATGTCAAATTCGTTTGATTCTTTTCCGACGGTTTTGTGAATTTTGTCGGTGAAATATAGTTTATTTGCTTGAGAATTTTGTGTTCTATAAGAACAGCTTGATTGCTTTTGAAACAAGTAATTATAAACCAAGATTTATTCAACACGGAATGTGGACTAAATTAGTAATAATTGAAAACAAGAGAGTAAATATTCGATTACACAGGAAATAAAAGTGGTGATTTTTCAATTTAACCAAAGTGATGAACAATGATCACAGGTTCAGTGAAACACCGACATATATGGCCTACAATTGATCTCAGCAGAGCATATCAGGTGAAATTTCTGCTGTCACCGGAAAACAAGACTACATTACAGACTACAGATCATATGAATGCTCTAAATATTGTTTTTACTTCTCTGAGGAACACAACATTGTTCGATTCCTCTTTATGTAAATTTTGAGATAGGGAAAAACTAAGAGAGTGTTTTAGACAGTATGAGCTGCACGGATCATCCTTTGGTCAATTTGTTTGAGTTTGATCACAGATTCTAAATGCCTTGACACTGAATGAACCTCTAGAAGCCTACCAAATGAAAAACAATATAGTTATTTTGGTAGTATGTGAAAATGGAAGAGAATACCCAAAACGGGGTATAGATAAAAAGAGAACCTGGCGATTTCTGCACGCCTCCTGGTTTGTTCAGCGATCCAAGAAGCGCGAGAACGGCTTCCTCTGAGTTCTTCTGCGGAACGACTTCTCTGAGAGATGGTTACATTGGGCGATCCATCATCTTTCCCATAATCTTTCTTGTAAGTAAAAGCTGTCTGCAAGACAAACCAACGGTCTCATCTTCAAGAAAATGCATAGTTTAAGTGTGAGACTGACTAACAAGCAGAGGACAAGAGACACAGGACATGTACCAACCTTACGGTCCAATACGAGATTCCAAGCTTCTCCACTCAATGCGTAGTGAAAGACAAACTTTATAACATCTAGAGGTATGTAAAATATCAGACTGTATAACCATATAACACCTGCCCATCTCCATCCAATGCCGGTGATTTTAGCAAAGCTGATGTTGGCATACACAGCAATTAATGTAGCCGCCTGTGTACATGAAATGGACAAGTCAATATCACGACCTATGTGTGCTATATAGCATTCTGTGATGGAAAAAATGCGAAGTATGGGGAATTCGTACAAGTTGAGCAAGAATGAAGGCAAAAATCAGGAGAGTCCCGGGACGTTCAAAAAATGACCAGCCTCGACTACGTGTTACAAATATGAGTGCCTGACTGATGATGCTCACTTGGAGATACATCGCGGATGACACTTGTTCACTGTTGTTGGCAATTGATTTTACATGGAAGTGTTTCTGCAGCCATTAAAGATTGGTCACCGGTATGCATTCTTCTCGGTAAGCAAAATCTAACTTACTTTGAGTGATAGGAAGATACCTCGAAGAAGGTGGTAGAAACAATGATCCAGTAAAACAGGACGGTGACCAATGCTAGATATGTTCCAATGACAATTCCTGTCGCAAATATCTGGTTGAGCTTCCAACTCTCGGGTGTAGGAGATGGCCTAACTCGATCTTTAGAAATAGTCATGATAGTCCCTGATGCGTAGGAGATAAACATAGCGTTTGAAAGTGATAAAAATTAGGTTACATCAATATGAAGCTATTGATTAAGAGATTACCGTCATTGAGTATTGCGATTATCAGAACCATGAAAGGTGGGAAGTCGTATTCCCATATCAACGCTAAAAGTGTAAAACCAAGCTGCATGAAACAATGTCAAGAAGAGAAAGTTCAAGTAAGTTGATGTAACTTAACTAACATGAGTTAGATCATGTATCATGAAGCTCCTTACCACTATGCGTATGGTGATAGAGACTGCATATACCTGCAGATTCGTACTGATTAGTCGGTAATTCAGAGAAAAACATAAGCTAGTTGAGAATGTCATCAGGCTACTTGAAATCCATATCCTATATTATATGATTTTTCATTTCTTTAGCTATCAGGGATCAGATGATAGTAGTATAACTATAACTTTAGTACTTACTGTATAGTTCCTCATCCGCTGGAAAATGGCTCTGCTGGTCAAGACAGCACTGATAATTACACTTAAGCCGGGATCAGTTAGTACTATGTCAGCAGAACTTCTTGCAGCATCTGTTGCATCTGCGACAGCTATTCCGATGTCAGCTTTTTTGAGAGCAGGAGCATCATTCACACCATCTCCGGTCATTCCAACCACATGCTTCATTTCTTGTAAAATCTTTACAATCTCATACTTATGTTCTGTAACATGAGAGACAAAAAAAATTTGGGATTAGAAATGAGAGCAAATCTTAAATTTCGTAGGTACTAAGGTTGTGTTATGAATATGACCAGGGAAAACTCCAGCAAATCCATCTGCCATTTCAATTAGCTCATCCACTGGAATGGCTTCATGCTCATCATTGTTGTGGCCTAACAAAGAGGAAGAAGGATACATGTTGGTTCCCATTCCAAGACGTCTGCCTGTCTCCTTTGCAATCGCCAATTGATCACCTACATGTGGTTCCAAACTTATCATTCATTTTCCCAGAGTTTTACCGTTTACTCACAAGGGTATATGTGTTTCTCTGTCGGGCCAAGCCTACCAAGCTAAAGGTTAAGATTTACCAGTGATCATCTTAACGCAAACTCCCAGGCTAAGAGCTCTAAGGATGGTTTCACCGCTATCATGCCTTGGGGGATCAAACAGTGGCAACAGACCACAGAACCTCCATGGTCCTCCAGGACTGTTGTTGCTTTTCTCTGGAATTTCCTAGAAACAATTATTTAAATGATGCAATGAATTGGAGTAATTAATGTCATCATAACGTTCTTCTTCAAAAGTACACTTATGATAAAACCAGCTCAAGAGAGAAAGGGAGAGGACAATGATGTTACCTGATAAGCAACCGCAAGAGACCTCAAACCTTTTTCTGCAAATCTATCAATGATGGCATAAACTCTTTGCGCAATCTCATTTTTCTGCTGACACAAGTTTAGAACCTATAATATAGTGCAGTTGTATTAGTGATGGTATTTCTTTCATGGAAACAGTACAAAAAAATTCACTAAATTTTTACAACTAGAGTCAGTTTGGTAGTGCTAAGAATACATACCTGTTCAGGAGCACCTTTGGTAGCACGATACCATTTTCCATCGGAATCAATATACGTTATTGCAGTACGTTTGTCCACAGGATTGAATGGTAAGAAATGGATTTCTCTAATGTTTGCACGTGCCTACAGATAAACAACCTTTGTATGAGAAAAACTTCTAAGAAGGTGATAGTCTTATAAAAGAGAGTTCATGTTAGAGAAACATCTCTACCTCTCTGGGATCTGCAAGCATGCTAACAATGGCTGCATCTATAGCATCCTGATTTTCTAGTCGTGAAGCTCGGCCTGCAAGCAACAAAATTGTATCCTTGTCCATGTAGTCAACGAATACCTGTGCAGAAGGATTTGTACATTTAAACACCAACAATAGAGAACAAGACGATGAAGAAGGAGGCAACTGTTCTTAACAGTATTGTTTGATGAAATTCAAGTCGCATCTGTAGTATTGGTACCTCAATAAGATTTTTATCAACGGTAAGACTGTTCAAAGTAAGGGTTCCAGTTTTATCACAGCAGAGTACATCCATCCCAGCCATTTCCTCTATTGCGGTCATTCTTTTCGTAATGGCACCCTTAGAGAACATGAAGAAACAGATTATTGCTAACAAACTGTTTTAAAGAATAACAAACAAAGGACTTCCTTTTGCATTCAGCAGCTTAAAGTGGGATGTACCTGTTGTGAAAGTCGATGAGATCCAATGGCAAGCGTTACAGATAGTACAGTGGGCATGGCAATGGGTATCCCTCCAATCAGTAGTACAAGAAGATTATTGATCCCAATTCTGTAAGAGCGATGTTGTACAGGGAACATGATAATGATTTCAAGAACCATTCCAACAGCAATGGAGCAAATGCAGAAGTTTCCAATCGATGTAAGAACCTAGAAGAAAACATGTCAAAGACTACATTCGGTTTTTCCAGATTCCAAGTTCACTAATCAGGTTCTATCCAACCAAAAGGGAAAGAAAGAAGGAAAACCTGCTGAAAATGTCCAGTTACATCTGTACTGTCCACCAAGCGTGCTGTTTTTCCAAAGAAGGTGGTCGATCCAGTTGCTATCACAACAGCTTCTATTTCACCTTGTTTACAAGTAGAGCCAGAAAAGACCTGTTCACCCTTCTTCTTGGTCACAGGTAGTGATTCTCCGGTCAGCACTGACTGCAGGAATAAATGTTTTAACTATTCTGTCAGAGAAAGTCTTTACATAGTACACACTAAAAGAATAGAGACTAGATATTCTGGACGTACCTGATCAATCTTCAAGGGGTCTCCTTCAAGAAGGCGAGCATCTGCAGGAATGATATCCCCAAGCTTAATGCTAATTATATCACCAGGTACCAAGATAGAAGCATCTTGTTCTTGCCACTGTCCATCTCTAAGAACCTATAAGAGTGGATCTAAATCAAATTTAAGGTAATATAGAAATTAAAGTGCAGCTAACTTTGCCGTTTCGGCTCATAGGAAGGTTAAGAGCCATACTCTTGTTTTTAAAGCCAAGCGAGCCATAAGAGCTGCAGCAGCATTCCCAGCATTGTTTTCTTCAAAGAAGCTGATTGTTGCGTTGATCAGCAAAAGGCAAACGATTCCAGTAAAGTCTTCCCAGTCAGGACCTAGACTCTGTAATACCATTTTCACCATGAGTTTCAAGGTGCTTTTTCATAAACACTCATGGATGGAAAATGGTAGCAAAACTGTGGTTGTCTTACTTGACTATTAGCGAGGGCAATGGCCATCAATGCAGCAGCTTCCATAACCCATGACAAGGGATTCCACATAAAACCTAAGAATTTCACAAATCTGTTCTCCTGTATCATTGTTGTTTTAAATGGCGGTTAGCACAAGATAATAGAGACAATTGGCAGGAACACTAAGAAGAATGTCATGTTTATTACCTGTTTCTCTTCAAGTCTGTTAGGACCAAATATCTTCAATCTCTCTTCAGCATCTCCAGATAAAAGCCCTTGAGGCGATGTTCTTAGGTATTCAAAAACCTCCTCCAACGGCAATATACCCTGTCAAGCTCAAGAAGGGTCAAAACCCTTTTTTGCCACTAAGAATTCAAGTACTAATAAGAGTATACAGTTAAAAGGAACATTTACCAAATCAATTCCTTTTCTGTTGAAAGTATCAGGATCCAGCAATGGCTTGTCCAAATCCTCGGCCATACTTAAAAGCTTCAAAATGTATTACCAGGATCCGATACTAATTTCGTCGTTAAGAATATACCAGGAACAGAAGAGAAACAGGAATCCTTAAAAAGAATCCAGGAATATTGAAACTGAAACGACCATTCCATGGCTGACCAGTTGATAGAGTGTGGAGAAGAGGAGATTCTCCTGCAAGTCTCAATTGGTATCACCATTATTGGAAGCATAAGAGAGTTTGCGAACAGTAGATGTGAAAGACGACGAAAAAAGCAGAGAGAGAGAGAAAGAAGAGTGGTTAAAGATCTCACTTCTCTACCTAACGGTCACTCTCACTAGCTTCCTCTTTTTAACTTAACTTAACAACCACTGTTACGTCAACTGTTCTCATAGGACTTGGTCTCCTCTCATGTTACGTAGAAAATGAAATTGAGAAAGGATTAACGATGGACCAATGGTATGAGAAAATTGATCACAGGAATAATGAAAGCGTCAGGACAAAGAAACAGATAAAAAAAATATTAAAGATGTACGACAAGTCTAATTTTGTTATGTCTGGGCTATTCCCCCTTAGTCAACACTGGCCAACAAGTTTTTTCATCTTCTTTGTCTGTTTCTCGTCTTGTTCTTGTTCTCACCATGACTAATGAGGGGAGATTCAAAGCCAAAGGTTTTGTGAGAACTTCATCAACCACAAGACCAATACAAGCTCTGAGTTTTCACATGATTGGCATACTCCTTCAGTGTGTTCTTTTCATCAGTGTCCTTTCTATTGCAGTTTCAGAGGCTCTCTGCAACTCGCAAGATCGAGAATCCCTACTGTGGTTCTCTGGAAACGTTTCTTCTTCTGTTTCTCCTCTGAATTGGAACCCATCCATTGATTGTTGCTCATGGGAAGGAATAACCTGCGATGATTCCCCGGATAGCCACATCACTGCAATCTCATTGCCCTTTAGAGCACTATATGGTAAACTCCCTTTGTCTGTTCTGCGTCTCCACCATCTCTCTCAACTCAATCTTTCTCATAACCGTCTCTCCGGTCATCTCCCATCTGGCTTTCTCTCAGCCCTTGATCAGCTCAAAGTTCTTGATCTTAGTTACAACAGCCTCGATGGTGAGTTGCCAGTTGAACAAACATTTAGAAATGGAAGCAACAGATGTTTCCCAATTCGGATAGTTGATCTGTCAAGCAATTTTCTCCAAGGCGAAATCCTCCCTAGTTCTATTTTTATGCAAGGAACTTTCGATTTAATCAGTTTCAATGTCAGCAAGAACAGCTTCACAGGCTCAATCCCTTCGTTTATGTGCAAGAGTTCACCGCAGCTCAGCAAACTGGATTTCTCCTACAATGATTTTACCGGTAATATTCCGCAAGGACTAGGGAGATGTTTGAAGCTAAGTGTTCTACAAGCAGGCTTCAACAATATCTCTGGTGAAATCCCAAGTGACATATACAATCTTTCGGAGCTCGAGCAACTCTTTCTACCCGTCAATCATCTTTCTGGAAAGATCAATGATGACATCACCCACCTCACAAAACTAAAATCGCTCGAGCTGTACTCCAATCACCTTGGAGGAGAAATACCAATGGACATAGGTCAGCTCTCTCGCCTGCAAAGCCTCCAACTCCATATCAATAACATCACTGGTACAGTCCCGCCTTCTCTTGCAAATTGTACTAATCTCGTCAAGTTGAATCTGAGGCTTAATCGGCTGGAAGGAACCTTATCAGAGCTTGACTTTTCCCGCTTTCAGAGCCTTAGCATTCTAGATCTCGGAAACAATAGCTTCAGCGGTGATTTCCCTTGGAGGGTTCACTCCTGCAAATCTCTATCAGCGATGAGATTTGCAAGCAATAAGTTAACAGGACAGATATCTCCTCACGTACTGGAACTTGAATCTCTATCGATCTTGTCTCTTTCAGACAATAAACTGATGAACATTACAGGCGCTCTTGGAATTCTGCAGGGCTGCAGGAATCTGTCCACTCTCCTCATAGGAAAGAATTTTTACAACGAAACATTTCCAAGCGACAAAGACTTGATTTCCTCAGATGGATTCCCTAATCTCCAAATATTTGCTAGCGGTGGATCTGGACTGAGAGGTGAAATACCAGCTTGGCTAATCAAATTGAAGAGCTTAGCAGTCATAGATTTGTCCCACAACCAGCTTGTAGGGTCAATTCCTGGTTGGTTGGGAACTTTTCCCCACCTTTTCTATATTGATCTCTCAGAAAATCTTCTTTCAGGAGAGCTGCCGAAGGATTTATTCCAACTAAAGGCTCTGATGTCCCAAAAGGCCTACGACGCAACAGAAAGGAACTATCTAAAGCTGCCAGTTTTTGTCAGTCCCAATAATGTTACAACTCATCAGCAATACAATCAGCTGTTTAGCCTCCCACCTGGGATCTACATAAGAAGGAATAACCTGAAAGGAAGTATACCGATCGAAGTTGGCCAGTTAAAGGTTCTTCATGTCCTCGAGCTTTCTCATAACTATTTGTCTGGCATCATCCCACATGAGTTGTCGAAACTCACCAGCTTAGAGAGGCTTGACCTGTCCAACAATCACTTATCTGGTAGAATTCCTTGGTCGCTAACAAGCCTCCATTATATGTCTTATTTCAACGTGGTGAACAACAGTCTCGACGGGCCAATACCCACAGGAAGTCAGTTTGATACTTTTCCACAAGCAAATTTTAAAGGAAACCCCTTGTTGTGCGGTGGCATACTGCTGACTTCCTGCAAGGCTTCAACAAAGCTGCCTGCTACAACCACAAATAAAGCGGATACAGAGGATGAAGAGGAGTTGAAGTTTATTTTTATTCTCGGAGTTGCCACTGGATTTTTTGTTTCCTACTGTTTTTACTGGTGCTTTTTTGCTAGACTCGATGCTTTCATTAGTAAGTAATTTTTTCCTATACATTGTAAAGAAACAGTGGTTAAATGTGATGGTTTTAGATTGATTCTGCTCGCTGCGTATTACTAGATAGAATGTGCAGGCTTTATCAAAATCCTCAAATCTCTTTGTATTTCCAGCAGACATAATATTAAAAATAGAAACCAGCTACTAAAGTTTTATCGCGCCAAATTCGTAACAGGAGATTGAGTTTGCTGACCAAGGAATCTAGTGGGTTTGTTGAGTTGGAGTCTAGAACTATTTCACCAACTTGTAACTAGGATGCTTGATTACCTTCCGTTTATGTGCTCTACTTGAGAGATGAGAGGTGAAATTTTATAGCCTATTCGTGTTGGACAGCAAGATCACGGCAGCATAGTGAGCAAACCCATCAGGCAGAGTCACCCGTTTCACTGCACTTCTACTCCTCAAGTGCCCTTGAATCTGTGGGAAAAAAAAGTAGCCAGTTCAGCAACAGATTTGCTGGTTATTTCTACAACACTGAGATAGAGGACAAACACACACCTGCCAGAAGAAAGTTTTGAAAAGAATTATATGGAAACGGCTGCAGAAGGTTGTATCCCATCATTTGTAGGAAGTCAAAAAGACCAGGTTCCGGATCGGATATGACCATTATATTAGCTGGAGGTGGGATCCTCACGGTAAATCTATAAATAAGATCCAAAATGTCCATAGAACCTGTTTCAGAAACTAAAGACGTGAGACTCTTTATTCATCAAGGAAAATATCAATTACTGTAGAAAGGCATAAGGATGAAAAGATATCAACCTTAGGGGACGTTAGTAAGAGCGATTCCACTGGAATAGACTCATCTCAGGATGTCATTCTGGACGTCTTTTAGTACGCCAACGGCAGTGATGTTGAGAGGACAAGAGAATTCTCCAAAACCCGTTTAATACACGGACGGACCCGACGAGGATCAAAGCAAGGGAGAACCAGACACATACTGATGTCCCAAAAGACCGATGTCACAGCCACAGCCTCCTCCTGCGTAGCCTTCTTTATCATCGAAGACTGTTTTAAAACCTAAGGAAAATCAAATTTTCAAAATTGGGAAATCAAAACGCAGTAAGGTCTTTAATCTAAACCGATGACATTTTTCAGAAACAGTGAGATAAGGAGCGAGGAATTTACCTGAGAGATAAGATAAGCAGGGTTGGTTGGATCTCGAAATCGACTAGGGTATCGAAATCCCTGATTGAAGCAAATTCAAATACCGTCCGTAGATATATTTATATATATGTCGAGGCTAGATTAAGGTGGTGTTAAGGTGGTGTTATTCAATTATGGAGTTAAAATCAATTCTTTAATAAGTTTTAGATTTGTTTTTTGATATTGCTTTTAAAAATATATTTGTATGAATTTTAAAATCTCTGCAATATGTCCTAGATTTCGATTCTAATGATCTATATATACATTTTTGCAGCCATTTTGTGAAATAAATCCTATAGTTGGGACTTATTTACAATGGCTGCCACTGGATTTTAATGTTTGTTTTTGATAATTAGAAAAAAAATCTTCGAATTAAATATTTGATATTTAACAATCTTCCCTAAATCTCTCCACATTAACTACACGATTAATTACTAAAATAAAACTTCCAAAATATTTAATATCATTTAATTACTACAAAATTATCATTTTTGATATTGCTTTTCTCCATAACTATAACAATTCAATTATAATCATCAAACCGCAGAGATATTTGATAGCATTTAATTACAACAAAATTACAAAATATTTAGACAATAATTCATAAACATATCATAAATAAGATTAACATTAATAAAATAAATGTTTTTTTTATGGGACGGGTTGACAGGACGTTACTTAATAACAATTGTAAACTATAAAATAAAAATATTTTATAGATAGATACAATTTGCAAAGTTTTATGTATACTAACTTTAAAAAATAAATTATTCCCACGGTGTACCGCGAGTTAAAATCTAGTTTACTCATGAAACTCCAAAGAGGTTTCATTTCAAATGAATTAATATACAAAGATTTTACAAGGTTTTTAGTTTTGAATAACACTAGATTTTAATAAAATATTTAAAATCTTAATTGAATAACACTAAACTTTAAAATCTATTAAGCATGATTTACAAAGATGAGTTCCAATAACACTAGATTTTAAAATTGGATTTAGAATCATTAGTTGAATAACAGTAGATTAGTGTTGGATTTCAATTCTATTAAAATCCTTTAACTAAGAACACCCCCTAAATTAACAAAGGATTAACAAACTTAGTCGAAGGGTTGAATAAACCAATAAAATGACTATTTGCCTTGGTCAACGATGCTATTGACAAGATCAAACTTCTCTCTGACTGACTCTCGGCTGACTATTTCCCTTGGTAACCCTGTATCAACAAGAAGTTTTCTATTTCTCTTATTCTTCTCTGTATTGTTCTTCTCCTTGCTATGATAGATAAGGAAATGAGATCCAAAGCCAAAGGTCTTGTGAGACCATTAATCACAAAACCTGTACAGCCTCTGAGTTCTCACATGCATCTCTTCCTCCTCTGTATTCTTTTCCTATCTGCCCTCTTTCTTACACTTTCAGAAGCTGTTTGTAACCTACAAGACCGAGAATCTCTCATATGGTTTTCCGGCAATGTTTCTTCTTCTGTTTCTCCATTGAATTGGAATTTGTCCATTGATTGTTGTTCCTGGGAGGGAATTACCTGCGATGATTCATCAGATAGTCACGTCACTGTGATTTCCTTGCCCTCTAGAGGACTCTCTGGCACTCTCGCTTCGTCTGTTCAGAACATTCACCGTCTCTCTCGTCTTGATCTTTCTTACAACCGTCTCTCGGGTCCTCTCCCACCAGGTTTTTTCTCGACCCTTGATCAACTCATGATTCTTAACCTTAGTTACAATAGCTTCAATGGTGAGTTGCCACTTGAACAAGCATTTGGAAATGAAAGCAACAGATTCTTCTCAATTCAGACCCTTGATCTGTCGAGCAATCTTCTGGAAGGCGAAATTCTCCGTAGTTCTGTTTACCTCCAGGGCACTATCAATTTAATCAGTTTCAATGTTAGCAACAACAGCTTCACAGGTCCAATCCCTTCATTCATGTGCAGGAGTTCACCGCAGCTCAGCAAACTGGATTTTTCTTATAATGATTTTAGCGGCCATATCTCCCAAGAATTAGGCAGATGTTTGAGGCTTACTGTTCTACAAGCAGGCTTCAACAACCTCTCTGGTGTAATACCAAGTGAAATCTACAATCTTTCTGAGCTGGAGCAACTCTTTCTGCCAGCCAATCAGCTTACCGGAAAGATCGATAATAACATCACCAGGCTCAGGAAACTAACGTCGCTTGCGCTTTACTCCAACCACCTTGAAGGAGAAATACCAATGGACATAGGTAACCTCTCCAGCCTGCGTAGCCTCCAACTCCATATCAATAACATCAACGGTACAGTCCCGCTTTCTCTTGCAAATTGTACTAAACTCGTCAAGTTGAATTTGAGGGTCAATCAGCTGGGAGGAGGCTTAACAGAGCTCGAGTTTTCCCAGTTGCAGAGTCTTAAGGTTCTAGATCTCGGAAACAATAGCTTCACTGGTGCTCTGCCTGATAAGATTTTTTCCTGCAAATCGCTCACTGCGATCAGATTTGCAGGCAACAAGTTAACGGGAGAGATATCTCCTCAAGTATTGGAACTTGAGTCTCTGTCGTTCATGGGTTTATCAGACAATAAACTGACGAACATTACAGGGGCTCTCAGCATTCTACAGGGCTGCAGGAAGTTGTCCACTCTAATTTTGGCAAAGAATTTTTACGATGAAACAGTTCCAAGCAAAGAAGACTTTCTTTCCCCAGATGGATTCCCCAAACTCCGAATATTTGGCGTCGGTGCATGTAGATTAAGAGGTGAAATACCAGCTTGGCTGATCAATCTCAATAAGGTAGAAGTTATGGATCTGTCAATGAACAGATTCGTGGGGTCAATTCCGGGTTGGCTAGGAACTCTTCCAGACCTTTTCTACTTGGATCTTTCAGATAACCTACTTACAGGAGAGCTGCCAAAGGAACTCTTTCAACTAAGGGCTCTGATGTCTCAAAAGATAACAGAAAATAACTATCTAGAGCTGCCTATTTTTCTCAATCCCAATAACGTTACAACCAATCAGCAATACAATAAGCTGTATAGTTTCCCACCTACGATTTACATCAGAAGGAATAACCTGACAGGGAGTATACCAGTCGAAGTTGGCCAGTTAAAGGTTCTTCATATCCTCGAGCTTCTTGGTAACAATTTGTCTGGCAGCATCCCAGATGAACTGTCGAACCTCACCAACTTAGAGAGGCTGGACCTCTCCAACAATAATTTATCTGGTAGCATCCCTTGGTCGTTAACAAACCTCAATTTCCTGTCTTATTTCAACGTGGCTAACAACAGTCTCGAAGGGCCAATTCCCAGTGAAGGTCAGTTTGATACATTTCCAAAAGCAAATTTTGAAGGAAACCCCTTGTTGTGCGGTGGTGTACTGCTGACTTCCTGTAAACCTACTAGAGCCAAAGAAAATGATGAGTTAAACAGAACATTTCTTATGGGGATTGCTATTGGATACTTTCTCAGCTTTGTTTCGATCTTAGTGGTGCGTGCCTGGTGAGTGTAATGTAATCATATCAAAACGCAGAATCATTCAAAACGGTTTGGAGTTCCATTTCAGTTTCCATGGGGGAACAAACTAGGACTATTGTAAATATCCTCAATTTGTACAAAAAATGAAATAACAGTTACTATGGATTCGATGGTATCAACAAATTTCTCTCAATTTGATGGCCAAAGGAATCTAATGAGGTTAGTGCACTTGGATTCTAGAGTCACTCTACACTCACAAGACCAAAATCGATTTGAGCATATTAACTTCATGAGTTTTGGAAAGAAATAAAAAAAACGTCCAATGACACACTGAAATTGAACCCAAACTATTCTACTAGAATCAGATGGCAAATATTGCAAAAAGGAAACAACGAAGATAAAAAAAACTGGAGGCATCGTATCTGGAGATGAGAGAAGAAATAGAGACGGCGAGATTCAGACGGACAGATTTTTTCAAATAATTGGATTAATATCATATGGTAAAGCATTTGGGTCCAAACCGAAAAATAGCATTGCTTAGTGCTCGAGTTACACAAGATTACACCTTCTTATGACATCATTACTACACCACTGAAAGAAAAAAAAGAGAGAAAAATATCCGGATCGGCCGGAAAAATGTAAGAACTAACTGACGCCGTGAGATTCCTCTCCGGCGGAACATTGATAATAGAAACCCAGTCGCTGTAGTAGCTAAAAAACCCAAAACCCGTTAAGTAAGTAAAGAGGCCTCAAGGCCCAAAAGAGACCCGATCCACTAGATGAATCAGAGATCGACCAAACAAATTATGAATACCCAATTAAGTTTAATCTTCCAAGTAATTTTGTTAGTAATCGTCGTGATCTGTGTACGAGCGGAGGAGCATCGTGGCGCAGAGTCGAATTATACAGAGACGAGCATGTTGTTGTTTCATCAGAGAAGTGCATTTCGAAGTGAAGCTGTTCCTGATTTTGGAATTAGAGTTCGTCTTCTTTGCCAAAAATCCACCCATGTTCGAATGAAGAAGATTTGATGATTCAACTCTTCTATTTATAAGCATTGGCTTCTCAGAGACCAATTTAATAAATATCGAGTTTTTTTTTTCATTGGATTTGAAGGAAGCCTGAACTTGGTCTTGTTTTAGCTCAATTTGAAGATTTTGCGCTTGAGGTAATCTCGCCGTACAACTATGGAGTATTATACACATTTGCTCATTTTTATTCTATCGATACAGAAGATTTTGTTTTAGCAAAAATCAACACTTAACTTCGGTTTCAAGTTTTCTTTTTTTTTTCTTTTTTTGTGTTCTTCTATTTTGTTGGAGAAGTAAGCTTGTTTATGGTTCAATGTATGTCAACGAGCTTATCAAGAGTAACGAAGTTTCTAGGAAGATACGTTTATGGATTTTTTTTCCCTCTTAATCCTAATAGATTGTTACGAAAGCGATCTGCTAAAACAGAACTTATCAAGATATTTTATTTTAAGAGAAAAAACATTTTAAGCTGCTTATCTGATCTTGGACTCTGTTGCAAAATAGTTGAAACAATGATTTACATGTTCTGCAATGTTTCTGAACAATGTGTTTGTTTACGTGATAACTGCAGATATCATTAGAGACTCAAGTGATAAGAGTCAACATTTCTACTTTCAACTGTATGACTGAACTGGATTTATTTGCTGACTTCAAGGTGATGCGACAAAGTCAAATTTCTGCAGAATAGCAAGAAATGTTCATATGAGAATCGCAAAAAGTTCGGAAATTGCAGAGAAGTGTGTGTGTGTGTGTGTGTATGTGTAGATACATACCTTTGGAGGAGTTTGCTTCTTCTAGAGGAGTTTCTGATGTAATGGATGAGGAAGAAAGGCTACTTGATCCCCGAGCTTCTGTAATCATAGCGACCACTTCTCTCATAGTTGGTCTACTAGCTGGAGAATTGCTGGTGCAGAACAGTGCAATCTTTAGGACAAGAGACATTTCATGAACTGTTCTCTTATCATTTGTATCTAGCCTCGCATCAAACATTTCAATGGTTGGAATCATGTTACGGATCGATCGTCGAACCCAATTGACTAGATCCCCTCCTTGCTCCAGCGGTTGAACTGGGGGCTTTCCTGTTATTAGCTCCAGAAGCACAACTCCAAAGCTATAGATATCACATTTCTCTGTCACCTTCATCGTGTAAGCATATTCTGAAACACAGCAAAACATCAATTAGATATGTTAGATAAGCGATTGTGGGAAGAAAGAAAACTGTGATGTTTTACTCACCTGGAGCGATGTATCCGTAAGACCCAGCAACAGCTGACATGGACTTTGAGTAAGAGAGATCAATCAACTTAGCCAGGCCAAAATCTCCAACATGAGCCTGGAACCGTTCATCAAGAAGAATGTTGTTCGATTTTATGTCGCGATGGACTATTTGAGGTCTGCAATCATGATGGAGATAACACAAACCCTCTGCAGCACCGAGGGCGATTCTATACCGAGCATTCCAATCCAACAAACAGTTTTTCTCACCTCGCTGTAGTTGTTCGCCGAGGCTTCCTTTTGACATGTACTCATACAAGAGAAGATTTGAATTCTGGTGATAGCAGAAACCATATAGCTTCACAATATTCCGGTGCCTTATCTTTCCAAGAGTTGATATCTCAGCTCTGAAACTATTATCAGAACTAGCTCCTTCACCGCGAGAATTCAGCTTCTTTACAGCTATCACCTCGCCACCTGACATTTCAGCTTTGTAGACTGTTCCACACGCTCCTCTCCCTAAAACCACGTCTTCGGAAAAGTTTCTGGTTGCATCCACGAGGCCTTGATATGTGAAACCTTTTTTAGGGAAATAGTAGCTGTCCATGACATCTGGTTTTGTTTGATCCTCAAGTGCAACAAACGCTGGTTCCCGCCGCTTTATTGTCCAACAGAGACCAAGAAAAGTGATAAGAAAAACCGACCCGATTACAATACAAGTGATTGTCAAGATCTTTTGCCTTTGCGAACCGTTGATTAACCAATTTAGCTTTGAATCAGAATGTGGGACAAGTGGTTGACAATGGCTTCTCTGAGAGTTACACAAACCATGGTTTCCAGCAAAGTTCGATGAATCCATCCGCTGGAACACGGCTGTGTCTGGTACTGTTCCGACCAAGTTATTGTTTGAGATATTGCAGATGAGGAGGCTCATGAGATTCCCAATTGATGCAGGGATCTCACCTGAAAGCTTGTTGTCGTTGAGGTAAAGTATCTCCAACATCTGTAGATTTCCTAAACTGTCTGGAATAGTACCTGAGAGATTATTGTGACTAATGTTGAGGGAGATTTGCAGAGAGGTTAACTTCCCGAGCTCCACTGGGATGTTTTCAGACAAGAGATTGCCTCCTAGTTGTAACTCCATGAGCCGAGTAAGATCTCCAAAGCTATGAGGAATTTCTCCGGTCAATCTATTATCAGACAATCTCAAAATCTCCAAATATACCAACTGACCAAGCTCTTGTGCTATGTATCCGGAAAACTTGTTGCCACTAAGGTCAAGCCTCTGGATAGTGACACAACTTCCCAACTCTTTAGGGATGTGACCAGTGAGCTGATTGGAGGAGATGTTAAAGCCAACAATCTTTGTGAGATTCCCAATCTCAGGAGGAATTTCACCAGTAAAATTGTTGTTAGCTAGACGCAGTCTTTCCAAATTCTTCAGCTTTCCCAGGTCTGCAGATATATTCCCTGATAACCAGTTTTGGTGAAGCTCTAATGCAGTAAGGTTCTGAAGATTAAATAATTCAATGGGAAGGCTTCCTGTTAGCTGGTTATCGCCTAGCATTAGCTTTGTCAGTGACTTGCAGGTTTTCAGATCACGAGGGATGTTTCCTGATAACTTGTTTGAACCAAGACTCAGAAGTATTAGCGTCTGAAATCTGCAGAAGTGGGCAGGAATTGGACCAGACAGAGAATTGGCAGACATGTCAAGAACAGAAAAATTGCTATAGAAACCGATTAAAGGAGGTATCTTCCCTTCAAGCTGGTTGTCAAAAAGCTGCAAATCTACAAGGTAAGGTAGGAACTGAAGCTCTTGCGGGATAGTACCGTTTAGTCTATTGATAGACAAGTCTAGCTTCTCCAACAGTGTCAATTCCCCAAGCTCCCTAGGAATTGGACCTAGAAGAATGTTCTCAAAAAGATGAAGTAATTTGAGATTCAGGATATGACCAAACTCTTTTGGTATGAAACCTGTTAACTGATTCTCCGAAAAATCTATCTCAGCTGCATCTATCAAGTTGCCTATTTCGCGAGGTATCTCTCCGGTTAACTGGTTTGTGTAAAGGTACAGCCTTTTCATCTTTGTGAGCTTCCCAATCTCTCTTGGAATTGATCCCGTGAAGTAGTTTTCATGCAGCGCAAGCACCTCCAGTCTGCTGATGTTTCCTACGGAAGGAGGTATCTCACCAGATAGACGGTTTTGCCAGAGTATCAAATCAGTAAGATTTTGAAGCTTCTCGAGCTGCTTAGGAAGAGAACCCTCAAGAAGATTCTCTGCTAATCCAAGTACCTTTAGGCTCTCGCATCCGCTGATTTCAGACGGAATCACACCCGAGAATCCATTCCGTCCTGCCCTAATGATCCGGAGCTGTCTCAATTTCGCCATGGAAGGAGGGATTACACCGGTGAGATTATTGCTGTAGATCACAAGCTCTTGGAGTGAACTCAAATTACCGATTTGTCTAGGGATAGAACCGAAAAGATAATTCTCGCATAGATACAGCTTCTTAAGAGTGATGATCATGGTTAGCTGAATTGGTATCACTCCATGGAACCTATTTGTGCAGAGATCAAGAACCTCTAGACTTCGACAGAGAGATAAATCTTGAGGGATTGGACCAGAGATGAAGTTGGTGGAGACATTCAATTTCCTTAAACCATGAAGCTTGCATATGAGAGGAGATAGTGTACCTGATAGATTCATCCCATTTAGATCAACAGAAGTTACAGTTCTGAGATGGGTACACGCGATTCCGGTCCAGTTGCAGGGATTTGAATCCAACTGATTCCAGCTTGCGAGATAGCCATTGGAGTCATTAAGGAAAGCTTTAAACTCCAGAAGAACACGCCCTTCTTCGTTTAAGGATCTTACTAAGATGAAGGAGAAAGAACAGAGAATCACTATTGCCAAGAAACATATCCTCCCTCTCATTTTTACAAGTTAGCTTTGGTAAGAACACAGAGTGATCGCTGAACACATATGAAAAAAAAAAAAAAAAAAAAAA
>Ga0041059_1000412_pt1 | contig 31770 bp, 25 predicted proteins | sample AraColnosormetaG_FD_56232 | JGI IMG/M metagenome (GOLD analysis project Ga0041059, IMG submission 56232) | Arabidopsis roots microbial communities from North Carolina, USA - Col MF nosort | ecosystem: Host-associated > Plants > Roots > Unclassified | place: USA: North Carolina | collected...
CATGATTCTTTCTCTTGCGCAAATTCTTCCTCCATTGTTACAGGATCAAATTTGGATGACAATTTTAAAATCGTTGCACATAAACGTCTCATTTCCATTTATGTTTACCATTTTTCTTTTTTTTTAAATCAACAGATAAGAATTGTAGTATGGGTACTGGTAGTGGTGTGAGGTCTACGCATATACTTGAATTGTCTCAAGTCTCAACAATAAAGAGCTCTGGAACCGACATTTTGGTAATGTCAGCAACATTACATCCAATCATATTGTTATATTCATATAAATAGTATTCTCAGCAACACCTATGAAATGTACAACTACAAACTGATTCAAGAATACTCAATAATATAACGACTGTATTCAATATTCCAAATATAATTCAGCTTGTATATTAACATTTTAATAAAAAAAAATTGGACGCCACTACAAAAATAATAATCATCTTTATCACTACAATTTGTTAGAGACTTTCTTGCGTATCAAATTAGATATACGAAAATTTTCAAGGCAAACATGTAAGGTAGGGTAATCACAAATTATTTTCCTACACAATGAATCTAGTGAATATATATTATAAAGATGAGGGTTTTGTTACATGCTCAAAGATCTTGGCGACCGCAAATTGAGAATTTCTTGTTCCAGGTCTGGCAGCTTTCTGTGTGTTTGTAGCCTAGTAGGGGTCAGCTCTTAGAATCGTAGTTGTGATGAAAACAGAATTGTCGTAGTTGTCATGAAAACAGAATTGACTAATTAAAAACTCTTGATAGTTTCAAATTCTTTTAGAACCAACCTCCAAAAATCATGCCGTTCGTTGATTCATTTCGTTACCGAATTTGATTTTATGCAAGGCCTTGGTCTTATGGACCTGAGATTTAATGTTGGGCCTCACATCAAACGACTTTTCAAGATGGATTAGTAAAAACAGAAGCACATATTTTTTGCTTTAAGAACTTAAATTACTCTGTTTTTGTATGGATCTTTAGAAAACCTCAATTGTTTTCCAAAAGTAGCCTAAAAAGACTTTAAGCTCACGAACTTAAGTCACATGGATTTTTGTAAATAATTAAACGATTTAATAAAACTAATGAAATGATAGGAAAATGACCGATATACACAATTGATTTAAACAATTGAATTCGAGTAGTTATGATTTTGATAAAATGAAAAAGGACTGTTTGTTCCCTCTATGATCCTAAAAATGTCATAAAAATGAAAAAGGAAATATGAATTTGATAAGATTTACAGCGAACAAGACAAATTGGAAAAAAAGGAAAGAATGAATATACAGATACGTTAAAATGAAAAAGATATTTACGTCAATCTATTGATTATTAAAAGGTTAATTTTGTCATTAAAAGCAAAAGTGCTTTGCCAAAGGCGTGCTACGTCACGTAAATTATACAACACTATGAGGGCTTTTTGGTAATTTTACAGGAATAAAGCTAACCTCATAATATATCTTCTGCAATTCCGTCCACCCAAAACAACTGACATGGAAACTACTTTTTAAGTTTGATACAATAAAATAAATATACTTATCCGGTCAACATTTTTATTCTGATGAAGTAAAAATATTACTAAAATAACGAAAAACACGTTTTCTCCAAATGAAAAAAACGAAATTTACACTGAAATGTTTTTTTTTGTAAAAAAAAGATGTACTTATTCTTTTAGTACATTAATAAATTAGAATAAAAATTTTAATTGATTAAATCGCTAGTTGCTATTAATCAGAAGAGCTGAGCTACTTCTAATGCTTTTTTACAGAGAGATGCTTTCTTCTTCTTTCTCTCGAACTTTCTCTCTCTAAATATTTTGTTTCGTTTTCTCTCTCTCTCTCTATTTACTTTCGTTCTCTCTATTTTTTTTGTTTGGTTTAGCTTATTTGTGAAGTGTTAAATCTTCTTCAGTTTCTGGGGAAATTAGGTGGGGAGGTGAAAAAGGGGGAAATATAATTGAAATTGGGTTCTCTCTGCTGTGCAATAATAATTTCTGAGAGGATTGTGAAGAAGCGCTTTTATGTAAGAAGATATCTCATTATTAGTTATTTACATGAGAATCTGACATTCTTAACAACTGTCTGTGGGGTTAGTTTTGTCCAAAGAACTATACAGAGATGTCTCAGACCAACTGGGAAGCTGATAAAATGTGAGTTCTTCTTTTTTATGGGTTTTGATTCTTGTAATTGTTCTCCTTCCTACTAAAGGTGTTAACTTTTTTGTTGGGTTTTAGATTCTGAGTGTTTTTAAGTGATTTCTAGGGTTCGGATTTTATAAACGCATTGTTTTTCTCGTTCCCCGGCTACAGTTTGATTTTAGGGTTTGTGTTCAGAGTTAAGTTTCAATATTTTGTTGCTTCTACTTGATCTGGATTCTGCTGATTTTGTGGGTTTGCTTATTACTAACTTATCGCATTTTTTATATTTAGTTTTCTCCTTTATTGGCATTCTTGCTTTGTTTTGCCGTTAGAGGGGGGTTGTGTTACTTTGCGGGTTTCTCTAGTTTCTATTCTCAGAAAGCATTTCTTTGCTAGATTTCTGTGGTTGGGGGGAACTTTTTAGTTAGGTAAATTTTGCATGTTTTGGCCAAAGTTTAGTTCTTTGTGTTGTCAGTCACTGTCAAGGAGCTTGTAATTATTTTTTTGGATATTTGGTTTATCGCATTCTGGTTGACTCTTGTGGCATCATGTTTCTTTTGTTACTGTCCCAATTTCACTCTTCCTTTTTGTATGCAAGTATGTGACTTTAAGCTCCTTCAAGAAAGTTTCCTGATTTTGGTGTTTTTGCTCATAACTGGATGGTTTGTTTATGGGACATTGTTAAGTAGGAAGTTAAGCCCCTGTTTGGCGAGTGCCCTTTGTTGGGGTTTTAAAGACAAATTTTTGAATGTAACAGGTTGGATGTCTATATCCATGATTATCTGGTTAAAAGAGATTTGAAAGCTACAGCTCAGGCTTTCCAAGCTGAAGGAAAAGTGTCATCGGATCCAGTTGGTAAGAAATCACAATCTTCTTAAGCTTTTTGGCTACTATTCTTTATAAAGATTATTTGTTCTGCAGTTGCTCTGTTTCCTAATGAACTTCATTTTCTTATTGCATTGTTTTGTAGCTATTGACGCACCTGGTGGATTTCTGTTTGAGTGGTGGTCTGTCTTCTGGGATATATTTATTGCTAGGACCAATGAGAAGCATTCCGAGGTTGCTGCATCTTACATAGAGGTAGGTCTCTTTTCTTTTTTACCCTGACCACTAGGGATACTAGTGATTATATAACTGCGGAAAGCTGCGATAGTCTCTTTAGTTAGTGATATGGAGTTAGTTAGCACCTTCATTGTGTACAGTTGAATGGTGTTCTCTTTTCCTTTCTGTTTTAAGAGAAGAATTTGGAGTTGAATATGTAAAATCAGAAATGTTTTGTCCAATTAGTATGTTATGGATGATTGACTAAGCTGGAGTATTTCTATTTTGTTTTGGTTAAGTTAATAAGATCAGAAATTTCGTGTGTTTCTTACAGACACAGATGATCAAAGCACGAGAACAGCAATTGCAGCAATCTCAACACCCACAAGTTTCACAGCAGCAGCAGCAACAACAACAACAGCAGATTCAAATGCAACAACTCTTGTTGCAACGTGCACAGCAACAGCAGCAGCAGCAACAACAACAACATCATCATCATCAGCAACAGCAACAGCAACAGCAGCAGCAACAGCAACAGCAGCAGCAGCAGCAACAACAACATCAAAACCAACCACCTTCTCAACAGCAGCAGCAGCAATCAACGCCTCAACACCAACAGCAGCCTACACCACAGCAGCAGCCTCAGAGAAGAGACGGGTCCCACCTTGCAAATGGATCAGCAAATGGACTCGTTGGTAATAACAGTGAACCAGTTATGAGGCAAAATCCTGGGTCTGGGAGTTCCTTAGCTAGTAAAGCATATGAGGAGCGTGTAAAAATGCCTACTCAGAGGGAGTCCTTAGATGAGGCTGCTATGAAGGTTAGTTTTGGCTAGGCGTGTGTTTAAATTTTATTTCTTCTTTTTGTCACACCTTAGTTTCATCAAATGGTATAATTCAAATTTTCATTGGCTACAGCGATTTGGGGACAATGTTGGACAACTGTTGGACCCAAGTCATGCATCAATATTGAAATCTGCTGCAGCCTCTGGACAGCCTGCAGGGTGCTGTTCTTATACTTCTATCTTCATTGTTTCCACTTATATCCTATGCTACCTCGCCTAGTATAAAATGATTTTGTCGCATCGAAAAATCATTCAATATCTCTCTCTTGTTCTAAATGCCATTTTCTGGTGAATCACAGGCAAGTGTTACACAGTACAAGTGGTGGTATGTCTCCACAGGTTCAAACTCGAAATCAGCAACTTCCTGGGTCTGCAGTGGTATGTTATATTGAATAAATTTTGTGTCTAGCCCCTTGTAGTTTTTTACTGTTAGTTGGTAGTTAATACACACTGGCTTATTTGGGTTTAGGATATTAAAAGTGAGATCAATCCCGTGCTCACTCCCAGAACTGCTGTTCCAGAAGGATCGTTGATTGGAATTCCTGGTAGGTTTGCTGTTCTGAGTGTATCATTTCAGTTGGTTAAGCGTGTCAAATGTAGTATAAGTACTTCAGCTCACAAGAATTTGCTTAGGATTAATGACTGGTTTCCTGTTTCAGGTTCAAATCAAGGCAGCAACAACCTTACACTTAAAGGGTGGCCACTCACTGTAAGCTTTATCCATGCATTTTACTATAGCTCGTCTCACTCTCTTATCTCAAAAGAAGTTTCTATTGACTGCTGCTTTCTTTCCTGATTCAGGGATTTGATCAGCTTCGTTCTGGTCTTCTTCAGCAGCAAAAACCATTTATGCAGTCTCAGTCTTTTCACCAACTCAACATGCTAACTCCTCAGCATCAGCAACAGCTCATGCTGGCTCAACAGAATCTAAATTCACAGTCCGTCAGTGAAGAGAACAGAAGACTGAAAATGCTATTGAACAACCGGAGCATGACCCTAGGAAAGGATGGCCTTGGGAGTTCTGTAGGGGATGTGTTACCAAATGTCGGATCGTCATTACAACCTGGTGGCTCTCTTTTGCCTCGTGGAGACACCGATATGCTACTTAAGGTTGGCCTTGTCTTCTTTTTTTACAAATCTTAAGTGGCTGGCTTTCATGTCTTTCAAAATTTTGCAACTCTGAATAAACTCTTAAGGGTATTGTTTGGTAAATTTGGAAGAAGATATAATAATCTCTGCTCTTTTTCAATGGCTGTGACGTTTGCCCTAAATTTTTAATAATTGATTATGCTTTGTAGTTAAAGATGGCTCTGTTACAGCAGCAGCAGCAAAATCAACAGCAGGGTGGTGGGAATCCACCACAGCCACAGCCGCAGCCACAACCACTTAATCAGCTTGCCCTTACAAATCCGCAACCACAGAGTTCAAATCACAGTATTCATCAACAAGAGAAATTGGGAGGTGGTGGTAGTATTACGATGGATGGTAGCATTTCAAATTCTTTTCGAGGAAACGAACAGGTCTGTTTATAAATTCCTGTTTCTTTTCCTAGTTCATGTTTCAATGATCTGTTGCATACGTTTTTAGTTTCTGGTGAGTCTGAGGTTGGTTCCTAAACTTGTTTTGCATTTTACTGAAGGTATTGAAGAATCAGAGTGGGAGGAAAAGAAAGCAACCGGTTTCGTCTTCTGGACCAGCTAATAGTTCAGGAACAGCTAACACTGCGGGACCATCACCAAGCTCAGCACCTTCTACACCTTCAACTCATACTCCTGGAGATGTGATCTCTATGCCTAATCTGCCGCACAGTGGTGGTTCCTCCAAATCAATGATGATGTTTGGCACTGAAGGAACTGGGACTCTTACATCTCCATCAAATCAGTTGGTGGGTTTCCTTAAACTGTTGATGGGAATGAATAATGGTTTCTGTAATCAATATGAATTAGTAGCGTTAATTATTGGCTATTTTGCAGGCTGATATGGATCGATTTGTGGAAGATGGATCACTTGACGACAATGTTGAGTCTTTTTTATCCCAGGAGGATGGTGATCAACGGGACGCTGTTACACGGTGTATGGATGTTAGTAAAGGTGTGTGTTTTAGTCTCACTTAACATTATTCGACAATAACACGGTGAACTTTTCTTCAGTAATCCAACAGTATTTCTCAATCACTACAATGATGGCTCTGCACTAGGTTTTACGTTTACTGAAGTGAATTCAGTACGTGCGAGCACAACCAAAGTTACCTGTTGCCACTTCTCATCGGATGGAAAAATGCTTGCTAGTGCTGGACATGACAAAAAGGTAAGCCAGAAATCATCATTAGGTGTTCTAGCGTTCTGAAACTTAGAGAGCCTCTTGGTTTGGTTCATTTTGCAGGCTGTACTATGGTACACAGACACTATGAAGCCAAAGACGACCCTAGAGGAGCACACAGCTATGATAACAGATATCCGTTTTAGTCCTAGCCAGCTTCGCCTTGCGACTTCTTCGTTTGACAAGACTGTCAGGGTTTGGGATGCTGATAATGTAAAGTGAAAGTTGATCCATACACTATGTTGTTTTATCTCTGCATGAATATAATTTTTTCCGACATTGTGATTGCTTAAGAGTTTGTGAATCTACTTTGCAGAAAGGTTATTCCCTTCGTACTTTCATGGGACATTCTTCTATGGTTACATCACTTGACTTCCATCCCATCAAGGATGATCTTATATGTTCCTGTGACAATGATAACGAAATAAGGTACTGGAGTATCAACAATGGAAGTTGCACAAGAGTGTACAAGGTAGATTTTTTTCTCTTGAAAGCCAATAGTTCAACATTATTTACGTGCTTAATTTAGCAATTAGATACATATAATTTCACTTTTGTCTTTCCACAGGGTGGTTCCACCCAGATAAGGTTCCAACCACGTGTTGGAAAGTATCTTGCGGCTTCATCAGCAAATCTTGTCAATGTACTAGATGTAGAAACACAAGCTATTCGACACTCTTTACAGGTTTAGTGTTCAAACTTTTCAAACACGATGTTTCTGATAGATACTTATTTTGTAATATGTACCAGCAAAAGAGAGCAACTAAAAAAATAGCAAAAGAGAGCAACTAAAAAAACGGTTGACTAATTCGTTTGTGTAGGGGCATGCTAATCCGATAAACTCGGTTTGCTGGGATCCCTCTGGTGACTTCCTGGCATCTGTTAGTGAAGATATGGTAAAAGTATGGACGCTGGGGACAGGTAGTGAAGGAGAATGTGTTCATGAGCTAAGCTGCAACGGGAACAAATTCCAGTCATGTGTTTTCCATCCGGCTTACCCCTCGCTGCTCGTAATTGGTTGCTACCAGGTAAAGTTGAAATCATTACAATATCTGTTTAAAAAAGTTTGTGAAGAAAGTAATGCAAAAATCCCAAATTTACTCCTAAACTTGTGTGTGTATGCATGCAGTCTTTAGAACTATGGAACATGTCAGAGAACAAGACGATGACATTACCAGCTCACGAAGGGCTAATTACATCTTTGGCTGTTTCAACTGCAACTGGATTGGTTGCATCAGCTAGTCATGATAAGCTAGTGAAACTGTGGAAGTGAAAACTATGAGAGAGGAAAAGAGACGTTTGTTGTTTAGGTATTATTAGTAATCATGGTTTTTTTTTTAACTTGTAGTGTTCTCTCTCGGCCATTATCTCGATCTCAAGATAGTTTTCCAGATGTTGAACAAATGTTGTTGTATGATCTGACGAAATTGGGATCTTGAGAAATTGTGAACAACTCTTGTTGTAATCTTTACTAGTCCTTTTGGCTCAGCTTTAATTTACTGGCACTCTTCTTCACTTAGTTTGGGTTGGTTTGGTATTTTATGTTTGAACGTTTCAATAACTCTTTAGCTTTTCGAAACGCTTGAAAATTGAAATGTGAGAGCCAATCCAATAATACAGTTGCATCTTATTTCAAAACTACAAAAGTATAAAACTAAACGCAAACGTGATAGTTGAAAACGCAAACGTGAAAGTTGTAAACGCAAACGTGATCCTAAACGCAATGTCGAAGTGAAAGTCGTGATGGCTCCGTCGTATCTGAAATCGTGGTAATTGGTGATGGAGAAAGACGATAACAGTGACAAGGTTAGCAATTTAGCAGGATCTTCATCGATTTCTTTTTGCTTAATTTTGATTCCTCAATCGAAGGATGAAATGTTCGATGATAACTTGATCTGTTAGAGCAAACTCTGATATACTCTGGAAACCACAGGTTTGTCTTTCAGTGAAGGAGAAATATACGTCAGAGCAGCCTGAGGAAATGGTGACAAATCTGAAGGCATCTGTAAGAGAATTGAGTGTGAAAGTGAAAGAACAGGTGCTTTGTTTCTTCTTTCCTCAGCAAATAAAGTCTCTTGCTTCTATCTTATGGTGTTTTTGATCAAACCGTGCAAAGGTTTTTACTTTTGTTGTCATTTGTAACTTAGAATCAGAGAAAATGTGATGCTAAGGATAAGTTGCAGCAGTTGCGAGAAAGAATAAGCAAGGAAGTTGTTGATGTTTCAGTCCAGGAGTTGATACCGCTTCTTAGATCACTCAAGGTAAATAAGTGTTGAGATGAGTAAATTGTGAGTGGCCCTAGGTGATGTAACTTTAATAGTTGTAGGATTTTTCAGGAATTTGTGAAGGAGGAATCTGAAGTCAGGTCTCGTTGTAATGTTAAACGTTCTGCTTTAGAAGATGCAGTTCATGATTTGGAGGAGAGAGCTGGTAAGGGGCTTGATGGTGAGATTCAAGAGGAAGATTTAGATGGTTTGTTGGTTGTATCTTTAGATAATCTCACTTCAGCAAAGAAGGTATACTCTTTCTATGCTATAGACAGCCTCTATGCATCTTCAGCATCATGTAGTTGAGATTCAGGTTTTTTCGTTTGTGTTTCTAAGAAGTTTATTGTTGCATTTCCCTTCATTTTACTGTAGGAGCTTGGAGCAACGCTAAGAGAGATAGTCTCTCTGAAGCGACAGATTGACGATGTGCCATGCCAATCTGAACTCCTCCAGTATGCTCTTCTTCCCCCACTTTCTTACTTCTAAGATAATATGCCTTGGATTTGGCACTTTGTATTTGTGTACTTGTTCGCGTTGAAACTCTTTCATCTCAACAATTTTTTTGATTTAACCCCACCACTCCCACTGGTTTGATGAGCAAGTATCTTTGATTATGTTGTAAAATATATGAATCATCATGTCAGGAGTCAAGTTAATTTGCGTGTAGCTTTGTGGAATCCAGTTTTACTATGGCTAATTTCCCACTTGGTGTATTTATTTCACGCTAAATTCCAATATTTCATTCCGTGCAGATATGAAAGAAGATTCTCAGAGCTGAATGTCTGTATTCAGGTTCGAATAGTCAAATTAATATTTGCCTCGTTGCTTTGCAGGTTTGTTTCTTAGTTGAAAATGAACTTGCTAGCTTGACGAACATTTGTTTGATATCTGACTAAAAACAGGAGAAACTTCAACAAACTAGGAAGCTCTATGCAACATACAATGCTCTTTTAGAAATCAAAGATTTGATGCTTAAGGAGACATCATTATTGAATTCCATAGGTTCACAGGTAAAATACAGGCATTATTATTTTGTTGATTTTCTATAACTAGCATCATCTGCTTTGTACTGTTCTCCACGTTGTACCTTTAGTTGTCATGTACTTATATCGTTGAGAATAGCTTATGTTCATTACTAAGTTGATTTACGTCTCTGCTTTCCCCTTTTAGTATATCTCTTGGTGAGTCAAAGTTTCACCATAATTCCGTTGACTTGATTGTAGTTTCAAGACGTGATTGGTACTCCTGCTGGCCGTGTGAAGCTTATTGATTCAATGGAAGGAGTCATGAAAGGAATCCAACAGGTAATCTGAGTTATATTGAATCAGGTATTTGAGGCACAAAGCATGAACTAACCCATCTTACCTATCTATAGCTGTATGATTTGTCATAACAAAATGTTTAAAGTGCAGAAGATTGGAAAAATACAACTTGGGCTTCAAGAAGAGCAGAGGCTCCGTGATGCTTCAAAAGAAAAGTATATAGCTGCAGCTGCAGAGCAAAGAAAATGCTACACTGTACTAAGAGCATACCAGGTTAGCACAAGATAGGAAATAAGTGTTTATACTGAAAAGCCCGAGAGTCATCTACTTACGTAGTGCTAAATTTCTCAATGGCAGGAGGAATGTACTAAGAATGAGAGGCTGAGAAGTCATATATCTGCCATGAACGAACACCTCTGACTCGAAGAAGGGTTTGAATAAGGTGATATGAAGTGACTCTCCTTTCGAGTTACAGCTAACCAGAGTAGAGCCAGAGTTGATTTAGATATGATTCTCTTGTGATGTGATGTATCCATATGCTCAGCCTTACATGGAAATATACGAAAATCGATAGGCCTAGAAATAGTAGGTTTGGTTGACCAATATGTTTATATATGAGCTATGAGAAAATATTATTCTCTAAATCATTGAGGAGATGAGTTTGAATACAAACCTAGAAAGGTACAGAGCATTGTACAAAGCTATCAAGTCAACAAATAACAACTTAGAAGAAGTTGACCAAAAACAAAAAAAAAACAAAAAAAACAACAACTTAGAAGAACAGCCACACTCATCGTCTCTCATATTCAGACTTTAATCATGTGGCTTCTTTTTCAGGATCTGATCTGTGAACCGGATCTCTGATATCTCGTCCCCTTGAGATGATGCTTCCTTGATGCTCTCTACCTGCAAATCATACATGTACATGGTTTTATGGCTCCTCAAACAGATTCAAGTTGATAAAACCCAGAACAGTTGATAACTCTTTACTGTTGTATCCTCATTTTATTATGTCACAATGCAAAATAAGACCTGATTACTCTACTCCACTCAGTATTTGTAAGAAGCTAACCAAAATTTCTGCTGAAATCTGGTTTTCTTTAAAAAGAAGTCACCTGGTTGTGTAAAGATCCGGTGACAGGCACTGGAGGTAGGTTGATGACTCGGCCTTGCACGAAATTCCGGGGGCATTTGTGGTGTTTCCTTAGAGCTGCCTCCTTCATACATTTGGCCTAGCTTGTATGGACCGTCACTTGTGTTGTTCTTCGACTTCGGTTTATGAGACAAACCCGTAGACCATGAGCCTCCGCTTGATCCTGCCAAGGCCATTATCACATCCGCCTGCAAAAAAATAACATTCATCAGATGAACTTCTCAATTCTCTACCTTTTTAGATATCAAAATGTAGTCAAATAACTTGAATATCAAGTGTATAAGTGTTAGGGAGAATCACCTTGTTTGGGTGAACGTCATCAAAGACATGAGCTTGACCGCCATAGAAGATGGTCATTTGCTTAGTACTCGACGCCAAGTCTTTCCGATTTCCGGTACTGCAAATACAAAGTGTATTGAAATGACTCGAAGAGTATCGAAAGACCAGAGACACAAAACACTAGAAGCTAACTGACTTTGAAGGGGCAAAACTTTCGAGCTTGCTTGAGTTTGGCATTGTAAAAGAACTCAAGATACCGGGACCTTTCATCCCTGTTCGTGAACCTTCATCAGCAGCTGTCTGAGCAATAACTGATGGGCCTACGTTCTCATCTTTGAACCTGCTAGTAGACAGCTGATGAAGCAAATGACTGATCTGTCCTCCTCCGCGTGGAGGCTGGTTTGCCAAAGGATTCACATTCATGGAGAAGCTTCCAGGTCCGTTTCTAAGCAACTAGGTTATGACAATGACATATTACAGAAACTGAGTTCTACGTAGCTGTGACCATGGTGAAGTTGTGTAGGTTCTGTTTTTTTTTTAGTTACCTTGGACCAATGCAGAGTCTCTGGGTGCTCCTGAGTCGTGAAGTGAGAATCAGAGTTACTTCTCTTATTTCCTGAAAACCGATTGCTCATGATTGAGCCAGAAACATCACTTCTTGGTCCAAACAATTGTATCCCATCAAGATGATTCCCACCGCCGCTGTGTCTTTCGACTAAACAATGATAAAATATGGATAAGTAACTTAAAGATTGTTGTGGGAGGGAACTCAAGGAGATAGAGAGAGAAAACGAGAGGCAATAAAGAAGGGCCAATTCATATAAAAAAGGATCACAACCTCAAATGGCTATGACCCACCAAACTCATCAGTCAAATTCACTCTCAATGTCCCAACTAATCCACCAGAGGGCATTATGGTTGGGCAGAGAGAGAGAGAGAGAGAGAGAGAGAGGGAGAGTCCTTAACACTACAAGAGGTCAAGCAACCACATGCCCACACACAATCCATGTTCATGTTTCTTAAATTGTCGAACTAAAAAAGCAATGAGGCAAGAAATGAAACAAGACAATGTACATTCACATTTTGTTCAACCTTATGAACCCAAAGATGTTCCATTTTCAACTTAAGAGATCTAATCATAAATGAATTGACTAAAAAATTTGAAACTAACTCACATGATCTCTTACATTTTCAAATCATGGTGAATCAAAGCTCGATCGTTAATCCAGACTAGGGGGAAAAGAAAGAATCCAACTTTAAATCGAATCTATGTAACAAAAGTTGAACTTTCTATAGATAGAAACCCTAAATGTACAGAGGAATCAGCTCAAAACCTCATCAGCGTAAGCACACTACGTCAACAACAACAAAAACATCAGGAGAGAGAGATAGAGAGACAGAGCAGAACCGAGATCGGAGGTTGAGGAGAGACCGCCGAGTCCACCGGCGGAGGAAGCAGAAGCCGTGGAAGGAGTCATCGCCGCTTTAGCCGCCTTATTATCCGGTGGTAGCCTATGGTCAGCCATGGAAGTGGATGCTAAAGTAGGATTCTTGGAGCCTAAAAAGTCATGGAACAAGAGCTTATCTTGTTCTGTCTGTCGGAGACGAGAATCAATATCAGTGGGTCGCTGGCCATTGTTGTGGTTCACCATCATGAAACCAGTGTGTCAGTGTGGCCACTTCGCCACCACATCCTCCGTTACAGTCTTTCTCTCTGTCTCTGGCAGAGTATTATTTCATGGACACACTCAACGAGAGAGAGAGAGAGAGATATTATCAGTTTTTTGTTTTTTGTTTTTCTGGGTAAGTGTATAATAAAGCTTGTCTTTTTCTTCTTCAAGCTACTTTATTGGGTTTCTCTTACATGATTTTAATTCCCTTTAATATTATAATAATCACATCTTTCAAATAATATATGATTAAAAGTTCAGCCCAAAAGAAAAAAGTACGATTGTAAAATCATGGCATTATAGACTCTTTTTAAATTAAGGTTATCATAGATTCATAATGTTATTGATTTGAGAAAGTGAGTTTGTGTATCTAATCTAACCAACACACTATAATTTGGTGTAGTAGTACAATGTTAACTACTTTACTCATATGTGGTTGTTAGATCGATTAGTTAAATAATTTTTATACACATAATTTTATCATTACGCGCCAAATAATCTGTTTTAAAATTAAAATGCAAAATGTATGCATATAACTTTACCTAAATATATGGTTTTGAGATGAGAGTTGTTGAATTTTGAATGATTATAAGTGTTTGATTTCTTACTCTAATATGAGTAAGAGAGAGAACTCATGAACCAACCACTCATGACGAATTTCTATACTCTTAAATGAAATCGATTTTACAACTACTCATGACGATTTTTCCCACTTTAATCTAGTTTAATTATGGAGTATTTAAGATGTTTATTGAAACCACCAAATTAGTATTAGCTGATTTTTTAATCAACTAGTCTCCGGACTGTGATTAATTGGGTTGATAGAAGTATAATGGTCATTTATATGGGAATTGGGAACACGTGTTGTTTTTCTTGTTCTTACTACACAAACCTTAACTAGATGTTTGTGATATGGAGGCTCAAGTATCTGGGTTAACAATAGAGCTAGGGGTAAACTTTCCAGTAGGCTTATGTTCTTCCCATATGAACATAATTCCTTCAACGACAAGACATAGCACGTGTTCTTCAAACAACAGTAGCAGGTCAACTTTAGCAACATGTTTGCTCCAAGTAGCTACCTGATATATATCCACAAGAATTCCAACTATAAAGAAAGTACTCAATAGATATTAAAAATCGAGGCTCTTCAGGAGTACCATTCATGAATAACATAACAGGGTGAGTTTTTCCAAACGATTCTTGAGAGCATCAGCGGTAGATACAGGCTGAGCTCGGTCTTGTCCAGAAGCTTTCGCATTCTTCTTAACAGTTTCAAGAATCGTTGGCCCTGCAGCCAACCCTAAGCTTGCAGGAGTAATAGAACCAGCAACTTTGCCAACTTTATTAGCTAAACTTGATGGATCTGCCCCTTCAAGTGTATCCACAGTTTTGCCATCCTTCAATAAGAAAAGGATTCAGTGCAGTGACAAAGATTCAAGCTTTGTCAATAAGCCAAAAAATTGCAACCAAACAAAGAATCAATATGCCTAAAGTTTACCTTGAAGAAGACGAAATACGGCACAAGAGCAACAGAATAAGCCTCAGATATCTCAGGATGTTCCTCAGCTTCTACCTAAGAAGATAAATAAAACCAATCAAAGTCAAAAACCAATTGAAAGAGATAAAATTCGAACAGAGACGACGAACCCTAAAGAAGTGAGCACGAGGGAAATCAGTAGCGAGATGAGAGAAAACTTGATCCATCTGCTTCGAAGCGTCACACCAAGAAGCCCAGAAGTGAAGCACGAGTGGTGCTCCGCTGTGGCGCAAGTTATCAAGCTCCTCCTTTGAAACGATATCCTTCACAGTACCACTCATCTTCGAAGAGGAAGGAGATGTCGCGTCTCTCTCGGAAGGATCTCCAACACTTTTTCTTTTCTTTTTGTGATTACCAATCTATTATCGAGCAGAATTCTTCTGTTGCTGGAGAAGGAAAAGAGATTTATGTAACTAAGAAAAAAAAATGGTCGGAGAGGGAGATTTGATTTTGTGTCTGTATCGTACGTGTCACAAACTCTCAAAAGTTTGATAACTGTCAAATATACCACATGACAAGTAAACTATCTTTTACTGGGTTATATAGTTGAAAATAATCCGCTAAACGATGATAGTGAATTTTGTTGTTTAAGTGACAGTAAGATGGCGAACAAAGTATACTATATGATATGATTGTTTGCACAATTGGTAATCTCACTGTTCTGCTTTCTTGTTTCCCACTTACTTTTCTTGCTTATCTCACATGAAACAGAAACAATGCATACTAGATGCTTCCCTCAGACATAAATCATCAGAAAGTTAAGAATAATTTTTTAGTTACATAAATATTTGTCTTTAAAATTGCTCAATCCATCCATCTTCTCAAAATATATACAGGGAAATTATAGGAGATGGAATTAGCGCATTGTTTTCCAAGTGAAATATTCCAAGACTCAAATAAGTTAAATGGGCTTGAAAAAATTAGCACTAAAAGGCCCACTTAACGTCTTTTCAATTTATAATTTAAAGATAAGTCGAAGATATAAATTGAAAATAAGTTAAATGGGCTTGTTAATGGGTTAACAACAGAGACAAAAAGCCTTATAACATGTAGAAGATGAAGTCCACATAATTAAATTCGTGGTTTAGCTTTAGTTTCTGGAATCTTCGTACCAAAGTCGCCGGAGATCGGAAGCTAACACGGGAAGATTTAGCCGGAAGAAATGGCTTCGTTAGGTTTCAACCTCGGCTTCACCTTCTCCAATGCACAAATTCAGCAGCATCGAAAAGTTTCCGGAGGTGGAAGAGCTCGCGTAATCTCCTGTAACAGCTCTTCTTCTTCTTCTTCTCAAGCATCATCTCCTCAGGGGATTTCTGCAGTGACGCCTCTTGAGATAGAGCTCGAGTTCTTCGGTGTAACTCTCGGCGCGATTTTCTCGTCGATTATTGATACAATTCGTTTCAAAACTCAGAAGAGACTTTTCGTTTTTTTCTTTGCAGCCGAAGCCGGGTAGCGACGGGTCATATCCGGTAGATAAAGCAAAGGCTGTGAGTGGAGATAAGCTTCTCAGAAGCATTATGCAGGATAACAAAATTGAACTCTACGCTGCTTACGTGAGTTATGTTGATTTCTCTCTCTTTAATTACGAAATTTAACTTCAGATTTTCTCAATCTTAATACATTGATTGATTTGATGTTTGAACTAGTTTCTGGAATAATTTAGTAGACAATGAAAATATTTAGTTCTAGATTTTGATGTGAGGAGATGGTTTGTTGAAGGCTTATGTAAACTTTGGATTTTGGTCAATTTGTGATGATTAGGGGAAAGTGATGAACTGTGGTGGTGGAGGAAGCTGTGGAACTTGCATTGTGGAGGCAAGTGACTTCATACAATGTTAATTAGATTCTGATTATGAATTTATGAGCTATGATTGTTCTAGCATTCATGGATATCAATGGAGGAAAATAGATTTGTGTTTGGTCTTCTTATGATGACCAGTAACTCAAAGCAAAAAAATACACATTTGGTCTTCTTGTGTGCAGATACTCGATGGCAGAGATCTTCTGAATGAGAGAACAGATACAGAAAACCGGTACCTGAAAAAGGCTAGTTATTTGATCACTCCTCTCTATATTATTGTTAGATTCACAAGTTTCTCATTGCTAGTGTTTGGAATGGGTATGTGCACTAACAAGATGAATGAAATGTTGAGCATTGTTTCTGGTTAAATGTGAATATATGTTTTGTTGTCTGATATGGTTACTAAGTAACTTTTCTTAGATATGCAAATTTTGGATAAAATAAGAGCCTTGGCTGTTTAAATCTTAAGGGTTTTGTTACTATTGTGCAGAAGCCGGAATCTTGGAGACTCGCATGTCAAACAATAGTAGGGAACAAAGAAAACTCAGGAAAGGTACCTACTTTCATACACCAATTTATGCATATGCAAATTGCAAACGCTAATGTGCCCATTATTTGGGATCATAAGAGTTTATTTTTCCTTTTTATGATCTTTCTCATTGAGAAAAGTCGGCTTTGGATATAGGTTGTCGTGCAGCGGATTCCACAGTGGAAGAAGTGAATTAATGTAAAGGTTATTTGTCTCAGATTTATGTGTATATAACACATCTCTGTATGAATGTTGTCTCGTATTAATGGAAGATTCGTTTGTCTAGACGTATTTTTCTTTAGTTCTTGGATATGTGGTGCCATGATAGTGAAATTTAAGAGAGAAACTATCAACTAGCTCGCATGATTGAAATGTTTAAAATTTGCTTAAAGATACGGTAGGAGTGAAGCTGGTCAGAAGATTCGGTAGGAAGTGTTTTTATGATGATCTGAAAATCAGTAGCATGTTTTACCTTTTTGAGCTGAAAATGGCATTTGTTTCTTAAGCTTTGAAAACGTGTTTCTAAAAAATAAGAACTTGGTTTAGTATTCGAACCGTTTCTTTGACAACTTTCAGATCACTTTATTTATCGAATGTCACCGAAGAGACAACTTTCAGAACATCTAATTAGATTACGCGCCGCCCCGTAAAACAGGGGTAAAGTCAAAAAGCAATATCTTCTCATTTTTACTTTTTACTTTTTTCTTGTTGAGGGAAAATATAAAGAGGAAGGAGCCAAAGAAAGCATCACTATCTGAATTTTTCTTTGTACATTTATTTATATATAATACTAGTTTTTGTGTGATTGCTGTTTGGCTCCGAATTTTATATCCATAATTTTTTTTTTTTAATCTCCCCTTGGTTGATCGGTGAACACAAAAAAAAAAATCTAAAATAATCGCAAAATACATTTGAAGAAGCTACACGATCAACAACAGCAAAGGATTTCGATTGTTGAAAAAGTTGACTCTTCTTAATTTGATTCGTTGTCTTGGTTTCTGGGTTTTCTTCTTCTTCTTCTGCGGCGCTCTCCAATTTTACACCTTGCGACCAGCGAGAAAAGAAACAAATTTCACCCCCATTGAAGAAGGTTTGTTTCCCCTAATTGCTTGATTTTATTCTGAGATTAATCCCAGGCGCCAATTATATGCTTCTGTTCTTCTGATAAATCTTTGCCCTTTTACGATTTTTCTTTGATTTTACCCTAGTTTTATGGTATAATCTGGGTGAGTTTCTTTCCTTTAATTCATGTATGATTAAGCTTGGATTGGTCGATTCTGATGAGTCAAAATCTTGAAACAGACATAAATTGATGATTTTTCGTGGTTGTTTTAGGTCATTTGAGGGTTTAAGCTTTCTTTGTGGATTTGCAGGACCTTTGGTTAAGCTCCATGGTGTGGTATGCGCAAAGTGGACAATACCTAGATGGGTGTTTCTCTTCTGAAACAACAACATCGTATTACAAATCAAGCTGATACTTTTTCTAGATTCATGGAAAGATCACCAGAGAATAATCTAAGCAGAAATGAGCACATCATCATTGACATTCCAAGAAATGCCGCCATTGCATCATCATCATCTTCTCATGATAGAATCTCAAATGTTTTGGAACCTTTACAACATGAGGAAGAGAGACCTTCTACTGTTTCTCCCATGGCTGCTCCTCAGCCAGCTACAGCTACAGCTTCTTCTTCTTCTTCTATGCGATCAAATCCTAGAAGTGTCCGTCGTAGAAGAAGTCCTTTGAATTCTGGCTTATGGATTTCTATTGAACTATTCCTCACTGTTGGTCAGATCATTGCAGCTATTGTCGTTTTGTCTTTGTCAAAACATGAGCATCCTCGTGCTCCTTTGTTCACTTGGATTGTTGGTTATGCGTGTGGATGCGTTGCTACACTCCCGCTTTTGTACTGGAGATATTATCATTCGAATCAGGCTTCTGAACAGGATTCTGGTCAGCACCGTCCTAATCTTAATGTTGCAGCAGGACCATTCGCCTTCTCGATATCCAGGACATCCGAAGCAGATGGTCGACAGACCAATACCACCTCTTCTCGTGGTAGTAGATATCCTGGGTTTATAAGTGCTGCCAGGTAAACACACATGTTCTTAGATGATCTGTTTCAACTGAAAGTTTGGATTTTGAATTACGTTTTCTCTCAAAGCTTTTCTTATTTTTGAGAATTGAGAGTTTAGATGTCTCTTTTGTTCTAAACTTTTTCTTTGTGTTGAAAATATCTGCAATCTAATTGAGTCAGTATGATTTTGGTCGTTGATTTTGGCTTCCAGACTTAAAGTTATCGTGGAATACTTCAAAATGGCTCTGGATTGCTTCTTTGCGGTGTGGTTTGTGGTAGGTAATGTATGGATATTTGGAGGGCATTCATCTGCTGCCGAGGCTCCTAACTTGTACAGGTGATATTCTTTTAGATATACAGCAATTAGACTCAAACATCAGACTGCATTTTCCAAGACTGACCCATATTTTTGTTCTCTTGTATGTTCTAGGTTATGTTTAGTGTTTCTTACCTTTAGCTGTATTGGCTACGCGATGCCCTTCATCCTCTGTACAACAATATGTTGCTGCTTGCCTTGCATAATCTCAATTCTCGGATATAGAGAAGATTTAACGCAACCTCGAGGTGCCACACCTGAGTCGATTAATGCGTTGCCGACTCATAAATTTAAGTTGAAGAAAAGCAGAAGTAATGGCGATGACAATGGTTCAAGTACTAGCGAAGGTGGAGTTGTGGCGGCTGGAACAGATAACGAACGAGCTATTTCAGGAGAGGACGCAGTGAGTTTCCTTACACTTTGAATTTACACATAAACACACAGATACAATCAAGTTGCTGAATATAAAAATATTTGCAGGTCTGTTGCATTTGCTTAGCGAAATATGCGAATAACGAGGAGTTAAGAGAGCTTCCATGCTCACATTTCTTCCACAAAGAGTGCGTTGACAAATGGCTGAAGATCAATGCCTCTTGCCCTCTATGCAAGAGCGAAGTTGGGGAGAAGAACTCTGATTTGACTAGCCAAGGGATCTTAACCTCGCTCTCTTCTGGGGAAAACGATAACCATCAACAACAGCAACAACAACAACGGAGTGAACTTAGAGTTGAGAATGGTTTGGCCAATAATGTTATCTAGATCTTCGAGATTTGCTCTATGTCCGAGAAAACGGCAAATTAGCCGTTTGGCGATGTTCCTACACAAAATGGGGTTTGCTTCTCATTGCTAAGAAGGTGAAGAAAGACACGGCGAAGATCCTGTTCTGTAAATGCTTTTTGCCGTTGTGAATTGGAACCTCTTGAGTGTAGAAGAGTTCGAGAATCGGTGATTGAGTTTGAGCGTGTTCCAAATACTTGTTTTTATTTATTCTCTGAATTTGTCACGAGTACCACCTCTATACGAGAGCCAGGGATCTTTCGAGACCTTGTGCAGCTAAAGTGCCTCATTCATGGTCTCTCTGCGAAAAATTAGAATAAACCAAATAAAATATTTATACCTTTATACTGGACCACAAAACTTTTAATGGCTTCAACGATTTTGTTATCTTAGTTTTTGAATTACTAGACACTGACTCGTTGGCTCGGTAAAATTAGTGTGAGAACCGGTAACTTACAAGAAGCATAAAGATCATAATAGTTTTGCCTTTAGTAGAGAGAGCTCACACAGTCGAATAGAGAACTTTTTCTTAACATTAATCTCGGATGCATATGTTTTGAAATGGTTTGAAAATAAAAGTGATTCAGTTCCTGAAACATTTAAAAGCGGTATAGTGCCATACTAAAAAAATTAACCGCAGAAACCGATCCAGAGACCGAAAAGACACGTCCTTCTAGGCGGTGTTTTCTGCAGATGGGTTTTCATGAACAAACGTGCCAACTGATTTGAACCATCGCAGTAGGTTACGGTGATCCTTTACATAGAGCCATGCCTGAAGAAAGGGGAAGAGACTCTCGTTCACACCTCGTTCCTCTAGGAATCCATGGAATACATCTCTCATCTTCTCATCGAGCTCTCTGTCAAAACAAATAGAAACACTTACTTGCCAATCGAGTGAATTTTCTATCAATTGTAAGTTACGCATTATCTTTAGAACAGAGAAAACAGAATGCTGAATAGGATGCACAAACTCTCTTCTTTAAAACTGAGAAATGCAATGAGAGAAGAATGTAAGGAACATGACAAGAGACAAATCCTTGATTCAAAGGCTTCATAATAGAAACAAACCGATTGTGTGTCAATAGTGAGACTGCACTACAAATATGTCACATGAGGAAGAGCAGTAACTGAAACTGAAAAATCGAAATGTCTAGAACACATCTACCACCATTCTATTCTACATTCACATTCCTCAATAACTGGTACAAAAGAGATAAGCTGTTTCTTAAAATCATCCTTGAGAGAGTCAGAGATTATTTAAGAATGACGATATACTTAGTTGGCCTATTCTTAGTTTGAGAGCTCTGAGTGTAGCAAGACGAGACAGCTCAAAACAGAAATGAATCACCTATAAGGTCTCAACCATCAACTGAATAACTAGAAAGGCAAGCATATATTGAGTAAGTCTCTAAACTCACTAAAAAGAAGTTAAAAAGAGAGAAACTCACTCAAAAGAAGGGCCTGTGTATTGAGTAGGATCATCAGACATCTCCAAAGCCTCAAGTTTTGGCCTCATGGAAACAGAATGAATACCCAATGCATCAGGGTAAAGGCCACAAAGGAAATGCAAAGAATCAGGCTGATTTGGCTTTGATACAGCAACATGAAGGAACAACTGGTTGATCCCACCATCGTCTTCTTCATCACCTCCGTGAGCCAAGCGCATAACGAAAAGATTGATCTCTTCATTTCCAACAGATTTCTTCAGAACAGCACCAGTACTTCCTTCAAGCGACCCTTTCACAATCTCAAATGGTGACGGAGGACTCACTTTCTGCAAAATCAATCAAAAATCTGTAAATCCCACCATAAACCCTAAGTGGAGGAAGCAGCAGCTAAGCTAGGGTTTAAGTAACAGTACTGAAATTTCAGTTGTACCTAAGACGAGACATAGAGAGAAAACACAGAAAGAGAGAGAGAAGAGGAGGAACGAACCGGAGGAGGAGTCATCTTAGAAACCTCTAAGTAATGTTCCTTGAGGGAACGCAGAAGCATCGAATCCACTGCAGCTGAAACGTTGGCGCTCTTTCCACTTCCACCGGCTTTACTAGATAGCGCTCGCTGTAATTGATGCCGGACGGCGACATTTCCGATCACTCTTCTCCACATTTCTACTTCTCCGTCGTCGAGAGTAGCAAGCAACACGACGAATTGTCTTAAGAGAGTAAAATAAATACTGTACCAACTTTTCTTTTTCGTCGAATAAACCGCAAGAGAAATATACCTATTTAGGTTTGTCAAAAATATGATCTAATTCGTTTGATAAACATATAATTAAAATAATCAATTGATTTTGTCGATTCAGACTCATAGATTAACTTTATTAAGCGCTGGCTTAGCCACAACTAATAATATGTAAGATCAAGAAGTAGAAATTGTTGTGGGAGATAAAACAAATCCAAGTATAACCATGATGAGCAAAGAATGTATGTAAAAGGAAAAATTCAAACAGAGTTTCTTCTTGTCATGTTCCATTGTGATAGGATTAAAAGATCCAAAGTTATCATAACTCTAAAACACGACCCAACCACATTCCCCATCAAAAGATTTGTTCAAGGCAAGTAAGTCTCATATGAACAAAACCTATGTTCATATCACAACGGTGGGTGGATTGATTTCTTCACCTCACAGGTTGCTGATTGTAGTTTTTCTTTTCTTTTTTCTTCGCTGCGGCCAACTTTGCCTTCCTCGCAGCTGCTTCCTTTGCAGCAGCTGTTGAAGCACCATCAACCTCCTTGCTTGATTTCTTCTTCTTCATTGATGCAATCTTCTTTAGCCGTTCTTTGACGTCGATGGAAGAAGAAGACTCCTCCTGCTCAGCGGACTCACTTGCAGCATCCGAGTTGCTCTTCACTTCACTCTGGGATTCTTTTAGCTCCTTCTGTTTGTCCTTCTTTTTCTTCTTCTTTGAGGCCTTTGATTCTCCGGTTGTGTTCTCCTTCTTCTCTCCCTCATCATTCACTTCTTTCTTCTCCCCCTTATCTGTTCATATTTGCAGAAGAAACGTCTATCAGTATTAGCCATAACATGGTTTTCTCAGCCAGTGATACCTCAGCGTAGAAAGGTATCCACAGATAAATATCACCAACGAGTGAATAGAGTAGAGTAGAATTGTTACCAACGAGTGAATATAGTAAAGTGAAATTGTGCTATACCTTGAGAGTCTTGTTGACCATTCTCATCTTTGGTTGCAACTCCAAAATCTGCTAGCAAAGCCTCAAGCTCAGCAAGTTCCTTCTTTTTCCTCTCTTTCTTGGAAAGTTGCCTCTCTGCCTCCTTAGGAGGAGCACGAACTTCAGGAGCCTTTTTCACCTCAGGCTCTGCTTCTGGATGAACTTGTGTCTCTGTTCCCTGCTCGTGATCTTCCTCCACATCATCATCATCTCCATCATCAAGAGTGTCTTCTTCGCTTTCAATTTCCTGCGACATTGAAATCAAATGCATCTCTATGAGAAACAAATGAACAGATAGGCACACAACCACGGTTTAGAGAAACCATTGCACAACAAACTTACATTGCCTAGAAAAATTTCGATAACAATGCAATTAGATATATGAACCTTCAGGAGACAAAGCAGCTTACTTCACAATAACATTAATTTCCCTTTCAGAATTCAGACAACACAAGCCTAAGCCTAAGCGAGATAACAACAGTAGAAAAAAAGGCCAACTCATTCAATTCGTGGAAGCATTTGAAATCTAAAGAGGCTTATTGCAAGAGACATATTAAACCAGTGTTACAATTTTCAACATGTGAAATGCATAAAGCTATGATGATGAACCCAAAATCAACATATATATGAAAGATTTGGACTTGTGACCTCAGCGGGAACGTCTTTAGCATCTGAATGGGAGGCTTCAGAAGTGCTCCACAGGGACTGAGGTGGAGCAGTGGTAGCGTAATAATCATCATCTTCATCATCGCTATCGATATCAGCCCAAGCCTTTGCTTTGAGAGGCGTAGGTGCCCAGAAAACCTGTGGCTCAGGCTCCTTCTGTGAATCTTCTCTCTTAGAGGAAGCTTTGCTCTTACCAGCCTTATCAGACTTCTTCTTCTTCCTCGAAGTATCCAAAGCAGCAAACAAGTTGGTGTTCTGAATCGGCATCGATCCCTCATCTCTCCTGTTTCCACCACCAACCATCTTTTTTCTTTCCTCGATCACCACACAATAAGTCACAGAGTGTTTTCTGATAAAAACCCAGAAACGAAGTTTCACAATTTCAGCTGGAAGATGAATCTCGAGTAAGTTAAGGTAATGAAGGATGGGAAAGGAAAAGCTGATGAATTGTCGCTATTTTCTTAGGAAAGGATTGATCTTTAAAGCAAATCCCTTGAAACTCTGATGGACGGCGATTGAAGAAAGCGATGGATGCTATAATAACTACTAGGGTTCCAGACCCAGAAACGACAAAATGTATACTGGTGATTAATACAAGCGTATAATATAGGAAACTGAAATTGAGAGACAAAGGAGAAACAAGAGAATGTTGGAAGCTTCGGGAAGCGATTCCTATAGAATGCGAGAGAGAGATGATTAGGGTTTTCTTAAGGGATGTGGTGTGTAGCAATCGTAGCGATTAGAGCTACTGGGCTACACGACAAGGGAAGGGGATCTGTCTCTATTTGGGATGTTATCTCCTCTCTTATGGATCATCAAACCGAACATTTGATTACAAAATTGAACCGAACATTTGATTACAAAATTGAACCGAACATTGGATTAGACTGTCTAATTAAACCTTAATTTGGTTTATGAACTCAATATTAGTTTTTCCAATTAAGCCAATTTTATTTTATTTTTCTGTATTAAAAAAGCAAATTTTGGGTTCCAATATACAATCCACCCGCCAAAATATTTTGTCAATTTTTAACGTATTTTTGAATCGAAAAAGGAATTTCTGAACTTTTATTGTTTTTCTTCTTGTGTTTATACATTGCTCTAAATCTTATGATACGTTAATAATGACCTTAATTCATATTTATAAGGAAACCAAATCTATTTTTTAAATATTCTTAAAGCTTAGTTTACACTATATAATTAATCAAAAATTGATTCCAATCAATCTCTCTACTACTAATTCTTTTTGCTATATGTCTATATTTAATAAAAATATATATTTAAACACATAATAAGGTAGTAATACACTAATACTTAAATATGGTCCGAAAACTCCTAATAATATGTATATATATATTTTTACAAAATATTGGAAAATTGTTAAGCTAATGGATGAATGAAGTTTATATATTAAAAGAAAATAACAATAATATATATATATATATATAAATTATTAAAAAGATAATACTGTAATGTGATGATTTTATACTTAAATTATCCCCTAGTATTCTAGTAATAATAGTTGTTAAGTTGAATGATGTCTCTAACAATTGTTGGCTAGGTGGACAAACACAAGATTGCGGTAGGTTAGCAACACACGTGACAACAATAAATTATTCTCTCTGAAGAAATCTTTAAATCCTGACCGTCCAAACAAATATTTCGCAGCTGAGAATCTCGAACGTCCATTATATCTTTTCTGTTGCAGAGTTAAAAATTTAGTGCTTATTTCGAAACTAAATATGGACCGTAGATATAGTAACGCGTCTCCATCGGACGGTACCCGTGATACGATGTTTATTTGGAATATGTTTTCTTTATAACTGAAAAAACCTTACTCTCGCGGAACCAGACGAAACCCTAGCTCTCCCGTTTCTCCCGGTTAAAAAAGAAAAAAAAAAGAAGCAAATTTTGCTTTTTTTATTTTCGGCTAAATTGAACGAATACTTTTGGGAAATTTTCGATTGTTTGATTTAGGGATCCGATTCGCAGTCCGATTTACCGAAACCCTAATTTTGATTTTGGGATTGTGGCGACTATAAAGGTCCTTAAGAGACTCGATTTCGTCTGATAAAGTGATGCAGGTAGGCATGCAAATTTCTCTCTTTTTTTTTTTAATTTTTTGCAGTTAAATTTTGCTTGATTGTTGAAAAAACAATTGCTTGGATTTCAATGCAAAGTTTTTTCCTGAAGTGGGATTTGATCTGTTTCTTTGGGTGACTTGTGTGTTCTTCTTTTATCATACTTTGGGTACTTTTTGTGATTCTGGGTTTGGTTTTGGTGTCACAGATCTGAAAAATGTTTGCTTGCGTATATGATGGAATTTGAGACCTGCTGGCTTTTGATTCTGGGTATTGGTTCGAGGTGGCTTTCATGGAAAATAGACTAGGTAACTCTAATGGAGTGGGAATTTCGAAGAAATCCAGGTCTTTAGATCTTAAGACGCTCTATAAGTCTAGCATTTCCAAGGATTCAGTGAATAAGAGCTTTAAAAGAAAACATAGGTCTGGGATTGATGGTGATCAGTTGAAGCAGGACAAGAAGAGCAGGAAAGTTGTTTCTCTAAGTAGTTTTAAGAAAGTAGGTAGCCAGAACGAGAGTATTCTGGATAAGGCATGCAATGGCACCACTATATTGCACAATTTGGAGGACTCCAAGGAGGTGGGTTTGGATGAGAAATTGTGTGACAGTAATGGGCTTCAAGTGATTTCTGTTGGTTTGGCAAGTAGTACGATTTATGTTCCTAGACGCAGGAGAGATTTTGTTGGGAGGAGTAGGTTTGAGAATGGCCTAGCACAGAAGTCTGCAGGGGAGTCTGATAGTCAGGAGGAGCTGGTTGTTAATATCCCTAAGGTTACTGCTGAAGAATCTAGTGTTCAGGATCAACCCTCTAAAGTTGAAGAGAAGGACTCTGACAAAGATATCAAAGAATCTAATTCCGCAGCTCCGTTGCAGTTGGAAAATGGGCATTCTAATCAGTCTCCAGTGAAAGATGATCAGCTGGTTGTTGTTAAACAAAGAAATAGTAACAGCAGAAAAAGGAAGTCCTCAGCATCAAACAGACGCGTGGGAAAAGAGGCCAAGTCTTCAGGTGATGCTTCTGGTAGAATATCCAAGGTATCACGGGAAGATGATGAGGAGAATCTTGAAGCTAATGCTGCAATAATGCTGTCTTCACGGTTTGATCCAAACTGTACCCAGTTTCCTTCAAATTCTGTTACTCCTGGTTCACCATCTGCGAGTAGATTGCATCCATTGCCTTCTGGTAAGAATTCAGTTGATCCTCGGTCCGAGTTGCTTAGTTCTAAATGTGTCTCAGATGACACTGATGATAGAATGTTGCGACCAAGGAGACATAATGATGATGGGAAGGGTAAAGTTCGGAAAAGACGCCACTTTTATGAAATTTTGTTTTCAGATGTGGATTCACACTGGTTGTTAAACAAAAAGATTAAAGTTTTCTGGCCATTGGATGAGAGATGGTATCATGGGTTTGTGGATGGTTTCGATGGAGACAAGAACCTGCATCATGTAAAATATGATGATCGTGATGAGGAGTGGATCAACTTACAGGGTGAAAGATTCAAAATTCTGTTGTTTCCTTCTGAAGTTCCTGGAAAAAATCAGCGGAAAAGGCGTTGTTCAGAGTCAAAGTCTACTCAGAAAGTAAAAGGGAATGATACTTCCAGCAAAGACGAGGAGAAGCAGAAGGAAAAGCTAGAAGATGATAGCTGCATGGAATCAGAGCCAATCATCACATGGTTGGCTCGGTCTAGACATCGGGACAAATCCTCCACTCTTAAGGCTGTACAAAAGCGGAAAAAAACTGACGTAATGACATCTAATGAATCTGTTAAAATGAATGGGGATGTCACAGATAGATCGGCTAGTTCTCTTGCATCATGTGGATTACCTGGACCAAGTAAAAACGAGTTGGAAAGCTCTGGTTTTCGGAATGGTAGCATATTTCCTATTGTCTATTGTAGGAGAAGACTTCATACAGCAAAGAAGGATATCTACAAAGAGTCAGGTTACAATAGTGTTGAGTTTTTGAAGCAGTTTCTTGTATCAAAAAGTCCGGATCCTGGTGTAGAGTTTTTGCCTATTGAAGATTCTGGGGATCTGGAGCTTTGTTGCCCGTGGAATGAATCAGAGCAATTTGAGTTGTCCCTCAGCCTACAGGGTGTTTCCTTGATGAGCTACTTTCTTATGGCCGATGTTGACTGGCTTTCACGTGCTGCTCTTTTGCTTCGTCATGGTACACTTGTGACTTTGTGGCCAAGAGTTCGTTTGGAAATGATTTTCCTGAATAACCAAGATGGGTTAAGGTATCTAATTTTTGAAGGCTGCTTAATGGAAGTTGTTCAATTGATTTTCCGTATCTTGATGGTAGTAGATCATTCTAATAAGCAAGGAGCACAAGGAGCGGATGCTGACTTGCAGTTGCCAGTTTTCTCAATTGGTCTCCAAGTTTCTTGCATCCCAGGTTTCCAAAGGCAGCTTGGATTTCAAATCTACAGTTTCCATGAGGTGAAACATTCAAAGTGGTCATACTTGGAACAGAATGTCAGGAGACATTCTTTGCTGGTTAAGCAAGTATCAATTGCAGAGTGTACTCACAATAACATGAAGGTCCTGCAGAAGGTACAGTGATTCTTTAATGAATGTTCTGGTACATTGCTTCGTTGGTTATACTTTTATTTCTATTATCTCATACCAATTCGTTTTTTTTTTTAATCTTGCACATCAGGTTATGCAGAAGAGATCTAGGCATGGAATCAGCTCAGGCCTTGTTTCTAGAGGATCATCATCTGCTGAAGCGTGGCCCACATCTGTTTGCTACAAGAAGCAAAATACGTCTCCATTTGCACTTCTTTTTACTGCTCGGCCACCTACACTGTTACTCAGTTTACACTTGAACATGATAAGGGAGCTGGGTCATGATTCAGCAGACTTCCTAGGAATAGAACGCGATTTGGTAACACATAGAGGTTGTGATATGGCAGATTTTACAAATGAGCATTCTGAACTGTCTCTCAAGAGTAAGAGCCAAACTGATGAACCAATTATCACTTCTTCCAGAGCGCAAGAGTCAAAAGACCTTCATACTCCGTCTCAAAGTCAGCAGCTGGGGTCTGATTCTGAAAACTGGATGTCATACAGTTCTTCTGTTGTCAGACATAAGCATGAAACCAGGTCTAATGTTTCGGTGAATGGGATTAGTATTCAAGTTCCAATATCTGATGATTGTGAGGATGGTACTCCGCAGTCAAGTAATCTGGCCTTGAATATTCAAGGTAGTAGCAACTCAAGTCCAAAGGCCACTGCCCCAAGAAGTATGTGGAACCGAAGTAAAAGTTCTTTAAATGGCCATCTCTCGCATGGTTGGTCGGATTCAAAGGGAGACTTTTTGAACACTAATTTGGCAAATGGACCTAAGAAGCGACGTACCCAAGTGTCTTATTCATTGCCTTCTGGGGGTTCTGATTCTAGAAACAAAGGTTCCCTGCTCAAGGGGATGCCGAACAAAAGAATTAGAAGGTCTACCGCTGATGTTACCAAAGGTATTCAGAAAGATCTCGAGTCTAGTTTATGTGATGCCAATGTATTAGTCACTCTTGGTGATAGAGGCTGGCGAGAATATGGAGCTCAGATTTTCCTGGAACCTTTTGATAATAATGAATGGAGACTTGCGGTAAAAATCTCAGGGACAACAAAATACTCACACAGGGCACATCAATTTCTGCAACCTGGGTCAGTGAATAGGTTTACACATGCTATGATGTGGAAAGGTGGAAAAGATTGGACCTTGGAGTTCCCTGATAGGGGCCAGTGGTTCCTTTTTAAAGAGATGCATGAAGAGTGCTACAATAGAAATACTCGGGCTGCTTTAGTTAGAAATATTCCTATTCCTGGCATCCGCATGATAGAAAGGGATAATTTTGATGGAACAGAAACTGAATTTATTCGCAGTTCTTCTAAATATTTTCGGCAGACTGAAACTGATGTTGAGATGGCATTAGATCCTTCACGTGTTATGTATGACATGGACAGCGATGATGAGCAGTGCCTTTTGAGAATTCGTGAGTGTTCGAGTGCTGAGAATAGTGGCTCTTGTGAGATCACTGAGGACATGTTTGAGAAGGCAATGGACATGTTTGAGAAGGCTTCATTTGTAAAGCAGCGTGATAACTTTACCTTAATCGAAATTCAAGAATTGACGGCTGGAGTTGGATCCTTGGAAGCAATGGAAACAATATATGAGCTTTGGAGAACAAAGAGGCAGAGGAAGGGAATGCCATTGATCAGGCATCTTCAGGTACAATCTCTGATGCCTTTTCATCTTTTATTATTTATTTGGTTTTCATGTTTTTCTTGAGATTTAAAAATCTGCATGACTAGGCTCAACATAGATCTTTTTGGAATCGGGGGAAATGCAGAATTGTGGACAATAAGGCTATGTCTAGTAGTAGGTATTACTTAGTGTTCTTTTCAGGATATTGAATGATGTGGGTGTTTTATGCAAATGGAACGTCTATTAGGGGGAAAATTGCATCTTTTTGCATTCCAGTTTGTTGTGCACGAAGATGTCTGGAAGTCCATAACTGTAGCATCTTCTATAGTCTGTTGATTTTACTCCTTGTTGATTAGTCTTACTTGCTAGCTCAACAATAATGTAGTTACTCTGCTGCAATATTTTTAATTTTGCCTAACGTAAACACTTGTTTTCTACCCTTGCAATTCAGCCACCTCTATGGGAAAAATATCAAAGGGAGCTCAAAGACTGGGAGTTGGTTATGAGCAAAGCAAACACTCCAAATTCCTGTGGGTCGCAGAAGAAACAGTCACCTACTGAGAAGCCAGCGATGTTTGCTTTCTGTTTTAAGCCTCGAGGTTTGGAAGTCAAACACAGGGGAACAAAACACAGGTCACAGAAGAAACTCTCAGTTTATGCTCAACATAGTTCTGCTTTGGGAGATTATGATGGCTGTAATTCATCAGGTAACTCGTTTTTACCTGCTTGATATTCTATAAATCCTCTATTGACTCTGATTTTTCAAAATGAAGTCTGTGTTTAATCCAACTTTTCCATTTCTCTAGCAGGAAGAAGACCTGTTGGTTTTGTCTCTGGCGACGAGAGGTTTTTATATTCAAATCAAAGCTATGAGCACTCGAATGAATTTTCTGTACATCCAGGAACATATTCCCCTCGTGACCTAGGCATGGGATATTTCTCGAGCGGTGGAAATGGATATCATAGGAATCACCAAAACAAGTCGCAAAGAATCAATGGGAAGAGGAATACGAGTGAACGATGGGATGCAGGCTATTCTGAATGCCCCAGTTCCAATCTTGTCTGTTACTCCAACGGATCTCAGCGTCCTGATGTGGAAGGAATACGGAATAGTACAGACATTGATGAGTACAAATTGCGAGATGCAGCTGGTGCTGCAAGGCGAGCATGCGCTTTGGCGAAGCTCAAGCGGGAAAGAGCAGAGAGTTTGAGGTACAAAGCAGATCTAGCGATCCAGAAAGCTGCAGCTGCTCTCATGTGTGCAGAGGCAGTTAAAGCTTCTTCCGAGGACCTAGGCAACAACAATGGGGTAGAAAGCTCAAGCGAAGGATGAGTCAATAGATACCACTCTTGTTAAGTCTGGGTATTGTCACCTCTTGAGCAAAAGAAGAGATAGTGATTCGACATGTCCTGTTCAACACACGAGCTGGTCTTGACACGAATTAAAAAACGACCCAGATGAGCTCCACTGTACAGAAATTTGCCTCCCTCTGCTTTAAGTAAGCTATATTTTGATGCAGCAATAACACCGAACTGGGACTCTGAAACTTGATCTCATGTACCCATCGGCTGGGAATGTTCTTAGTAGGTTAAGAAGAGAGACAAAAATTGAGGAGATGGTAAAAAA
>Ga0041059_1000413_pt1 | contig 31761 bp, 30 predicted proteins | sample AraColnosormetaG_FD_56232 | JGI IMG/M metagenome (GOLD analysis project Ga0041059, IMG submission 56232) | Arabidopsis roots microbial communities from North Carolina, USA - Col MF nosort | ecosystem: Host-associated > Plants > Roots > Unclassified | place: USA: North Carolina | collected...
AGAAGTTTTTTTTTTTTTTTTGGTTAGAGAGAAGAGGGAGAAGGAGAGGGAATGGATCTGGACCGTTGGATCTTGTTCGTGGAGATCTGTGTTGGTCCGGCGCGTGGTCTTCGGTTACGGTTTGATAAATTTCGAACCATGGGCCTTGGGCTAGTTTTATTTTTGTGTGCTAAATTTATGATTTGGTGTCCACTAAATGTTTAGTTTATTCTTACTGATCCAACCCAACAGGTTACAGAATTGATGAAGTATATTCATACAGTATATGTATTTTTCTATATTTCGTTCTGAGTTGCGTTGCGATTAAGCTCTGGGAAAAAAAAAGTTGTTTCAATCCCTTCACTTGTAAATAAACTCAATTATTTAACTCCAAGGGGACGCAAAGGTTAGGCAAAATAATAATAATAATAATAAGAGTTAGGCAAAAAGAGAGCGATTGACAAATTGAGGAAATTTGAATATATTGTCGTCGGTGTTAAGCAAATAATCATCCAAAGAATAAAGCGTGGATAGGAATCTACAATGATCCTACGTAGCATCTAATGTACTGCATGAGCATTCGTTTACTCAACCCCATCCACCGATCATCCGCTGCGGACAAGTCCACATCTTCACTTCTTCACGACCAATGAGGTAATGCCACGACGAAAGCCTTTCCTAAAATTACACGATCCATTTCCTTTTCTAAATGGATACGAAGAGTGTTTCCATTGACATTAAAGGAAAGCTAACTTTACTTAAAATATCGTCCTTGAGGTAACAAAAAAGTTTAAGCCCCTATACTGTCTTATTTAATGTTTTTTTTTTACTCTTACACTATTTAGTTCTATGTTAATCCAAATTTATCCAATTATTTCCGATATCTAACTATTATCCAAAAAAATTAGGGAATGACACGACACGACGTAAGCCTTTCCTAAATTATACGATCTAGTTTCCTTTTCTAAATGGATACGAAGAGTGATTCCATTGACATTAAAGGAAAAAGTTAAAGCATACATTCTCAGATTTGTTTTGAATGTAGACTGCAATTATTACGTTAATGTGATCGTCTTATTAATGCTTTTAACTCCAATTTACAATGAGATTCATGTTTATCCAATTTTATCCCAATCTCATTAAACTCTTACCATACAAAAAGTCAGAAAGATTATCCAAAACCTTCCGATATGAAAATGGTAATTATTTGAAATGCACGTGTATATTTATCATAAAAATTAATCATAAAACGGTGCTTACGGTGATGGTAATTGGTGACTTGTATCAATCAATGCCAGTAACCGATTATAATACGAGTTCAAATACCAAAAAAAAAAAGAGCTGTAAACAACAAAAATCCATATAATATCTAATACTTTTAAAAGTATAAATCTAATAATTTAAAATAATAATAAGTTAGTAATTTATTTTAAACTCCTAATATCAAAATAGTATAGAAATCCTATACTATCATAGGAATCCTAAAAGTATAAATTATTTTAAATTCTACTAATTTAATAGTTACCAGCTGAAAAAAAAAATAAAAAAAATAAAAAAATAATAGTTACCAAAATTACTATCATAGACAATCCATGCATTTTTGCATGAATCCTAATACTATATAAAATACGATAAACACCCATATTTATCATTTTACACATCTTTTTGTTTGAATTATCCATATACATTATGTATAGAAAGAAAATAAAAACGAATATTCACTTGACAGATTAACATATGCTTTTCTTTTGATTGCAGTTTGTAATCCACCGACAGAGAAATTGCGATGTCATAAATCTGAACACGAATTTTCGGTGCACTCGCCAACACCTGATCTCAACTCTCTCCAGCATATTCCCCAAATTAACAGTAGCTAACGGAGACTTAACGTGGACTCCTCGCAATCCGAGTCACTTTAACGTGTATCAGACAGCCAAACCTTACGTTGACCCCACCGCCGTTAGGAATTCCGTCTATGTCTCTTTTTCCATCATCCAATAAAATCTTGCCACATTGACACTTTCGGGTCCGGACATATTCCAAAATTAAAGAGAATTTAATTTATTGTTTTCCTTCCAGAAAAATATTAATATTCTTTCTAAACTAAAAAATGGAGTCTTCAAATAGCACAGAAGCAGAGACATAGAGCGGGAACGCGTTTAGTCACAGCTTTCTTCTCCTTTAGCTTTTCTCTCTACACTTGCTTCTCTCTCTCTCTCCTTTGGGTTATCCTTCTTGAGATCTGTGCTTGCGTTTCTTCTTCATTCGACGACACTTTATCTCGGGAGATTTCAGATTTGTCGATTTGTTCAGGTACGGATTTCGAAATGTTCTTTCAATCGGATTTGTTCTTCCTCGGAAGGTTTCTAGGGTTTTGGGATTGGGTGTCTTTAATCTGTTTGCATAAGCCATGAACGAGTTTTTTTGTTCCCCCGAGAGATCTTTGTGACTTGTAGATCTGAGTTGGGTTCCAAAATATTCAATCTTTGTGATGTATATCTACATTTTTAGATTATCAAACTCCATTAAAGAGAAAATCTTTGCTCGTTTCTCTTAAGGCCCATTGCTTTTTATCTGAAGATGATTTCAAGAGAGTGCCCTGTTTTTTTGTATAAATAAAATTTTGATCTTTTGCTCGCTTTATACACATGTGGGAACGGTTTTGTCGGTGGAGACATTTATGGATTCGTGAACTGCTGCAAAAATTATGCGTTTCTTGGACGTTTCTGTAACTTTCTCTTTATTAGATTTTGTATCTTGTGTCTCTGTGTCCACCATTGCGTTGTGTGTATTCAATTGATTTCCCCAGGTGTTGAAGATTGTTATTTATATATTTAACTTATTTTATGCACAGAGATCTTTAGTATAATTCATGAAAATATGGTTTTATCTTCCATGATCTAGGGGAACTAAAACATTTGTAAAGTTTGAGCCCATATTTTGTGTTTGTTGCTTTTCAGAGATGCATATATTATGGTTGTTGTTCTGTTTATGAATTGTTATGTGCATTGTTTTGCAGCAATGGCGCCACCGATTGAGGTTTCTACCAAAAGCTACGTTGAGAAACATGTTTCACTTCCTACTCTTAATGAGAGGATACTTTCGTCCATGAGTCACAGATCAGTAGCTGCACACCCATGGCATGATCTCGAGATAGGTAAGCTATACGTAAAGGTTTCTTTTTCTTTTTTTTGGCTCTAAGATCATTTCATTGTTTTTTAGTAATAACTCTTATACCTTTTTTGCTTCGCATTCCTTTGTTTACAGGACCTGAAGCCCCAATTATCTTCAATTGTGTAAGTGTTTTGCTAAAGCTCTAAGGATTGAAAATATTTAATTATATTGTCACAAAACTGCCATTATGCGTATTCGGAGATGCTGCAGTTGTTTACTATTTCTACAGAATTTACATATTTGTAGCATTCACTCAAAGAAAATTAAAACATTCATTGGCTATATATCTTGAAACCTGAATTGAGTCTGCTGTAGCATATGAAATGATGTTCATCGCCTGATTAGGAAACCATTTTATGGGTTTAATCTTTGAGATATTGTTGTGGGAATCATTAACCAAGCATACGGAGGCATTATTACAGGTGGTTGAGATAGGAAAAGGGAGCAAGGTGAAATATGAACTCGACAAAACTACGGGTCTCATTAAGGTATAAATTTGATTGCATTAACTTTCTTCGCTGTCCCTTTCATTATTAGAGGTACGATTGTCTAAACTTTACACATATTCTCAGGTCGACCGTATTCTTTACTCATCTGTCGTATACCCACACAACTATGGGTTCATTCCGCGTACCCTTTGTGAGGACAGTGACCCTATTGATGTTCTTGTCATTATGCAGGTAACATATTTTTTCATACAATTTTGAGAACCTGCATAATTCATTACATAATGTTTCTTGTTCTATTTTGATTTGTGCATCTGATAAGCTTTGAAGAAGTTCAAGCGCTCAACTCTTAGCTATAGACTCTACTTTATAACTGTGTAGCTTAGGAATGAATGTAGCAGATGAGAAATGTTGCCAGTCAGTTATCGAGCAGTTAGTGGCTGCTAGGCTTATAAAGGTGTCTCAGCATATTGTTTAGAGTGTGGATTTTCTAGTGTTTACTCTGGAATTTAAAACCTCTTATTAATCAATCAAGTCTATAAGCATCATCAGCATCTCAGTCTGTCTTATTTGACTGGTAGAAAACACATCTCATGTGAATCTTGTTGAATATTTTCTACAGGAACCGGTGATCCCAGGATGCTTTCTTCGGGCCAAAGCTATTGGTCTGATGCCAATGATTGATCAGGTTAGATATTCAACGTACTTGTCATATTAGTACTTATAAAAGTAACAGAGATTGAAACTAGAAGCTCTTTCTGCTTGAATAGGGTGAGAAAGACGACAAGATCATTGCTGTCTGCGCTGACGATCCAGAGTATCGCCATTACAACGACATCAGTGAGCTTCCGCCTCATCGTATGGCTGAGATCCGCCGTTTCTTTGAAGACTGTGAGTGTTCTTTTCTTACAAACTTTTGGTTGGTTAAGGATGATATGAGGCTCATACTCTTGTAATCTTGTTGCAGATAAGAAAAACGAGAACAAGGAAGTAGCCGTTAACGACTTCCTTCCGGCAACTGCAGCCTACGACGCAGTTCAGCATTCCATGTAAGTAGCCTTCATGAAACTTACTGTTATTTACTTCATATATTATGACCTTGTAAATAGCCGCAATTTGTTTATATCAAAGAATAACTAACTAATCAAATTGGGACAACTCTTTTGTGTCATGTAGGGATCTCTATGCAGACTACGTCGTGGAGAACCTAAGACGTTGAATCACCACCTCAAGCAATGGAATGAAAGCTCACAACTGCATTATTCACAAATATAAATATACATATAAATGTCAGGCTTCTCAAAGGATATATTTGTTGTGTATGTCCTCTGATGAATCCGGTAGATGATGCCGATAATTCTTTTTTTTTTTTGTCGTATGAAACCGATAATCAAAGACTAAAACAGGGATTTTTCTCATTTGTGGTCATCACTTTTTAAATTTTGGTGTCATTTCTCATCTTAATCAATTTGTTTTTGAGTTTTATTCTTCTATTAGATCTTTTATACATCAAAGAATAGATGAAGATTCCTCCCTAAAACCTTATAGTATGTCATTTATTCACAATATGTTATACGTGTTAATTTTCTCTCTTTTAGTATACTCTTTTTTTTTCTTTCAGATTCCATCCCAAGTTGCTTAAATTTTGTTAAAACCAACTAAATTCCATAGTTCAATTTACAAATCTGTGATCAGATGCTATCTAAATGAATATTACCATTTTAGCCCTTACCTTTTCTGAAATTTACCACGTTTACCTCAATGAACCGTCATCGCAAAACCAAAAACCCTTTCCTATCCCTAAAACCCGAGAGAGCATCTTCTTCTCCTCTTAGGGTAGAAGAAGGACGAAAATCGGAGGAGGAAGAAGAAGATCGATTCGATTTGTGATCAACGATGAGCTCCTTCAATGGAAACAGCAACATCGACAACCTCCTAATCCAAACCCTACTTGGACGTCTCCAAATTCGTCCCCCTAACTCTCATTTCCTCTCTCAATCCCTAGACGACCTCCTCTTCAAATCCGACGACAGCGACGGCGATGATGACGGAGAAGGTCAGACCAGTCTCGACAGAGAAGAAGCTAGGCTTGAGAAAGAGCTAATCCGAGTCATCGTCTCTGGTCGAAGCGATTCTCTCAAGCCGAATTCAGGTCAAGCCGTGACAGTCAACGAACACCACATCTGCGTTGGGTTTCATGAGGATGAGGAATCGGATTATCGTGTTTGGGAGTGGCATGGTCATATCATGTTGTTTGATGAAGAGAATGGGTACACGCCTGAGTATATCTACGGGAATTACTTCGAGAGGTTGCCTGTGAAGCTTCCTAATAACCGCCGTGTGGAGAAGGAGAAGAAGAAGGAGATGAAAGAAGAGGAGGTGGAGAATTTGGGGCTTAGAGAGTTGATCGATGGTGGTGACGCTGCTCCTGGTAGGATTCTTCATAGGAACAACATCAACATCGGTTCCTCAAGGTTTGTTTCTTACAACTCCTTTTAAACTTTCTATCATTCTGTGTTGCTTTCGGGATGATTTAGTTGTTCATTGATCTAGGGTTGGCTAATCAAAGTTTTAGGTCATGTATTAGAGTATGTATTCAGTGAGAAATATAACAATGGCTCATATGTTTTGGATGATTTTTGCTGTTAGCGAATTCTGTTTTGAAATTTGATTCGCTCATGGTGAAGCCTTTAGTTTGCTTTTACAGTTTCTTTTTCGTTGCAAGACAATAAGTTGATGAAAAGAGTTTGGAAAATGATAGTTTTTGATCATTGCCAGTAGTGAATTCAGCACTTGCTGTTTCCTGAATGAAGTTACAGGTTAGGCCAATGTGTGGTTGTGGATTGTGGTCATTGCATTTCTGTCTCGAAATAACACATGGTCGTTAAATACGATCGATTAATTCTCCTCAATTCATATTAGATAGTTGTTTCCCATATATGTATGATAAAACTGCATGTTCTTACAATGCTTTTTGTTAACTTTTTTACCTTGCTCTAGGCCTTCAATGCTGTTTTGGACACTCGATTTAGTTCACAATGTGACTAGTGAGACTTCGTCGATCTCCAAATCAATTGCTTTCATATACAGTTCACTATATTAGTCAGGGATTTTCATGCCAAGAATATTCATTTTTACGGTGTCCACAAATATTGATATAGAATGTTGTTTAAATGTTCATATGATGACCACATCTAGATCTTCCGATATCCATTTACATTACTTAATGAGAGTTCTAAGACGATGAATTTTAAGCTTGTGGTGTGATAATCTACTCAATAGTATTAGTAATGCTTGATCTTACTCTTGCCTTTTCATATTCTGTTCGGATATCCATCCTCTTCCAAGTATCTATTAGATTATTCTCTTGTTTCACTTTAGATTCCAACTTTAACTTGATTATCTTGCGGTTACATACTCAAAATGTTTAGAATCGATCACTGAACTTACGTGGTTCATCGTGAACTGGCAGGGTCTAAGTTCCTAAGAGCGTCTTGGTAGGGAGAGGTCACATTGTTCGGGAAGATTTCAGATGTGTGAACAACTCGCGACAACAAAACATAAGGTGCTGGTGGGTCTACGGGTTCTATTCCGTTTTATTTAAACCGGGAAATCCATGGGTGAATCTGTTTTCTTTAAGAAATTCATCTGAAGTTGTTTCTGAACCAAATTTACAATACATGTTAATGAAGAGAGAAAAGATTACAATGCATGGTCATCGAACTCGGAAGCTTTCAAGTTTCCCCATGTTTGTTTATTTTGTGTTCTTAAATCAGAATCATATGTTTTGCTCATTTTACAATTCTGCTTTCGATAACGAAATTTAATTGAATCGTTTTCAAATCTCGAGTACTTCCAATGAAGATTTCACCTTTTTTTTTTATTGGTGAATAGTATGTATTATATCGGATTTAAAATCACGTTGTGTAATATAATGAGGAAAGTCGTACAAACTACCAAACTAAATGTACGGTAAGAACTGGGAAGCACATGTGTTGCACACGTACCCAATACCCATGGTAGAATGTTGTTATTCATTATTGTTTTAAAATAATATTTAAGATAATAATTTTTTGGAATTTTTAGTTATATTAAGACTTTGTAAAAATTAAATCTTTAATTATTACAAATAAATTGATTTGATATTTGTAACGTAGATATTATTAATCTTATTAAGTTTGATTTTACATATTTAAACGTAAAAATGAAGAAAAAGGTATTTTTCCAAATTTACTCTATTTATAATCTATGTATTAAATTTATATGCTTAATTATAACTTTTTAATAATATAATGCTTAATGTTATAAATATATGTGTGTGAACACTTCTAATACGTACCACTTTCTAAAATTCTTTAAAAATCGTTTTGATATGCAAAAGTTCTACAAAAATTCGCTTAAATAACAATTTCCTCTTCTTTAACTCTTACTCTTCATTTGTTGCCGTGAGTTTTCACCATTCAGAATCATAGTCATTCACGAAATATTCTCATATATATTTTTTTTTGTTAAAAAGAAATGTCAAGTGTAGAAATAAAATGAAAAAAGAAATAAGATATTAGAGAAATACAAAGATTGAAAAGCGATGTCTTCAGAAAATAGATGTTGAAAGCAAAACAATGTTTGCAGACATAAAGTATATTCGGTTGTGCAATGAAACAATGATGTAGACAAAAAAAAACAGTCCTATCAAGCATTGATTTTCTTAACCACTAAATTCAAAAAAGTATGCAATTTTGATCCACACACCCTTAGCTTAAATTAAATCGTCACATTTTTTTTCAACTGTCGAAACTGAATCATGATTCTAAGAACAACATCGTCATTATAACACTCTTTAGAATCTTAATCAAAAAATTAATTGTGTAATATATAGAATGTACATGTATCCAAGCAAGGGCAACAACATTATGAGGTTCACTTGCCCGTGATGAATGGGTGAGCTAATGCCTGTGACACTGTAAGTCTCTTTTGAGGATCAAGTGTGAAAATTTTGTCCAAAAGATTCCTGAAATGAACCAACACCTTGGGATCTTCATCCTCATAACGTCGTCTAATTACTGAACCTAAATCTTTTGGCTTTACGTTGACCATTATTCTCCTTATTGTCTTTCCAGTAACACTATCCTCCTCTGTAGCATAGAAGCATAAGTCCTTATCAAAGTGTTGATCGATAAATGCTCCTTTGCGAAGCATCTTTTTAGGGAAGGGACCTTTCAGTTCCATATGCAGGCGTAACATATCATTGTTTGTGGAGCCAGGGAACATAATTTTCCCGCTATAAAGCTCATACAGACAACAACCAACTGACCAAATATCTAACGGATGGTCGTAGGGTAGTCCAAGAATGATTTCTGGAGCTCTGTAGAAACGACTAACAAGATATGGTGTAACTTGGTTTTCACCAGCAAACATTGCACTACCAAAATCACAAAGCTTTAACATGTTTCTTCCCTCATTCATTAGTATGTTATCAGGCTTTATATCGCAGTGAAGAACCCCACAGTTCTTGAGATGTTTAAGGGATATGAATAACTGCTCAGCATACACTCTAACATCATATAGTTTTAGACCAATGTTGACACCAATCTTCTTCACAACTTCACGGAGATTCAGATGAAGAGACTCAAACACCAAGCAAAGGTGGTTCCTATATTCAAAAGTTGAAAGAAGACGGACGCAGTGGTGCTTATTCTCTGGGTCAGAGCAAACTAGCTTCTTCAATATCCGAATCTCAGCCTGGCCAGCCTTATGCATTGTCTCATTTTTCCGAATAATTTTTATAGCCACTTCCTCAGGTTCACCTAGCTCAGGTTTTGTGTCTTTTGCACGCACCACGGTAGAGAATACACCTTTCCCATGAGTAGCCATGATTTCATATCTATCATCAAGTAGTTCACCAAGCTGATAACTGTAATAACCTTCTGCATCATCCCAATTATCATTGAGTCCACTCCTTACAAAAGGAACAAGTGCATTCCCTTTCCGAGTACCATCAGCTAGAGGAGACTCCCCAAAGATATCATCACTGAACATGTCACTCTTTGGGCTGCCTGCGGAAGCTAGTGTCATATCTGAGTCTGATATCACAAGCCGTGCAGGTGTTTCCCCAACTGCTGAAGATAGCTTGGCGACTTCACCATCTACGGCCTCAGTATCCAACCCAGCTTTAGCTTGAACATCTGCCACAGTAGAGGACTGCTCCAACTTTTTCTTATATTTCTCCAATATGGCTTGCGTAATCCTCTTGCTTTCCTCGATTCTTTTCATCTCTGCAGCTTCTTGTTCTTCAACTCCCCAAACAACATCTTCACCGTCATCATCATTATCAACTTCAGACCTTTCAACGTTGCCCTGAGTTTCACCGTTAGGTTTATGGCTTTTTAAAGAATCTAAGTCATCTTCTGCATCATGCCTAACTTCCCCATATCCATCACCACCACTTTTATAGATCTCCTGATCACTCTGGTCTTCTCTTCTTCCTCTATCCCTATCTTGATCCTTACGTCTCTCTCTTTCATTCTCCCTCCCAGTCTCTCTACTACTAGACCTAGCTTTATCTCTACTACTCCTACCTCTGTAGTTGTCTCTATTGCTTTCTCTATCAATGCTTCCCTTCTTCTTCAAATTCTCCCCTTCCTCCAAATCAAGTTCACCATCGTTACCAGGATTCCCCAAAAATGGATAAACATTCTTTTCATTGCCGTCCTCATCAAGATGATGACTGTGTCGATGCTTGTGATGATGGTGCTTGTGCCGCTTGGAAGATTTAACGACTTCGTCGGAAGGAGAATACGACCTACGGTGTTTGCGGTGGCTTGATTCTACTATCTTATCGCTCACCATCAGATCGTCGGAAAAGATAGACAATCGCAAAATTAGGGTTAGGGTTCGATTTTCTCCCGCGCTCTCTCTGTCTCCGTGAACAACAGACTTCCATTAAAAAAATTCACATTATATAAAAATTACAGTCGGCATCGGCAAATTAAAAGGAAATCAGAATCGTCTATTTAAAAAAACAAAGGGCCCAGGCCCATTAATAATAAATGATTAAGAGGATAGAGCCATCATGTCCGTTGATTATTCGAAACCTTTCCGATGGATGGATGACACGTCATCGATCCGCAAGAAACTCGGGTAACCAATGAAAGCCAGCAGAAGCCTCTATATAAACAAATGTCTCCTCAGTTTTTCCATCAGACGCATCTTTCAATTGTCAAGTGATTGTATTTAACCACAATTTCTTCTCATCTCTAAAGTCAGCATCAATGGCTCCGAAAGCGGCAGAGAAGAAACCGGCTGGGAAGAAGCCAGCAGAAAAAGCTCCGGCAGAGAAATTACCAAAGGCGGAGAAGAAGATCACCAAGGAAGGTGGAAGCGAAAAGAAGAAGAAGAAATCGAAGAAGAACATCGAGACGTACAAGATCTACATCTTCAAGGTTCTGAAACAAGTTCATCCTGATATCGGAATCTCCGGGAAAGCGATGGGGATCATGAACAGTTTCATCAACGACATCTTCGAGAAACTAGCTCAGGAATCATCGCGATTGGCTAGGTACAACAAGAAACCGACGATCACTTCTCGGGAAATTCAGACGGCGGTGAGACTTGTGTTGCCTGGAGAGCTCTCGAAACACGCTGTTTCTGAAGGCACTAAGGCGGTTACTAAATTCACTAGCTCGTAGGGTTTATATCTCTTAATTCTCTTTCCGCCTTTCGAATCGTTTAGGTGTTATCGCTTTCTTCTACATCTTTGGTGGTAAATCTTTGAATGAAAAGTTTCCTTTGTTAATGAATATCGTTTTCTTCATAAGAACAAAAAATTATTTGATCGGTGATCAATATCTTCTTCCGTTTCTGAGGGTTTTTTGGCCTTTTTTTCTATCCATAACTCTTTTGGTTCTTCACGATTCCACTAATTTGGTGGGGAGCAACACTAGTTATATTTTGCAGAGATTTGTGGGCACAATGGTAAATCATATACTTGAGTAATTATGTTAAAGAATGTTTCACTTTAACAAAATCATACTGATCCATTTGGTTTTATCTTAATCCCTTGATTTAATCACTTCATGGTGATTTCTAACTGTGTTTAGTGATGACGATGTTGATGATTGATGTTTAAGGTTTTCACTTTTCAGTGAACAAACGTTACAACTGGGCCTATTTATCATTCGTGACCCATTTTTTCCCTCGTGATCGGGCTCTAGCGGGAAAAATTCAGACACATAAAATAAGAGTATTAAACACGAGACACGTGTATATTTCTGATTCGCTCCGAGTAAGGTGGCCACGTCTTCGTCTCCCTAGTTGACCTTTCTTTGCATTTCTATCTTAATATAAAAAAAACTCGTTTGATCCATCCGTCTTCTCTCAGATTAGCTTTTTAACATCTTGGCTGGGTTTCGTGTGATTTCGTTTTGGATATGGTTGTTCGGATTCTTGTTACCATGATTCGGCTATAGTGTTTGTCGCCTCTGATTGTCTCAAGCATCGTTCTTTACTGATTTTTAGATAGCTCTGAGATCTGTCTCTGCGATTCGTCGGATTTGAATTCGTTTTTTTTTTTGGGTAGCTCTTGGATTTCTTCTTCTAGGGTTTCCAAGAGGATAGAGAAAATGCGGGTGTCCTCTGAGATACTCCTTCTTTCTTTGGTTCCGGCGTTGACTTTTTATCATTCTGGTTTAAGTTCTAATCGTTTGAAACCTCTTCAAAAGAGTGATTGGCGTGGTAATCTTAGTTAAACAACAATTTCTCTGTTTTTTTGTTTCTCCGATCTCTTCAGATCTTTTCAATTTTCTCTTCGGTTTGGTTTGTTTTCACGCATTTCCTAGCTCGGAGTAAGCTAATCGAAGAAAACAAGCTTGTTATTGATCGATCTTTCGGTTTTTGTTTTGACGTTTTGTGTGAACGAGGTAATTTGGCTATATGATTTTTTGGCTAAAGTGTTGTTTGAGCTAGAGTTCTCTTGTTAATGGTATTTGAATTTGTGTTTGTTGCAGTTACTTTTGGATATGAGCTCTGTCTGTGGTGGGTTGGATTTCAAAGATGCAGAGAGCAGCTCTGCTTCCAGTCCCATTATATGTTCTACTGGCGTAAAGCATATCTCTTGTGTTGGATCTGATGATGCTCAAGAGTCTGATGGTGATGATAGTGGTTATATACACCAAACTGTGATTGAAGAATCCAAAGACAAGGCGATCAGCGAACCCATCCCTGAGTCTTTACCTCTCAATTCTTTGGATGATGAAAGTGAAGATAAGAACCTTGCTACTGCATTGCAAGACATGTTCTCTGAGAGTGTAAGTGACCCTATCTTATTTCATAACACTGGTCGCTATCTTTATAGTTGTTGCGTTTTTTCTGTTCTATTGTCTTTTGTTCTTTCTCCTGTTTAGAATACGGTGTGGTCTGTGCTGATGTCAAGTTTCTATCTTTGATCACATATATAATTGAACTTAGATGTTTTGCGTAGCTCTAGGCTTGTGATCGTGGCTGTTTCAATCATATGTCGGTAGTTGCTTACAACATCTAGAACCAACCTTTTAGTCTTTAGTGGTAGATATACAAGAATGCGAAGGAGTAACATTACAAATCATCCCTGGCCAAAGCAAGAACATAGCTTAGGTTTTATGATCCATGAAATAATACAAATCCTTAGATTTTGGCTGTGTGATATATATATATATCAATGTTTGGTGCTTATAAATATCTTTTCTGTTTATGATATATGTAGTAGAGAAATGCTGTGTTTATGTTGGCTGCTTCTGATTTTTGTTGTTTTTTGTAATCCAACAACAGATGAGTGTGGTTACTCTGATTCCTGCCATTAAAGGTGGTCGAGAGAAGCATGGCAAGTCACTCGAGAAGCTCAGTGTGTCATGGGCTGAAGATGTGTATGATCCTCCTCCCTCCATTGTCTCTCACACAAGAAGCAAGAAACAGCAACCGCAGAAATCAAAGAGCAAAGACAACCTGAAGAAGAATGGAAAGAAAGGACAAAAGGGAAGCAGCAATTCCCGCAGCAGCAAAGACAAGAAGCAGATTTCTTCACGCAGCAGCAAATACAGTCGTGATAAGTTTGATTGGACAACACAAATGTCTGTTCTAGCTGCATCTTCTTGAATCTGTGTGGTATGACCAAGGCTCTTGCGTCTTCCTTGCTCTTGTCTCTCTCTCTCTCTCTTTCTTGTTTATAAATAAAAGATTTGAAGTGAAAACTTTTCTCGAGTTTCAGAACGACTATTGTTGTTGGTACGGAATTGATTTTGTTTTTACTCAATTTACCACTTTTATTGTGAAGTTTTTCCCTCTCTACTTGTTCCTTTATCTATAATATAGCTGATAATTTTGCAAAAAGTTGATACTGCTAATTTAGTAGAGCAAATTGGATCGTAGTTCGTAGATTTCAACCCTTAATTTGATGGAAAGTGCACAAGAAATAATATATCAGTTCAAGCAAAACCATACACAGTACAGAAAGGAACAACATTAGTATTATATGCCGACGACTTTACTATATTTGCTTCTTTTTACTTCTTTCCTTTACAAAATATTTCACTAGATCTGAAACCTCTCCTGTGTCAACTCTAAATTCTAATATCGTCTTTGTTAAGGGCTTGTACAAAAAATAACAGAGGTACACAAGAAATGATCCTTCTGCAAAAAGAAAACAAAGAGTGGGTTTAAAAGGGGCAAGAGAGCAAAAAAAGGAAAGATCCCAAATCCCAAAATCCGGATGAAGCTTCAAAAAATCTTCCATGAAAGATGATATCAGATGATTGAAGTTGATTCTGAAAAACTCGGTACTTTCTTCTCGAGCATCGATGTTCCCTTGAAGATTGTTAGTTGCACTTCTCTCTGGTACCTCTGTAACTGTAAACACAAACACCATTGTTAATCCTCTTTTAACCATTTTTGTAACCAGACTGCGCAACCATTAAAGATTTGATCAAGTCAAAAGATTAATCATGAAAGCATTTGCCAGGAAATGTCCCAGGCCAAACTTTACGTACTCGATGTTCAGTCATCTTTGTGAATCCAAATTTATTTGTCCAGATAGACTCAGCTTCTTCAGCTGCTGGGAGAAGCAAGTTCTCAACATTCAGAGAGGAAAGAAGATTCTCAACGCAAGCAAACAGCCCTTGAAAGTAGCCCTATAGAACCATTAAACAAATTGGTTTTGTCACAAGTTATAAAACAAACAAGCGAATCCGACACAGCAAAGAAACATGGGATGTACAAAAGCTTACCCTTCCCTGATACTCTCGGCTTGTAGCTACAATAGGAAGTTCTGCAACTTTCTGACCAAATATCCTAAGCAGCGCGGCAGAAACAACTAGGGAACTAAAAACGCAGCAAAAAACATTTAGAAAGATTGAGAGATGGTAAAACAACAATACAGAGAGAAAGATAAATGCATCAAGAACACCAGACATACTTCACCATCAGGACCAAGCAGTACATTCCTCCAAACTCCTGGCCAGATATGTTTCTCCTGCAAACATGTTGGAAGAATTACCAGGATGATCAATTACTATTAACATTTGAATGAAAAAGGAACTTGAATCTGAGTTTATCATAGTACAGCTTACCCATAGACCATGACAGGAATGAGATCACGACCAGACTTTGCCACAATGGGATCAAAACACTCCTGAAAAGTAAACTCATTTGCTATACATGTGTTTATAAAATAAATTCGCTGTACAATGTACATGTGTGTAAGAAATAAATTTACAAGCCAGATAAAACTCAAAATGATGTGAGCACATTTATAAATTGAGGCATACCCTGAAAATAGTAGCTGCTCGTGAAAGTAAGGGTAGATGCTCTGGGTATCGACTTTTTCCACTAAGCATCCTCCACTCCACAGTATTTCCATTGTCAATATATATTCCTTTTTCTCTGTACTTTCTGCTTATCGTGTCTAACAAAAGCGTGGGAATAGTTTGTGGCCCACATGAAGCAGAGCTTTGAAGAACCCTGTGAATCCTGCTGCAGTCACTACAGCAGAACCATTTATCTTGGGGGATTCCCTACAGCAATCAGGAAAGAAATGAGACAGGTTTAATGAACATGTGAACACAGACCACCTATATTACATGACTTACTTTCAAATCACAAAGCTCATTTTCCCTGAGACAACCGACGTGGTACTCTTTCTCGCACTTCAAGAGCAAAGAGGAAAAATGACCATTAGACAAGAAAGACGTGGGTAAAGAAAATCTGGAATAAGAAACCAGAAACAACAATACCTGGTCACAGAGAATAACTGTCCTATCATCAAATTTCCCAATGCTAAAATCATGCGACCTATCAGAAATGGGGGATAATGAATAAGCAGAGTGGAGTACAAGTATATTCGCATTCAAATTAAAATAGGTATACAACCAACCTGCAGAACACGCAACCACCAATTTCGCTTTCTGGTGCTTTAACAACTCTTGTCAGTCTTATAACTATGGGTTTTAAATTGGGATCACTAGCAGTGGCTATTTTACAAGAGGTAGGTCCATCATTGCAGCTTGAACAGTACCAAGTACCTTCAGGCATTGATTGAAATTTCAAGCATGCTGCATATGAAAAGGGTCACCAAGTATTAGAACCGGAGAACAACCTTAGAGCTAATACCAAAACAATGCTAATTTTGCAAATCATCTTTAAGAATTTATCTTAGAACTTAAATGGAAAGAGGCAAATATCAGTAATTCCTTTTTCATTATGCTTAGGAAAATTTTCTTGAAATATGTGCTCAAGAGATTAAGTTGTAGATTCGCCATAGTAAGTAGAATGAGCGAGCAAGTTTACTACTATCCTTTAGCAGTAACGAATACACACCTGTATGAAATGCTTGAGGACATCCAGCACAAAGTAGCAAATCTCCACCATTGCCACAAATAGAACACATGTCATCACTGTCACCAGTTGTAATGACATGGCCCCCATCCGCCAATGACACAGCTATATCATGCAATGACAATCCGGAAGATATGTGGATTCGACGATAACTGCAACAGAAACAGAAACTTCAGATATGTCTTACAACATTAGTGCAAAAACACATCGTAACTAGATAACTCACGGTTGTCGTCTACCAGCCATTCCAGCATGTGCTTCGAATTGTGAAGGACTAATCTGTGGTTAAGAAACACGATAAATATCTGTCATTATACTTGGAAAAGAAAATGAGTCTAACGGCCAATTTACATAGTCACTGCATCCAGCATGTTACCTTTGTGTCGCAGCAGCTACATACTATACCACTTCCTTGCTTGTAACCCTGCAGTAGTTTCTGCGAGAAAAACAAGTGTCAGCAAAAGCAGTCAAACTTAAATTTGCAACAAGAATAAACAGAGTTACTCAATTAAGCCCACAAATAACAGACCTGTGATTTCACATAGTAAGCCAATTCAGTCCCATCCGGTAGCCCATTTGGCAAAAACAGCAACCGATGTAAATCATTGTCCCTATAAAGATATGATTGCAATTATTTATCATCACCCTTTAGAGCATGAATGTGGACAAAAGACACCCAAATAATGAGAATCACAAAAGCAATACAAACCTCTTCCATTTACCGCCTCCAGAAACTTTCTTATGGCAACCCATACCAAACATATGAGAGGTAAGCCTACAGTATTAACGACCAAGTAAATTTTCTATGTTCCTTAAACAAATTGTCATAGGTAATACTCGAGTATCAATATCTAAGCAAGAAAACTTGAGGACCGTACTTCTTAGCTTTTGGCTTATGTGCGTGTCGAGTGTCCTTTGTACAGATTTTCTCTCTAAAATAATTGTCCTCTGGAAAACATGGAGTAGAGCTTTGACTCTCATCAAGAGACCAACCAGAACCAGGATAACTGCAACTTTCACAACTATAACTTAGACCATGTCAACCTTCTTACAAAATAAACAACTAGATAACAAAGGATCCAAGTGTCAGCTGAATGCCTGAATGTCATCTTCAATTACAAATCTTTGGAGATTTCAGATCAAGTAACAACACAAGTAGGAGGTCAAAGTACCTAACAAGTGATTGAAACGAATGATCCATGATATGGTTGCTATCATCTTCAGTCATATTCTTATCTTGCTGGAAACTTCCTGAAGAACAAAATAGCAAGTCAGCTATGTCCATCAGAAAGTAAAAGAATACACATTACAATCCAGGGAAAGCACTTTTAAAAATGCAGGGAGATTTCCACGCAAACAATGCAGACTAAATCCACCAAGCAACTAAGATACCTTTCCAAGCCTGAAAACCCTCCTCGCTCAGAGCAGAACCAGCCACTTTCCTTATCACCTCCTCCAAAACGTCAGGGGGAGCAATCCTCAGCTCTTGAATTACGTTATAAACCGGCCGTCCATTCTCCAGATATATGTGATTATTAGGGTGTTTTGTTTTTCCACCAGCATGCCGCTCGAACTCATATGCACCTAGAACCTTCCCACAAAACGAAATATGACAAAGTTAAAAATTTGAGAAATTGCACTTAAGTACAACCCCACAAGAAAACTATGAAGAATGACAAACTTACTTTCGAGAAATCGCACGCAGTACAGCCACACAAATACCCACCCGAGTGGATTATCCCTTGAAGCTCTCTCTAATGACCACAAAAAGTAACATAAGAACATATATATGAGAATATCCAAACTAATAGCAGGAGAAACCACAAAGAACAGAAACTTACAGCAGCTGAGGTTGAAAGGTACTTCACCCGAGCACCATCGAGAATCCCCGTCCCCAATAGCTTCTTCACATTAGATAGGAAGTTGGTAGAGTCAATCTTCTTCAACATTTTCACACCTAAAGTTGAAGAAGCTACATTGGAAGGATAACCCTCCCAAGTATGCTCTTGAATCATGGGCAAATCACAGAAATCCTCATTTCGTTTACTGAGCTTAAATGTGATTTTCGTTATCCCAGTTGTGCTAAGATGCTTTGGAATCTCCCTTTCGAAACTTGACGGTACAGCATCACTATTAGCTAGCGATGAACAGTATTCACTGTGTTTCTCATCAGTTATAGTCTCATAGGAACCAGAACAAGACCCGACACGGTCACCAGAACTCGATTTAGCCGGATTACTAGTGATATCGCGAAAACTAGAGGCGTTATCCACCACCGGAGACGGGACTGGGTTTGATATCTCCGACTTCATGTCATCATTTGAAGGTTCCTTGGTTTGTCTCTTGTTGGAGGAATAAAGCTCTTCTTCGTCTAGATTATCTTGTTCAAAACAAAGACGGTCTCTCTTCAAATCCTTCTTCGTTTCTGAATTCTCTTTCGCGAAACAAACTGTTGCTTCTCCCATTGTAAAATTTCTCAAGAAATTAGCACTTGTACTGTGACTGAGATTATCTCTGAGATTTGTAAGGCTTAAGAAACAATTCGAATTCCAAGTTTTGGGGTACACTGATATTGCAAACCCGATCCGTAAAACACGTTTGATGGTCCCAATCCAAATCGGAGAAGAAACTCTCTTGTGTTTGAGGATTTTTATTTTTTTCCCTCAGAAGAAATCGAAATGGAGAAATGTACCGATCTAGTAACCCTAAAATTTACATATGGAGATGATTAAAGTCGAAATATTCACAGAGATAGTGGTAAGAACAAAACGGGGTGGAAACCCTAAGCTCGACCAGAATCGAAAGTTGGGAAGAGAACTTTGTGGATCTAAGATTTGCAGAAAACGATTAGAGAAATCGATTTCGAAAGAAATCCGAACAAGGTAAGAGAAGAGGAAACGAATTAGGGTTAGGGTTTCCGGAAGTGAGATAAGAGAGGGAAAAGAGAGAAAATAGAGGGAACGTGTAACGCGGCAACGAACCAGAAGGAAGTAATGCTTTGTTTAGCGGTCCACATTTAACTTTTAAATGAGAGAGAAGATGACCAACTATTTTAAATTAATAAAACAGATTTTGATGGATAATATTACAGATTTTTAAAATATCTTATTGGTGGGAAATTTATTTAGCGGGAGAACTGAAATTTTCGTTTCTAGTGTAACGTGTTGCGTTGGATTGAGGTGACGAGTTCGACTCTCTACATCACACATTCTTTTAAAAAAATCTTAAATTTACAAAACAACTGTCCTAATTTTTCTGTTTGTTTTTTTTTATTGGCTTTTTTAGCCTTCAAAATTTAAAAGGATCGGCTCTGTTTAAAATAATAAGTTATCATTAACAGTCATTTTTTCCATTCATATTGGTTAATGTAACTTGAGATAATATCATGTTTTCAGAGAATATGTAGACAACGTAGTAGCAAAGTCACTTTAGAGTGACTGGAATTGTTCTCTCTGTGGCTGGAATTAAGTAGATTCGTTGGCAAATGTAACGGAATCTGGTATTAGCTATGAAGACCAAAGGTACATATCTATGTAGATTAATGTATAAAGGTTTTTATTTAATAATGAACCCTTTCTCACCCTTCTTCAATGCATATTTTTGATGATAGTAAGAATTAGAGGTATCAGAGAATGTAGAATCCTATGTGGATATGGTAGGTATGATGATCTCAAACGAGAAAATCCTAAGAGATGTTACAAGAGGAAACAAAAGAGATTAGACCTAAGAAGAAGTTTAAAGCCTGATATAGTCCATGAAGTTTGGATGGTCAAAGAGAGGAACAAGACCTATGTAAAGAAATAAGACAAAGGTTGCATTCTATACGGTAAAACAGAGTTAAGGTGCTAGAAGTTGAAAAGGAATTTTTGTTTCTAGGATCTTACATTGTTAACACGATAAATTATTGTCCATATGATTGATATTACCTTTTTACCTAAATAGCGAAAATAGGTACAAAGCATCAAGACCAAATAGAAATCCATATCCTTAAAGCTTAAGCTTAGCTTTAGATTAGAGACCTATATAATAAGAAATGCTGATGCTAAATATCAACGCTTACAATTATAACAATAATGAGTATGGTCCCTCGATGGAGTTCCACAGTTGTAGCAAAAAGCCAACCCACACCTGCCAAAATGTGTTTAAAAAGATATATAAAAACAATGTTTTTTAAAAACACTCTTGTTAAGAAGAAGAAGATACATATATATACCTGCACTTCATGTATAAGCAACCCTGAGATTTCTCAATATAGAATTTGCAAGAAGGACATCTTTTCCATTTCTTTTGCTTTGCCATCGTCGCAAGCAAAATATCATCTCTTCCTCTCTCGTTCGCCGCTAGCTTCTGAAACTCCTCGCAAGTCATCTCCGGATGCCACTGAGTCCCACACTCCACACACACCATTCTATGACAATGAGGACACTCCGAATCTTTCATCTTTACTTCACTCTCTTCTAAGAAAACCAAAGCAGAGCAATCCTTGTAAGGACAGTAGAATTTCTTCGAACGCATCACTACTGCTTCACACAAAGCATCACCCCACCGATCAAAAACCTCTTTAGGCAAAATCTGACGACACTGATCTGGCTCGAGCCGACCAGAACAACCAGAGACAGGACATTCGATTGAGAGAATGTTGTCTTGTAATTTAGCTGCTATATATTTCGAAACACAGTCGTTGCAGTAGAAGTGAGAGCATCCACCGATACGAAACGACTCAATTATGGATTTTGAATCAACACATATCTCACAGTCGAAAGTCGCCGTCTTTGACGAAGAAGACTGACCCTTTTCTCTGTGGATTGGTGGTGCGAAACAGAGGATTCTGATATCATCGTCTTCATCATCGTAAAGATCAAGATCTATGTAAATTGGAGATTCTGACTTGATTACGGTTTTGTGAGGAGGGTAGACCCAGAGACGTTGAAGTTTCCGATCACGATCGTAATTCTCAACGGAAATAGCATCACGCTTTGTGGAACCACGTGCAGAGAGAGGAGGAGTGGAGAAGATGAAACAATCGGAATTATCGCCGTCGTCGTTTACATCTCCGGGAAGATCAACGATCACTGCGTTAACTGACTGTGTCGCCATTTCAAAAATGATTCTAATTAGGTTTCGTCCACAATCAGAATTAGGGTTTATGAATCACTTACTACTTTTTGCTCTTTTGCATTGAATCACTTTCCATTTTCCAAAGCGTCTCACTTTTTGGCTTACTGCTAAAAAACCTAAATCGAATTTTTAATAATTGTCCGGTTCACGAACGAACCGGTCGGTTAGCAAAAAATTGTAATCCTTAAACCCATTTTGTTGCTTCACTCTCATCATCTTCTCTGGAAACTGAAAACTATGGCTTTCTCTTCATGTCTCAAATTCTATCCATTTTCTATCTCTCAAGCTGTAACCCTAACTCATCATTCCTTCTCTCTCAATCTAACTCCTCCTTCTTCTACCATCTCCTTCGCTTCTCCTCACTCAGCAGCTCTCTCCTCTACCGATGTCAAGCTTCTCGACTCACTCCGTAGCCAGCCTGATGATTCCGCCGCACTTCGTCTCTTTAATCTGGCCTCTAAGAAGCCAAATTTCTCACCTGAACCTGCTCTATACGAAGAGATTCTCCTTCGGCTAGGTCGGTCTGGTTCGTTTGATGACATGAAGAAAATTCTTGAAGACATGAAGAGTTCCAGATGCGAAATGGGTACTTCTACTTTCTTGATATTAATCGAGAGTTATGCTCAGTTCGAATTGCAAGATGAGATTTTAAGTGTTGTTGATTGGATGATTGACGAATTCGGGTTAAAACCCGATACCCATTTTTATAACCGGATGTTGAATCTTCTCGTTGATGGGAATAGTCTGAAACTCGTTGAGATTTCTCACGCGAAGATGAGTGTCTGGGGGATTAAACCAGATGTATCTACGTTTAATGTTTTGATCAAAGCTTTGTGTAGAGCTCATCAGCTTAGACCTGCGATTTTGATGTTGGAGGATATGCCTAGTTACGGTCTTGTTCCTGATGAGAAGACATTTACAACGGTTATGCAAGGCTATATTGAAGAAGGGGACTTGGATGGAGCTTTGAGGATTAGGGAACAGATGGTTGAGTTTGGTTGTTCATGGTCTAATGTGAGTGTTAATGTTATTGTTCATGGTTTTTGTAAGGAAGGGAGAGTCGAAGACGCTCTCAATTTCATTCAGGAGATGTCTAATCAAGACGGGTTTTTTCCGGATCAGTACACGTTTAATACGTTAGTTAATGGTTTGTGTAAAGCAGGGCATGTGAAGCATGCTATTGAGATTATGGATGTGATGCTTCAAGAAGGGTATGATCCAGATGTGTATACTTATAACTCGGTGATTTCGGGTTTGTGTAAGCTTGGAGAGGTGAAAGAAGCAGTGGAGGTTCTTGATCAGATGATTACTAGAGATTGTTCTCCGAACACGGTTACTTACAACACTTTGATCAGCACGTTATGTAAAGAGAATCAGGTCGAGGAAGCTACGGAGCTTGCCCGTGTTCTCACCAGCAAAGGGATCCTTCCTGACGTTTGTACATTTAACTCTTTGATCCAAGGTTTGTGTTTGACTAGGAATCACCGGGTTGCGATGGAGTTGTTTGAAGAGATGAGGAGCAAAGGATGTGAGCCTGACGAGTTCACTTACAATATGCTGATTGATAGCTTATGCTCCAAAGGGAAGCTAGATGAAGCTCTGAACATGCTTAAACAAATGGAATTGAGTGGTTGTGCACGGAGTGTGATAACTTACAACACTTTGATTGATGGGTTTTGCAAAGCCAACAAGACTAGAGAAGCCGAGGAGATATTTGATGAGATGGAAGTACATGGAGTTTCAAGAAACTCTGTTACATACAACACACTCATCGATGGGCTTTGTAAAAGCAGGCGAGTAGAGGACGCGGCTCAGCTCATGGATCAAATGATTATGGAAGGACAGAAACCTGACAAGTACACATACAACTCGCTTTTAACACATTTCTGCAGAGGAGGTGACATAAAGAAAGCTGCGGATATCGTGCAAGCCATGACCTCAAATGGGTGTGAACCAGACATTGTGACCTATGGAACCTTGATAAGCGGTTTGTGTAAAGCTGGTAGAGTTGAAGTTGCAAGTAAGCTTTTGAGGTCAATTCAGATGAAAGGGATTAATTTGACACCGCATGCTTATAATCCGGTGATTCAAGGGTTGTTTAGAAAGAGGAAAACAACAGAAGCTATAAATTTGTTTAGAGAAATGCTTGAACAGAATGAAGCTCCACCAGATGCAGTATCCTACAGAATCGTTTTCCGTGGGCTATGTAATGGAGGTGGACCAATCCGTGAAGCAGTGGACTTTCTTGTTGAGCTGTTAGAGAAAGGATTTGTACCTGAGTTTTCTTCTTTGTACATGTTGGCTGAAGGTCTTCTCACTTTGTCAATGGAAGAAACACTAGTCAAGTTAGTGAACATGGTGATGCAGAAAGCTAGATTCTCGGAGGAAGAGGTTTCAATGGTGAAAGGTTTGCTTAAAATCAGGAAATTTCAGGACGCTTTGGCCACTCTTGGCGGCGTCTTGGACAGTCGCCAGCCGAGGAGAACCTACCGGTCAAGATGATAGATACCTTTAGAAAAAGTATCGTTCCCAATTTCGTAGAAGATATGTATGATGTTATGAATATGATTTCCTATAAAGTTTTGGGGTAATTCATCCATTTAATACTATGTTCGAAGACCAACATGCAGAAACAAAACGACAATGGAGTGTGCGGTGTTAGGTGTTCCTCATTCGTTGGGTCATCCTCTCTCGTCCACTTCTAGTCTCTATGGTCTCTCGTCCTTACTGTTTGTATATGTATTATGTAGGCTCCGATTGTTTTTGGCATTGATGCTAGCGTTTTCAGATTATTGACTATAAGAGAAAAACCTAGACATGATCTCTTTTATTCTCCGGTTAACTTGGCAGATTTCAGACCAACCCGGTCAAATCCTGTGGTCCTATGGTCAGTCCACTATGCTTCAATAACTATCCTCGGTCGTAATTTCAACCACAACCACAAGCGTCGTGTCCTCAACAATATACTGTATATGCTATAGTCATTATTGTTGGGGTCAGTGGGGTTCCGATTCTCCACTAAAACTTTTCTGGTATAAGTGTATGTTTGTTCAATCAAGCAGATCAGTCCACATATGTATCAGTAGATGACGGTTTCGTCACTCGTAGATAAATTATCATTGCCACTTGTATCACTACTTCCACATCCACTAGTGGATTTTGTATGGATCACACCAAAACATTCTTTGAACCTACTATATACTTTTACCCTTTATAGAATAGTGCCAAAACAAGATAATTTATGCGTTTCGAGAACCAAAACATTATCACGCTACGAACAACGGAACAAGGCAATTTTGAGAAAAAGAATGTTCAGTTGTGGTTACAGTTGAAGATAAATTTAAATTGTGAAAGACTAAAACCGAAAATCTTTAGCAAACAATCGGCTATGGATCTTGTACAAATACGTTACTCCTTAACACATGAAGAAAAGATATCAAGAAACCGCCAACTTATGAAGAAAAACGCAGACCTGTGGGTATGGATGAACATGGTTTTAAGATGAAGACCATTCTTATCTTCTATTCAGACCACGATGGTCCCAGCCTTAATTAATTATACACTTCTCACCGGCATTCTGAATCACCTATCCGAAGAAAGATGAATATAACGTTACTGCTATATTTAACTGTTAAAGCTACATGACCTTAAAGGTTGCTTACCCTTAGAGAAAACCTCCACCAGTCCAAGCGGTGTCTGATTTCCCGTTGTGACCAGCAGATTTCTTATCGCCTGCACTTTGGTAATGACCATCGAACCCATCATCTTTGGCATCATGATCATCCCAACCAGTCCAACCATCATCATCATTAGAAGCAGATGACCCCTTTGGAGCTACTGCTTCTGTCTTCTTATTCTCATTCTCTCCCCAACTATCCCAAGAATTTGAATTCTGCGAGTTGTTGTAATGACCACTTGTCGATGATGATTGTGGCCTTCCTCCTCCAACAGATGAATTCGCTGCTTTGTTCCCATTTCCAAAGTTCTGGTAGTAACCATTGCCCTCATTTTCACTCTGCTGATTCCAGCTTGTTGATCCTTCTTTAGTAAACTCTTCTACCTTCTGTGTCGCCATTGCCATTACTCCTTTCATGATTCCCCATGTCCTATGTCCTATCTCTGTTGTCTTATTAGCAACTACATTTACAGTTTCACTCACCTTGTGATCATACCCACCTTCCTTCACCTGCAATAAAATGGTTTCTTATCTGATTTTGACTCCACTTTTCCAAAACTCTATTGCCAGCAGTATTATGGTAAACAAGAATTCTACAGAGAGCATCTAAGAATTGTGCTTTCTACAGAGTTAAAGATTCTCACTAGACGTGTCGTTGAGGCATCAAGCAACGCAGTAACTAGATATTTCACAAACTCTATGCAAATCAAGCAGAGAGTACAGATAGTTAGTTACCTTGGATGTGAACTCCTTGGTTCCTGTTTGAACAACACTAGCAGCTGACTGAGCTGCAGATGCAGCAACCAGAGACAGTCTTCCAAAACCCTTAGCAATTTTTAAACACGAATCAACACACAAAACGTAATTCACCGAATTCAAAAAGGAATTGCAAAACATTCATTCAATTCACCTGAGAAACAACGGAGAAAACATCATCCTGTTGATTATTTCTCGGTGGTGGAGCCGAGCTTGATCCGAATCCTACATACTTGCCACCTTGCGAAGGAGGAAGACCTTCAGGCTTAGACTCATTCTCCGCCATTCTCCTCGCGAAGAAACTCTCTTTCCCAGCGGCAGAAGCCTCAAGCTGCGATCGCGTGTAGATATCCTCCGACGACTTTGACTTCACATGTGCACCTTCTCTATTTCCCGATGCCCTGAAATCATTCGCTGACTGATTCCTTCTCATATCAGATTTGTAAGAATCATCGTTATCCCAACTATCCCATCCTCCATTGTTATTGTTATTGTTGTTTCCGTAACCGCCCTGAGCCAACGGAGGCTTCTTATTCGCTTCCTTAACAACTGGCGGATCATTCCATGGTCTACCTTCAGCTAAAGCTTGGATCCGGTCACGATACACAGAAGCAGCGTTCGAATTGTACTTGGAGATAATATCTGTCTCCTTAGCGATTCCGTATTGCGCGAAGAATTTGTTGAGCCGTTCGTTACCACCAGCTTCCATTTTCTTAATCTGGATCGCAGACCATGAATCCATGGTTACGGATCTGACGAAGGATATGTGAACGCCTAAGCCTCGGTGTTTCCCGGAGCATTCCAAACACATGAAGATTCCGTACGAAACCGACGCCCATTGAGGATTCTTCTGAGCGCAATCGACACATACCTTGTTTTCAGGCTGAGATTGGAGAGTTCGTAATTGTCTCGTCGCCGCCATGTTTCCCGGAGCTCCGAACGATGATCAATCCAACCTGAATCAGATCTAATCCAAATCTCGCAGACTTGTGCTGCTCAGATTGATGCGTTTTTTTTTCTTTTCCGTTTTTTCTCTTCTTCCTAATAAATGTTCGGGGTTTTTTTTGGTACGTGTCTCTGGCACGTGAGAGGTTTCCGGTAGTTTCTCAAATGGCCCAAATGATAATTGTATTTACTATTTAGTCCAAATATGAAATTATATGTAGACGATGCCCAAGATGCCCAATCATGGTTATTTATATGTAGACGATCTTACAATTCTTACTCAAGAGCTATCTATATATTGTAGATAAACTACATCTTCAACTAACCACTTTAACCATGCATTAAGCCGAAGTTTAAGTACTAGATCAATTTATTTATTGTTATCATACATTTGTGTCTCCGTTAATACTTAGAGAAGACTCACTAACAATTTTGGAAACCGTAATATCCTCTACATGAGCTTTGTTGTGTTGTTGAACCACAAGGATTGATGGAATGATGTGGTTGATCGAAGAGGCGAGCACGTCTCCGATAGGACCTAACTCAGGATGTTCAGCTTGACGCTCAGCTAATGCCGCCACCTCGGCCGACGGTATCCTCCCTCTTCCAACCACTATTAGATCAAAGTCTTTACTCTGTCCTATTGACAGTATTTCTTCAATGATGTTGTTTGGTTCCTTTTCTTTGTACTCCACCATTTCTTTCCATTTGCTCTTGAAGTCTTCCAATGCCCCTTCGTCTAATTCCTATAATTATTTTTCCAAGAAAGAAAGCTATAGTTATATTTGTCATAACTGGTATATAAACATAGGGGATCAAAAGAGATTTACCTTTTCTTTTTCTGGATCCACGTTGGTTGTTAAAAAGGCATAGTTCTTCTCCTTGCCTTTAGACGGTGCCGGTCGTAAAGTGACGGCGGTACTCCTCAACGTTTCTCTTACCAAAAACCTAATAACGGTAACTTTAACGGCCGGATGCTCAGCCATTCTCCCGCCGAGCTCTATAGACTCACGGTCATCAGGCCCACCAAAGAAAATCACACAAACCCTTTCAACCACATTCGACCCATCTAAGCTCAAAGTTTGGGCCTCAATGGACCCAAGTCCACGGTCTACAAGAACCGCCACCGAACACGGCGCATTCTTCAAAACCCTTTGGTTAACCAATCGCCAACCATGACCAACGTTTTCCGGTACGTTTCCATCTCCTCCTCCGTCTTGGTGGTGGTGGCTATGACCATGATCAGCGTTCCATCGTTTGTGGAAAGGTAAAATGATCATTGTGACCCTCTTGGTATCTGCCATGTGGCAAATGTCTTCGTGCATTGTGGGTAATGGAGAGACTGCGGTGATGGGCCGGACTGCGACCCGGCCTAGTTGACGATAGGCTTCGAAGCCTCCTATGACGTTGCTGTGACGCTCACCATGACGGTAACGGTGAACGAAAGGAAGTCCGTTTTTACGGGCTCTTTGCACCATTATGATTGACGAAGACCGTTCCGTTAGTTCCATCAGATGCATCACAAACAGCTTTAGCCGTAGTATCTGCCAAAACAAATACGACTTTTTAAATTATTAACCAAGATTATAAATTATTACCCAGCTGATTTTTAATTTTAACTATACAAAATGTGTGTAATTATACGTAGGATACATTTTCATTGAGCATTTCAATGATATCTTAATTTTCTGATATAACTCTTATCATAGATTTACAAATTTAAATATAGATTATTGTAACGTAAAAATATAAAAGAAAGGTAATTTACCTTGGTGGTTCGGATGGACTCGACGAGAGAGATGAGGGAGGAGACATTGGCTGGGCCGTGGAGGCAGGCTAGGATGCGAAGCTCTTCCTTGGTGGAGTCTTGGCTCGCCGACAAGTCTTTTAGTTTGCGGTGGGTGCCACGTGCCGGCTTGTAAATGGCCATTACAGTAGGCGTCGTTATGAACGTTGTGAAGAGTGCCATTAGCACTAGTATTGCAAACGTCTCGTCGTTTAGTACCTGGTTAAAGTCAACCCCGCGTACAAACAGTTTAATTAAAAATAACCACACTTACTACATTAATGGGTAATCATTATTTCACTTTATTGTTGCATTATGAAGAAGATCATAAATCTGCAAGTGGATCAGTAAGTGACGATTACGTAAACATTGGCCCATTCGAAAAGGTATATTCGTATAAAGTTTTCATGCAGAAAAAAAAATAAAAATAAAGTTTTCATGCATGCATATATATGACTAGTCCTTAATTGATCAGTTTTTCTTTATTACCCCAAAACAATAAGAAACGCCTTTATAATAAAAGTGTAGTATATAACTATAATCTTTGTTGGGAAGACACGTTTAAACAAAAAATTTTATATACTACATATTTCCAGAAGCATTATAGTATAATCTTGCACATATATTTAAGATAAAAATGTTTATTTCGGAGGTGACAAAAGAATCACGGACTAATGTTTTGAAGCTACCATTGCTAACTGCATCATCTTCGATGCACATAGTAAACTTAGCTATCAAATTGCAACCGTGTCCATCAGTCTATGATTAATGAACTGCAGATTTGTATTATGGTGACTAATATTACTATACAACGGTTGAGAGCAAACCTAGCTATCAAATTGCAACCGTGTCTATTATAGTGATAGTAAACCTAGCAGCCCGGCTCAATATTTTATTGGGCCCTGTGCTACAAACAAAAATAGCCCTTAAATCTAAACAAAATAACTTTATGTGACATGTGTTTACTGTATTTTTATTTTAAACTTATTATCTTTTATTTTGGTGGTTGTTTTTTTTGTAGTTTTCCCCTTAAAAAAAAAAAAACTGCAAACTAGAAGACTTAAAATTAAGAAAAAAAAATGAGGACCCTGTGTACTAGCACCTCTGGCACTCCCCTAGAGCCGGGCCTGCCTAGCTATCAATTTGAATTTATACAACGGTTGGTTAATGTTCAAATAAAACATAAGCAATTTTACTATTCCGGATCCCCGACCAGCCTACCAATATTGAGCGGACCGGACGCATATACACATGGATCCAACTAGAACCTAAATTTTTAAATATATCTAAACACCCTAAAATAAAGGTATAGATGCGATTAAATCAATATAATAATCGTATTTTGTTTTATATGCTTTATCCACTAAACATGATCAAATAACTTTAGTGTTACTAGGTTTTTTATATTTATAATATTCATCAGATAACTAAAAGCGTAAACAAGAACCTTAAAAAATCAGAAAAAAGGAAGACAAAACTAACCTTTTTCTCCTTGCCTATGTTGAGTACAATGAGCTCCACTAAACCTTTAGTATTCATCAAGAAACCAAGTGTCAACGCCTCTCTCGCCGGAACTTTAACCATCACCGCCACAACAAAAGTTCCGACTATCTTCCCGGCACAAGCCGTAACAACAACAAGACCCAACATCCCCCACGACTCAGCTCCTCTAATCTTAGCCACGTCAGTCTTCAAACCACTCGTAGCGAAATAAAGCGGTAAGAGTAAACCGGAAACAAAATCCTCAATTCGTTCAATCAATCGCTGACCAAACTCTCCATCTTTCGGTATAGTCAAACCGAAAACAAACGCTCCAAAAATCGAATGAATCCCAATTAAATCCGTCGCGAAACCGGAAACCATAACACCGGCTAACGTCAAACACACGTAAGACTCGCGTACGACGTCGTTTTCAGGAGATCCACGTTTCGCGACCCATTTCATTCCGGGTCGGATCACAACCAACATAAAAACCACAAACCCAGCGCCCGATAACAAAACCCACAACGACACTAACGGACTCTTTTTCTCTCCACCTCCCTCACCGCCATTACCCGCTAACGCAACCGCTAAAGCGAGTAAAATCCACGCGGCTACATCGTTAAAAGCGGCTGCAGCCATCGCGGTTTCTCCTATCTGAGTCGTTAAAAGCTTGAGCTCTGCTAAAATACGCGCAAGTACCGGAAAAGCTGTGATCGAGAGTGCGACTCCCATGAAAACGAGAAACTCGGCGTAACCTGGTTTATCCGCGGCGGTGTAGAGAGTGTTACGGATCACAAACGCGACTCCGACGCCGGCGATAAACGGTAGTGTAATTCCAGCGACTGCGATTCCGAAAGCGCGTTTGCCGCTTCGTCGGATCGATGATAAATCGAGTTCTAGACCGACGAGGAAGAGGAAGAAGAGAAGTCCTATGCTCGCGACGGATTCGAGTATCGGCATACTCCATTTCGGAAATATACGGTCCATGTACGCCATGTTTCTACCTAAAGCCGATGGTCCTAACAAAATCCCTCCCTGAAGAAGAAGACGATGGCAGAATTGTAAATTAAGAAGATTATTATGGTAAAATTGTAAATAGTTAGTGTGTGTGGGGTTAGAGTGTAATTTTTAACGTACGACAATCTCGGCGATGACTTTGGGTTGACGGAGAGGTTTGAATAAGACGGCGAGGAAGCGACTGACGGCGATGATTAACGCCGTTTGGACGATGAGTAACGGAAAAGCGAAGTTTAAAGGATTGTCGCCTTGCCATACTCCGTTAGATGAGGTTTTCACGGAGGTTATGTTGAAGGGCATTTTGGGGATTTCAAAGGACTCTCTTATCGACGACTTTTTTTTTTTGTTTTGTTCTCGTCTATATTTGGAACATGTGATATAGTTCAAGTATGAAGAAGATATGTGAAGAAATTTATAGGCAAAAATTATAAATGTATTGGTTTGAAGATTCAAAAAAGTAATTATGTTGTTACTTGTAATTTTGGTGCATCTCACGTGTGACTAGACCTTGAGTGGAAGTATTT
>Ga0041059_1000414_pt1 | contig 31733 bp, 23 predicted proteins | sample AraColnosormetaG_FD_56232 | JGI IMG/M metagenome (GOLD analysis project Ga0041059, IMG submission 56232) | Arabidopsis roots microbial communities from North Carolina, USA - Col MF nosort | ecosystem: Host-associated > Plants > Roots > Unclassified | place: USA: North Carolina | collected...
AAAATAGGCGTATGCCACTTAGCGTGGAGAGCACACGGTATTCTTTAGTAAAAGGCGAAAGAATAGTTCGCTTTGTGCTCACCACATGGCTGCGTGATTATAATCGAAGGACCAAGGCCTTGTTTTATATGCATCTTTCTCTTGGAACAAACTCTCAGCTTAGCGATGTGGGACTTTTTCTCAAACTATTTCTTTTACTCTTACGCGGTCGTTTCTCTCTATTGTTGTTTTATTCCACAACAGGTAATATCTATTTCACTGCTAATTACAAATGTTTCTGACTCGAGTTCTAATTCTTTTTTTTCACACTCACAAATCTTCTTTACACAATTCAAACATATGTTCTTAATCTTCTAATTGCGAATCCTAATAGTCTACTACGAGAATCAATGGAGTTGGACTTACATGGTCAACGTAAATGACAGATAAAAACCTATTTTACTTTCACGTTGAGATTCAGAGATATATACCAACCAAAAGAGTGTTTGGATTACACCAAAACACCGTCGACATTTCACAATTAGGCTGTGCTTGGGTTAACAAATTGTATACCAGAAAAAGAAAAAATCCATAACAGAGAGAATTACAAAAGAAAGTTCTGCTGCCTACAATCATCCGGAGAGAAAAGTTTCGGGTTGGATCTCAAAAAAGTTATCATAGTTTCGACCCGCATAGAGGCTAACAAGACCAAAAAGAGTGAGAAGCAGCTAGAGGCGAGATCCGTTCATTGCTACCTTGTTGGAAGGGACGCTATAGCCTGAAGAATCTTCTTCCTTGGACCCTGCATTGCATCAATAGAGTGATACCAACTTCAAGAAATCTACTAAAAGAACAGATCAATCTCAATTGTTTTCGATCGATAAGAAACAAAAGGAAAGTACCATTGGTATGATGAGATCTTTTAGATCACTTTCTTTCATCTGCTTTATTGTGGTCATATCCACCTGTTGTCATATTAGTCAAGTTTGTTATTGAAGAACAATGACGAAACAGAGCTCAGACAAAAAACTAACATGGAAAAGCAATAACGAACCTACAATAGCCAAAATCACAAAGCTCTAAGATAAGAAAATAATGGTACACTTACTTCCTCTCTCTTAAAGGCAAGGGAGTATTTTCCAAGTCCAATTGAATTTAGAAAGCCATCAACTGATAGAGGCTCGTCCACCTGTTGTTCCACCAAGTAGATATACATGCCATATTATAACATATGTATAAGAAGAAGGCATAAAGTTTTGACTATCTGATCACAAAGGTTTTATGGGTCTAAGAATGACACGAGGTAAATATGAAGTACTCACCCAATGTATAGAAAGAGTAAGAAGAGAGAAAATTCATCCACAAATTGAGAAGAAGAATAAAGATCTTACAGAGAAGGGACTGTTCTGCATAATACTTCCAAGTGGAGGAAGCTGGCTCAATGGAGGCAATGGATGTGGGTTTGGGACTGGAGGAGGTAACATTGGCCTGGCGAAAGGAGCACCACTTGATGGCGCTTGACCATTTAGTACACCTCTAACAGGATATGGCGATGCTCTCATATTATCAAGCATCCTGCTTCGTCCATGAAAATCTTCAATGTTACTACGTGGGGGAGAACCCCTGGAAGAACCCATGTAGCTTCTAGGATTCCTAGGAGGGGAAAAACCCTGAGAAGAACTCATGTAGCTTCCCATATTTCTAGCTGGGGACAGAGCCCTAGAATTACTACTGAAGCTTCTGGTGCTCCTTGGCGGTGACTGATCCCTTGGAGGGCCCATTCTCCTTCCAGCATTTCTTGGAGGTGATCTATCCCTTGGACTGCCAGTTACCCTTCCAGCATTTCTTGGCGGTGACTGATCCCTTGGAGGGCCAAATCTCCTTCCAGCATCTCTTGGAGGTGATATATCCCTTGGACTGCCAATTATCCTTCCATCACTTCTTGGAGGTGATCTATCCCTTGCACTGCCAATCATCCTTCTACCATTTCTTGGAGGGGAAGGTTCCCTTGGAATGCCAATGAAACTTCCAGCATTTCTTGGCGGCGATCGACCCCTGGAAGTATCCACAAATCTCTCTGGAGACCTTCGTCGTAAATCTTCCAGAGCCCATGCAGGGTGCGAACTACTTGATGAAATCATCTGAGAGGAACCACGAGCAGTTCTTGATGAAGATAAAGGACGATCCCTCGGCTCAGCCATACGAGGTCTTGTATCAAGGCTACGAGGAGGCTGCTCACTCCTTGAGAGCTTTTCACGAAGATCCATAGTGCAGCCTTCATCGCTCTGAGCTCGTCTCTGGGCATTCTTTTGCATCAGTTTGAATCGGAGATCATTTCGACTGATCTGCAAATCTTAGTAACAAAGAGGGGTGGGTCAGAAATCAGCAAACATGCGCTAGTGTGTATCCAGTAATTCACATCTATACCATTTCCACTGAAACTTGCTTCCCCTCTTTGCCTGCATAAACAAAGAAAACCAAAAACTTTAATCTAGTGTACCTTGCAGCAACAAGTAACCAAATTCAAAACCCATAAAACCGAAGCATAGAACACACAATCCATCAGTTCCTCCAGAGTTCTCAATACTCATCTATTCACAACCCCGTGAACAAACAAAAAAGGTCCTAGATATCATGATAATAAGAGCAACATCACAGATTAAGAAGCTCCTGACAATCAATATGCAGCAGTAGTACACATAAGAGGGAAAAAGTTAACACCTTTTACTGACCACCTCTTCTCCACCATAAACAGAACTATCTAACGGATTCCCTAATCTCTCTTTGACAGACCGCTTAGTCCCAACTCTAGGTAACTCATACCCATCATCTATATCACTTGCAGCTCGATTCACCACCTGCAAAAGAAAAACATCACCAAAATAAGCACTTTTCTAGACTCAAAAACTCATTAAATCCTACACCAACTCATCTCTATAAAACAATTCTAAAGCTTTCATTTTCCAGATTCACCAAATCAAACTCCTTTAACACAAAAACTGAGAGATGAGACCTTCAACGTACCTGACCGCTACGACCTAGAGTTATAGTAACCCTACTCCGTCTCGAACCTTCCGACATTTGTGAAAACCCTAGGAAAATCAACTGGAGCCAATTCTAACTTACAGTGATATAAAACCACAAACAACGAAAGACACCACAATCACCTCCTTCAAACCCTAATCGTACGAAGCCGAATCTACTCAAAAATCACAGAAAGAGAGTAAACAGGTTCCTGTAAAAAAGGTATAATAGAATATACCATAAGATTCCGGGGGAAAATTCCGATGAGATTCAAAACGGGAAAAAAAAAAACAAATCGGAAAAGTATTAAAATACGTGAAGAATCGGTGGAGACGAAGAAGACGTTCGTGACGACGGACTCTTGCTTGGGCTTTGAAAGTGCTGCGCAGTGCCAAACCAAAGAGACCTGACTCATCTAGTGGCTTCTTCACATGCTCTCATCAATCGCTACGCAAATTTTACGAGATAGGTTTGGATTTTTCATTATTTTCACGTTTGACCCCATAGTTCTTTTATAATTATCATGTCCTTTTTTGGGAAATTAAATCGAAGCGTATAATAATAATAAAAAATTTAATAAAAATGAGACTGTTATATATTATTAAAATATATAGGTATTAACTTATCGATATATAAAGTAGTCCAAAAAATTGATTTTAGAACCGTAAATTTAACAAAGCTCAAAATGTATGATGAACTTAAATGGTAAAAAAGAGCACAAGTTTGTTTGTGGGTTTATGTGTCCTATCACCGGATAAGTCCTATAACTTGACTAAACATTCACTATCTGATAAACATTCACTATATATCCAAATCCAACAATTCCACCCATCTTCGTTTCCTCATTTTTTTTTTGATTTATACACTTGCAGTTTGTGAACATTTAAACTTTCTCAAAAATATATTGCCGGAAATTGGTAAACAGTTCATCGAAAAAACCGTCAGAAATGTTTTAGTTTAACAAGTTTTCTACATAGATATATTCCGACTAATATCCAACAAATATTTTTATGAAGTGGTAATCAACAAGGGACGATGATAAGGAGAGGGATCCATCCCGTTTGTCCAAGAAGAGAGTCAAAGTTCTAATTTGCAATCATACGAGGGAAAAATATCAAAAAATCCAAGAGAATTATCTCCAATATAAAACAGAGTTTTTTTAGACGATAATAGAGGATTGAAGGTAATAGATCCTAAAGTGATGAACAATTGTTAACTTGTTGCCGCACTAAGATCACTCTCAACAGATTCAAGCACATAGGTGATGAAACAGAGCTGAATCGATGGAGACTCTTCAACTAGACTACTAAGGTCATTATATTCTTTGAAATTTCCAGTGGATGATTGATGAGTCGATCGTAACAATATGGATCGAGAGACGTCACACAAAAGATGGAATATCTATGATAAGTTAAGGACACCCAAGCTTCAAGGGTTCACACACAAGAACGCGCTAAAATGTTTGGGTAAAGAAAGCTAAGAAAATGTATAACACGAAATCAAACATAGGTATAGGACATAAAGTAATTTATATACAAGTAGTATATGTGAAATCAAAAACTGTAGAAAAGGAACCAATGTCTAAATATGTGTGTATATATATCCCCATCCTTTAATAAAAAAAGAATAAGATATGAGGTAAATCAAACTAAAAGAATTGAAGTAAGAAAAAAAAAACTTTATCTACGGTAAGAACCACAAGACCAATCCGACGGTTGACAACAAGAGACTAACAATTGTTGATCTCGATGAACCGTCGATTCTCCAGGCGGCACTGAAGCCACCAGTGTCTCGCTGGTGTTTAGTGGTCGACGGTGGAGATGTTGTGCCGTTGAAGTTAGGGTTTGCACCGTACAAGTATTGGATTCCTTCCACGTCATCATTGGTTAAGTCAACCTTACGTTTCCCTGTCGTGATCGTTGGATACATGATGGATTCCTCAACTGAAGAATGTCCTAAACCTAGAAGATGACCGATCTCGTGAACCGCCACTGATTCAAGATCAACCGCAGCAGTTACGGAGAGGAAACTGTCTAGGTCTCCGGAGACCACCCAGTTCTCATCTGCGTCTAGGTGGAATTTCCCGCTGGGAGGAGAGAAAGCGTGAGCTAATGTTCCCAAAACGCCGTCGAAAGGCTCTCCGTCACCATGGTCGCCGGTGTAGAATCCGATTGTGATGTCAGACGTCGAGAAAGACTCGGAAAGAGTGAAGTTTAACGCGGTGACGTCAGACCAACGACCAAAAGCGCGTGAGAACACGCTCTTGACCTCTTCCGTCAACGGGTTTTTCGGGTCGAACGCGTAGGTCAAGTCACGGCGGTTTCTCGGCCACCGTGGCTCGCCTGGGAATAACGTGTAGCGTTTAACCGCGTGCAAATGCGTGCGGGAGAAGTTGACCTCGAAGGTCTTTCTTCTCCCGCCATGCATCAACGAAGTACCGTTGACCACGTCAGGATTACCGCAACGCGGGATCACGATGTGTTGAATGGTAAGCGCATCAAGCTCACCGGTAACGTTAAGATTGAAATTCGTCTGATACAATTCGACAGCGGCTTTGAGGATATCATCAAAATCATCGGTGAAATTTCCCGAAAACGTTTCAGGGATGTAACCAAAACGTTGGAAGTATTTTTTGATACGGTAGAGACCATCAACGTTTTGGCCGTGGTGACAACCGGTGAAATTGGAGAAAGCGTCCCAGAAAACACGTGTAGTGTTACGTAGAGACGGTGGTACCGCGGTGGAGTTAGGGAAGAACCAGGCGGAGGCAGGAGAAACAATCAAGAAAAGCGATAAAAACCCGAAAACACAAAACCTCATGGTGGTTTTCGGATTATAGGTAGCCACCCAAAAAAGAAGAAAAGAAACAAATGGAGAAGGTAATATTTAGGATTTTAGGAGAGAATTTGAGAGAGAGAAGAGAGATTAAAGCTAAAAAACAGGTAAAGCCGTTTAGAAGATGGTTTTAAATATAAGATATATAAATCGAGGTCTGCGTTTGCGTTTTGTGTTGGCGGGTGAGAGGTCGTTGGAATCGTTTGCGTGTCTTTTGTCAATTTTCTAGTTTTTAATTAAGAAGAAAAATGGTGAATGATTCCAATGGAAACATCTATTGGTCTTAGTCACGTTCAAACTTATGGATGTTATTGGTTTGTGATTTATATGGATTTTTAATGATTTATAATATTAGGAAGAATCATTTGTTATTCAATTAAGATTGTTTAAGATTATTAAAATTTAATGTTATTAGTTTCTGATTTGTAAAATGTAATCTAAAATCTTTATAAATTTGGAGTTATTGAATTCATACTTTAGTAAAGTCATTGAATTTTTTGTGTTATTCAATTAAAACAAAAGTATTAGGATTGTTAATGATTTAAATTATTGTGTTATTGGTTTATGATTTTATACATTTTTCTTCACAAAATAAAATCATAAAAAGTATCATAAGAATAGAGAGATTGTGAATGATTTTTAGAATTGACATGGATCATCTTCTTACCCATTAAATAAAAACCAATCTATGTAACGTTATGACATCTCTCTAATCTTTTCAAGAAATATCATGAACGTAACTTTTAAACCCTCTCTCTAATCTTTCTATATAATTATGAACTATGTGTAAATTTTTTATATGAGAACTTAAGTACCTCTAAACTTTAACAAAAGCACAGTAAAATATTTTGGGAGAGTAGTACACTTTTGACATATACAAAACCTATGTAGAACTTTTCTACGAGACAATTTTATAAAATATGAAAGAAACAATATTTCAAATAGATAAAATCTCAAGTAATCATTTCAAATCTTTTTAAGTTAGGAAGACTTTACAAGATTACGGAAAAGCTAATCAAAGAGATTATACAAAACTCTCTAATAATCATTTAAAATCTTTGATTTTATCTATTATTTATATTCTTTTAAAATTATTAAAACTCTTTCAAAGTTAGAAACCAATAACACCCGTTAAATAGAGGTCATCAAGATTAAAGAAGACTTGTGCAACTGAAAGACTTGGCTCCGGTTTAAACCGGTTTGATGGAGCTGAAGGTGGCGGAGTCAAATAAAGACGTTGAACTAAGTTTTGCTTTTTGTTTAGTTTCAAGTTGGAGTTGGTTTGGTCGGGAAAGTCATCAACCAATCTTCAACTTACACGTTTTTAAGGACGTCACAATTTGGTAGCTTCCTGGTAAATAATCCATAATCATAGGTAAGGTTGGTCCATTTAAATACTTTGTTTCCACTTCCAAGTCATTGTTGACAAATTCTTACTATTGAAGAATGAAGCAGAGCTAGGTACCAAGGAGATAACATTGAATATGATAAGAGCATCATATAATATATTCACACGAAGATTGTACTAAAAACGTGGTTTACTTTCCCTCTAACTAAAAGGGTAAGCTTAAATATATAAACCAAAAGTATACAAACACAAACAGACAGAGGGAGAGAGATAGACATACATGTTAATTAACTTTGCTAACACTTAGAAGGTCTCTCATAATTAGGAGGTAAAGAAGGACAATTCTGGTTCATGTTTGGATATGGGTAAATGGTGTTATAACCAGGTAACTCCATTCTGTATTCACCTAGAATTTGACAGAAGTCAAGCTTCCCTTCCTCGGTGTTGCACCAACTCGGTAACCGAGTCTGGTTAGACTCAAATAACTTCAGAGTGTACGCATCTCGGATCTGAAAATACGAAAGAAGATAAACGTTCATGAGTAATGTTAATGGAAAGATTTGATATTGAAAAGAAAAAAAAAGAAACTCACAGTGAATTCAGTGACTTGAATGTGATCAGCGAGAGGGTCGAATATACCAGCAGCTTTGTACATTGCAAGGATGAAAGCAACACATGTTGTCGATTTACCGTCGCTATAAACCCACTCATCCTGTTCAGGGATGGTGAGTAACTCATCAAATGACATTCCACGCCTCGCTGTTTCTTCAAGTATCCCATACAAATCCAGATCCTGTACAACGGAAACTTATTAGTTAGCCTGTACGTCCTAATCTGAAGAACAATAGAAACTGGATATTGTACCTCAGTACCGAGTCGTTTATTAAGTGCCTCGTTCCACATATTAGCAGCATATGCAGGTTGTACACGAGTCCACATAGACATGACAGAAATAACCTGAAAGTTCAATGTGGCTTGTTGATTACCATGATGATCTTAATGATGATAGATCTTTAAGAATATCAGGGATTAAAAAGTACCAAGTGAGCATCAAGGGGAGGGGGGTAGTTATCGCCTAGAGTGTCGATCCAGCTGAATATCATGTTGTGATATCCATACGGTTTGCCCAACATACTCCGTGCATATTCCCACGCAGCAGTATTGTTGAACTTTGCCCGGATATCAGGATGTAGAGGAAGCAAAGCTACTTGAGGATTTGAATTATCCTTCAAAGTCAGCTCCCACCATTCATCCCAAGGGATCACAACAATGATTTCTTCACCCTATGGGGAAAAAGATAGTAAAATATCTCTCTTTCTATCCACTAACTTCAAAATGTTTAGGTCTACCTTTTCGTTCTCATGTCCTGATTCACCAACCCAAAGATTCCCCAAATCATCCTTCAAACAAACAGCAGTATGACCAGCAAAAGCCCCAGTCACCCATTTCTCTAACGTCTCAAAACCACCCCATCTACCTCGAATCTTCGACACCGCCAAGAAATCACCAGAATGCACATCTTCTGGGTTAATCATTGACCGCCAAGGTTGAGACCGTTTCTCAAAGGTAGCACCCATATGTTTCGTCAAGAACGCCAAATTCGCATTCTGTCCCCAAGCAGTATTGGAGAAAAGAGGTAACACATCAATCAAAGATAGCAACGTCCCAAGCATTCCTGATGGCATTAGAAACACTGAAACGCCATGCTCCTTCACCTACTCATCGAAGAAATCACCATGAAAACAAACACCACAAACCCTCTTAAGACTATAAAGAAGATTAACTAAATCAAAAACCTACATATTCCAATTCAGCTTTCTCTTCCCAAGAATCAAAGTTCAAAGTATGATCTCTAGCAGAGAAATAGTAGTCCCAAGTGATCCTGTATGGCGTTGCAAACACATAAAGATCCATACATGTCAAGCTATGTGCCTTGGATGTCTGCAAAATTAGTTCCCAAATGTTATCAAACAACTCAATTTCATCCAGAATAACATACAATTTCGAATTAGCAGCAACTACACAACAGTCTCCTAATTTTGAATTTGTTACCATAAAAGGAAAAACTTTACGAAATCTGAGCATATGAGCGTTGAAAGTATAACACTTTAACATTAAGAAGACAAATTAAGAACAAATTGATGAAGAAGAAAGTGAAATTAACCAACTTTGAGATGAAGAACACCACCACCAAGTCCAGGGACGTCACGATCACTACCGGTGATATCAAGACGAGCTTCATTACCATTAAAGCAAGCACCTTTCCACTCAATAGATACATTATTAGGAGTAACTGACCCAATAAAAACCGGCAACAAATCCACAGCGTTGTGGAAACTGTTCAAAACAGGCCATGAGACTTGACGAGGTAGCATCGGAAGAACATCGTTAACGCTGAAAGGAACTTTCAGGGATTGACCCAGGTCAACGCAAAAACCTAACCCTAGACATAAGAGGAAGAAGAGTGATGGGTTCTGAGACATTCGGATCCACGAAGTGAAATTTTGAGACTTTGTTTCAAGGTTTTGGGGATTTTGGAGAAGAAGGGTTTCGTGTTGTTATGGTTGAAGATGATGATCCATTTGGGATGTTTCAGTTTTTTTTCTCTCTGTGTGTTTTGGATTTTTTGGAAAATTGGACTTTGGGGGAGATAAAATATTGAGTTAGTTTTGGATGTGGAAGAAATCGACCAAACTGGTTTTAGACTTTTCTTAGAAACAAGAAGTTTGAAGATTCTTTGCTTTGGTTTCATCTTCCACGTAGACACAAACTTGGTTTGTGAATGAATATCTCCAAGAACCGGATTTTACCATCTGGTTCAGTTTGGTTCATTGTTCAATTGCTCATGACATCTGACAAAGATAATTGCAAAGTTTCACTTGAAATGACTAATGCTATATGATATATAGCATAATATTCACCTAAGACTACAATGATTGTATGTATGCACTTGATGGTCCTATCCACATAAATAACTACAACAACCAATAACAAAATGATGTGACATTTTCTACATTCATTGTATAGATAATGTTGGTCCATACACCGGAACAGTATCTCTATCGTCGATCCAGACCATAACAGTGAACCATTGAGTTGATCAATAATGTTGGAGAATTTTTACATTGCGAAGATGAAACAGTTTGAGTAGCAAGGGATAAACAGAGTACTCTCCTCTACTGCCATTGGCTGTCTAAATGGATTCAACTCAATCTGCATTTCAAAGATACATCGTTACATTCATATCAATATGATTCTGAAGAAATATATAAGAATTTATCTGCAAAACATCATTTTCCAACAAAGGTTGATTGGAGAAGTGGACAATAGTGTGTCTGTTTTGTGTGGCCCCAAAGATGAAGAAAAAAGAGATGTTTTTGTCTCCTTCAACTTCATTATATAGTATATGTGTCGACTCTCTATTCTACGTATACAGTTTTGATGAGACATAAGCCTGACTATATGCAGGAGGAACCCACATATCAATAAACATAGACTTGAAATAGTTAAATAGGACAATGAACCTATAATTTAGACTTACAGGTGATGATAGAGGTTGTCCTGTGATGGTTTTAATGCAACAAGCAGCCAGATGACAAGCTTCTTCACAGTAATCAGAGAATACTGCTGGGACTTGTATCTCCTTTATCAGTTCCTGAAATTATTCACACCAACACATGAATGAATAACAAACATATGCTCTCTCTGTGTATCCTGGGAACTATTGGATGTGACATTAGCTACTGGAAAAACGTACAATAGTTGGCAACCAGCTTGGATATGCAGCGATGCCTGCGTTTGGAGCAATCACTATGTGTGGAGGAAATGAATCCTGCCGAGATGGTCAATCAGAAATTATTACATCTTTTAGGAAACAAACAATTCAAGGTCCACGAAAATGGACATTACATATAAGAACAGTATAGTAAATCATTGTTTTGCCCCTAGACTAGTAGAAAGGGGTACCTTTGTTATGTCATTGTAACGATCATGGTAAAACCCTCTACGGAGCTGTAATGACACAGCCGAAACCAAAGCAGGTTTGCTCCCGGAATTGAGAATTTTGCTTGAATTTTTACATTCACATTCTTTTCCCATGCAAGGGGAATATCTGCAAAGGGAGATCATTTCTCCATCCCTGTTCATCGAGAAAGCAAATAGAGAACGATCCATCAAATTATGTCAATAGTTCAACACATACAAAGAAAATCCAGCTATAATGTTGTCACTGAATAGCTTAAAGAACTCTAAAGAAGAGTGATTAAAAGGAAAAACATATCTTTACTCTTCCTAACTAAAATAGAACTAGTGTTATACAAAGTAATCAAATAGATTGTGGAATGCAGGACTCACATATGTTGTGGAACGTCAGGTCCAATCAAATCTACATAAATGCGCAGACCAGGGAAGAGCGCTTGCAGCTCAGCAAAAACACCAAGTTGCCCAAGTTCCTTCTGAGGCCCTTCAGAAGCTCAAACTATCAGCAAATCATATATCAGAATTTTACACCATAGTGGTTCTGATGATTCTTTTGCCAATATTAAGGGACTAAACTAATATAAAGGAAGTGGAGGCAATTAACAAAAACTGCCTAACAGAACAACGAGAACATGATAGCAACCTCAGAGAGGATACAGTTCCTCAAAAAGCAGAAGAGTTACAGAGTGAAACATACCAAGATAATGTATACGAAGTTCATCACTTATTTGGGGAGTCAAATTTCCCATCCCAATGGCTTGAACTGCATGATATATCGTAAGTGGCTGAAATAAAAGCAAGCTCTACGAGTCAAAAAAAAGAAAACCTCAAGCATTCTAATCATACTTGAAATCACATTACTCATCAGAAAAACTGTTATTACCCAGTGGAGAAGTAGAGCTACAGGTGAATCTAGAGGTAACTTTCTCCACTCGAAATAATCCTTCCAAGTACATAGCTGTTTAGTTATTGGAGATAAAGGCCCTGTGTAATCCAAAATCAGAACTCTATAGAAACAAACTCTTTCAGTAAAACCATAAACAGAGAAGTGAAAATGAAGTATACCACGACATGGACAAGAAGAGCTCGGCAAATGCCACCCTTCAATATTAAAACTGTCAGAAAAAGATAGTAGTCAGCTCAACCAACAATAGCTTCAAACCAAAACGTGATTCTCATTAAGTAAAGAGAAAAAATAAGCAATGAAACCTATCAAAAGCCAAAGCTCCACAGTTACACTCATACATCCACATTCCAACACGATGTAATCCCCTCTTGATGAAGAACGAGCACCTAGTCTCATGTTTTTGACTAACCTAAAGAACGAATAAACCAAAAACTTAAACTTTGAGCTGAATTTTTACTAACCAAAAGGCATTTGATTCCTCACTATCATTCAAAGTGATGATTAACCTGAATTGTAGCTTCTTCTGTAAATGTAAATGGAAAATCATTTAAAAGATCAACACGACGCATTTGCTCTTCTAATCTCTCACATTCTTCCTTGTGATAGCTCCAATGCGAAATCTACAAACAAAATAAAGATCAACAAATTCAACAAGGAACATCCTAATTTGCTTATCCACCTAACTACAAGCGACCGATCAAATCATCACTGTGAAGAAGAAGAAGGCTTAAGAGAGAGTTAAAGCAGAAGTTAAAACCTGATGAGAGACGGAGCAATAAGCTACAGCACCACACTGACCACACCTCCGCGTCGGTGGACCAACACACCGCGTCGCAAAACCACGCGCGGCACACTCCATCCGCCGTCGACGACCAAGACAACCGCCGTTTCTTCTCGGGACGAAAAAAGTATTAAAGAATCTCGGTAACTCTTAAGGCCCATTTTTCTAATCATAAGGCCCAATGTTTTCTTATCGTAAAGCCCAATTAGTTCTTATCGTAAGCCACAATTTTGTTTATCGCAAGGCCCATTTTGTTCTCATATTAACAATGTTAACCTAGAAAAAGTATTTTGAACAAAGAAAAAAAACCCCTATAAAAAGTATTAAAAAGGACTGATACAATAATGTATATAAATATCCTAAAAGATCTTAATTTTGTAAATTTATTGTTGTATATTCTAAACCCGCAATATTAGAATGATGATTTAGTAAACAAGAAAGACAAAATAAATAATTAATTTTAGCTAGAAAAGATGAAATAAACACTCATGATTTAAGCCATACAAATCGAAGCCCCTTGGGTTCAGCATTTCTCACCAAGTAAATACCATCACCTCTGGAAACCCATTTACGTACTTGACCACATCTTTTATTAGCGGCTCCTCTGTATGCTCTCCATATGTTATACACACTATGATGCCTTAAGATTTATTCACGACGATTTAATCAGATACGCTTATGGATTGCCAAAGATGATGCCATCTACTTAGAGAAAAACAATGGAAAGCGAGAACGCATGTATAATTGGAATAAAAATTAATATGGTTTTCATATATCTAAAAAATTGGACATTTGAAGCCTTAATAAATTATACTATGTAAAAATACTTGTTTATGAATGTAAATTATAATAAATTACGATTTAATTAGGGAAATATTGACTATATATTTCACCCAAATATTGAATGTAAATTTTATTTTCCAATACTTTTGCACATTTAAGAAATTTTCGGATGTATTTCCTAAAGAATATTACCTTTTTTGTTTTTTAAACCATGCCTTTTTGTTTTACACGTTCATAAATGCATGTTCCATACGCATTACCATAATTTAATTTGAACTTAATTTTCTCTAGGAATGGTGATGATCCACTACCACTATCATTGATTTCATTCCATATTCCTTTGACCGACTGAAATTACGTTGGAAATAGTATATTTTGATGAATAATTTATTTACTCGGAAAAAAGAGGTCAAGTTATTAATAGTAAGTACATATACATTATCAATTAAGAATTCAATTGAGTTTTAAGGAAAATCCTATTAATTTGTTTGGTATTCGGTATTTGTTAGTTCTAAGGAATTGAATTTCCCGATTATACATCATTATAACGTTCTCAAGTTCCAAACTTGCAACCCACATTTTGTCGATATTCTCAAATGTGAATTCATTCAATTTCCCATAGAAAACATAAATTTGCACTTAAAGTTAACAATTGAAATCGTATCTAAATGGGAATGTTTTTGGCTTTTAGTGTTAGACTTCCAAAGCGTCAAAAATATTTCTAGAAAGAGCACAAAAAATAAGCAACGCCACTACTTTTGGACAAAGTCAACGATAACACACATCAACCGCACCAGCTCCATAAAAGTCCATCTCACGAAAACGATTCTAGTCAAACTACCTAAAACACCCTTATATTTACATACAACCCAATCCCACTAACAAGGGTATTTTCGTCAATCACAAAATTTATCACCGACCCGGGAAGAAGAAGAAGAACAGATCAACTAATTTCTGCTTTCAACTCCACATTAAACCAAAACCTCCAAAAAGAATCATTTATTTAAATTATCTTCCCGTTTTAAGTTCCTGAGATTTTTGGGAATTGTAAATTTGAAGAAAATTAAACAAAGACGTGTTTTCATTTTTTTTTTTGTTTCCTTTATTGATCTCTCTCTATCTCTCTAAATGAGCTAAATCGTTAATGGCTGCCATGTTTAATCATCCATGGCCTAATTTAACCCTAATTTACTTCTTCTTCATCGTCGTTTTACCATTCCAATCACTTTCTCAATTTGATTCTCCTCAAAATATCGAAACTTTCTTCCCCATCTCTTCACTCTCCCCTGTTCCACCACCGCTTCTTCCACCTTCGTCAAACCCATCTCCGCCGTCGAATAATTCATCATCTTCGGATAAAAAAACAATCACCAAAGCTGTCCTTATAACAGCAGCAAGTACTTTACTTGTAGCTGGAGTTTTCTTCTTCTGCCTCCAAAGATGTATCATCGCACGGAGACGGAGAGACAGAGTTGGACCAGTCAGAGTCGAAAACACTTTACCTCCGTATCCTCCTCCTCCGATGACGTCGGCGGCGGTGACTACGACTACTTTGGCTAGAGAAGGATTCACGAGGTTTGGTGGTGTGAAAGGTTTGATTCTTGATGAGAATGGTCTTGATGTGTTGTATTGGAGAAAGCTACAGAGTCAGAGAGAAAGAAGTGGGAGTTTCAGGAAACAGATCGTCACCGGAGAAGAAGAAGACGAGAAAGAAGTTATTTATTACAAGAACAAGAAGAAAACAGAGCCCGTTACAGAGATTCCTCTTCTTAGAGGAAGATCATCTACTTCTCACAGTGTTATCCATAACGAAGATCATCAGCCGCCACCGCAGGTGAAACAGAGTGAACCAACACCACCACCGCCACCACCGTCAATTGCGGTGAAACAGAGTGCACCAACGCCATCGCCACCTCCTCCGATTAAGAAGGGTTCTTCACCATCGCCACCGCCACCTCCACCGGTGAAAAAGGTTGGAGCTTTATCATCATCAGCTTCGAAACCACCACCTGCGCCGGTTAGAGGAGCAAGTGGAGGAGAGACTTCGAAACAAGTAAAGTTGAAGCCTTTACATTGGGATAAAGTAAACCCTGATTCCGATCATTCAATGGTTTGGGACAAAATCGATCGTGGATCATTCAGGTATATATTTATTTCGAAAGTTAGGGCTTTTGCTTCAATCAATTGAAAAAACCCTAATTTGTTTTTGTTTCTTCTCAGTTTCGATGGCGATTTAATGGAAGCTCTGTTTGGATACGTTGCCGTGGGGAAGAAATCACCAGAACAAGGCGATGAGAAAAACCCTAAATCAACGCAAATATTCATACTTGATCCGAGAAAGTCTCAAAACACAGCGATTGTGCTCAAATCATTAGGTATGACACGTGAAGAGCTTGTTGAATCACTCATAGAAGGAAACGATTTCGTGCCAGACACTCTTGAGAGGTTAGCTAGAATAGCTCCAACGAAAGAAGAACAATCAGCCATTCTTGAATTCGACGGTGACACGGCAAAGCTTGCTGATGCGGAGACGTTTCTGTTTCATCTTCTTAAATCCGTGCCAACCGCGTTTACGAGACTAAACGCGTTTCTCTTTAGGGCTAATTATTATCCAGAGATGGCTCATCATAGCAAATGTTTACAAACGTTGGATTTAGCTTGTAAAGAGCTGAGATCTCGTGGCTTGTTTGTGAAGCTTTTGGAGGCAATACTTAAAGCTGGAAACAGAATGAACGCGGGTACCGCGAGAGGAAACGCTCAAGCGTTTAATCTAACCGCGCTTTTGAAGCTTTCGGATGTTAAAAGCGTTGATGGGAAGACTTCTTTGCTTAACTTTGTAGTGGAGGAAGTTGTTAGATCGGAAGGAAAACGTTGTGTTATGAATAGAAGAAGCCATAGCTTAACACGAAGCGGTAGTAGTAACTACAATGGTGGTAATAGTAGTCTTCAGGTTATGTCGAAAGAAGAGCAAGAGAAAGAGTACTTGAAGCTTGGTTTACCAGTTGTTGGTGGATTGAGCTCTGAGTTTTCAAACGTGAAGAAAGCTGCTTGTGTGGACTATGAAACGGTTGTTGCAACTTGTTCTGCTCTTGCGGTTAGAGCGAAAGATGCGAAAACGGTGATTGGAGAATGTGAAGATGGAGAAGGAGGGAGGTTTGTGAAAACGATGATGACGTTTCTTGATTCGGTAGAGGAAGAGGTGAAAATAGCGAAAGGTGAAGAGAGGAAAGTGATGGAGCTTGTGAAACGTACAACGGATTATTATCAAGCAGGAGCTGTTACAAAGGGGAAGAATCCACTTCATTTGTTTGTTATCGTTAGAGATTTTCTTGCCATGGTTGATAAAGTTTGCTTAGATATTATGAGAAATATGCAGAGGAGGAAGGTTGGTAGTCCGATATCGCCTTCTTCGCAGCGGAATGCGGTGAAATTCCCGGTTTTGCCTCCGAATTTCATGTCGGACAGAGCTTGGAGTGATTCTGGTGGGTCGGATTCTGATATGTGAGAGTCAAGATTTGTTATATGTAAATACTAAATAGTAGAAGCATTTTGGGTATTGATTAGCATTGAAAGATGTTGAATTGTTTATAGATTTATCAGTCCAAAGCATTGGACTTGAGTATAATTTGTTCCTTGTATAAATAAACAATTTTGCTTTAAGACCTTTCCATGTTTATGAACATGTCTTCTTTAACTTCACATAGACCTTTTGTTTACGTAAGAACTAATAATACTAAATTGTTTGATAATTCTAAATGTGAAAGTGAACCACTATATAGTGTGAACTTGGCTTTATTGAATTCTTTTTAAAAAAATTTCTCCAGAGCTTTAGATGTAGGAGTTAATATTTTCACCTAACATAGCCTCTTTTTTATGTTTCTCTATCAACTAACACTAAATTTGTGGATGAAGACTAAATTAACATAAGTTTATCTATTAACTAACAACCTACCAGTTTGATGCTTGTAAATATGAAACTTCAACGTTATAAAGACTATATGGTGTGAACTTTTTATCCATCTTTATTGACTTTTAAAATTTTCTTAATTTGAGTAAACAAAAGCAGAAGCTTTTTAAAGGATGCAGGAGTTGATTTTTGTATATGAACAAAACATATACTTCTCCCTTAGACGAATTTGGAGCTATCATTCTTGGTTTCAAACTTTTTAATAATTTGAGCTTTAAAGCAAAATGGCAACTTTATATTGATCACTAGTCCACAACACTTTCTCTGCCTTTTCCTCAATAGCAACGCGTAGTCAAGAAGAAGAACGTGTTTAACATGGACCAATCTTGATTAAGATAATAGTATGATCAAATGCTTATATAAACACACTAAAAAGGAATCAAATTTAACCATTCCACAAATCACCAACAAAATTTAATGAATCATGTCTCTGCTTCTAAAGATGTTATTATTTTCCTTATTCTTCTTCTATATGGCTTCAATTTCTCAATGCTCAGACCCAACCGGTGGACAGTTTAGCTTCAACGGTTACTTGTACACCGATGGAGTTGCGGATCTAAACCCGGACGGTTTGTTCAAACTCATAACTTCAAAGACACAAGGAGGAGCTGGTCAAGTTCTTTACCAGTTCCCACTCCAGTTCAAGAACTCACCAAACGGCACTGTTTCATCCTTCTCCACCACTTTCGTCTTTGCTATCGTCGCAGTACGTAAAACAATCGCCGGTTGTGGACTTTCCTTCAACATCTCTCCTACAAAAGGCTTGAATTCAGTTCCAAATATCGACCACTCTAACCATTCTGTTTCGGTTGGATTTCATACCGCTAAAAGCGATAAACCGGATGGTGAAGATGTCAACCTCGTTGGTATCAATATCGATAGCTCGAAAATGGATAGAAATTGTTCGGCTGGTTACTACAAAGATGATGGTAGATTGGTGAATCTAGATATTGCAAGTGGGAAGCCTATACAGGTTTGGATTGAGTATAACAACTCAACTAAACAGCTTGATGTTACAATGCATTCTATTAAGATATCTAAACCTAAGATTCCTCTGCTTTCGATGCGGAAAGATCTTTCTCCATATCTACATGAGTATATGTACATTGGCTTTACTTCAGTGGGAAGTCCAACTTCTTCTCACTACATTCTTGGCTGGAGTTTCAACAACAAAGGAGCAGTTTCCGATATAAATCTCTCTCGTCTTCCTAAAGTCCCCGATGAAGATCAAGAACGGTCGTTGAGTTCTAAGATCTTGGCGATTAGTTTAAGTATTTCAGGAGTTACACTAGTTATCGTCTTGATTCTTGGAGTTATGTTGTTCTTGAAGAGGAAGAAGTTCTTGGAAGTTATTGAGGACTGGGAGGTGCAGTTTGGTCCTCATAAATTCACTTACAAAGATCTCTTCATCGCCACGAAAGGTTTCAAGAACAGTGAGGTACTTGGGAAAGGAGGTTTTGGAAAAGTTTTCAAGGGGATCTTACCGCTGTCTAGTATACCGATCGCGGTGAAGAAGATTTCTCATGATTCAAGACAAGGAATGAGAGAGTTTTTAGCTGAGATTGCTACCATTGGTAGACTTAGACATCCAGATTTAGTTCGTCTTCTTGGGTACTGTAGACGTAAAGGAGAACTCTACTTGGTGTATGACTTTATGCCCAAAGGAAGCCTTGATAAGTTTCTTTATAATCAACCAAATCAAATTCTTGATTGGTCACAGAGATTCAATATCATCAAAGACGTAGCCTCGGGACTCTGCTACTTGCATCAGCAGTGGGTTCAAGTGATTATTCACAGGGATATTAAGCCAGCAAATATTCTTCTTGATGAAAACATGAACGCGAAGCTCGGTGATTTTGGACTTGCGAAGCTATGTGACCACGGGATTGACTCTCAAACCTCGAATGTTGCAGGTAAGTTTGTGTTTTTATGATCATTATAAACAATCAATCAAGATCTCTGGACTTATTGAGGGTTTTGTGTTGTTACTTTGGACGCAAGGTACATTTGGATATATATCACCGGAGCTGTCGAGAACAGGGAAGTCAAGCACAAGTTCTGATGTTTTTGCATTTGGAGTGTTCATGTTGGAGATTACTTGCGGAAGAAGACCCATTGGGCCAAGAGGATCACCAAGCGAGATGGTTTTGACTGATTGGGTACTAGACTGTTGGGACAGTGGAGACATACTGCAGGTAGTTGATGAGAAACTAGGGCACAGGTATCTTGCGGAACAAGTAACTTTGGTTTTGAAACTGGGATTGCTTTGCTCGCATCCAGTGGCAGCCACTAGACCAAGCATGTCAAGCGTGATCCAATTTTTAGACGGTGTAGCCACTCTTCCTCATAACTTGCTAGACCTTGTGAATTCTCGGATAATCAATGAAGGATTTGATACCTTAGGTGTAACGACTGAGTCTATGGAAGCGAGTAGTAACGTTTCCTTGGTCATGACGGAATCGTTTCTCTCTAGTGGACGCTAACTAATGATCATTTATATTGTAGGGTTGAGATTGTATGAAATGGTTGTTTCTCTGTTTCCATTAATTAATAGTAACAAGTGAGAATTACATAGATTGACTCTAATTTTAAAGAAAGAGTAAAATCAAATCTTTGCAAAATAACTAATCAAAAATTAAAACAGCTAGGGTTGTCTCCAAATTTAGACGCCTTGGTCTCAGAACCTGGCTCGAACCGCAACATGGTTATATCGCACGCATAGCTCATAACTCCTGTGGTCCCTTTTCTACAATCCGTTAGAAACAACTGCGATCCGAACTTCACTTCTCTCTTTTCTTTGATATCTTTGATAATCCTTTTCCTAATCAAACCGTCAATATCTTCTTCTACTGAAACCCTAATTTGTTGAGCTGTGCCAGATTTGAGATCGATATACCTATTTTATATGCAAGCAATTTTTTGTCAGAATTATAAACAGTTTTAAATAAAATACTATAAGATTAATTTATAATCGAATAAATTATATATAACCTTTGTGCAGATGAGGTAACAAGATTAATAGTCTTGTAAAACAATGAAGCTTGAATGTCTCCTTGGAGACATATATAGGCATTAGGAAGGTTACTGGGGACCCTTATCAATAAATCCCAATTTGCACTGAGACGAGTTTGTGTAATATTACGCACAGTGAAATCCATAGAAGCTATTTCTATATTCGGCGCGACAGGAGTTTCTTGGTTCGCTAGCAAACCACAAGCTAGCAATATTGCCCAGGCCAAAATTAGTAAACCTAGTAACCGGAGCTCGCCGGAGGTGTCTCCTGATGTTCTTCGTGTGTCACTCATTGTGTCACGATTGAAGGAAGATGATTGAGAAGGTTTAATAATTATTCTCTTGTTTAGAAATCTGGTTTTATATGAATATCTAATTGATAATAATTTTTATAGGCGATGAATATCTCTTAATAATACACAATTTGCGGCGATGAATATCTAGAATCAAATAAATATGCAAAAAAAGAGAGGAAAAATAACAAAAACGTAAAGGGGAAAAAGAAAGGAAACATGTAAAAAGTAAAGTATTGGTAACCAGAAGCCGAAACCAGAAGTCGAATTAGAAACGAAACAAACATTTTGTCTTCAACTATTTGTAACAGAGTCGCTTGATTCTCAAAGCATTGGTAAGTCTCTAAATCTCTCTTTTTCTTGTGTATAAAGTAATCAAGAAAGGAAGAGACTTTATGCCTTAAAATTCCCAGAGACTATGTTGCATACTTTATTTTAAAAGAACGGTTCAATGGCAAAATCGAATTTTATAATTTTCAGAAATATATTTATGTTGCTGGCTCAATGGTATTGAATGATTCTCTGTGTTGACTCTCCCTAAAGATGTTTTCTTGGCAATTGTCATGAATATTTTGGTTGTGTTATCTTATCAAGATTATGGTGTTGTTGTTGTTTCTGGTACTGTTCTTCGTCCCCGAGAGCGTCGTATGTCAGAGACCAAACCCAAACGGTGTAGAGTTCAACACCAGTGGAAATATGTACACCAGTGGATCAGCATATATAAACAACAATGGTCTGATCAGACTCACAAATTCTACACCACAAACAACTGGTCAAGTTTTCTATAATGACCAACTTCGATTCAAGAACTCAGTGAACGGTACAGTTTCTTCCTTCTCCACCACTTTCGTTTTCTCTATTGAGTTTCATAATGGAATATATGGAGGATATGGAATTGCCTTTGTTATCTGTCCAACGAGAGATCTGTCTCCTACTTTTCCCACCACTTACCTTGGACTTTTCAATAGGAGCAACATGGGAGATCCAAAAAATCATATAGTAGCTGTTGAGCTCGATACTAAAGTTGACCAACAATTCGAGGACAAAGATGCTAACCATGTTGGCATTGATATCAATACTTTAGTTTCAGATACAGTTGCTTTAGCGGGTTATTACATGGATAACGGTACATTTCGAAGTCTCTTGCTTAACAGTGGACAACCTATGCAAATCTGGATTGAGTATGACAGTAAACAGAAACAGATTAATGTCACACTTCATCCTCTTTATGTCCCTAAGCCAAAGATTCCACTTCTTTCTCTTGAAAAGGATCTTTCTCCATATTTGCTTGAACTTATGTATGTTGGATTCACTTCAACTACAGGGGACCTAACTGCATCTCACTATATATTGGGATGGACGTTCAAGATGAATGGGACTACTCCAGATATAGACCCCTCTCGCCTTCCCAAAATTCCTCGTTATAATCAGCCATGGATCCAGAGTCCAAATGGGATTTTGACAATCAGTTTAACTGTATCAGGAGTCATCATACTCATTATCTTGAGTCTCAGTTTATGGCTTTTCCTGAAGAGGAAGAAGCTATTGGAAGTTCTTGAGGACTGGGAAGTTCAGTTTGGTCCTCATAGGTTTGCTTTCAAAGATCTGCATATTGCTACAAAGGGTTTCAAGGATACTGAGGTTCTTGGTAAAGGAGGATTTGGGAAAGTCTATAAAGGAACTTTACCAGTGTCCAACGTAGAGATAGCGGTGAAGATGGTTTCTCATGACTCAAGACAAGGAATGAGAGAGTTTATTGCTGAGATTGCAACCATTGGGCGTCTCAGACATCCTAACTTAGTTCGGCTTCAAGGCTACTGCAGACACAAAGGTGAACTCTACTTGGTGTATGATTGTATGGCCAAAGGAAGTCTTGATAAGTTCCTTTACCATCAACAGACTGGGAATCTTGATTGGTCACAGAGATTCAAGATCATCAAAGACGTAGCTTCTGGACTTTATTATTTGCACCAACAATGGGTGCAGGTCATTATCCACAGGGATATTAAACCAGCCAACATCCTTCTTGACGCTAATATGAATGCTAAACTTGGTGACTTTGGTCTCGCGAAGCTCTGCGATCATGGGACTGATCCTCAGACCTCTCATGTGGCAGGTACCTTTAAATATTCTACTTATTTGTATTGGAGACTTATAGCCCCAAAAAGGAACTTCTCACTCAAAATGTTGTTACTTGGAAGGTACACTTGGGTATATTTCACCTGAGCTCTCAAGAACAGGAAAGGCAAGTACAAGATCAGATGTATTTGCGTTTGGAATAGTGATGCTAGAGATTGCTTGCGGGCGAAAACCCATATTGCCACGAGCATCACAAAGAGAGATGGTACTGACTGATTGGGTGCTAGAGTGTTGGGAGAATGAAGATATCATGCAGGTTCTTGATCATAAGATTGGTCAGGAATATGTTGAGGAGCAAGCGGCACTTGTTCTGAAACTTGGCTTATTCTGTTCTCATCCAGTAGCAGCCATCAGACCAAACATGTCTAGCGTCATTCAATTATTGGACAGTGTGGCTCAGCTTCCTCATAACTTACTTGACATTGTGCAAACTCGAGAAGTTCATCGAGGTACTGAAATCTCAGGTGAAGCAGCTGATTCTCCAGAGTCCTGTTCCATCGCTCCCTTGACCTTCACTGAATCCTTTGTCTCTCATGGTCGGTAAAAGATTTAAACCTATAAGGTCTCGCAGGTTCTTGATTTCTATTGAAAATGTAAGTCTGAAGCTGATTCTAATAAATTTGCAAGTATATAAGAAGAATGTATATTAAAAAAAACAGTACTTCCACGAGAAATAACAGGATTGATATTCAAGTATGTTAATAACATCATCCTCACGTTTATAGTCTACAGACTCTATACACATACATTGACACAAGACTGTATAATACTTACTTCTCCACAAACGTAATGACTTCTCTATATAACAAACATCATTTGAAAGTTTGGAGATATTTGATCTTTTTGCTGAAAAATGTTGGTGGAGCCCTTAGCCTTGTGCTTCAGAAGATCAGATAAAAACAATAGTCACCTGTTACATATCAAAGTTCGTGAAATGAAGACTGCTACATCATAGTACTTTGTCTGAATAGCCTTTTGGGAGAGGTCCTTGAATGGGGTTTTCTTTTGGATTTAGACTTTGCCTCCGAGTTTTGACATTGCTTGCTTCTGCCTGATATCAGACAACAATGCTCAGAGATCATACACTAATGAAAGATATGCAACACGGTTTTCTTCTCAGTTAATACCTTCGGTTTCGCCTGTAAATGTATCCTCTCTACAGCTCTTGTGCCAAGCCTAGAAGGCTGAATTTGAAGAAGAAATATTAGCTATCTGAGGAATTGTTAAACTTGTTATATCAGAGGATAAGGTGAACATGGTTTGGCTTGCTCATAAAACATCTTACGTCCTTCTGTTTCTCGGCTGTCCCGTTGCTTTTTGATACAACAGATGAAGAACGGTGAGAGTTAGGACCTTTTCTCTCCGTGCCATCTGATTTTGCAAGCCTGTTACAAGAAAACAGATTTAGGATTCAAACAAGACACGATGAGTAATAGAAAACTCTAGATGGTGATGCATGTCTCTGTTATACCTGACATTTTTCTGACCAGTTGTACCTAACCTCTGAACAGCAGTTGCCTTTGCAAGAACCTGGTGTCAAACATTGGAAGTATGAATCGATATTTAGTTATAAACCAGTAGAATCTTTATCACTTGGTGAAACACTATTAGACTATACCTGCTTTGGAGCTGTATCTTGCCCATCATCAGTAGATTTCATTTGGTCGAAACTCTTCTGAAAACTCTTAAATGCACGTCTAACGATGTCTTTATCTCCCATTCGTTCCATGATCAACGATTTTCTTGTTGTTGGAACAGCAGTAGGATCGGAGACCGACTGATCCACATTGAGAGAAATGGGCAATGACTTTGGAGCGGTTTGTTTCTTTCTCAGTAAAGTTGAGACACTTTCCTTCTTTACTGAAGAGCGAGAAGTAGACATTGAACTTATTGTTGAAGCTGACTTAGACACTCTTGGAGTTGAAAACCCTGGAGGTTTTAAAACAGGTGATGCTGCTTTATTTGTTGCCTTTGTCATGCTTTTTTCCTTGCTTGGTTGAGTTTTCCTACCACTTACAACCTTGCTCGTTACCGGTTTCTTCGTCACCTGGTTAGACTGTAAGACGAAGACACAGTCATTTAAAGACATTACACATAAAACTATATGAGGAAGCTTATGGTGTTTTACCTTGGGAGAGGCTCTCATATGGTTAGTTCGCACATTTTTATCAGTCTTCTTGATTGGATTATGATCTTTCTCTTTCTTCGTCTCCTTCATTAGTGTTTCACTCATTTCTCCAGTATCCTTTGATGGAACATCTTCTTTTACTTCTTCCTTCATACAAATAACCTCTTCTACTTTCTCTTTATCCTCCACTTGAACAATCTCTTCAAGTTTCTCCTCCAACTTCAGGGTACTCAGATCATCCCCAGTATCAACCGAGCTTCGACATTCCTTGAAATCCATAGTTTCTTCAAGAGGCTTATGGTTACATGTCTCATTCACTTCAGTAACAATGACGGTCACAAGCTTATCTTCTTCTGAAGTACTTTCACCGTTAGATCCATAACCGGTACTAAACTCGATCATCATTGACTCGTCATTGTCACTATCGTCTGTTCTTTCCCGGTTCTGAATATTCGGCCTGAAAGATGCATTCCTCTCCAAAAGTTTCTCCTGCTCCATGATGATATCAGCTCTCCTCTCAGCAATCTTCTTGTAATGTGATTCGAAATAAGCCTTCTTCTGAGCTACTGATCCAGCAGTTGCACACTTCTCCACTTCTTCCAAATACTTGTTTGGAGAAAAAGATGAAAACTTCTCCCATGAAAGTGAATCATTCTCAAACTTACCAAACGAAACAGACACTTGCAGTTCTTGATTCGATGAAGCCGCGGTCGTTATCTGTTTATCAATCCACAAACAAGTCATATAACACCTAACTAACTATGACAAATCAAGAAACCACACAAATGCAAAACAGATCATAGGACATTGACAGTAATGTCAATAATTAGGCACAAACACATCAAAATGACGTTGGAGTAGACAAATGGGTATTACCTTATCTTCACCACTGGCAATACCAACTTCCATATCCACCATTAATGCTCACCAGAAAGAATCCTAATCCACACAAAACCAAAGAAAATTCTTATCACTTTCAAACTTGAACAAAGCCAGAATCAACTTGGATTTGAGCTAAAACTATACCAATTTTTTAGCATCCAATAGTAGCTTCACTGTAAAGCAGAATAATTGTAGTAAAGAGAGGAAAAACACATATAATCTTGGTTTAGTAATTAATAGACACTTTCAACTTCAGCATTTTTCAACCTCTTGGTGAGCAAACTCAGATTCTTCTTAAAAAAATATAACTAATTGAGAGTGAGCTTCAATAATTGAATAAGCAAAGAGAGAGAGCCAAACACTCATCAATGATTGACACTAAGAAAAGTTATCATTACAATTCCAAAAAGAAAAACAAAAAAGAGAATCTAGTGGCAATCTTGTAAGATTACCTGAAAAAGTGAAGATAGCCCACACAATTGTGTTACTTCCAAAATAATGATGGACACAAAAAGTAGTAACAAGTGAAGATTCACAAATACATTTCAAAGTTGGAAACTTTGTGAGGAAAAAAACACAAAGAGGACCTATCAAGAAAACTTATAAGGAGTTGTTAATTTTGGGTCGAAAAATCCCAATTACAGATTTGAGTGAGAGAGAGAGGAAGAAAAAGAAGAAGAAGAGATCAGATCAGATACAAGGATGAGAATGAAGACAAGAGACAGTGGGACCTTTGTCGGAAGATGGTAAGTAAGAAAGTGTTGTACTAACTAAACTATTAGGCGGGGACAAAAGCGATTATTAACTAGTTTAACTGACTAATGTTGATAGTTAAAAATAGTCGATATTGATAACAATCAAAGTCGAAGGTACTTTCACATTCTTTTACTATATGAATGTCATATACAAACATTAAACCAATGCAGGTACGGACATCCTTTTCACAAATTTCTAATGTGTGATTTAACATTTTCATTATCGTTTTCAAAAAGCATTTAGAAACGAGGAATACGTACATCGTATTACTTAACAGGTCAACCCAATCCAGCCCACTAACAGCCCAAATCTTGCCGTTTAAGATGAGTTATTTTATGTCTTGACCCAAAAAAAAAAGAAGATGAGTTCTTTGAACTTTGAAGTTTGACTATGGAGCAGACTTAAATATGTGAACAGTTACATACTTACAATTGTGTGTCCAGTTTGAAAACTTATGTTTCCGAGGAGCCAAGCCTTTAATGTCTCCATTCTTCTTCATTTATCTCACACTGCTTCATCATTGCGGACAGATTCAAATAACTCTTTTCTTTACCATAGCAAGTAACTTCTAACCATTCTAAGATGTAATCTTATATGTAATCTACAATGACATAGTTTAACAAACTTGGGGTTTATTTCATGCTAACAACACACTCGCTGCATATTCTTGAAAAGACTCTAAATACAGAAAATTGAGATCAACATAACCATTTAGGGAAAGAACACAACAAAATACAAATTCCAAACAAAGAATTCTTCTAACTAGTCCTCATCAATAGCTTCTACAAACTCTTCTCTCACACAAGTCAATTTTTACACAACCAACAGTCAAAAAATAAATCCTCAACAATGTATTTGTAATAACCCAAAACTACAATAACAAGTAAAAAGAATGTTGTTGACTTACACAAACTCTTCAGAAAAAGCTTGAATCTTCTGTTAACTCAGACAAAGAAGAGAACCCGAACAAAGACTGATCTTTAGCTCTTTCAATCTTATGCTCATATAAATCATACGGTTCCCATAAATGATCCAACGGACACGGTCTCTTCTCATCAAGTCTCACCCATGGCTTACCTTTACCACTCCAATGCAACAAACTCACTGGTCCTTTATGCAAAGACCTACAACTTCCTCGTACATTGTCTCCTCCTAAACCATGTTGGTTCCACCTATGATCAATTGCTTCAACGTTCCCTGCGAAGACAAGAAGAAACGGAGGCAAAGAACCCAAATCGTAGATTCTCTTCTTCTTCTGTATCTGCATCCAAGTTTCAAGCTTTTCTCTGTAGTTTCCTTCTCTCCATCTAACTAGATCCATCACCATCACACCCGTGTTGAAATAACAAGGCTTTCGACCCGAGAAGAAACCGGGTAAAGCCGGGTCGGACCAGAAACCTGAAGTGAAGTACTTTGTGAAGTTAGCGTGACAATACTCCGGAGCTCCGATGATTCTTGACCCTGTCAAACTCGTGTTCCAAAGCTTTGTTATGTCATCGACGACGATGATGTCCGAGTCTAGGTAAATGACTCTGTCTACGCATGGATCAAGAATATCTCCGAGGTAGTTCCGAGCATAGTTCAATGGATTCTCTAAAGCTTGTCTGATTGAAGAAGAGATAAGGTTGATCACCGTATCTTCCCGGAAAATGTAGACTTTGAAGTTTAGCGACGGGAAAGTAGATCGGACGAGTTGACTCAGAACGCGTGGACTCGCCGGGTCAAACTCTGCAGCGATGAGATGGAAGAAGACGTTTTCTGGACACGACGCGTGGCGGAGCATTGAATGTACGGCTGCGATTGAGCCACGTAAGTACTCCGAGTCAAGCGTCATAGCTACATGAACTAACGAAGCGTCGCAAGACGACACGAAGTTTTCTCTGTTCAACGATTGAGACACGCACTCCTTGCCGTTTCTGTACTCCGGAGCTTCCACGAACGACCCCAGATCAAAGCCATTTCCGACGGTGGCGGATACGGCGGTGAGTCTTCCCGGAATCATCCGTATACCGACGGAAAACAGTGGAATAAACACCAGAAAGATAGCAAACGCTAAAACGGCAGATTTCATCGGAAAACGCAACCGCATTTTCAGAAAACGCGGTTTCTAAAGTGGATTAAAGATCTGTCTTTTATTCCGCTAGTGGATTAGCATTTTCCAGAAACTATGAAGCTTCTGGAAATAAATAACTCAAAGAGTTAAAGAAGTGAAGAAAGCAAGAAGATGAAGCAGAAGAAGGACAAGTCTCTCTTTTATTTGGCTTAAGAGAGAAGTTTGGTTTACACGCGCTTTCACACAAAGCGCGTGAATAGTTATGTGGGTTTTTAGTCGTTTTGAATGATCAATCCCAACGTAATTACCTATTCTAACTGATGGGATTAATTGAAGATTTCGGTAATTAATTAAAATTTTATTATCTGTGTGTTGGTGTACCGTAAGAGTGAAATTTAATGGTGGCTTTTGGAAACTTGTGATAGGTTTTTGCCAGCTGTGAACTCGATGGAAACAGCTGGATGATGTTTTGTCTTGAAAGTTTGTATGGGCTCGATAAAAGGAGATCGACGGCTGAGACTAAACGATGAGAAGCCTTTTGAGTTTTTGATTGGTTTGATCAAACCCTACTTTCTCACGTGCACCACACGCTTGTTTTTGGATCAGTAAATTTCTTAAAAGTAAATGGATTGGTAACCACAAATAATTTAGATTTCTAGATTTTAACAGATTGTTATCTAAATATCGGGAAAAAGTGAATCTAAAAGGTATTTTTATTTTGTGTTGATCTTTTATCAAAAAAAAAAAAGAGTACATTGTTATGTTTAACATTTTTGTTGTTGGAATAACGAGTAAGAAGCGTGTCTCACTACGAATATTCTCGTGTGTGGTGCCACTTAATAATGTTTTGTTTTCGTTATTGTCGACGTTTTGTAGTGTTGAGTGTGCGACTAGCGCCACTCAATAACATTATCACAAATATATTCATTTGCACTTTAGACTTAAATCCATTTCGTTAGTGTTGCCGCGTGCAGTGTATAATCGTTTGATTCGAATACGTAACGATGAAATCTACTTATATGTTTTTATACGGAGAATACATCTCCTTTTATTTGTGTATGTGATGGAAAATATTCTGTAATATTTAATTTAAGATAACGTCGCCATGTTTAGTGTGACTGTGTGAGTTAACTAATGTTAGGTTTCAACTGGGTCTATCGGCTACCAAATACTACTAAGGTCACAAAGGAATAAAGAACCAACCTTGTTATGATTACTTGAGTTCTTTGCATTTACTATTAGCACTACAATTTGTCCGCCATGTTCATGCCAAAATCCCCAACCAAACAAATTAGAAGCATGTAAACACTTCCATCTATGTGTTTATTATTTCTTAAAATTATGAACAAATATAGTAAAAAAAAAGATGAAGATATTAGTAGTAATAGATCAAGCAAATTAAATTGAAGTTAGGTGGTGGAACAATGATGTCGTTTTGGATACGGACGGAGAAGGTAGATAGAGAGAGTCATAGAGATGCTTTTCTCTTTATTCGATTTGGTATTATAAAAGTGTTTGTTTGGGTATGAAGATATTACGATTTACGAATTTCAAAACTATGCTTTGCGTGGCGAGTACAACACGGGTTTATTGAGTTTTGTCTTCACCTCTCCACTTGCTTTAGATTTTTACTACATTCCGACAGCTAAGTAGAAGACAAACAAAGACAGTTGTAGTAATAAGCAGAGCTCTTTGCCTTTGCTTCTTGTTTCTGATGTTATCCTAACTTTGAGGCAAACCAATTTTATGCTTCATTTTGTTCTAAAATTAGACTTTCACAAAACAAATATATTTTCATTTTTCATAGGACCAAAAACGTCCTCATTTATCTGTTTGTTGTCTGTGGGTAAGAAAACAACATTTGGAGACAATAGTTTTCCCTTCAATTAAAGAATCGACGTTTTGATAACAATCCCGAAAAGTTGCCAAAAATGGAATCGAGAAACTGAAACAAAAAGGCTTTACATTTGAATTGAGTTGAGAAAACTAAAATGACAGGAGCAAGTTTTAGTTGCACTGTCTTGGATTTATTGAACCGGATTCTCCTGCATGAGTTTGCGGTTATAATGAATGTTAGAGAGGAGATATGTGATGGGGAATAATCGCGACTATAGTTTATGGAAAGTGTTGCCCTCAGTTCCTTTCTATGCTCCAAAAGACTGCGAATTGCAAAGAGGAAATGCATATCTCAGGAGTTGAGTGGAGGAACATATCCAAGTGCATGTAGTCCAAAGGATATGAAGAAGAAATGTAAGTTAACTCAAGCTCCGAAACCTTTTTACGTAGATATTTGTGAAAAGCTCAGATGGATCCGGAACAGGGCTCTCCTGAAACAAAATAAATAACGCATAGACTAAGTTTTGGTGGTGATTGGTACACAATTGTAGTTAGAGATGTAAAAATCTCGCTTTCTTTATCTTGGCTTTAGCTACATAAACCTCTATAAATTAATATTATTGAAACCATGATATTTTATTAATTTTTTTTAAAATAATTTTAATTCATAAAATTTTAGAAAGAAATCAATTGAGACAATTTTATCGAAATACAATTAGCGTTTTGGATGTTATAAATTTTGTAGTTTCGGATTTGAAATTTTAATAATTAGAAGACTTTGTTTTCGAAAATAAATTAGACAATAAAATTACAAACAATATACGTGAATTCATTTTGATAGGTGAATTCAGATAAACAAACTATATACATAAATTCAAAAATTTAATTAATAATCTCAATTATCGTATTTAATAGCTAGAATATTATCAAAATGAAAATGATGCATATTTAAAAATTAAATACTTACAAAAAATCTTGACTGTTTTTATGACATAGTTATAGAATATATAGTCTTTGCCAAAAAAAAAAAAA
>Ga0041059_1000415_pt1 | contig 31675 bp, 34 predicted proteins | sample AraColnosormetaG_FD_56232 | JGI IMG/M metagenome (GOLD analysis project Ga0041059, IMG submission 56232) | Arabidopsis roots microbial communities from North Carolina, USA - Col MF nosort | ecosystem: Host-associated > Plants > Roots > Unclassified | place: USA: North Carolina | collected...
TTATGAAGTTCTTGGTTCTGGTTTCGAGAGATTGGCTCTCTTTATGATAGGAGGTGGCAGATTTTTTTTCGGGGTGGCCGTGGGCAGCCGAAGTAAGTCTCATCGCAAGTGCTTATGAGGAGGAGGTCTTATTTGCCGCTTGTAGCTATTGTTTTCTTTGGTTTTTAGTCTTGTTGTCTCTGTTTATGTATTTGGGTTCGTTCTCTTACGTTTAGGGTCCAATTTTTGCTGCTTTGTGTTTTAGTTTCTTTTGTTTCCCTTTCATAGGGCTATGCTTCCGGGGATATCTTCGTTTTCCTCCGGCTTTGTCTCCGAGAACTTTAATTTCGTTCGTCGGCTTTGTTTCTCTTGTTTAGGCATCGTGTAATTCCCTGGTTCCACATCAAGTTTATCAATCAAATTTCAGTTTGAGTGACAAAAAAAAAAAGAAGTTTGGACTTTTGTTGTCATATGTGTTTATTATAAATAGCCCAAGATAAGAAAGGCTAAGTGGCCCAATAACAAACAAATATATATATCGAAATAGGCTTCTTCGTCTCACACGTTATTGACCAGAAGAGTGAAGAACCCTAGTTCCCAACAAGGTGACGATGGCGGCAGCGAGGTAATCCTTTTTTGAACCCTAGAAATTTTCTGATGTGCTTTCTTTTGTAACCTCTTTTTAACATAGTATTTATTATGTTAGCTTGAATGCATCTGGAAAAGGATCGAAGAAACCAAATGGGTTGAAGGAGTTTCTGGAAAGTCTAGAAGCTCTGAAGGCAGATCTTAAAACCTTGAGTAAGGAGGAGCTGCTTGAACTGGAAAAGCGGCTGAAAAATGTGGCTCGTAAGGCGAGGGAAGAGCTGGAGAGGCGTATGGAGCAGCCCTAATATGTCTCTGTTTACCCCTTTTAAAATGTCTTAAGGGTCGTTGAAATTTAGTCTTAATAATCGATTTAGTAGCTATTGTCTTAAGGGTCGTTGAAAATTAGTCTTAATATGTAGTAAATGATCGATTTAGTACGTAATGTTTTAGCTCCTGTACTGAGAGACTCAGGGAGTTGTTATGTTGTATCTTTGGATCTATATATGCTTGATCCTTGACTATTTTTATTGATGCTTATCTCTCTCTGCTTTCTATTCTGATAGAGAAATTTTGATTTTGGCCAAGTTAAAATAAGGAACTCAACGTACAAGCGAAAACCATTTTTTCTACCGGTTAGAACAAAATTATGAATAAAATGGACTTCACAACAATGCTAAAAAACTGGTTGTTTTTGGCATTGGATTCTTTGATACAATATGTGTTTCTCGGTGAAACATTCAAAAGCTGCAATGGACTAAGCATCAAACACAAAGGCCATTGGCTCTAGGATTACTTTTGTACTTGACCTCAAATATTTTCTATGGGCTGTGTTGCAGTTGCCATTTGTTGAACCTCTATGCAAATAAGTTTCTTTTGTTGAATCAGTGCTTGTGTGAACCATATATCAATTTTGATTTTCTCGTTTTCTTGGCTTATCACTTGTATTGGACTCACTCGACAGTAGGACTTGAATCCTTTATCCTGAGAGATATCACTTGGTTTTCTATGTTGTAGCTGTCTTGGTGCAGAATAACAAATTATGATATCTCGCTTTTTGTTTATTGTGTAAGATCTAAAACCTGACTTGCTCTGCATATATTACGAATATATTCAGTTCTGAACAAAGACAACGAGATGTTGAAGCGCTGCTGGTCTGTGCACACTCTCTTCTTATCCTGTCCCTTTTATAGCCTCAGCTTGTGTATGTAAAATGCTGCTGGTCTGTGCACACTCTCTTCTTGTCCTGTCCCTTTTACAGCCTCAGCTTGTGTATGTAAAATGCTCCTGTTCTTGCAGCTGGAAACGAAGAGGAGATTCGAGAGAAGATGCTCTGAATCATTGCAGAGCGAGTTCCAGAGATTGTGGCTTTCTAACGAGTAATACTTCTCATCAGCATTTCCCTCTTCGTACTCTACAAAAATTTCATCTTTCAATTTGTTTTTTTTATTTGAATGTCAGATATTACGTTGCTCAATGGCTTTGGATGACCAAATGACGAGACCAAGAAGGGAGCAAATTGCTGCAAGGCAGCGCGAAGAGGTATAGATTATCAATGTGTTTATTGCTGCTCTGGTTACTGATTTCTATTTTGACATAATATTAATATTCCTGCCTTTAGTTGTCTTAGTCTTAAATCTATCTATGCATCTCAGATTGTAAACTTATTAGACTCGAGTCTCTTTAATTAGAGTTTAATATATTGTTTCAAGACTCGGATTTTATCTATATTTAGAATTTTATAGAAGGTATGGCTTATGAACTATTTAATGATCGGAAGAATTTGAGACTCAATACCGAAGTTCGAAGACGAGTGGACAAAACAGCAAAGATGGTTCGGATGTATTGCTTGATGAACTCACGAGGGTAATGATCAGAGTACATGAAGCTGCAATGACTCATGCCCTATTTTTTCGAAAGCAAAAACCATATTCATTCAGATAATCCCGCTAGGGACTCATTGTGCAGCATAGACATACTATGGAGAACAGGTGAAGAAGTTGGCTACAACGTTGTGCCGAAAGAGAGCTTTTCGTATGATGATTAAGGCAAAGATGATCCTATAATACGAGATCTGGATACTCTACCCTAACAATTTACAAGGGACGACAATTTGATGTATAATAAAGTTTGTTTATCAGCTCAGGAGTGACAATATGCAAAACTTTTGGCTTGGGATAAAGATGCTAAATTTGTGTTGATGAAGAGAAGTGGTAAAATTGTAGAATTTTATGTCTATTAGTTTGTGTTCACTTTAGGTGTTTAAGTGTGCTTATTGAGGTACGTAGAATTAAAAAAATGTTTCATACCAGTCAAAAAGAAACCTATGTGTCCGATAATTTGAAATTTGTGATTCAGTTAATTAGGTAACCAACATGGTAACTGTTACATCATTAACGAGGAACCATATCTCATGTTCAGAACCGCCCGAATACCGTAATTGGATCTCCCTTTGTATTTTATGTTATCGGTTTCAACTATAACACTTTTAGCTTAAGATGGTTATGATTAATTATAGTGAAAGCAAGGTTACGTGCGAATTTATGGGTACTTTGTGGCCTCACACTTAATTTAAACATAGGATGGTTATGATTAATTCTAAGAATTCTTAAGTTGTGGTTCTCTAATAGTCGATGTGGTTCACTAATAATCGAACACATACACTATGTTATACCTTCTTCGTCCCGATATCTCTAGAATTTTATTTTTGAAATACATTGGTATAATTAGATTTGGTGTAAATGGTGTTAGAAGAGTTCATAATCACATCAAAAACTTGTCCAATGCAAAACATCAAGAAGAAGAAGAAACAATCAAATCTTGTAATTCTTTTGACAAAAAAAGAAAGATTTGGTTGAGACTTGAAATTTGAAAATAGGTATTTGTTACACCTAGCATTGTTTTGACATGCGAGAAAAGCCTTATTTCCAATTTCCATTCACGTATTAACTTATACTATAAAAGTATCACTTGTGCACTTATGTATTTACCATTTAAACTTAATCAAGAAAACCAACTTTAATCTCCGTAGTATATATATGTTATGTATATCGGTAACATTATTTACACAAACATTTGACACATGTTTTCGATCGTTGTGGTGTTAGTTACCATAAAGTAGTGCTATTTAACATCCCAATTTATTTTGTATCGTTTTCTTTCGTTTATGAGTCACGTCACTACATATACGACCGGGACAATATGGAAAAGGATCTCTACGACACCGTTTAAAGCCAAAACTAACATGTTCAACGACTCCAGTTGCGTTGTCCCTTGTCATTTATCTGTGATCCAAATGTCAACATATTGATCAAAAAGAGCGTCAACGTAAAACAAAATTCCAAAATCAAATCAAATTAACAATTTGTTAGCCGGGTCCATCGTGGACCTACCCTAATGGACGGTTGGGATTAGAGCATGGAGGCGAGACTTTTTTTCTTTTCTTTTTGATAATAACGGAGGCGAGACTTTGATGATAATGAAAGTGAAATCTGACTCTATAAAATTGTAGGGACAATTAAACCCAAACTATCATACGTAAGGAAAAAACATTACATATCGTAAACACACTCTTTGTTAACAACTGCATATGGTATATATATATGCCTAATTAATAATTTTTGTCTCCAAAAATGTACTTTATAAAATAAGCTAATGAAAACATATATTGCAAAAGATAATCAATACACATGCGTATGGATCCAGGATGTGCGTATTGGTAACAAGTAATATACTGTACTAAATTACTAATACTTATATTGTTAAACTAACTCTATGTTTTCTAGCTGATAATGTTATCCTTAATAAACTAACAATATATGTTTAATTTTATGGGGGCCTCCCAAATGATAAGCAATAAATATTGATGCAAAATGTGTATAAATACACACACAAATCGGCCACACCTCTTGAACACTCATCATCACTTTGGTCGGCCGCTTTCTTCCTTCCTTCCTCCTCAAATAATCTACACATATATAACATCCCTCTTAGTTTCTCTGTGGATCCATTGAGACATATATCATAAGTAACAATGGTGCCATACCAAGAACTCACTCTTCAGAGAAGCTTCAGCTACAACTCAAGAAAGATCAATCCAGTGACTTCTCCGGCGCGTAGCTCACACGTTCGTTCTCCTTCTTCCTCCGCCTTAATCCCAAGCATACCTGAGCACGAACTCTTCCTCGTTCCTTGCCGGAGATGCTCCTATGTCCCTCTCTCCTCCTCATCGTCGGCCTCTCACAATATCGGGAAATTTCACTTGAAGTTTTCTTTGCTCTTGCGTTCTTTCATCAACATCATTAACATCCCCGCTTGCAAAATGCTCTCTCTTCCCTCTCCGCCGTCTTCTTCTTCCAGCGTCTCTAACCAACTGATCTCACTCGTTACCGGTGGATCCTCTTCTCTCGGGAGAAGAGTCACCGGGACTCTGTACGGACACAAAAGAGGCCACGTCACGTTTTCGGTCCAGTACAACCAAAGATCCGACCCGGTCTTGCTCCTCGACCTGGCCATGTCAACGGCAACTCTCGTCAAAGAGATGTCGTCGGGGCTCGTCAGGATCGCGTTGGAGTGCGAGAAGCGTCATCGATCAGGTACGAAGCTTTTCCAAGAGCCCAAATGGACGATGTACTGCAACGGGAGGAAGTGCGGCTACGCTGTGTCACGTGGCGGCGCGTGTACTGATACAGATTGGCGCGTGTTGAACACGGTATCTAGGGTTACTGTTGGAGCCGGAGTTATTCCGACGCCGAAAACTATTGATGACGTGTCCGGTGTTGGTAGTGGAACGGAGCTTGGTGAGTTGTTGTATATGAGAGGCAAATTTGAACGAGTCGTTGGGAGCCGTGACTCGGAGGCGTTTTACATGATGAACCCGGACAAAAACGGAGGTCCAGAACTCAGTATTTTTCTTCTTAGAATATAATAAAGAATAAAATGGTTTTTAAAGAGAATTTGACTTCTTAAAAGTTTGAAAATGTCTTTAAATGACGTATTATTATGTATATGTAATATGATTGCAATGTTGTGTCATGAGATATATGTAAGCGATATTGATATGAAAGAAAGAGAGAGGGGCCTAGAGTATGATAAGGTTTTGTTTTTCTAGTTGTTTATTTGATGTGTGGTATTTTTGTATCTTTGTTATTGATCAATAAGAAGAAAAGAAGGATTTGATTATTATTAGTTTGTGGTTGCTTATATGCAAGGCATGAAGATCCCCACATGGTCCGTCATGATTAATGCCAAATTTAAGATTCTTGTTGTCTTTTATTATAATCTCTGTTTAATTTGAGCAATGCGAATTTGCTTTTACTTGTAAAGCAGCGAGCGGTTTAGATAAAACTAAAAAAGAAGTACTAATTATATAGAAAGCGGGATTGCTTTTGAGTTTCGAGTTGTAATGTGTAACAATCAATTCATAACCAAACACCTTTTTCATTTATTTAAGATATAACATATAATAATACCATCAAATTAGTCAGTTACACTTGTAGTTGTAGGTAAACAACTATAACAAAAAATTAAGGGATAAAATGTGTACAAATATATAACATATAAAAGAATGGGGAAGAAATAAGAGGAAATGGAAAATAGAGGGATGGACCGTGGAAAAAAAGTGGGTGGGAAAGAGCGGAAAGGCCCACAGGGATTGATTGAGAAAGTCCAAAATCTCATCAAAACAGCCGCAAAGCCAAAAATTCCCTTTTTACAAAAATTCTTTTGCATTTTAGGACCACATTTGTTTTGCATTCAGCAGCATTCCCTATATATAATCGGAGAATCGTCAACTGAAATCCAAACTAAGTTCTAAACTCTGTAAAAAACTTAAATATTTTTTGTCATTTAAATTGTTTATATTGATCAACTATGACTAGAATAACATTGGGAAAAACTCAAATTCTACTATTCTAACTCCAAAATAAAAATTTCAACCCCATTTTAGTTTATGGTTGTTTTACATTCGTTTTCAATCTACGTAGTTTTACAACTCCAAAATAAAAACTAAATCCAAAATAAAAATTGCAACCACATTCGGATCTAAGCAAAAAAAAATCAGAATAGTTGTAATTATTTTGTTGATTTGCCGGTCTACACAATGATCAAGTCTAAGTTTTTTTTTTTTTGAGACTTTGGTACTTTACTTGATTATTTGTTAAATAAATTAATCAGTTTGTTTTTTTCAAGTTCCAAACAAGATAAAATATAAATTCTGATAAACTTCATAAATCTTAAGAACTTGTCATTGTAAATTATTCGTTACCAAGCAAATTATTAGTGGGCTCCGTATTATAAAACGACGCATGCATACCTTACATACATGGCTACATGTGACATATAAAAGAATTTGCATCGGTTACCAATCTGATATATACAAATACGTATAACCAAGTAACCAACCTATACGTATATGCATCATAGCTAGCCTAGACGATAGAGAGCGGATCATATGGAGACAGAAATGTCAAGACCACAGTTGTGACTTTTCCTATGAGAGAAAAAGAGAAGCATATTTCAAATAAAATTGTGAAGGTATAATATTTTTCCAAAGAGAGCAAATATGCATCATGAACACATGCCCTCGCCTTTTTTTTTAAGTAAACAATTTTTCTTTACATCACTAAAATGCATGTGCTATCGTTTTTGGATAAACAAATTTCGACACTGAACAGATCCCAGCGCTCTGAAGTTTAAGCGCTATGCATATCTATCTTACGGTAACAAGTGGTCGGTCAATGAATATCGTCGATCTTCCGTTTAACAATTGAACGTTATTTTCCATTAATCAACAAGGAACACAAAATGAAAAAGTTATGTCTCAAACGGAAACACTAAGTTCTTCGTTGTTCATAAACGGGAAAAAATACAAAGAAGTATGGAACTGTACGTGAATCAGAAAACTAAGAAATGAGCAATTTAAACCAATTCATGAGGAATCATGAAGAGTATAATTAATTGAGCAATATATACCTAGCTAACCCACTTACTCAGTTTTTTTTTGTTAAACACTTACTTACTCGTACGTAAATTTGGTAACGGGAAAAATTATCAGAAATATATGTGGCTAGCAATAGCTTAGTGCTATACAAAAATACTTTTAATAAGTCATGCTATAAATGATAGCAATATACTCAGAAAGCACATGTATCCATGCATATCATATAAGGACGGTGTTGCATTATTGAATACGCTTGCATACCTGATTCCAGATTAGAACACATATGCATCATGAACACATGCCATCGCATTAAAATTTTAATACTTGCACTTTTTCTCTTCGGGCAAGTCTAATCTGCATCGTGTACATTTTCTGTCTTCCTGTTTTTCTTACACTAGTTCTGTCTTCATATGATCCCCTCTTTCTATATTCTTTCATTTTTAACGGATCTCTTCCTCCATTTTTCTATATATATAAAAGAAATGACTTGGTGGAGTCATGGAGATAACATTTTCAATAAAAATATAGGGCAAATATTTTTGCATGGAAGTATGCATGGAAGTATCTACATGTGACAAAATACTAATTTTTATAAATAACTTCTGCAGTAACAATGACAATCACTTTTTGTGAAAACTATTCTTATAAATTATTTTCCGTCTCTACATATTACATGTCGCTTAATTAGGAGGAATATTATGCATTTTGCGTTTCTGATTCAATAACCTACGCTGCTTTGCATTATAGTTTCTCGAAAGTTATGCATTATAATATTATGGAGTAATGCGCTTTTTGGGTTGGCAAGTCTGAATTCTCTTGCCCACGGCATATGTATACATTGTTTCTGATTTGTAGTGATCTTCACGTGTATAGCTGCGGAGCGTTAATACTAGAAATAATAAAAACAAAGTTTTATATTAATTTTTTTGAGTGTTAATTCTTAACGTAGATTTGTCATTTGTTTTTCTTTTTCTTATATGTAAAACTATTGTATACTGTATATCCAATAGTTGTATAGTGATCTGACATTAAAAGAGGATTCCACTATGGGCGCTTAGCTCAATTGGCGATGATAAATCATAATTTTCGTTGTGAGAATATATAATAAAAGTTCGTAGTCAAATAAATGAACCTCAATTAGCCTTACTATCCTAAAACTTCCTTTTTGGGGTTTAACGTTATTATATCATAAACCTTATATATCTACCTTCGAATTTAAAATGCTAAGATGCTTTTTCTATATATAAAGATTGTCTCATATGGTGCTTCACGAGTCAATTTCCAACCAACCATATAACATACATGATATAGGTGATCGTTCAATCGTAGTGGTAACATGCGCCTTTGGTCACATAGATCAATCATCACTCTCAACACCCTATTTTGTATCTAATAATGATTTTTCTATATCTTATAATTTTCTTATAGGTTCATATTTTTCTTATGTTTAGAGATCATCAAGTAGAATTAAATGAAAACTCGTTGAATTCGTTCTAGCGCGTTGCGTTAATCAAATATCACGGGAGTTAACCAAGTTGGTGAACCTTTTTCAACTCTTATTACCATATCATTGGTAGATATGATTGTTTTTCATGCACACATTTAACTATATTATAATATAATAGAACGATCTCATCATTTATAGAAAAATGACCCTATTGTTGAGTATGACGCTGGATAAGTCATGTAGTAAATACATATTACTAATATTGTTATTTATTTACTTATTAGCTTTAAATTGATCATCCACATAAATCCTTGAATTTTATCATCAGTGCAACTGTGCAATGATATATATAGTGAACATTCATGAATGTAAAGAACTAAATATTAGAGTTTACTCATTATATACTTACTAAGTATTACTTTACAGGTTTCGATGGGTTATTACGATTTGGGCAGTTATTTTTGTTTTTGTTTTTGTTTTTGTTCAGCTTAATAGATCAAGAGGTCAACGTGGCTAAGAAATCTACCATAAGTCGAGGCTTAATAAAGTCGAAAAGAAACATTAATTTAGTTAATTGTATTATATATGTACGATAGTCTAATATATCTTTGCAGGTTAGAGAAGAAAATCAAAGACGAGAGATCTGAAATATCCTAACGTTACCAAACAAAAGAATACTTTTTCTTTACAAAATTGATTGAATACCTCTCTATAATTGATATTATGTAACTTATATATTCGTATAAAACACACGTCCACGTATTCGTACAGAGTGATTAACAATATTTAATTATACATATAAAGAAAACATTATCCTTACAGTCTACAGAAAGAAAGGACAACGTGAATGATATTTCCATGCATGAGATATTTTCACGATATTATTTTTGGATCTTAAGCCGACAAAGGTAGTGACTTTTTCTACCTTAATAATACAATAGTTATTTAACAAATCATAATATTCGAAGCTAAATTATTGCTAATCTTCGGACTATCAATTATATCCCTCTAAAAACAACTAGTGTGTTCCTAAAGTGCTCATCCAACCAATTAACAACTCGATGAAAATTATGTTAATCAAACACGTGTATTAGCTTAAGCTGAACAACATAAGTATCTCTTTAACAGAAAAACATAAATATCTTCTAAGTAGTTACAGATATTTGATCATTTCTCAATAATCAACTAATTAAGAGTGGTAACCGTACTACTATCATATGTATATAAGTGTGCTAAAGGGTCTAGCCCTCTTACCAGAAACAGGGTCTTACCGTTTTTAATATGTAGTGAATTTCAAATAATATTGAATTATGGCCATACGTGATACGTGTAGTGTTAAAAACAAATCCAACTAAAATGTTATCGGAAGCTAAATTTTTGTTTGGGATAAAATGTAATTTTATTTTACCAAAATGGAACATAGTTAATTACAAAAGTTTATAAGGGTAATGAGTTTTAAAAAGGTAAAATTAAAATGCTAATTAGTTAGTTGAAAGTTGAACTAATAAATAAAACAACTATGAGATAAGCTAGGAATGTGCAAACCATTGAGCCAACCAGCTACTACAACCTTTACGATAACAACGAGCAAGCAGAGTGTCCCAGAGACCCATCTATCTCCTACAAAAATTGGTCGTCCAAACTGTTTTTTTTTTTTGTTACACAAACGTATCTCTATGTAAAAAATTGTAATAAGCCCAAAATTTAATCATATGAAGCCCATCTTAAGCCCAAATCCTATAACCAAATTTGGATTTATTTTGCGTGACGAGCTGTAAAACCTTAGAAAACCCTTCTTTCGCTGTTGTTGCCGGAGAAAATGGTGATGATGTTGAAGAAGACAGTGAAGAAAGGTTTAATCGGCGGAATGAGCTTCGCTAAAGACGCCGGAAAAATCAATTGGTTTCCCGGTCATATGGCTGCAGCTACTCGCGCCATTCGTAACCGCCTCAAGCTCTCCGATCTCGTTATCGAAGTTCGCGATGCTCGTGTCTGTAAACACTCACTCACACTATCTCTCTTTATATTCGATCCCTTTATCATCGTGGAAGGAATAATCTGAATTGTCGTTGTCTTTGTTTTTGGGTATTTTTGCAGATTCCTCTGTCATCGGCGAACGAAGATCTACAATCCCAAATGTCAGCTAAGAGACGTATCATTGCTCTGAATAAGAAAGATTTAGCAAACCCTAATGTTCTCAATGTAATTCGTTTTTTTGTGTGAACCTTTGTCTTTCTTTAACCTCTTGTTAGTCTCTGTGAGGTTGAGTTTCTGAATTTTTATGCAATTTATAGAAATGGACTCGTCATTTCGAATCCAGCAAGCAAGATTGTATTGCCATTAATGCTCATAGCAGAAGCTCTGTCATGAAGGTTAGATGATCCTCTTTACATTTAGGTTGGTGTGTTAAAACCAGTTATAGTTTCTTCACACATATAATTTGATGAGGATTTTCTACTACTGCGCATTGAAAAGTTACCTTCTTTGCATAATTTTTCGTATGTAGCTGCTTGATCTCGTGGAGTTGAAGCTCAAAGAAGTGATTGCTAGGGAGCCTACTTTACTTGTAATGGTGGTTGGTGTCCCCAATGTTGGAAAATCTGCGCTCATTAACTCGATCCATCAAATTGCAGCAGCTCGTTTTCCGGGTAAGATATTGGTGTCTCAGCTTATCAGCAGTGTTGAGTACACATTTCACAGATATAGTCCGGACTGTGAATCCGATTTCTCCAAACTTAAACTTACAAGTTAATTATTTCATGAACAGAATGATGAATGAAATGTAACGTGGCTTATTTCGTTATTGTATGCATTATGTGCATAGTGCAGGAGAGATTAAAGAGAGCTACGGTTGGTCCATTGCCTGGTGTAACACAAGATATTGCTGGTTTCAAGGTAATCTTTATTTGAAAATCCTCTTTTTTCCGTATGCCTGTTAATTGTTTGTGGATTTGCTTCAGCATGATTTTTGAACACATGATGAAAATGTTCTGTGGTACAGATTGCTCATCGACCTAGTATATATGTTCTAGACTCCCCTGGTGTGTTGGTTCCAAGTATCCCTGATATCGAAACCGGTTTGAAGCTTGCTCTTTCAGGTTCTTATCTATATCTTTATCTCCTTTCTCTTCTTTCTTCTTGGTGCTAGATCGTGTAAACCCGTACACTAGATTTAGTTCATCAAATGATGATACAGTTTAGGTCTTATAATCTCAGTTCTTAGTTTTTCTCTAATATAGGGCCGTATTTCTTACAGCATATGATCTCTCTAGCTAATTGTTATGCGTTTGACATTCTAAGGGTCCGTTAAAGATTCAGTAGTGGGTGAAGAGCGGATTGCACAATACTTTCTAGCTATTCTAAACATTCGAGGGACTCCTCTTCATTGGAAGTACTTAGTTGAGGGAATAAACGAAGGGCCTCATGCAGACTGCATCGATAAGCCAAGCTATAACTTAAAGGATCTTCGACACCAGAGAACCAAACAACCAGATTCATCTGCTCTGCACTATGTCGGGGTTAGCATAATAACCTTATATCTCTACCTTGCTTTCCTTCTGAAATTGTCCTGACCAATGAAAGGTTCCCTGTCATCTACAGGATATGATTTCAGAAGTGCAACGATCACTGTATATAACACTCTCAGAATTTGATGGGGACACGGAGGATGAGAATGATTTAGAATGTTTGATAGAGCAACAGTTTGAAGTTCTACAAAAGGCATTGAAGATTCCTCACAAAGCATCCGAAGCAAGGTTAATGGTCTCCAAGAAATTTCTTACTTTGTTTAGGACAGGTAGACTTGGTCCCTTTATCCTTGACGATGTCCCTGAAACTGAAACTGACCACCCCAATTCAAAACGGGTAGTTGTTTTGTAAAATCTTAAAGCAAATTGTACCACATTATGCGTGCAGCTTAAGATGATGATTCTATTTGTTTACATTTGAGATTCAATGGCGTTGCTCCAGTAACTCCAAAGTATTTGAATGAACAAAATTGAATCATGATAAGATTTGGCATCTGCCAGAAACAATATCTATCTGGTGTCCTCATTTATTGGCCTCAATGAATTCTCGGTACTCTTTCTTCATCTTCACACCCGATATAGTCCTACACAGACTCGGAATCTTTAGCCAAACCTGAACACAATAATCTATGCAATTTTAAAACTGAGAGAACGTTTCCTAACCTGAGCATTTCCTTGTTCTTGAAGAACTGCACACATGGGGTTCCCATAATTCCAGCTGCTTCAGCAATTTCTTGATCTTCCTCGATGTCAATCTCAACAAAATGCACATCATGGTTATACTCATCGACCACCTGAAACAAAATGAAGGAGAAGTGAACAAATGGTCAAGTAAATCAGTCCAAAAAGATCTCTTCCGATGAGTTTCATTTCGACTAATAAAGGAATACCTTGTTCAAAATAGGCTTCAGAGTCCTACAGGGGCCACATGTTGGTGAAGTGTATAGTACCAATATAACTCTTGGACTCTCATGGTATAGTTTTCTAAGAGCATACTGAAAGCAGGGGAAAAAACATAAGGAGAAAGATGTGAGGCAGAGAAAATGCTTGTAGGTAACAAGTTAAGGTTCATATGTTAACAAACCTGTCCCTTGTGCTTTGTAAGAGTGATGTCAAACTTTTCTTGGACATCCCGTTGTGTGAATTCTTTCTTGGCCTCTTCAGTTTGAGGCTGTAACGTGAACATGAAAGAGAGTAAGCCTTGTGACGTGTGCTTAAGAGATAAGATATTTCTGAATATTTCCTACCTGGTGAAATTCAACAAGAAGATTGTTACTTGTGAGGTATCTCTCGGCTGACAAAGCAGCTATGCATCCTGATCCAGCAGCAGTTACAGCTTGTCTCCATTCGTGGTCCTAGAGTGACAAATAGGAGAATATAGCAAACACAATTATCGAACCAATATGACTTAAAAGAGTTAATACCAACACCGAAAAATTGCTAAAAGTTCCGAAGAATACCTGCACATCTCCTGCAGCAAATACACCTTCAACTGATGTATTTGATGTTCCTTCCCGAACCAAGACGTACCCGGAGCTGTCGAGTTCGACTTGGCCTTCCAATAACTGACTGTTTGGCGAATGCCCTATTCCATAAAACAATCCTTTTGCCTCCAGCTCAGTTTCTTCACCCGTATCAAGTCTTCTGAGTAGAATGCCAGACATCTGTCCCTTGGTGTTGCTCAATACGTCCACGGTTTCCGTGTTGTAATGCACTGTGATGTTTGGATTGTTGATCACTCTGAAACATTCGCCATAACCAACCTGTTAAAAAAACACTCAGGGTGTTGAAAAGACTCAACTTACGTTGTGCTCATTAGTCTATAATTCCGATAGCCAGCAAAAAAAAAAAGCACTCTACTGGTTGGTTATAAATTTACATGCAACGGAAATCATAACCAAAGGCTTTCCCAGATATATCCAATGGATTTGCGAGGGAACAGGGGATAGCAGTCAATACATGCAACAAAGAACGCTCAACATAGCTATGACAAAACACATTTCCTAGTTTGGACATAGCATTTATCTAGTTTTAACTGTTTATCTTCAGAAATCAAAGAAGAGGAGTAGAATATAAGGCAGACGTGATGAATATAAGAACTCACCTATCTTGCATAGCCTTGGAAGCTCTCAACTGATCTCTGCGAACAAGCAAATGAACATGACGGGCATATTTCGTGAGATACAAGGCTTCCTCTGTAGCCGTATCTCCTCCTCCAACCACGGCAAGTACTTGCCCCTTAAATAAAGGCGAAGCTCCATCACAGATAGCACAAGCACTTATCCCCCTACTCCAGAATTCTTCCTCTCGAGGTAACCTTAACCTCCTTGCTGTAGCGCCAGTGGCATATATAATACTATGGCACTTGACCTATAAAAAATGGAAACATCAGAAGAGAGCTGAAGCCAAAAAAAAAAAACTATTTAGAATTTGAAAAAGAAATAGTGAGAAAACAAAGAAAGATAATCACCTTACGTTCACTAGTTTGCACAGTAAAAGGAGCAGTTGTGACACTAAGAGATTCAACATCTTCTGGATACAACTCTGCTCCCCACCTCTCTGCTTGCTTTCTCATTCTACAATTTTCACACAATAAATAATTGCATCAGAAACATATAAGAAACGCCACAAACTAACAAAAGAATCAGACTATGTTATAGCTCACTTCTCCATTAAATCGGGACCCGTGATACCGTCTGGGAATCCCGGAAAATTCTCAACTTCAGTAGTTGTCATCAACTGTCCACCGGGAACTCCGCCCATCTGATACCCTTCAAAAACCACCGGCTTCAAATTGGCGCGCGCTGCATATATCGCCGCCGTATAACCGGCGGGACCGGAGCCTATAATCACTACATTCTCGATAATCTCGCCTGCAATTAATTATTAAAAAACCAACACAGAGCTCGATTACTTACACTGCCAAAAACCTTAAGAAAGAAGCAAAGAGGAACTCCTCAAGTACCTCCTGAAGAAGAAGAAGACGGAGAATTGGCGGTGGCGGAGACTCTGAGGCGGAGGGAATCAGAAGAGCGAGTTCGGGTTGGTTGACGGAGGAGATAGGAGCCGCCGTGACGTGTGGTAGTAGTAGTAGTGAGAAAGAAGAGATGAGGAGGAGGAGAAAGAGCGGATGAGGCGGCGGAGACACGGTGAGGCGATGAGACGGAGGCAATACCGATGCCTATCTTGGGAGACGCAGCCATATTTTTTTTGATTGCCTTACCTTTACCAGAGACCATACAATTGTCTCTTTGGCTTTGCAGTTAAAAAAAAACATCCCGATTTTCTGTTGGCGACTGTGCCTCACGCGCCTCAGCATTATCTCTTTGCTTCCAAGTCCACAGGCTTAGATGATTTTCAGCCGTTGGATATATGTGATGAAGCGACTGAACGGTGGAGATGTGTTTTGACTGATTTTACTTCGTCTTTTCAACGGAGGGATAAGCCAATCGCTTTTTTTTTAAGTGGGAAAGATCGCCAAGAGTTTAAGTGGACGGACGACGCTTTTTATATTGGGCCATAAATGGGCCTGTTTTGGTACTGAATATTTAGTCACGACGAAGATTCTTAAACCCACCGGAAAATGGGCTAATCTGTGTGCGGATTGCTTCGCCAAAAAGTTAGTACTAATAATTTATAAAGCATAACTAGCTAAATGCGAAGACTATATAGTTTACTTAGTTCTGAAGAGGTTGAAGTGGAAATGAAATGAACTAGGAGTTGGTGAGGGAAGGTGACAGACTATTTTTTCTTAAGTCAAAAAGTTAAGCTGACCAAAAAAGAGCAGCCCAATGAAAGCAAGGATCTTTATCTTTAGTCTAGTGTCTGAATTCCATGCACTTCCAATGTTTTAGTCAACAAAATGTACTTACATTTGATGACTTGATGTTGTATAGATTCGTTAGGAAGCCACATCACTAAACGTTAAGCATAACTTTATGGTTAAAAAAAAACCCCCCCACCGTGTTCTTACTTGTCATCCAAATTCGATCTGCCATTTGAAGTTTCCTAAGCTGTTCTTGATGACTATTCTTAAATTCGATGTTTATATCTTACCATCTAAATTAAGCCTTACAAGAGCTACATATCCAAGTAGTATATGCTGGAGTAGTTTTGTGATCCCTTAATCTTATTGTTCAACAAATAATTTCAACAGGACATATATATGGATCACTACTGTTAAAACGATATAGTAGAGCTTAAGCGTTAGGATTTGTATTATTAGTTGTCTCTCTCTTTTACAGACGCGTGGAAGGTACGCGCCGTCATAGGAACATTGTCGGTAATCCCCTTCAAACACCAGTAGTCAGTAGATCGATGACTTGAATTACATCACTGTCCCCTACTTTGACCAATAGAGATCTAAAGGTTTCCTTTCTTGCATTATTGTGCTAAAACCGACATTTACTTAAGTTACTTGATTATGTCTTGGAAAAAAAAAAAGATTTTAACTTTGGGAACTTTTATTCAACTGAAATTTTAAAGAATTATTTAATTTGGAATTCCTTCTATAAATTTACTGGCTTTTACCGTTATACGTTACCATAAACTTATATATATGATCAAATTCGACCGTGATGAATGATCACTTTTTTAACTTTCCATTCAGATCAACTGAACCCCCTTACTTTTTCTATATATACTCTTTTAAGCACTTGTTTATATATTATCAACAAATTAAGGTGTCGAAAGTAACATACAATTAGACAAAGCATGTATAGTCAAAAAGATAGATAGTCATCAATTTTGAAAAACGAGCAATTTACATGATCCTACAAAACAACAAAACTAACTATATGAAATATCAAGTTTATAATCATTTTTAAAAATACCATTACAAAAGATTTGTACTTTGAATATAATTTAACATGAAATTTAGAAAACGATCTGTTTAAGAATATAACTTCTGCTATGTGGTATTTTAACTGGTACTTTATAGAGAAAAAAAGATTGGTAATTAATGTGATATTTTTGCAATCCATATTATATATTCGAGAGATTTTACTAATGATAGTACTTGATTAATCATTAGAGAAAACTAAATCTTACAAATATAGGTAGACATGATGAATAATATGCATGATTTGCGTTTCGTAAATTGATAGTACCACCTCACCTAAAGGGGGTCCAAACGAGTTGCTTCATATCACAATATCCAATTTTACCAACATACATTAATATATGTGTATTCACATATATACCTCGTGATTAATATTTTTTTTAAAATCATTTTTCGTTTGTTTCCTATACGTCTAATCAAACACACACGTTACAACTAAAATTATATTGACAATATAGCTCGGTTGGTAAAAGCAACGACTACTGCAGTTTCCCTGAAAAACTTAAGACCAGTACTAAATATCAACTATACAAATTAAGTTGATATCAGTTTTTTTGGGGGTAAAGTAATCCAATATCATTCTAAAATTAAAAGCAAAATGTCGTTAGTTATACATGTTAGAGACGAGCGTTGTGTTTGAGAAAAAAAAGAGTTATGTCGTATAGTGGATTCGACGTAAATATTATCGATGGTTGGTTTCAAACCTGAAAAATTACATGTCATATTGTCATCAAACATCGATTTTCATTTGATATAAGAAAAATATATTTACAAACACAATCGTGTGTGTGTGTATGCATCATGATTATATGCATGTTAGTGTTAGAGTTACATATTCTATAGAATATGTAAATAGTTAGAAGCGTACGTTCCTTGAAAATTGTTCAAAGTATTTCTATTATTGTTTTCTTTTGTTAAAGTATTTCTATTATTGTCTCAACCACCTAATTAAATTAAATAACGTCTCTATCTCTTTCTATGGAGTCGTGTTACGTCTTTCTAGTTTGAGATCTTCTACTACTTGTTTTCTTCAAGAATAATAATTTTCGTTTTATATATGGAAGATGCTGGTGAACATTTACGGTGTAACGATAACGTTAACGACGAGGAGCGTTTGCCATTGGAGTTTATGATCGGAAACTCAACATCCACGGCGGAGCTACAGCCGCCTCCACCGTTCTTGGTAAAGACATACAAAGTGGTGGAGGATCCGACGACGGACGGGGTTATATCTTGGAACGAATACGGAACTGGTTTCGTCGTGTGGCAGCCGGCAGAATTCGCTAGAGATCTGTTACCAACACTTTTCAAGCATTGCAACTTCTCTAGCTTCGTTCGCCAGCTCAATACTTACGTACGTATATATGCTTCACTGTTTCAATCAGTATTTTAAACTATTTGTGTTTCTTTGAGTTTACTAAGTGTATTTGCTTAATTAAAGGCATTAATGAGTGTTGTTACAAAAATATTATAGGGTTTTCGAAAAGTAACGACGATAAGATGGGAATTTAGTAATGAGATGTTTCGAAAGGGGCAAAGAGAGCTTATGAGCAATATCCGAAGAAGGAAGAGCCAACATTGGTCACACAACAAGTCTAATCACCAGGTTGTACCAACAACAACGATGGTGAATCAAGAAGGTCATCAACGGATTGGGATTGATCATCACCATGAGGATCAACAGTCTTCCGCCACTTCATCCTCTTTCGTATACACTGCATTACTCGACGAAAACAAATGCTTGAAGAATGAAAACGAGTTATTAAGCTGCGAACTTGGGAAAACCAAGAAGAAATGCAAGCAGCTTATGGAGTTGGTGGAGAGATACAGAGGAGAAGACGAAGATGCAACTGATGAAAGTGATGATGAAGAAGATGAAGGGCTTAAGTTGTTCGGAGTAAAACTTGAATGAAACTAGATTGCTAGATTGATATTCGTAATATACCAGTTTCTTCATATTCTTAGAAGTTTTGCATAACTATATATAGTACTCTTTTAAGACATGCAAGATCAGAACATATGTCCGAGAAATATCGGATTCTTTGCTGTATTGGTTAAGTCTCGTGTTCATAACATGGTACATCGTGTGTATATATATAGCCATTAACTAAGAGAACGTTTTCTCATGTATTTGCGAAATTTAAAACTATTTTGGGTAGATGAGATGAGTTACATCTCACTTTGGGCTGTGGTCAGGATGATTTTGGTTATGTAAGCCGCGTTAATAATGGTATCACTAGCTGCAAAATGGTTGAATTTTGGTAAATCTCAACTCTCAACTTTCAACTCTCAAAGCAGGCCTAGAACTAGAAGTAAAAGATTGGCATTCTCTTATTTCGAATTTAGGCCAGAACATACGGCACATTAGGGTTTTTTCCAGATTTTTAGTTGATGGAAGATAAAATATGAGGCATCATGTATATAGACATTAAGACCACAGGTTTCTCATGTATATGTCATATTTACAACTATGTTGAGTACGCAGATGAGATTATAATAAGTGATCAGATCTCTCTTTGGGCTATGGTCACAAAGGGTTTTTGTTGTACAAGCCGCAATAATGGTTTCACTGGCTATGAGTTAGCTGCAAAATGATTGAATATGGTCTCAAGTGTGGATTGACTTATACTGTATTCAGCTATTCCCAGCCGATTCCTGCCATAGAATGAAGCAAATTTCTTTCCTCAGACTTACAAAGACTGATGTTGTGTGGATCATGGAGAAGAAACAGTTAAAAGAAGAATGTCTTACCGGTTTCTTTCAAGATGTCCAAAGGCATCCGCAAGTGACAATCCTCCTTCTCCAAATGGCAACTGCAACCCAAGAGAGACAAATATGGAGCACTAGTCCAAGAGTAATCTTAGAGCCAATAGATTTTGTGTTTAATAATTTACCTGGTACTTGATACTCAGTCCATTGCAGCTTTTGAATGTTGCACCGGGAAACGAAGATTGTATGAAAGAATCCAATGCTGAGAACTTTTCTTTGGTTAGCCACCACTCGGCAAATATTGGAAGTGGAATACCACCTGTTCAGCATCAAACGGATAAAACATATATTTATGCTACAAGTCGTGAAATAAGGCAAATCTAAAAAAGTATGTGACATGTGTGCTCCTACCATCTCGAAACAGCTGCTCTGATAACTGGTCATCGAATCGCACATCTTCCTCAGGCAATGGAGGTACCAGAGTACTCACTCTCTGCTCATTACCAAGAAACTTGGCAATCCTCTGTACCATTTCTGGTGACAAACTGATTTCTGATGCTGAAGCCGTATCAGGAGTAATCGAGTCAGAGACACCTATACAAACTTCGAGATCACCCAGTAAACTTCTAGGCTGCGTAGGAACGTTAAACAGCCACTGCTGAATTATTTGGCAAAAGTTCTCCAATTCCACATTGCTGACTTCATTGGGTTTGACCTAATTGGTAAGACAGCCAACATTACGCACAAGCTTTGAGAAATGATCCTTCCTACCATTGAAACAAAACACCATTGTAAAAAGGTACCTCTAACTCTAGGTGGTTTCCGTAGCGTGTCTTTAAGTGTTGTGGACTACCTATGCATCTTAGGCGGCCTCCTACCTGTAGTTTGAGGAGTATGGTTCTGTGAGGTGGAAAGATTTAAGGAACTAACGCCCTAAGGAGTTCAAAATGAGTTAAGAAAATACCATGATCCCGATCCTAGTGCAAAGTGCTTGAGCTTCATTCATGCTATGAGTAGTCAGAATGACCGCTGTCTTTCCACTCCTTGTCGACAAGCGGGATATCACATCCCACATGAATCTTTTGGCAACAGGATCCATACCTGAAGCATTAAAAACAAAAACACAAAAAACTTTACCCAGTAGCTAAGAACTAGTGTAGAACAGAGATGAAGTCTTCGTTAGTGATTTTAAAGTCAAACTGGTCAGGCAAGTCAACCAAAATCTTGATTGGGTTATACCTGTAGATGGTTCATCGAGGATGACAATAGGAGGATCTCCAATCATTGCAATAGCAACGGATAGTTTGCGCTTGTTTCCGCCACTAAGAGTGAACGATGGCTTGTGAGAATGTTTCAACAAGTCAAACTCGACTAACTTTTCCGTAACCACCTGTTATCAGATAACACATATCAGACAATGTCCAATTAGGAACTTCCACTAGTTAGATTTATGCCTAATAGTAAGGTTGTGATTTTGAATATATTTTTAATTTATCCTAGACGGTAGAGAAAGATGATTTGTTCAAATGNTATGTAGGTATTTAACTTAGCCAAACACCTATACTTCTATTGGGGAATCACAGAACTCATTAAGGCGTGTAAGCAAGCATTAAACGTACCACTTACATTATCAATTCTATGATCAACTACTCCTTTGATCCTTGCATAAAGTTCAAGGTGCTCCTTCACAGTCAAATACTCGAATAAAGCATCGAACTGGGGGCAGTAGCCAATCTGAGTAGGAAACAAAATATTTCTTTAAACATTCAATGTTGATTCAATGAATTGGTAAAGTCAATGAATTGACATACATGCTGACGAATAGCTTTGGGACTCGCTACTATGTCTTTGCCAAAGATGAAGGCAGTTCCACTAGTTGGAGTTTCTTCTCCTGTTACACCCAAAGAAGTGAGAATAGTCAACGCTATTGCTTCAGAAGTTGAAGTTGTTTATTTGGGGGTTACAAAGTATTTAAGATAACAGCTCGGAATAGTTTCCAAATACCAAAGACGCACAACATACCAGATAACATAGACAAGGTAGTAGTCTTCCCAGCTCCATTCGTCCCTAGAAAGCCAAAACATTCTCCTGCTTGGACTGAGAAAGTCAAAGACTGTACAGCTACTTTTGGGCCGTGATGTTTGTCACCAGGATAGACCTGAACAGTAGTATTTTAGGATAAAAAGAGAGGAGAATCTCTGTTAACGCTTGGGTAAAAAGAGCAGGCTTCAATACCTTCCTCAGGTTCTGTAAGTAGAGCATCGTGTTGTCTGACAACCCCGAAATCACCCTGTCTCTTTCCTCTTGCACGTCTATGTCATCTTCCATATCAGTGGAAATGGCTCCAGTCGAATCCTTGAGAAGTGGCTCTGTAGAACTAGAACCAGCACCTTGCTTGAAAGCCTTCAAATTCTGCCACCACTCCCCAATTGAGAACGACATCACTTTTTGGACAGGCATGAGCTCAAGCCCAAGCGTCACAAGGAAGTAGAATATACTCTGTCATATATGAGTTCAGTCAGACGAGATGCCCCTATAGTATATATTAACGATAATTTTGTGTCTATCCCATGAAAAAATGACAATAGTAGCATAGAGTAGCGACAATATTCCAACTTTTAAATTCACAAATATGAAAATCATTGACACTTAATGGTGGATCTATTTCTCAGGTTTTCAAAGGAGTAGGAACAAAAAAAGGTGAAGAACAGGGAAGACTCTAACCTCCAAACCCAGGTAACAGATGGACGCTCCAGTGACGTTCCATTCAAACACCCCATGACTAGATTTGTCTTTCATCCCCTGCCTTAGAAGCGCTAATGAAGCCAATCCATCAGAGAAGCAAAATCCTGGTGATAATCTGAAGAAGTTCTGTAAAGCATAACGAAAAAGAATCAGTTCCTAGTCTTTTCAAGGCTCACCGAGGTCAGAAAATCAGAAGATTCCACACCTTTAGATATGAATTTGCACTAGCAGTCGCTGGAATAAGGCCCATGACAAATGAGATAACCATAAGGATAAGACCAGAGAAGAAGTGGACCATAAGAATAACATTCTGCGATTACAACAAAGTCATCTATCCATCAGTAAAGATCATCTAACAGTATGAAGTAACTGAGGAAAAAGAAAAAACAAATAACGATATGGGTAAAAGCACAGAGTAGCTAGAAGTTGCCTGAGCCATGCTATGCTCGGTGAAGAAAAATGTAAGACAGTACGTTGATGATGCAATTGCCAAGCCATACTCCAGGAGCATAAGGACAGTCGGAAGAAACCGACCTATTCCGATAAATTGTTCCAGACCTAAGGAAAGAAATCAATCATTTCAGTAAGTTTATAGCAAACTAGCAAAGTACAGTGAATTAGAAGTCCAAATGCAAATGGAAATCAAAAACTAACTTACCAAAAGCGTAGAAAAGGATTATTGCAAATGTTGACGGAAATAAGAAACTGATGAAATCCCATACGTACGTTGATAACCAGTATGAAAGAACAGAAACCTGCAGCCATAAGAGATCATGAGGCCAAATTTACAGGATTAATAGTAAGAATCTGGGACTGATGCTATGCTTGTTTTTGGTTCTCCAGAAGTTTTCCAGAGAAAACTTACCCCACTAATAAGCTGTTGATGCTTTGCTTTCACCTCCCGCTCCTGAATAAAATAAAATACTATATTCAGAAAAAATACTGGAAAGGTAGCACTAAACAAAAAACTTATGCCAAAATAACTTGAGGTTTGACCTTACATACAGGATACATACCTTAACAATGGGAACAGCAAAGGAGGCCGGGATGAACGAGAACGCAATGTTAACAATAATTGCAGCGGAAAAAGCATCCAAATCCTACAATGAAAAGAAATAAGATCAAAACTACTAATATCGTGACATTTTGTTTTTACGAATAAAACAATTTTGAGAGGATGAGACAGGGACTAGAATCTGATCTTTTGTGTCCGAGGAAAAATAAGGTAGACACGTGTCAGTTTTTGCTACAGGCTGTTACATTGGTTCACATATACTGACAATCAGTTTGAGGGATCCCATCAACTCTAACTTATCCTTAACCCTCAAACTGAACATAATTTCAATAAAGTAATACCATTGTCTATTAATACCACAGAAAGGGAACTACTCCAAAAAGAAAGACATACATGACGCTGTATGCGCTGAGTTTTTGTAGGGGGCAAAGGATGGTTTCGGGTTTGAATGGTCATATTCTTGTTACCCGTAGCAAGTCGGAGAATCGCAGCATGCATAACATTGATGTAGATTGGACCAGCATGCTGACAAGTACCGTTGTGTAACACGGTGTATCCTAAACTCCCATCTGGATGCTGGCCATCCATTAAAATTGACCCATACCTAAAGACACTCACGGGTAGCAATTAGCAAAGTCAGTACATAAAATAGTACACTGTAACATTCTCAAAGAGGTCACCAACGTAGGAAATGCAACAAAGTAAATGTTTTGTCTAACTCAATGAACTCTTTGATTAATAACAGTGTAAGGCATGTCCCGCAGAATAAAACAAAATGTTCACTTAGATATTACGAAACAAGAAACTCATAAATAGCTTTGAAAGCGGAAATGTCTTCGACCCATGCATCTTTCAGATTGGCAGAAATTGATGCGACATAAAGGGCCCTCCAAATTTAAACTGACATAGTTCTGGGAGCAGCTATTTAAATGCATACGTTACATGAATCATGAGAACTTAAGCCTTCACGACTAGCAACAAACAGGGGAACATAATACTTGTGAAGGCAACAATATCTGGAGCATATGGATTATTTAGCGTAACTCACAAAAGATAACAAAGCATGAATCTGCTGGTGACCTATACATACCTTGACTGGTAGGACTGATCAAAACTAGACATCAGAAATTCGCTCATTGAAAGTAGAGTAGGCCCCAACGTGGGACCTGCTGCATCAATTGCATCAGCCAGTGCCTCTTTTGGATTAGGAAATTTATATGAAGTATTCCTCAAGGGCTGAATCCAGCCTCCTTCGATATATTGTGCAACCTAAATGGCCAAAAAAATTGATACAAACAATGTTTGGTAAGGTGAATTCAACCATAGTGCACTGTGATCAAAATCATGTAAGCATAAAATTTAACCAGTGAATGTGTAACAGAACTACTGCTTTTATAAAACCCTGGGTCAATTGTTGACAGCTGCATAAGAGCAAACCCTCTACATCCAGTAACTCAAATAATGAAATGAATACGTCACCAAGCAATTAGTTTTTTTATGCACGTGTAGAAGTTAAGAGGTGAAATGAATTTTGATATACCAGGATTAATGTGATAGTTACTAGAGCGAGTAATATAAGATGCCACCTAATTGTATTTAAACTGCCAGTACATGCATCCAGAGATATCACAAAATATAAATGATACTCAACAGACCTCTTTGGCAATTGGCACAGACAGATCAAAAGGAATCGGGCCACCACCACCCTTTCCGCTCAGCAGAGGATTAAAATATGCAGTTGTCAAAGTTATGGATTTTTGATCAGGATGTGGCTTGAGCTGAAGAAAAAGAAGGCCAAAAAGCAAGAAAACTGCTGGGATGATGAATTGGAATGCCACTGTTTTGCGGTCTCTGCAAGCAGATCTCGCTCTTTTTATGAACAATGCTTTGCAATGCCGCCAAAACATTGACCTTGAGATAATGGAACAACCACAACATTGAATGCTAATAAATCCAATGAGAGTCCAAACTGCAGCAACAATTAATCTGAAAGCTTTTGCAACTGAGGTAATTATAACTCCAGCGCCATCATTACAACTTGCTAGCAACTTGGGTTGCATACTACTTTTCTGATTAGATCCAATGCATACCAGAGAAGACTTGGTATCAGGAGAAACAAATATATCTTCCTGCTTATCCTCGATATCTAAGTTACAGCCAGCAACTCTCAGAAACACCTCTTCAAGTGTCGTGACAGATATACCATAACTCTGAATACCAGGATAATCTGAGTCCTCAATCTCACTAATCTTAGATCTGTCAACAGAATTCTTCATGCAACTTTCGATTTCTCTGAACATATTTTCGAAACAAGGCAAGGAAGCCAACGGAAGCTTGAAAGAAATTTCGTTTCCCACCTGGACATTCATCACTTATAAAGATGAGGCAAGAGATGGGCTTAAATTTATCTAAATGCAGTAAAAAATTACTCTAGGGGAAATATCTGCAGCTATAGATATGCTATGATATCCATTATTTAGAAATTAAGGACACAATTGGAAGATTATCAACCAAATTATGCTCTCTACTCTAGAAGCTTGGACCTCTGCAAAGTATCACAGCATGCAGCAAAGCATGGACCTCTTTCATAGAATTTACTCGTTGCTCAGATGCTCTCAGTATCCTTAGAGATTGTAAGTAATATACCTCACTCACACAGGTTGCTGATGGAATGTGACGATGAACTATATGTGCGGCAACAGAGACAGTTGGAGAAGTCTACAACATAAAGGACCACCAGTTATTGATGTCCTAAATAGAAACATTAACAACATAGACGAAAATGAAAAGAATACAAACAAACCTTAACTAGCGTAAGAGTGTAACCAACCCCATAGTGATGCTTCAGGAAAATCGAACTGCTTAGCCATAAAAACCCCAAAATAATTGGTAAAATGTTAAATGGTTAACTAAAGTCTAGAAAACTATAAATGAATAATTCCTATGGGTCAGAAAAAGAAAGATTTTTTTTTATTTGTGAAGCACTTTCACATGTCTAGTTAGATAGCGTAAGCTTGGGGAATCTTTTGTTTTCTTTATTTGAAATTATCACAGCACCAACACCAAATCAAAACACCTTCTACGAGTCATGAGCAACCAATTGAAAAATCCAACCTAATCATATCACTTCATAGTAACTAACTCATGTTAAGCAATCCCATGGTGTGAATGCTTTGTATAATTTGTGTTATTAGCATGCCTTCAACATATGCATCGTTGTTCTTCCTAACTTGGAATGAAATAACTTTCTTTTTTAAAAAAAATGGGAAGGACAAGCAACAGAAAAAGCCAGAGTAGTCTAAAAACACTTAACCTGCCACAACACTTAAGAGACCCATTAGCCATGATTCCTATCCGATCTCCAAGTTCTTCAGCTTCATCCATGGAATGTGTTGTCAACAATATTATTCTACCCTTTTTAATTTTCTTAATTAACTGCCATGTAAGACGCATTGAGTAAGGATCCATTCCACTGGTTGGTTCATCGAGAATGATCACCTGAAATATAAAGCATATTCAACGACAACCGATTAAGAGAAACACAAGAAATAAGATGTCTTTGTGTTTCTTTCTCACCTTACTGTTACCTATCAATGCGATTCCAAGTGACAATTTCCTCTTCATCCCTCCAGAAAGTGCCCGTACAAGTGTATTAATTTTATCAGACAATCCCACCTGGAAAAAAATCAATACCCAAGATCAGACAGTCTGTGACCTATACCCAAAATTGGCAGGAAAGACAACTACAGCTTTCCACCCCAAACGGCAGCATCAAACAACAAAATGAATTCATCTGCTGTTCTCCAAACTATGTTACATACTCAAACTTATGCAGTCTGAAGTTTTAATGCTTTTAGGCCATAATTGAATTAGCAACCAGATGCTATGAAATCAAATTTCAGAAATCCAAGTGTGTGAATATAGATTGTAGGAGAGGGAAAATCTACAAAGCTTGAATTTCACTACATACTTACTTCCTCCGCCATATCAACAACTGTGCTCTTCAAGGAACCTTCTTCAACACCTTTAAGAACCGCAAACATCTCCAAGTGTTCTCTAACCTACAGTAGATATAAATCATTTCGAAATCATATTATATATCATCATTCGGATGGAAAACATCTAATCTGTCATAAGACTGAAACTTTTGCATAGAAAGAAACGATATAACAACAAAAGAAGCAGATAAATGTTTCATTGTACAACACATATATGGTACATGTTCCTATCCTACGCTTGAAACAAGCATGACCCTAGCAGTGGTTTTACTTCTGGTATAGAAAATGTATGAACTATATAGCATAAATTGACAATTGACTATAGAAGATAATTGGACAAAAACCAGTAACAGTAAAAGAATAAAAAACAAAAACATCTGAGGAATGAGCCCTGTGAATTTAAAGAAAATAAGAAAACCAACCAAATCTGCCTAAATGAAAAAAGAATGCCGTGTTTTTTTTCCTGGCCTTTTTCACATTTTATGTTCTCTTTCTTTGATCAAGATAATATTACCATGTTATTGGATCCGAATTGCAAGCATCTCATCCGTCACTTAGAATAAAACAAGAGGCAAAAGAAGGGATTTTTTTCACTTACTGTCAGTTCTGGAAAGAGGATGTCATGCTGAGGGCAAACACCTAGTTCTTTCCGTATCTCATCCTACCAAAAGAGAGTCGTATAGTCAGAAACAAAAATGCAAGAATAGGGGAATTAACAGCATAAAAAACATACAGATGGTATTCAACTGATGCTAGAAAACAAAAATGCATATCTTAGTAGCTTATAGGTCAGAGTTTTTTGGTTATGCAAGAAAATTAGAGATTCAAGTAATAGCAACAGAAAAAATTTACCATGTTTGTTATAATACTGTTTCCAAGTATCAGGGCATCTCCAGACGTTGGGGGAAGAAGGCCAACAAGCATTGATATTGTTGTGCTTTTACCAGCTCCATTATGTCCTTCAAGCAAAGGAAGCACGATTTAACGAATATATCAAGATTAGCACTATCTTTTTTCAACGTGATTTTCGTTGTTTCTGCCAATTGAGATTGCATGCATGGTGTCATGATGTTATTGCAGAGACCAAGATTCATCAGAGACAACATTTAGATGACAAAGCCAGGGAATAGAAAATATCAAAAGATGTAGATAAATGTGTTATAAGAAAGCTTTTCTCAATATGTTAAAAATGAATTTCCCAACAATGAATAAATAAAAACTGACCAAATTAGAGGAGATGGGAATGTTTAATAAGCAGGAAAGACATACCCAGAAGTGAAAGTATCTGGTTCTCGTATAATGTAAGTTGCAATGAATTAACTGCACAACAATTTCCCCTTCTTGAGGCATAGACCTTATGCAGATTTCTAACTTGTATGCACCTACAGGGCAAACATAAAAGGTAAACCAAATGTCCAGCTATGGAAACCAATTAATTGGATTTTGTTTTTGGTTGTGATACGAATGTACCTTCCATCAAGCTCTTGTTGCCTCATTTCCAGGCTTATTGATTCAAAAACAGGATCAAAAGGCTCTCCCTGATTAACCTCTATATCCGCTGGAAACATATCAGTTTCAAAACCTGGAATGCGATTTTGTAAGTTGTTTTTCTTCCTCCCAAAATACTTGCTGAAGATGAAGTTCCATGGGTACCGCACACCATTTTCCCTGGGGAGGACCTGAGGAAATGAACTCTTGGATTAGGCCCAAAGATGCAGGATACAATAACGAAAAAGAAAAGATAAACCTCCTAACTACAATTATATTTTAACAAGGAATAATGTCAAGAACAAAAGAATCAGTTCACAAAATTGAACGTCACATAGCAGACATAAATTTACAAGACAGGCACTAAATATAGACATGTATCAAAAGGAGGTACCTTGTCCAGATAAAGTCCAAGTGCGCAGTAAAGAATAGAGTCGAGCAACATCATTAAGAGGCAGACAAAAAAGCTTACTCCAGAAGATGCCTGCATGAAGATTGACCAGAACAAAAGTTAAGAATACAAGGAGAATCAACCTTGGCCTGTAGCCACTTACATAACTACCATACCCGCCATATATTGCTCCAACGAAGTCCAACATGTGCACGCTCATAATCAGCAAAGTTGATTGACCCAAGAGCAAATGCAGTAGGCGAAAGCAAAGAAGCCACTACCTTCAATACCCTACAAGTCAGACAATTAATTTTACATTAATGTATTCTAGACCAAATGGTTGTGCCAAAGATAAGCATAACTTTTGTCTATCCATAAAACAGCCGTCACGAAAAAAATAACAAAAGTGAAAAGCACAAACATACATGGAGACAGATTCATCGTTTACAGTGTAGTAAGGGAAAAAGGCTCCGAGAAAGGTAAGGGTCCCAACTGCCACAGCTGTCTTTGCTCGAGTAAAAAATGTTGATATCATAAATGAGAGCATGATTGCGCTGAGCCCAAATAAAAAGAAGTATGTGAAGACTAAGGTCTTATCACTATACTTAAAGAGACTTCCCATCGTACAAGCTGTAATAATCCCAGAGCACAATGCAAACTGCAGAACAAAGTCTAGTTAGAAAAGACAAAATATACCAAGAACTACAAGTTATTAGATATATCAAAAGAAGTAAAGCGTCTGCTTCTTCCAGCTGAAGTCAATATTGTTGACAACAGAAAATGCTACCATAGCCACGGGAAGAGAGGCAAACAAAAGTTCACAAGTCAAATTTCAAGCAGAAACTTGCCTGCAATGCATATGTGATAAACCACGACAAATGAAAGATCTCATCCTTCAAGCCCATCATGTATAGTCCTTCTCTTATTTTCTGTTCCTGCAAGGTCAGAAAAAAAAGCGTAAGTGATAGAAAAGCAACTATTGGTAAACGAAAGATACATATCAGCTGTGTTCCAAAGTAAGCAAAATACATAAACCCAAACCAACCTTCTCAAAGACAGAGTAGCTGATAAGCCGGGAGATTGGAAACAGAAATCCCAGAAGGTACCTGCTCAACAATTATATAATCATCCAAACCATAAACACTCAAATACCATGCATACATGTAAGGAAAGAAAATATAGAGCAGGTGATACATACAACAATCCCATTACGCTTTTGACAATAGATTGAAACTCATCATCAGTGTATTCACGGGTTGGAAATGGAACCATTCTTATCACTGAGGGGCTAAACAGTGTCCATGGCAGCTCAAAGCGTAGAGCTGAACTAAGATTTGAATGTGATAATGGCAAGTCGTTATTTTGCTGAGAAGCAAATATAATGAAAGAGTCTACCACCTGCTGGAGCTGCAAAAGGGTATAAGACCAATCAAAACTGGGCGAAACCAAGATGAAACCCCCTACTTCAAGAATTTCTATTCAAATCAGATGAACTGATTTAGTTTACTAAATGGTAACTACTACTTTAGTGTGTGATAATCTAACACCTGATTTGGAATTTCTTTGACTAATCCTATATTTCCCTATAATAGCATAGATTATATAGTCTACAGACAAGAATTATCTGACTACTGTACTGCCTAGTAGCTTTATGGGGAGAGCTACAAAGATGATAGAAAAATCATGGGCACAGATTAGACAAACTTTCAATGAAAATAAGTAATGGCCATACAGTCAAGAATCCGCTAAAGCTGTATTGCATTGTTGGTATGGTATTAATCCCCATTTCGAGATCATTGATATAAGGTCCATTTGTGTCCATGATCGACTTGACATTTGGGAATCCTGCGAATGCCCATGTGTGGTTCAAGCGGATGCTATAATCAAACAAATGAGGTCCTTGTTCATGGAATACCACTGCTCCTTTTATTTTTGGATTCGAACAATTCCTAAGCAAACATGATGAGGCTTAATCAGTTTTAACATTTAAAAAAAAAAAAAAAAAAAAAAA
>Ga0041059_1000416_pt1 | contig 31671 bp, 21 predicted proteins | sample AraColnosormetaG_FD_56232 | JGI IMG/M metagenome (GOLD analysis project Ga0041059, IMG submission 56232) | Arabidopsis roots microbial communities from North Carolina, USA - Col MF nosort | ecosystem: Host-associated > Plants > Roots > Unclassified | place: USA: North Carolina | collected...
TCGGAATCTACTACGACCATCTTCACGCCTACGCTTCTTACCGGAACCAGCAAATCACTCTAGCTAGCGACCTTCCTCCGACGTACCAAAGACACAAAGAAAATAGCGTTTGGTCTCCTTTATTATATGGAAACCAAGTCCCTATCGCTCCTTTCAACGCCGTGGCTCTCGGGGACGAGCAGAATAGTGGGGTTTTCACGTTGACTATATGCGTTGATGGACNNGTGAGGTGGAAGGTCGGGACTCTTACTATAGGGAATTATCATCTCCATGTTCGTTGTCAGGCGTTCATAAACCAGGCTGATAAAGCAGCCGGAGTTCATGTCGGCGAAAACACCGTTAAGTACACGTTGATCAATAAGTGCAGTGTCAATTTTTAGGAGGTAAAAGGACACAACTTTGACGCCGTCAATGTTTGCTTTTACTCTTTCTTCTTCTTTTCATTTTTCTTCTACTCGGATAATGTTTTTGCTTCTATATCGTTTAATTTTCTACCTTTTTCTGCTGATCATATAACATACATAAAATCAAAAAATTTAATATGATAAATTCATGTTAAAAGAACTTGCCAAATAAAAACCGATACAGAATTTTCTTGTAAAACATTCTTCAATCTTTTTTATTTATTTTTTTAACTTTAAATTTCCACTTAAATTAAAATAAAGAGGATTACAAGGTTAAAAACCCCAACATGGCCGCAGGCCTAAAAAAGAAAGATAAATTCTTCAAATTTATATTTACGTAAACCTTCAAATTTAATAAATTTTAAAAAACCAGACATAATTATGTTGAGAGCATCAGCAACGGTAATTTCTCAACTTCCGTTTCTCAATATATGTGTAAACATAAATAAAAGTGTGAACACAAATATTATTAATATTTAATTGAAAAGTATTTTAATTAAACCAATGATTGAATGACAACTGTGAGAAACGTTGTCGATAAGTTTCTCTTGGTTTCTCTAAAGAGAAACTTTCCCTTACCTCTCTCCTCCTTTGGACATTTCTTTTCTTATTTTATTGGTGAGAGATTTTATGAGAAACTCCCGTTGGAGTTGGTCTGACACAGGCGGCCCTAGGTTCTAGAACGGTATAACGAGAAACCAACGTACGACGAGAGACCAAAAAGTAATATTAACATATACGATCTTACAAAAAGTACTCATTATTGGAAGTTTGGGGCAACATCACAAGCCTACAATTGCATAATATTCTTTGGTCAATTATTCAATCAAATCACCGCGTAACGTGACCTTACCTTAATCTAATAAGTTGACCAACGCATAAATGAAAGTGTATATAAAGATGACTTACATAAACCTCTTAGCCATATATCCATTCATTCCAATATAATTCTCCACAAAATTACTATCATGGCTGCTGAACAACCTCTCAATGGCGCCTTCTACGGTCCATCAGTCCCACCACCAGCTCCCAAAGGCTACTACCGACGTGGGCACGGTCGTGGCTGTGGCTGCTGCCTCCTCAGCTTATTCGTCAAAGTAATCATATCCCTTATTGTCATCCTCGGCGTAGCCGCTCTCATCTTCTGGCTCATCGTCCGACCTCGTGCCATCAAGTTTCACGTGACCGATGCGTCCCTTACCCGCTTTGACCACACTTCCCCGGACAACATTTTAAGGTATAACCTAGCCCTCACTGTTCCTGTCCGTAACCCAAACAAGAGGATCGGACTCTACTACGATAGGATCGAAGCTCATGCCTACTACGAGGGAAAGCGGTTTAGTACCATCACGTTAACTCCTTTCTATCAAGGACACAAAAACACAACCGTTCTCACACCAACGTTCCAAGGCCAAAACCTTGTTATTTTTAACGCCGGACAGTCTAGGACTTTAAACGCGGAGAGGATATCCGGTGTATACAATATAGAGATCAAGTTCAGGCTTAGGGTTAGGTTTAAGCTTGGGGACTTGAAGTTTAGGAGGATTAAGCCTAAGGTTGATTGCGATGATCTAAGGCTTCCTTTAAGTACCTCAAACGGAACTACAACTACCTCCACTGTTTTCCCGATCAAGTGCGACTTCGACTTCTGAGTCTTAGAATTTTATCCTGTCCCATTCCATCATATATTGGTTCGTTTATTTTAGTTTTGTTTTCTAATTGCATCCCTACGACTTATCTTCTAAAGAGCCTATTGGATACATTTGTCCATATATATAAATAAAACAGTCTTTTATGTAATTGATATTTAGAACATCCACATCCCACATCTTTTAATGGTTATCATAAAGATCAACTAAGTAAGAATCAGCGGATAAATCTTATATAATTTAATTTTATTAAAATATAAAATTTACATATTAAATTTTTTATGAGTGTTTGGAAAATAGTTTTAAGAAAATAAGATAAATAGTATTTGCAATTAAAAATGTTTGGTAATAATGATAGTAGAATTAAAAAAAAATAGATACTTTTGCGAGTAAGTTCCATCCACTTCTAATTCATTTTTCTTCTTTTAATTTTGATAAAGGAATATACACAGCGAGAAATAGATAAATAGATTATAATCATCTGAAAAGGGAAATGTATCAAGAATATATGTAGAATCTTAACTCAAAAAATCGTTTTCCAATTCAGCTTCGATTCTTTCTAAGAACAGGATAGGTATAAGTTCTGTCTTCGTAGTTATATCATTGTCCTCGAAGCATGGAGCCCTAAGCAGATCAGGACGATGATTTTTGGTGGCAACAACCGCTCTAAGGTGGTCTTCAGCAGCAAAACCGAAGTTGAGTACACTTCAAGAGCTGCTGATTTGTATAAAAATATTCTTTCTATGGAAGTTGGCTAAAGCCATGTTGGAATAAACTGCTAATGGTTTTTCTTATACTGTCAAGGAAGAGTTATCTCGCCTAAAGAAACTGAAGCTACTAATTCGGTTTTAAGTACGTTTAGGAAACTTATCTGTGCACAAAATCTTAGCCATGTTGCTTCACCAAAGTCATCAAGCTCTTGTCCAAGAAATTTAGCTCCAGTTCGTCAACAATTGTAGTAAGCCGTGGGTTTCAAGTAAAGTTGAGAAACAGAGATACTATACAGTTACAATCATCTTCTAACTAACTTTGTTACTAGACTGAAGAATCGGATGAAGCTAGAAAGAAGTTTCCAAACGCAAAGTCCATATCCTCTGCTCAGTTTTCGGAAATCAATCAAAAACTACTCTTGAGAAGTTAACGGTAAGCTTTATCATGTCAAAAACTTACGATAGTTTAGAGGGAATCCAATTGCGAGCTTCTATGTTTTTTTTTTTAACACGATCCAGTTGTAAGCTTAATTAATTGTCATTGCCATTGATATTTTAGCTACAGGTATGAAAGCAAAAGATTCTAGAGATTTGGTGACTAATAAGATGTAACATATCTGATACGCATAGTGACCAATTCTTCAATCAAAGATATGGTTTAGTTCTTCATACATTTAATTAAAGGATCATAAGAAAGAATTAACAGAATCGAATCTGTGAGGTGGACACTTGTCGATTATTGTCTGGTGAGTCTGGTCATAGTCAAATTGCAATATCAATGTCACAATTCTAATCGTATAATTAATTATTATAAATTAAAAAAATAGATTGAGTTAAGGTTATAGGAGAATGATTATGATCTTTTTGGATATTGAACTTGCTTGTGGACATGTTGAACCTAATTTTTTAATGTAACCTTTGATATATGTTTTAAACGTAATTTACCCGTGGGATTTGTATAGATCTTTTTCCACTACATAAAAAAGGACTCGATCGACTAAAATATAGTGTTCTTAAGAGATTAAGTTGCGACATATGAATTTCATTTTATTTCTCAATATTTATATTTTGTGGAAAAATACCAACAGAAAATCCAAACTAGTTTTGGTTATATTTCGCATTCGCAACATCCAGCAAACTTTTTCAAAGAAACTCGCAAGGGCATGGACCAAACTAGAACCTCTCAAAACGAAAAAAAACCTTCCTCAGTACTATTTGGTTATGGTATTTTCTGCTTCTGCTAAATCTAGCGTACTGAAGCAAGTTGATTATACTTATTTTCTGTCCGATGCTTATGTTGTCATCGTGTGTCCTCATCTTTGTAAAAGTGATATGCACAACAATTTTTCAAAAACAGTTTGATATATATTAACAAAAAAGAAAAATAAATACTCACATTTATATACCAAAATAAAAATTAACAAAAATTCATTTTAAAACATACATATTTGCTGTTATAATATATAGTTATAAATTTTCTTTTTTAAAATAGTATCTGTAGAGCAATTGTTATATGGAGTTATGTATAGATTTGGAAAATATTAATATCCATCAAGAAATAAAAAAAATGTCATTCCCATGGAAAATATTAATATCCATCAAGAGTTCTCTGTTAGCAAAGTAGAATTTTAAAACTTTTTTTTTGTCAAATTATAATATAAAAACATTAAACCAAATATCATCTTTTAACTAAGAAATCTTTATTATGTTCGTTGGTTAAAGTAATTTACTATATTCTTAATTAATTTTATTTTTTTTGTTTGAATTTAGTATATATATATATATTCTAACATAGATTGTAAAGAAAAAAGCTGTCACAATCTACGGGATCCAATTATAAAGGTAAACTAATGCAAATTTATATATAGCCATAGCCAGCCTTACCTGGATTGTGTAGCCAAACAAATCTGTATACATTTTTTTTTTTAATTTGTATACTTCTTCTTCACTTCCCATATCTATCTATATATAAATAAAAAGTTGAGAAAGTGACAGAACCAAAAAAGAAAGAAAAGAAGGAAAAAGACAGAAAGAGAGAGAGATAATGGAAGAGACAAAATCAAGATTCAGGAGGATCTGTGTCTTCTGCGGAAGCAGTTCCGGCAACAAAACCACTTATCACGACGCTGCTCTCCAACTCGCCCACCAACTGGTTTCTCTTTATTTCCACATTTAGTCCTTATTTAAATAACTAACTAATTAAAATTAGTGCACTATTATGTTAGCAGATTTCGGTTTACTAGTATTTAGTATTATATGCTAAGTCTTTTCTATGTTTTTTGCAATGCATTTCACCATTAGCTAAAAAAGGGCTATACAAGGTTTTTGTGTGATATGTATAGAAGTAGGAACTATATATACAGCTCATATATACATAAAACGTATGTCCATAGTAATAACGAGCATATATGTATAATTAAGTATCATATCATATCATATCTATTAAGGTTGAAATTTAGTAATTTACTTTCTCAATGTAACAGAAGCCCACCATGCTTAATGTTGTGATAAATAATATGAATAAATCAATGAACTCCTCTAATTAACAATTTAACATGTATATAATAAAAGTCTATAGAATAAATTGTACTTGTTATTTAGCAGAAATAAAAATAAACTGTACTTGTTTGGTCACTAGTAACACACATAAATGTGAAAGGTGGAGAGAAACATCGATTTGGTGTATGGAGGAGGAAGCGTGGGGCTAATGGGTCTCATTTCTCAAGCTGTTCATGATGGTGGTCGTCATGTTCTTGGGTATCTATCTATCTCTATACATTTTTTATTATTAAAAATTATTAAACAATAAACAAACTAGAGGTGTTAATTTATCTATACATTCAAAGCGACAATGCATCATTCTTTTTTTGTTCTTCCCATGTTCTTGTCCTGTCTTTCAAATGAGTAACATTATCATAAATAGCAATTGGACTGCTTCAAAATATATACTTGTAAATGAATAAGATAAAATACTTTTATCAAATATTTCTTGGAAAATCAATATTTGAAACAATGCTCTGGACTCGCTTTTCAATTTGTTAGTTTCTTTGCCAAAATCTAAGGCCTAAGGGGAACAAGGCAGCTGTCTTTAGTTCTACTTAAACATAGACTTTAGTTTCGAAAGAAAGGATAAGAATCTTTGACCATTACAAATTAAGATGACTCGAAATTATTGATTCCATATACTATTTATAAGTGATAATTATTTACATTAGATGTTGATATTATGCGCAGGATCATTCCGAAGTCTCTAGCACCAAGAGAGGTATTTACAAATCTACCATACATTCTAACTAGCAGTGTGAAGAGCTTAACAAATGTATAGTTTATTCTGTATCGTCCAAATATATATTCAGTAAAATATATGTGAATTGAAACATTTTAATTATGATGAATGTGGGGTTTAGATAACCGGTGAATCAATAGGAGAAGTTATAACAGTATCGACTATGCACCAAAGGAAGGCTGAAATGGGTCGCCAAGCGGATGCCTTCATCGCACTTCCTGGTTTGTTTGTTTTTATTATTCTTTTTCAATCTATGTATTTTGTAAAGAATAAAAAAGATGTCTATATATGATCATGAAGGTTAATAAAATTAATTTGTTTGGTGTTATTGGACAAACAAAATAGGTGGATATGGGACATTTGAAGAGTTGTTGGAAGTCATCACCTGGTCTCAGCTTGGGATTCACACTAAACCGGTAATTAATTAAATTCGTTGGTGAACCCCAAAAAAAAAAATATCGTTTAGATATGACTTATGAGTACACATACGTTGAGACTCGAGTCAGTAAAAATACGGTTATCTCGGCAAACCATTAAAAAAAATAAAAAATAGAGATGTTGTCATATACTATGTATTTTATGGAGAAATAGAGATTTTCCTGATGAACTTACACAAATAAGAAGAAGCAAATTTCTTTGTTGGCTATATATGTGGGCATGTGGCATGGGTTGAAGTCTATATTCACATGGAATAATGTCTTAACTCTTACCTCTTGACAACAACAACAACAAAAAAATGTCTTAACTCTTACCTAAGATTTTGTCCCAAAAAAAAACACTCCTACCTAAGATCAAAAAAATAAAGAGAATCATAGTTAAGGTTGTGAAAACTACTCTAAAATCATATCGTACACTAATTAATGCATATAAAAAAGATTAGATTAAAACATGTAATATACACACACGAAGACTTTGTATACATAATACATGGTCAAAAAAATGCGAAACCTGAGAATATGAATTAAGTATATAACATAATGCGAAGTTAAAAAATGCAGGTGGGACTATTGAACGTGGATGGATTCTACGATTCACTATTGACGTTTATAGATAAGGCAGTGGACGAAGGCTTCGTCTCCTCCACCGCTCGCCGTATCATTGTCTCGGCTCCAAACGCTCCTCAATTACTTCAACTTCTTGAGGTTTTTTTATTTGCCTTTCATTACTTTTTGATTATTCTATTTAATACTATAGACTAAATGAACGAATCCCAAAATAGGATAATTAAATTAATTTGTAATCGCAGGAGTATGTTCCAAAACACGACGATTTTGTATCCAAAATGGTGTGGGACAATACCACGGATGCTTTCACTTTGGAAGGCGACTCGTTTTAGATATAGTTCATTTGTATCTTAGTCTACTTTTATTTTATTATTAAAAATCTCGTTTTTTATTGGCCATTTCAAATTTTTGATTTTTGTATACCATGTATTGAGCTTATATAACAATGGAACTTGCCAAAATCAAATTACTTACAAGCCACATGATTACATAATGGATAAAAAAATAACACAAAACCAAGTCCGTAAAGTATCGACAACTAATTATAAGCTAAGAAAAAACCAATCATTTTCCAAGCATTGAGACTTCCATTCTTAAAATAAGAATATGAGGCCCAATGGGCTTGGCAAGAAAGTTAAACAAAAAAAAGAAGAAGACAATTTTACAATTTTGTCAAGTTTTCAATTGAAATAAACCGGTTAAATCCCAATTTAAACCGGATCAATCAAGATATGGTAATCCCCTTCTCCTTCTCCAAAAATCACAACTCTGTTCCAAGTCTTATCCTTTCATCATCATCATCACTTACCTTCTTCACAGAGAGAGAGCTTCATCATCATATGTAATGTGAGATGTCTCTTGAACAATGCAACAAGAAGCTCTCTCTTTCCTCTCGTCCTCTCTCCCTTCCCTTCACCACAATTTTCCCTCTCTTTCTCGCCTCCGCTTCAACAATTTTCCCGCACTTTCCTTCAAACCAAACACTTCATCATCATCTTCATCATTCTTCAAATCCCCAGATATACCCTCTCTCTCCTCCACCACAACAACAACAACAACCACCGAAACCCTAGAATCCTCAATCCACGAGAAACTCATTTACCTCGATTCACTCGGAATCGATTTCCTAACCCTAATCAACCGTCATCCACCTCTCCTCTCCACCGCTCTCTCCGCCGTTGAATCAGTCGTCGATTACATGACCACTCCACCAATAAACTTCACTTTACAAGACTTTCGCCGCCTCGTCTCAATGTGTCCAGAGCTTCTCACTTCACCTTTAACCTCACACACAATCCCAGTCATCACTTTCCTCCTCCGTGAAGTCGGCGTTGACTCTATCTTTGACCTCCGTCAAGCTTTACGACGTCGTCCTCGTCTTCTCGCTTGTAGCGTCGATCACCAGCTTAGACCAACGCTTTACTTTCTCCAGAGAATCGGAATCTTAGATCCGCATAAACATACGTATCTTCTCTCTTGTAGCGTTGACAATAAACTCGTACCACGGATTGATTACTTCGAGAAGTTAGGATTCTCGCGGCGGAGCGCCACCGCGATGTTTAAGAGATTCCCGCAGCTGTTTAATTACAGTATTGCTGAGAATTATGAGCCGAAGTTGAAGTATTTGATGGTGGAGATGGGGAGAGATGTTAGAGAGGTTCTTGAGTTTCCTCAGTATTTCTCGTTTAGTTTGGAGAATCGGATTAAACCGAGACATGAAGCTTGTGCTGCGAAAGGTGTGAGGTTTCCATTGCCGGTGATGTTGAAGACTAATGAAGCTGGTTTTAGAGATACATTGGAGGTATGTTGTGATTCTTCTCCGCCATTGAAGACCTCTCGCCTTGTTACTGTACAAAAAGATTCTTGATTTATAGAGTTTTGTGTGCTAGGAGAACATGGAAGCAAGTGAGTGAGAGTTTCTTGCTTTTTGTTGTTGTTTTTTTGTTTAATGGAGTTGGAGAATTGGTGAGAATTGATGGGGTTTGCTTTGTTTTTAGGTACATTTTTGTAATGAATGATGATGAAGAACTCAATGAATGAAGAAACCAGCCTCTGCCTACATTTTGAGACACACACAGGGATGGTGAGTTAAATCTTGATAAGAGAAAGAATGTTCATTTACAATTCACGATTCCGATGTATTTCGGTCTAGTTATTGTTAGTGAACGAGAAATCAAGTGTATGTAAGTCCAGAAACCGTGTAGAGTTGCGATTTGCAGAGAATTGTGATTCTACAATTGGAGGCAAGATGATGAATGTGTGAACTGATTAGCGTAACGGTTTAGTTATTGGTCTTAAGTCTTAACAGGGAGAATTGGTTCTAGAGCTTTTAGTCCCTTTGATGGTTCGTGAAATGCCAGTGGTCTATGATCGGATTCTCTGTTTCCGTTCTCCTTCTTTTTTTGGGCCTTAAATCCGTTTTTATTGGGCTTCAACTTGATAACGACTTTACATTCTCTCGGCTCAAATGGGGTACACTCGTAATGAACATGAATGAACTTAAGGTACTACAATACAACAATGCCTCACACTCTCTAAGTGAACCATTTTTCTTGTGACCTGTAATAAGCTAACGGCGCAGGACAAGAAAAAAGCGGTACGAAAACTTTGCCAATCTAGGTCTTTACCAATTTCTATTTACCCTTTCTAACTATTTTCTATCACTCATTTGTCGTTAATACTAATTAATGACATCAATCATGTGCAATATTATAGTCCTCCAAATACTGAATTGAATTATGAATCCTTCATCAAGTGACTTTAGACTTAATCTACACTTCGCATCAGTTTTTCCACTGCCATACATGATACAACAACCACTAATCAATACAAAAGGATAAAAAATAAAAATAAAAATATTATTACACATATCATAACGGAAACAGCAGCACATGTACTATAAACAAACTCTATCCCAATCTATTTGCAGAAATCTGTTTACCGACTACACACATTTAAATAAAAATTTCAGATTCAAAAAACAAGTTCTAGATCAAAAATATATATGCATGATCTCCTCTTCTTCACCATTATAAAGAACAGAAAAGAATCTCAATATTCCCGTTACTAAAAGGCACAAAAAGTAATTTCCCTAAAGTAAGTAGGGTCAATCTAAAACTAAATACAAAATCCCGGGGCACAAATAGAAAGAAAAAAAAGTATATATTTATTTCCTTAACATTTTATTTATTATTGCTATAGGCTTCCCTCCACATCTATCCCAACATAAAATTCCCTCCTTCCCTCGTTTTCTGCTCTCTCCTTTTCTTTTCTTCTTCCTCTTTCTCTCACTAAAACCCTTGTTTCCTTCACTCGCCGTCGCTTTTCCCGTCATCGGAATCTTCAAATTCGACTCTCGCTTCACTACGATCCATGTCCGGTGTCGTACGATCTTCTCCCGGTTCTTCTCAGCCGCCACCGCCGCCGCCGCACCATCCACCGTCATCTCCGGTTCCGGTTACATCTACGCCGGTTATACCACCTATACGTCGTCACTTAGCTTTCGCCTCAACAAAACCTCCGTTTCATCCTTCCGATGATTACCATCGATTTAACCCTTCTTCGCTCAGTAATAATAACGACAGGAGCTTCGTTCATGGTTGTGGTGTTGTAGATCGGGAGGAAGATGCTGTCGTTGTTAGATCTCCTGTGAGTTTTGGGTGCTTTTGATTCTTCGATTTAGAGATTTTCCCCAGTGAGATTGGTTTAGAAATTCGAGGATGTTTTGGGGATTTCGATTGCTACTTGTTGCTTCTAAGTCTGATTCAAAAGCTTCGCAGCGTTAGATTATCGTCGATTCGTGTCAATTTTTGTCGTTTGTTTAGCTTCGCGATGGTACATTTTGCTCATAACACTGCGTTTCAATTACACCCAATTGACGCAAATCAGACATCAATTTCTCCAATTGCCATGCCAAATTGGCTCTGATTGTTGCGTGAGGTGTTGAATGTTCACATAGTGTTGAGCATTAGCTTATTGATATCAAAGTATTGGTGTATGAAGCTTGACATTGTTTGTTAATGTATAATGTTTCAAGTAGATCCCAATGTTGTGAAAGTTTATGAGGAATGATATAGATAATTTGTGTGTGGATGCTTTAAAACCTTTTGGATGATATTTCTTTGACCAACTTCTTTAAGCTAATAACAACTTGTTTATATGCAGTCACGAAAGAGAAAGGCGACAATGGATATGGTTGTTGCTCCATCTAATAATGGATTCACGAGTTCTGGTTTCACTAACATACCTAGCAGTCCCTGTCAAACTCCTAGAAAAGGGGGCAGAGTCAACATCAAGTCAAAGGCCAAAGGAAACAAGTCAACTCCTCAAACACCCATCTCGACAAACGCTGGTAAGAAGAATTGTATTCTTGACTCTCTACCCCTTTTGGCCTTTCTATATAGTTAGATCCTTTTATGAAATATCTTTCATGTCTAGAGTAACAAGTAAGTCGAAGAGCTGATTACTTTCCTGGTCAACTTGCAGGTTCTCCTATCACACTTACTCCATCAGGAAGTTGTCGTTATGACAGTTCTTTAGGTAATTAACAACTTTTCACATATATATTTAATATTCGATACATGTTATAGTGTATATGAAGATGCTGACATAAAAGCTGTTCAGGTCTCCTTACAAAAAAGTTCGTCAATCTAATTAAACAAGCCAAAGATGGAATGCTGGACCTAAACAAAGCTGCAGAAACATTGGAGGTGCAGAAACGACGTATATATGATATTACAAACGTTTTGGAGGGGATAGATCTCATTGAAAAGCCTTTCAAGAATCGAATACTTTGGAAGTGAGGATTTTTATGATATAGTATGCTTATGTATTTTGTACTGAAAGCATATCCTGCTTCATTGGGATATTACTGAAAGCATTTAACTACATGTAAACTCACTTGATGATCAATAAACTTGATTAGGGGAGTTGATGCGTGTCCTGGCGATGAGGATGCTGACGTATCTGTATTACAGGTGTAGTGAAACAGCATACACTCAAAAGTCATTGTGCATGTAAATCTTAAAATATCATGTAGTTCTCGCTTCCTTTGATTAATGTTCTTGTTTTGTAGCTGCAGGCAGAAATTGAAAACCTCGCCCTCGAAGAGCAAGCATTAGACAACCAAATCAGGTAAGCATTCATTTAAAGAGTTTTGGGTTATTGTGATTAATCTATTTAACCAATGCTGACGCTTTAACAACTTTTATTCAGACAAACAGAGGAAAGATTAAGAGACCTGAGCGAAAATGAAAAGAATCAGAAGTATAAATCTCTGTCTATCTATCTTTTCGTATGGCTAGTTTGTTCTGGCTATGAGATGGTGCTATTTATATGATGGACACTTAACCAATCCGTTCACATTGTCCAGATGGCTTTTTGTAACTGAAGAGGATATCAAGAGTTTACCAGGTTTCCAGGTCTGTCTTTCCTATTTCATATGTTTAATCCTAGGAATTTGATCAATTGATTGTATGTATGTCGATCCCAAGACTTTCTTGTTCACTTATATCTTAACTCTCTCTTTGCTGTTTCTGCAGAACCAGACTCTGATAGCCGTCAAAGCTCCTCATGGCACAACTTTGGAAGTGCCTGATCCAGATGAAGTTAGTCTTTTTCAGCGACCTTGGATGACATCTGCCATTCTTTGTTAGATTCCAAAACGTTATTATAATGTTTCTTCTTTACTTGACAGGCGGCTGACCACCCACAAAGGAGATACAGGATCATTCTTAGAAGTACAATGGGACCTATTGACGTATACCTCGTCAGGTATTTATGCGTTGGCTTCAAATAATAGAAACATTGTTATTGGCATTTTCCGTGACTTCATATACTCTACTGATGATGGTATACATATAATTGAACGTATCAAAACAAAGATTTCTATGATTTGGAACATTCATTGTCCCGTTTACATGCTTTTACTTTGTCTTCATGTTCAGCGAATTTGAAGGGAAATTCGAAGACACAAATGGGAGTGGTGCAGCACCACCAGCATGCTTGCCTATTGCTTCTAGCTCAGGATCTACAGGACACCATGACATCGAAGCCTTAACTGTTGACAACCCAGAAACTGCTATTGTGTCTCATGATCATCCTCATCCTCAACCCGGCGATACCTCTGATCTTAATTATTTGCAAGAGCAAGTAGGAGGAATGCTTAAGATTACTCCCTCTGATGTTGAAGTAAGCCATCTTCCTGCTTATTTTTATAATGAACATAGAAATAGGAAGTTGTGCAGAGAAACTAATTAACCTGACTCAAAATCTACCCTCATAATTGTTGTTTGATATTGGTCTTGTATTTTGCAGAATGATGAGTCGGACTACTGGCTTCTCTCAAATGCTGAGATTAGCATGACGGATATTTGGAAAACTGACTGTATCCTTTGCATATATGCAATTTGTTTCTCTCTTATAGTTAACTATATCTATCTGCATAAGATATAAATACGCAATCCTTAACTCTAGCAAAAGCTGGTATCGATTGGGATTATGGAATAGCCGACGTGAGTACTCCACCACCAGGAATGGGCGAAATAGCACCAACAGCTGTTGACTCAACCCCGAGATGATCGAATACCAAGCACACTTCTCAACTTCTGATCCCAAATGTGTTACCTCACAACACTCCCTAAAATCATATACAAGGAGGGAGCAACTACAGAACGTGTATGAACCAATGGCAGGTGCGTTCCATACAATGTACCATTAGATTATGATTCATTTATCGCCTAGAGTGATGTTGTAGAGGAGCACCGAGAAACTAATGTAAGTTTAACAGAGAATGTACTTCATCGGCTGCATTGGTACACTATTTGATTATAATATTTTTGACCACTCAAATGCATCTTTATAATCAGCTATATGAAGAAATCCAAACTCAAATCAATATCCGGATTAAAGCGGGAAGTTTAAACGAAAACAAACACAAATATTCTCGCTGTATTAATACTTACTGCTTCAATTTACAGAAAACATNAAAAAAAAAAAAAAATCTGTTTTGTTTCAATTCAAAACTTTCATTCACTTTTCTTTCCCTATATATCTTTAAACAAACGAAAAGGGTTTCTTTGTCGAGTCACGTATATGTACGTTTGCGTTACTATGCCGCTGGCTGAGTTCTGGAGTTAGAACGTCGCAGCTTAGCTCGAGCATCAGTGAGGGGTGATCCCGGAATTGTATCAGGAATGTTGACTCCATCATCACCGTTAAATGTTCCGGCGGAGTCTCGGCCTGGTGTTGGTGGTGGTGTTGGTGGCGGCCACTTCCTCCCTCTGCTTGTTTGCTTCTCTAGCGATCGCAACGCAGATAGTGATTTGTTCAGCGGTCTTGGAGCGCGCGGTGATGGAGGATCATTGTCCATCTCCACCGGTGACTGCGCGTTCATGTTCACGTTCCTCTCCGTTGGCTTTAGCACAAACACAAAAATTCAAAAGTGCAAAAGGGAGGTAATAAACACAAGATTGTGTTTGCATTAGTACATAAAACGAAAATCAAAAGCGATAGAAAAGTACCGGTTGGTTAGCTGCAGCGGCAGAGAACCGGACCGATTGGGCGAGTACGTACTGAAAACCCTGGATCAAGGTGGATTGACCGGCCTGTGCATCAACATTATATGTATGTTGTTAATCTTATAATAATTTAGTCAAACCTTTAAAAAGAACAATTTGTATATATAAGTAATAGAAAGATAATTTAAAAAAGGACCTGGGCGAAGTTGTTGAAGTAAAAGATGAAAAAGTCCCAAGCTCGAGCTCGCAACTCCATGATCTTTCTGTCAATCTCTGTCTCGTGTTGAGCCATGTATGGCTTCAACAATGTTTCATACACATGTCTCGTTCCCTTCATTCATTATTTATTTCGTTATTATTATTTGTACATCACCATAAACCACTAATTAATTATGATCCAACTAATCACTTTTTAAAAGGAAAAATTATATTACCTTTGTTTTAGGGTACCAGAGATATACGAAGAAGACTACTTTCATCTCTCCGTATAACGGTAACCTGCAAATAATAATTGCATATATCAATTAATTATTTGATGATTGTTAATATTTTTTAAGACAGAGATGGATTAAGGCATGAATTAACTAATAATAAAACTTACTTACCATGAGATAAAAAAATCGCCAACCCTCTCGAATGATGAAATTAGCGCCAAAAGTATCCTAATTATTCAAATACAAATGTTTAACAAATTAATATTTTCGAGTACATATTGACAATAAACTATCATATTAGAATTACGTGCATCACATATATTGAGATATCTTTAAAATAAACCTAATACAATTGTCCCAGTAATCCCCAGACTAGGTATATAATCAACGTTCGAAACCAAAGACTTGTACAAAAGATGAGGTGTATTCATAAATGGTTTTTCTAGCAGAAGACATCAACTTAACGGAATTTTGATTTTTTTTCTCTTTTAAAATCAAACAAAAACCCATAACAGAGAAAAGTATATCACTATGATCGAACTAAAATCGATTTGCCTATCACTACAAATCTACTACATACACTACACATTATATATGAATGTTTAAAAGTATCGAGGATAGAAAAAAGGGGATCATATATAAATAATTCAATACCAGTATTGGCACCAAAATCTGAGTTCCTCGATATCAACTTTGTTCTTCTCCACCGTTTTAAAGCATTCGAATGCTGGGTATGTGTACCCTAATATCAATCTGCCATTCTCACCATTTCAATTATATATATACATCAATATACATGATTAATTAATCAAAAGAAAAAAAGAGATATGGTTAGGACATACACAAGGAGTCTGATGATGAAATCTCCCAACATCTTCGACCAGTTTAGACTTATCTCCTGTTACAATCATAACAAAACCGATTCAACAATCATATATATATCAGACGAATAGATCCATTTTTAAGCGTTTAACAAATGCAAATGAACCTAATGAAGAAGATCAAAGACGTTAGGAAGATCTCGTCCTCGTAAGAATTATTGAACGTATGAAGAAGAATATGAATGGAATTGGTGTTTTTTTCTTCAAGGAACCCAGAGGGATCAAAACTGCAAATGAGATCAAAACCATGTTTAATGGTTACAGAGTTTTATTATTAGAAGAGAAAAAAATATGTATAAGTTGTTATAAACAAACCTAAATTTATGGAGAGGGTGTCTCTCCGGGTTAAGCAAAGAAAAAATAAACAAAAACTTTGAATATCAAAGACAAAGAAAAAAAGAGGAAGATTATGAAGACGCGTAAGTTCTAAAATTGGAATACATCAGGGTTTAGTTTTTTTAGAAATATATAAACGTCAATAAACAAACAAAAAAATTACAAAAAGTAAACGGTTTCTTGCCACAAAAGCTACTTGAATTTGGGGGTAAGAGGAACGGGTTTACCGTTTGACCGTTTGACCGTTGTCTCATTATCCTCGTTATTTAACATTGTTCGACGCTTCATATGAATTTACAAAAAAAGTCCTTGAAGAATCAAATTAATTAAGTTTGACTGATTTTACACTAATAAATATATATTCTTCTGCTGTCCTTCAAAAAAAATACTAAATACGAAATTCTATAAACTACTAGAATATCTTTTGAAATCCATTAAAATCTCATCTAAACATCCTTTATTCAATGGATAATTTGAAGCAAACCTAGTCTTTTTTTTTTCCAAACAAACATAAACTCAAAATAATTCCGTTCCTTATTAATCCAAATTCTAAGTTTTTCACACATGAAAAAAATTGATCCTAAATGTATTATTTTTTGTGATTAACAATTTCCACACTTAAAATTTGTATAGAAAAATTAAAATTTGTATCTTTTTGCAACAAACTTTTTTTTGTAGAATTTGGAGTAATAAGGAATTGAGGAAGAAGTACTTAATAGTGCAGTGATCATAAGTGAGTTGTTACTTATGTTACTTATATTTTACACTAGGTAATCTCAAATCGAAAATCAGATTGATGGACAATATTATTACAACATTCTATGTCTACCAGGTTCCCATAAAAAAACTTCCACCTTTCATCGGCCTCTAAATATTAATCTATCAATAATTAAACATACTGTACGTTTTCTGTAAAGTTTTGTATTGTTTAACAGTAATGTTTATTTTTCTATTATATGTTGTAAAACAAAGTTTATACACCTTTCTAATGTACTTAGAGGAATAATAGTAATACTGGAAACAAAGAGTGGTCTGGATTTGTGTTGGAGGAGCTACGGCCTTTGGGTTTATATCCCTTGAGTGACAATTTATTTGAGTGTTGTAAAGGCGCTGTACAAAGCTCATGAAGGCCCAACACAAATCCATGTAAAACAAACTCTTATTGAGTACTTCTACAACTTCTCTTGTAATATTTGTTAACACCATGTGTAAATCCTAAAAAAATAATATATTCGAATTAAAATTTAAAACGTAGTTTAAAATAATTGTGTATGAAATGAATTAACGACCGTATAGTATAACTATTGAATGCAAATGACATACTAAAGATCATCTGACTTTTTGAAGAAAAAAAAGGTTAGATTTGACAAAAAGAAAAATATAGATCGTCCAACTAGAACCTAAATCGTAATGGGAAGGCTTAATTATATATGAAATACCATTATAGTTCATTATAGTCAACTTAAATAATAATCCTATATTCACATCTCATAATTTTCATAGATCAGTGGAGTAAGTATATGTCACATTAATGCTCATGAATGTAGACATTTACTAACATATTTTTAAAAGCTCACAAAAATTTAAAAGAAATTATAAACTGTCATTGAACATCAAATTAAATATTGTTGCTAAGAGTTTACTTCTCATTAATCCACCTCAGTCACCACATGCACCCTTTAATACCAATCCAAGTAGACTCACTCTCCCTCACACACTCTCTCTCTAAAATCTATTTCATCTTGGAGTAAGAGACAGAGAGACAAAGAAAGAGCAAAGCAATGACGACAGGCAAAAGCAAGAAGAAGAAGATGGTCCTTAAGGCAGTCTCTGTCGTAGACATCGGCTGTGGCAACTGTAAGTTCCCAAGCTTGTCTTCTTTTTTCAACCCTTCCCCCAAAAAGCCCCGCCTCTACTCCTCTAATTACGGCCACTGCCACTCCTCCACCCCCACCACGGCCTCCTCTTCCTCCGCCGTTCCCTCCACCTCCCACTGGTTCTCTGACACCTCTTCCTCCTCGGCAACACCCTCCGCCGCCGCTGTCGCCGTCGAGAAAGACTCAGACGATCCTTACCTAGATTTCCGACAGTCCATGCTTCAGATGATTCTCGAGAACGAGATTTACTCCAAAAACGATCTCAGAGAGCTTCTCCACTGCTTCCTCTCCCTTAACGAGCCATACCACCACGGCATCATCATCCGCGCTTTCTCCGAAATCTGGGACGGAGTTTTCTCCGCTGCCAAACGCCGTGGAGACGTCCAAGAGTCTCCACTCGTCCACCGTCATGGCTCACGTGCGTCACACCGTAACCACTACCACCGCTCGAAGTAACCTTTTTTAACTACGAATTATGCCACGTCACCAATAATGTATTGACACGTTAACTATCCATTTTACTACTACTGACGTGTCAATATATTATTGGGTTTGTGCTTTTTAACTTCTTATCTTAGCTTTGGGATTTTCTTCTTTGTCTTTTAACCAAGTGTAACGACAATGGTAGAATAATTATAATATGGTTGCTACTTGTTTCAATGTTGATTTTTGTAGTAATATTCGGCCAAAATCGATAAGAATAGAAGTTTTAAAGATCTTGTGACACTCGTGACTCTCATTAGGATGATGACGTGAAGGTTCCGGAAACAAGTCCACGTGAAATCTTTTTATTTATTTATTATCATGAATTCATGATCACAGTGCGGATTTTAAGATATTTAACAAATATACATTCACATATTATGCATTTTAGCAAGTAATATGTGTTTTAAGAAAAAGAAAAAAAAGAAGCAAGTAATATGTGGTCATAGACATATAAAATGTACGAAAAGGGCATTTAAATCATATTATTTACCCCGTCGACGAAAATATTTTCATAGCCGAAAACTTTATAGAACGTTAGGTATATAATATTTTCATATATATATATATATATATTTATATATGAACTGTACAGGTCTTTGATAATAATATTTGTGGACACTGGACAGTATTTATAGACTATATTGCATACATATTTTTCCAATAGATAACTTCTTTTCGTTTGGCCGTTGTGCATTAATTTTTGGGGTACAAAAACTTTTGCAATGACGAATTAGAAAGCGATATGTAACAAATGTTTTGGTAGTTTATGGGGACCAACCATTAGAAGAATGCTTATTTTGGACTTGAATATATGTCTTGAAGTATGTACAGATCTTCAAATATGTGACTTTAAGTTTGTGTCTTTAACCTCATGTGCTAGCTAAAGATGTATTAGCAATATAATAGCATGTTGAGGACTAGCCTAATTCAGCTTGTTACTAGGTTCACACCGAGACTTTCGCCACGTGCTAGTATCTTGAGTACCAATCTCGGGATGTATATCAGTCTGGTAATATAATCCTTTATTGCCAATTTCGGACTCTATGCTGTATACTTTGGAAGTGTGCTAGTATATTAGTAAGGAACATTAAGTATGTCGGTGTGTTTAGTGTGGCAAATCCAAAATAGCAATCTACCATGGGGCATACCAATAGAATATTACATTCATTCATTGAGAATTATAACCACATAAAGAGAAACTCTAGCAATATGCCACAAGATTTATTATTCGAATTCATAATAATATGTGTAATTAATTCGTGGTTAATATGTGTAATTAATCAATAATTATGCACGGTCAGATTAGGAAATATATATGATCAATGGTACGGTATGATCATGATCGTGTTATGGAAGAATGGATCATCGTGTGTAAAGATGATTCAGTACGGCAAGTGTTAATCATTAGTTATGATTGTGGAAAGACGCCAGATAAGACAAGACTTGATTCGCACATGTCACTATGTCAGATATCAAATGAAAAATGGATGTCTTATGGATGTGTGGATCATGTGTATACCACAGTACTATTTTGATTGCAAGTGTTTAGACACCTAAAAGCATGTTGATAGATATGGCAACCATTTCATGTATTATCTCCAAATCTGCGAGCCACTTAGACATGTGTGTTTTTTAATGGTAAATAGTTTATTATTATGGCGTTTTATTAGTTTGTTATTTATATTAATATCACAATCCATCTTCAAATCAATCATTATACATGCTAGTTGTAAGTGACAAAACTAATTCAGTGAGACAAACTAATTCAAACAAAGGACTACAATTATAGTGCGACAAAAAAATACACTACTTGAACTAGTAATATTTTTTTCCCCACAATGATTCTTTACTACCCATAATGAATATACAACAGTCATAGAAAAGTAGCGAACCTGTGGATTTGGGCGGTAAAAGACATGAGGGAGCATCGGGATTTGATACTCGTAATTATTAGAAAGAGGGTGTAATATTAATTACATAAATAAATAGCGACGCAGACACTTAAATGTACAATTTTATTACAGCATTACTTCTTCCTATGTTGTGTAATTGATGATGATACTTTGGACGAACCCTTCTTACAGTTTCCGATACGATACGATCCATCCTTTAAAATAGTTGTAATTATTGTTGCCAAAGAAATGAAAATTGTAATTATTAGTTTTTGTCTAGTGGCCCACTCAGTTCTACAGACATTTCAAGAAATTACATTTTTCTTATAAAAGTTTTGTCGTACAAGATTTAACATTGGTCCCCAAACAATGTAATTCTTTACTGACCCTGTAATTTCTAGTTCATCATTGAATTGGTTAGAAACTATTCTTATTTTTGTCTTTTTAACTCGTAAATGCTATCAGCCTATCAGGTACAAGAAATTAAAGCGAAGAACTTTACCTAGTGAAAACATTTAACAAGGTGAAAAACTCAGCCAGAAATAGGTAAAATATTTAAATCAAACCAGCCATCGAAAGAGTGAAGTTTGTGGTCACAAATCAATAAGTATTGTATAGCTTACTAAATCAATTTTTATTAAAATTACATATTTATTTAAAATAAAACATACATTCTGTCTGTTTATATATAAAATTAATTCAATTTTTTTAAAAAATATTTAAATTGTAAGAAAACCTCAAAAATCAATTGTGTACAAACTTTACATTTTTTTTTGACATAAATTCAATAACAATAATTCAATAACATAAAATAATATACAAGTATTACAATTCAATAACATAAAATAAATAATAAATAGCATGGAGATGTAATTTTGCTATGACCATCATGTCGCTATCGCCATCTTCATTCTTCGTCTGATTCAGATCTCGAACTTTCGGACAATGCAAAACCTAATTTATCCCCATCAATACTCCTCACCTTGAATGTCTTCTTCTCTTCATAAGTCTTGCTTACCTGCTCCTCCACTTTCTGGAACTCTTCCTCCACGTTAAATCCGTCCTTCATGTTGGAATCTGATGCATCCATGATCTTGGAAGAGTTTTGCTGCTAAAAAATTAGAGAGATCAGTTGCTAAGAATCGACAAGAGAAAAGACAAAAGAGAAGACAAGAGAGAAGACAAGAGAGAACTCGTGTATGTATAGTATATATTTTAATAACAACAACAAAACAATATATTTTAATTCAGTATAACATATTTGTTTGTCTTTGTTCACAATACATAAGTATTTTTTTTAATCGTTAATAAATAAAAAAGTTAAGCCAAAACTATTAATTTCTCTAGAAGAGACACTTGTTTTATAAAATAATAATAATAATAAAATACTATAATTCATTTCATCTCATTCATTGTACATATATGCATCAAAATTATAATTTTCTTTTACTTTATTATAAATTATTTATTTTTGTCATTATTGAAACTCTTTTAAAATATATAAACTTCGTAAATAGAATAATAAACAAATGGGGTATTATGGTTAAAAATATTGTTTGGAAATTTAGTGTACAGAGTTTCGTTTTTTTTTATGATCGTTTAATGATAATTTTTGTTTTTTCATCTACTGTATTTGTTTTCTGTAGGTAAAACGAGACTGAAACATGCTATTGAGTAGTTTTTTATTTGCATGCAAACTACAAGATGTATTTATTTTCATTCCGCTTCAACAAAATAATTTGCTTAAATTTGTTTTCAGTCTACTTAACGTACAAAACTTATCAAACTTTTTTTTTTGTTAACGTACAAAATTAACAAAGTTGCTGTTTTATTTTTTCAAAAGCCACGCTTGGACCATCGGATGGGTGGTACCAATTGGTACTTGGTACCACTACAAAATCCAAAAAACTTACATCAAAATAGAAACTCTTCTTTTTTTTATGTGTGTAATCACTGATCGACACTATTTAGTATTTACACCGGTGTTCGTGTGTTGGCTAAACAAATTGTGTGATTAGAATTGAACCAACCTATATATTCTTTAAAATCAGAGTTAGAGCGATATGACCGGGTGGTTCGGTTCTCTTTTAGAAACAATGGTTTTTCATCACAAAATCCCATAACTAAAATACATAACTTCAAGTTCATCCAACAAGACTCGTATATAATATTTATGACTACAAATACACGCATTCAAATAAATGTTGAAAGAATAATCAATGGGTGCTATAAATATATGACCCAACTACCAAAAGTAAATATGGTAATCAATATTGAAGTAAATTTCAGATTAGACTAACCAGCAACTATAGCTAGCTAGTAATAATTATAAGCTCAGAAATCTGTGACTAAAAAGTCTAAAAGGAGCATTAACGATTAGCAATAAAAATAGCAATAACGATACTGTGAGATTCTCGTGCTCCTCCATTAATGGCTTCAGAAGCAAAAATTCTCATTTTTTTTTGAAATTTTGAGCGTATACTTGTATTGTTACCAAATCTAACGAGTTAAAGAGTTCTTAAAAACCCAAAACTGAGAGATTAAACAGAAATCGAGACTAATCTCTATCGTATATGAAATGGCTGAGTAATTCCATAATAAATCTTTTAAACACCGGGTCACTATGTTCTTTATTAAAAGTTTTTTTTATCTGTTATAGAAACTTTCTCACAATTTGGATTTAGGTGTTTGAAAACTATTGTGCATTTGGCAAGAAATTAGAAATTAGCAATTAGAGGTAGGATTTTGAAGATTAATGTGTTACAGTTGGGGAGTTAGCGAGAAATTATAATACTCTAATGAATAATGATCGTATACTGTCGAAGCTTTTTTGTGTGTCAAATATACGTTAGTACTACTAATACATGTTTTAAAATTGAAACCTTACAATTGCAAAATGGAATCGGCCCACATATGATTAAGGGCTTGATCAAGATGGGCTGTTGCTTTAGACCAGACGTATCTCTACACTAACATTTATTTCAAGTGAATAGTCCACTACTTTTGTCCTCGTCATCAACGGTGTTAATCAAAAGTCAACTAAATTGACGGCGATGCGTCAGTCAAACGGTACGAGTCCACCGTTAGAAATATAGGTCGATTGTATATGATTATTGGACCTTAGACAAAGTAACAGACACACCTGCAGGCTTTTACTTGTTGTCCAAAGTTTTAGAGAAACCCAATACATAATTCCTCACAAAACAATTTAATTTGAAATTACAAAACCCATTAATCGTATCTCCATTTTCCTAGAAATTTAACTTATGCTAATGAACCCATTTTATATTAGATTAAGATAATATTTTATTGGTTAAATATATCGTGTCGAATTGAGTGTTTGAAACGGTATAAAAACTGAGAGCTTAGTATACGAAGATTTTCAATAGAGACTAAAGTGGTTATCTTTGATTACGAACAGGGTTAATGAAATAGGTTAGACAAAATCAACCACGATCCATAGCAGGTAAGCAACATTTACTGATAGGTGAAAAGAACAGGTCACCACCGTAACTTGTAACAAATTAATGCCACGAAGTCCCCAAAATAAATACGACTGTGACATATGTATCATTGTCACAGTTAACTTGTAAAATATTTTTATGTTATCTGCATTATGTGAGCTTAAAGTTGATATCTTACTTGAGATTTGCTCTTTCTAATAAATGTGAACTTTGAATTTCAAGAGAGCAAAACACGGCCTAAAACTTTGGACCCAATCTCATCTATTTATAATGCTCATATTAATAACTTCTATTATTCCTTTTTAATGACTTTTATTTATACTTGTGATGGTATTTTGTATGCATGCCCAAACATCGAGAATCACTGTTAAAAAGACTATATTGCATCTAAAACTGAAATTTGTTTCTATGTTAACACATGCTAGGAAATTGTAACAAAAAAGAAGAAGTCAAGTAAAGTGAAAGCTATGAACACATATTTTTATCAAACTGGAGGGTGAGATTATTTAAATGGACATTGATACAAAAGTTCGAAGCTTCTTAAAATTTTAATAATCGTTACAGCAGAAAGTTTAATCTCGAAGGTAGAGAGTTGACAATTATTTTGTTTTTACATCAGTTTTAACAAATTTTATAAAATCAATATACGCATTTGTCTTTATCTTAAATAGCGTTGATAACCGTTAAGCTATGCAACTACTTAACTAGCATACATACGTGTTGTTATATAAAATTTATATAATTATTAAGGAAGTTTTTTAGAAGTTCAATCATCAATCCTTTAAGTGTATTCTTTTTTTTCTTTTGTTGGCTCTTAAGCGTAGTCTTATTACTTCCAGATTTGTTAACAATAGCGACTAAACATGATTATGTTCGTTTCGTTGTAATCAATAAAACTTGTGACTAATGTTAATTTTGTAGTTGTCTATCATCAACAAGGACTAGAAAAATACATATCAAACACCCAAAACCATATAGTTAAAACGTAAATTACATTCTGTTTTGGCAATAGTAATCGTTGTATCTACATATACATTTTTGCACTCACTTTGTGAAATAAATTCTTGAATTGAGATTTATTTACAGTGGCTGCCACTGGTATTTAATAATTATTTTCGATAATTAGAAAGAAAATCTTTGAATTTAATATTTGATAATCTTTCCAAAATCTCTCCACATTAATTACACGATTAGTTACTAAAATAAAACTTCCAAAATATTTAATATCATTTAATTATTATAAAATTATCATTTTTGATATTGTTTTTCTACATGACTATAACAATTCAATTATAATCATCAAACCGCAGAGATATTTGATAGCATTTAATTACTACAAAATTAAAAAATATTTAGACAATGATTCATAAACATATCATAAATAAGATCAGTGAGTTTTTTTTACGGGACAGATTGACGGGACGGGTTTGACAGGACGTTACTTAATAACAATCGTAAACTATAAAATAAAAATATTTTATAAATAAATATAATTTGCAAACTTTTATATATAGTAATTTTAATTAAAAAATAAATTATCACCGCGGTATACCGCGGGTTAAAATCTAGTTGCTTTGAAGATTTATCATAAGAGGCAGGGATATCATGGCTAATTTAAAAGGGCAGATGCAGGTATATCTTATCTAATATTTTGTAATATCTGAATTTCTGAGCCTTTTTCCTCTTTTTTTGCAGTCACAATTATTTTTGGATTTACTACTATGAACCAAGTCTCCTATAAAACAAAAACCTGCTATATAAACGACATTAAATTTCAAAATCAACGGCTCAGATAAGATCAATCAAAAACACGATGTCAGACATTAATCATACATAAATTCATCCCATGTTAATTACTTATGATACTTGTATATTAATTATTTTTGTAAAATAGTATAGATTGTGGAGACAATCTCGTAGAATTGTGTCACTGATTCACACAGTCCCACATGTCTCATCTTAAAGCCAAACCTGCCGTTGAAGCGAAGATCTTCACTGTTTTCCCGTTCTCAGCTTATCCAACGTTTAAACAAAGTTCAAATTTTATTTTAATATATCAAACTTTTGTCTGATTCTTTTCAAATAATGCCAAAAAACAATTCTTGTGAAAATATTATGTAGATAAATTGTTTGTACTTGTAGGTTCATCATAGATTCATAGTCTCCAGAATTCAACTCAATGGTCAATAATCAAATTAACTCCTTTTAATATATTTGATGTTTTGACTGAAAGCTAAAAGCATTTATTTGCAATCTACTCTATTTAAGCTTTTGAAAGAAACTTTTTTTTTTGTATTCTATTTATTATTATTATTTTTGTTCTTATAGACGGAAAAAAACCAACGTTGCAAATATTTTAACGCACGTTGTGTCAAAAACTGAGATTAATTAACCGATCCAATGGCCTAAAACTTGTTTTTACGAAAGAAACAAAAAAATTAAGTGTGATTCAACTATTATCATCCTACTTAAAACGAAAAATTCCACACTAATGAAAAATATAAAAAGTGAGCACAATACAGACCAATATAATATTCATACGATTCATCATCTCCATATGTGTAGTCGGGGTAGCCAATGTTACAATTCTGCACAAATTTTAATTAAGCTAAAAAAAACAAATTAATTAAGAAAAAATGCAAAACCGTTCTAAACTAAAATCTCTTTAGTCTTCTCATCCATCTCTAACAAAGAAGACAGCGGCAAGAAACGTACGGACATCGAGGAAGTCTCATCGGAGGAAGAAGATGAAGAACACGACGTGTAAAACGACAAGGGAGACGATGGAGATTCGCCAAGAGTCATACTATTACAACAAGAAGTGCTTGCTTCTCCAGCAGCGGCGGCGCGTGAGGCCGAGACGCCGTCATCTTTGGAAATGTCGTTATTGATGATGGCTTTTTTCGTGTCTAGTGCTAAGTTCATGAGGAGATCGACGAAGGCCGCGAAGATATATCGATGGCTGGTCTTGGCGTTGACTTTCAAGAACTGAAGGAGAAGCTTCTCGAGGCTTTTCCAGTCGTGGTGAAGCGCGTGTGCCTCAACCATCTCCTCCATGGATCTCTTGAAATCAGAGTAAGGGTCGTCTGATTCCAAGGAGAAGAGCATGAAGCCTTCTTCTTCGTCCTCTTCTTCTCGCTTGCTCGTAGCTTCTTCAAGTATAGAGTTGGTTTCTCCTTTGCTTTCGAAGATGAGTCTCTCTGATGATCTTAGCCCTTTTATCACATTCTCTACGGAATCTGTAATCTCCGGTGGGTCGAGCAGGTCGAGCTCATCGTCGTCTTGGTCGTGGATAGGGTTGGTGAAAGTGATGGTGGCTCTGAAAGATAAGGTTTTAGGGTTTTGGTTACAAGAAGGCCATGGCCATGAAGAGGATGATGAATTTGAAGAATATGAAGATGTTGAGTGGTTCTTGTTTAGAAATGGGAGTTTCATATTTTTGTTTTTGTTTTCTCTGAGAAAACTAAGACAAGAAACTAAATTTGGTTTTCTTCTTTTAGTTTTGTTTATATGTTTTGGGGATTGGATTCAAAAATAAGAAACTGAGAGAGTTAATGGAGTGAGGGAGGGAAGATTTTAAGGGTTTGAAGGGGAGAAGGACAGAGAGGATTGGTAGGGTCTCTATTTCTTTACTTGTTTTAACGTCTATGAAATTTCTTTATTAAATGTATTTGGTTGTTGTATTTAATTATTGGCTTCAAAATTTAATGTTGTTTGGTTGGGGTTCATTCAATACTATAATTCAGTACCTTTTCCCGGTTAAGCTGTTTACGTATTTATTATATAATGAATGATACTTTCTTGTTTTCGTTTTTCCATTCATCGTAGCTTCTTCAATCTGACTTAATTCACAAAGTATGTTGAAAGGATTCTACATGGTTTATTTTATCATTTAGAATGTAGGAGCATATCACAAATTATTGGTTTTGAATCCGACTGATATTTAAAAATAAAAATTCGCCTAACATCGTTTACTGTGTTACATTATTGTATGAATAAAAAAAATAATATCAATTGTTTTGAAAGTTAGCTAAGTGTCAATGATCGTGATTTCAAAAAAGATAATTGAAGCTTCCGTACTTGGGGACTACATATATGTTATTGCACGTGGCAAAGGAACGTAATCGTTATTTCTAAAGAAAGACAAAATATTAGGTCACATTAAGATAGTTCAATTTATTATTTTAATTAATTTAGTTCCATTCTGAATCCATGTCTACAGAAGTAAACATCTATAATGGATAGTCATGTAAATCAAAAACCAAAATCGTATCAGAATTATCAATACTATTTGTATTCAATTTTTGTATAGTTACTATTCTTTGAATTTGAAACCAAAATACAGCAAAACCCAAAGAGAAACGAAATCCAAAAATATCAATCATAATTTAGACGTCAAACATAAGATAAATGATTTAAATGGAAAAGAATGAAACATAGATAATTATATACTCCATAACAAGAAAAACTCAACCACCAGTTAAACCAACGAATCAACCAACCAACTGACCAACAAACAAAAGATATGAGGTCAATTTTAAGAAATTTTGTAAAATCAGACAATATCCAAACTTTGCAATAATGTTGTATTTAATACTAATTGTTATTACACGCCTCCTCCCCAAATCGGAAACATTTTTTGTGTTTCTCTTTCATGGAAACTGCTCGCACCTGAAACCTATTTACATATATTTATCTATAGGTTTGCATCTGTCAATACATTACGTATAATGTATATTGCATGTTAACTTTTATGTCAATAATTCTAGAAATATTACTACATGTAATGCTCGAAATAGATAGTTTAATTTCTCACTGAGAATGATTCTTGCATAAAAATAGTATAACTGAACTGTGAATGTATATTGTTTTCTGTAGAATGCAGTAGATCATAGAAATAATTAAAAAAATAAGTAATCATAGATCGTATCGGTGATTTATATTTTATAAAAAAAGGCAATGCCATGTGAGTCTCTCACACAAATCACAATTCCATTTTGCACGTAACTTTCACTCACGTGCCTCTCACGCGTCGCCAGTGGAGAGATTGCGACACGGGAGGAGAGATATCAAAATCATTATCATATCAAATATTAAAAAGCTAAAAACATCTCAATTGACAAATAATAATATATTATATATAAAAGTAGAAGCTTCCAAATAATTATAGAACTACGAGCGGAGAGATTAGACAAATCATGTGGATTTTTAAAAGCGAAGATAATGATTGAAAGCTGTATGCCTTCTAAATTCTTATTATGAGACATTGTCTTCATGGATGCTTCGTAGACGTTTCATTCGAATAATCACATTTTCTTTCTATAACAATATCCATCCCTCTTAGCTAATCATTGTATTTTTTTAATAGTATTTTGGTCCATAGAGTAACTATGAGTATTAACACTATTTATGCAGGGTCTAAACTTTAGATCATGCAGAGAAACAATATATGGATCATGTATCTAAAGATTTCAACATGTATTTCACAAACCATGATAGATACTACGGACTTTTATAATTTTCTCTGTTTTCTCACGCTTTTCTTTTAATAACTATTGAAAGTCATGATCAAGTCATGATAGTCTGATAGATCATAGTTTGGCTATTAAGGTTAAAGCTGATAGACCCTGATTCAGGATTCATTTTTACAACCAAATCGCGATAGATTGTAATTTTTAGGTTCATAAATTTCAAGTCGATAAAGCAAGATCCGAATCCGAGATTCTCAACAAACGATATCAACAATATTTCGAAGTTTTCATATGAAACCATGCATAGCCCGTTCCAAAAGTAATGTTTATTAAGAATAAACAACTAAGATTGTTATTAGCTATAACATATTATAAGTTATGGAAGTTCAACGGTGGTGGAAGAGCAAAAGAAAGGGACCATTTTGGTGGTATGCACCAGCTGAGAATGTGGTCCTCTTCCTACGAAATCTATCCTCCTCTCTTCATAGCTATACCAAAATCATGATTCCTTTCTGCTAATTTACAAACTTCATATAGTAATATTATCCTTTAGCTCACCAGTTTTGGATACATTTGAAGAATCCCGTTTGTCAATCCATTACAAACAAATAATTACTACCTCGTTCCACAGTTTAAATTACAATTTAGAAATACTACAAATCGATTATAAAAGTCGATTATTAAGTACTTCCTCGAGTTTCGAAATCTAAACCATCTGATTGACGATAAAAAGAAAAAAAAATTATATGATTTTTTTTTTCAACCAAAAAAACCCTATATGATTATTTATAAAATCTATGTAGATATCTTGTTTGGGAATTGGAACAAGGTTTTAACATAAAAAGTTATCCCGACACAAATTCATAACGTAGAAAAACACACATGTAGTAATAATTGAGATATCTTAAGGTTTATAACGTGAGTGTTTTTTGGGTCCATGAAATTGCAGCGACCTGACTAAAGTAGTGAAGAGGGGACAGTGTGTTGGTGTCACGAATACGAAAGATGTATATAATATGTGTAGCTCAGAAGCTGGAGAATGTGATGTTACTGTTTTGGATCTTTAAGTATATAAGAAGATTAAATATTAAGATTATCGTTTTCAAGGAATGTAGGCCCAATCTTATCTAACTAATCCTTGGGACCATTACTGATTTGTATCTAGTGGCCCAAACAAATATTCTATATTTCACTGATACGAGTGTTTTGATTCCATCCATGCAAAACATTTAAAAAACTTGATGTTTATGGTAACTTAAGATTAAGATTTGAAAGAAATCTCAAATATTTTAACCAGAATGAAGACAAAAGATGATGATTATGCGTTATAAAACAAAATGAAATGGGGGCAAAATGTAGTCAAATAGAGTTGAACCTGCCACCTTCAGCATTTAATGGGGGCACTTCCTACCATTTTGCTACTTTAATTACATTGCTTAAACTAAAAACTTTGAGTACTATATATTACTGGGGGCAACTGCCCCCACAAGCCATAACGTGGGTCCACCCCTGGTATCCGTAAGAAGGTTACCACTTAGTACCATCAATGTAGATGATTTCAACAGCACATTCCAAATAAAAATCAAATATTAAAACACGGATGATGCTTTATCAAAGCAATAATCAAACGAAAATCATCCGTACCTTCCGTTGAATATGATGAGCACATGGGTGCATGGCTTTTGGATGGACCCATCTGCGATTCTGCGTTATGTATGTATGTATGTATTCTCTACATTATGAGCTTGATTGGTTCTCCCTCTGTCATCCGCAAAAACGCTGCGTTTGCGGGTGGTAGCGGTTGTTAGCGTTTGACACCAATCATAGAAACCGCTAGATACCGTTTTGGACCGCTCGAAATCGCCAGATTTTAAAAGCTCCTTCCCGCAAGCGTTTGCGGTTGCGGGCGGTAGCGGTTAGATTAATTTTTTTTTTTAATTAATTAAAATAATTATGTCTTCCACCCAAACCCTATATATCTTATTCTTATCAGAAAACCCTAATCAATATATTGAAACCCTATTCTTTCAATTATGGCATCTANCCAAACTAACGAAAATCAAAATCAAAATCAAGAATCAAACGTAAGTATGATCTATCCTTTCATCCATTCATTAGNTAGTGTAATTCTCTGAGTATTTTATGGCATCGTCATTTTNTTTATTTTGTATTTTTTTGAGTTTTTTGATTGAATACATGTTTTGATTTGTTTTCTCGATTAGAAAATTATTTGGTCAGACGAGATGACCCGTTTCTTGTT
>Ga0041059_1000417_pt1 | contig 31625 bp, 22 predicted proteins | sample AraColnosormetaG_FD_56232 | JGI IMG/M metagenome (GOLD analysis project Ga0041059, IMG submission 56232) | Arabidopsis roots microbial communities from North Carolina, USA - Col MF nosort | ecosystem: Host-associated > Plants > Roots > Unclassified | place: USA: North Carolina | collected...
ACCATTTATAGAGATAAATTTGTGCATGATATTTTTTGCAAGTATCAAGTATGTATGGATTTTATCAATAAAACATGATATTATCAAAAAAAATAACATGATATTTTATTTATGTAAGACATTAAAATATATGTGTAAAATCCATCCACTTAAATTATTTAATAAACAGAAAAAAGGTTGGTTCTCAATTTGGCTACTAAACATTATGTCTTAATTGGGAACATGATTTTTTAAAAATCTATATGATTTTTTTTTCCCCTAAAAATCTATATGATATAAAGAGAAAAGGTCGTAAATGGAAAACATATAAAATTCACCGACATGCATGCACACTAACCACCGAATGGACAAGAACCAATTTCTTCATATCATATTTGGTTTGGTTGAGAGTTCACACGGTTTTCGCAGCTTTTTGCAATGCACGACTACAAATTTTAAACCTCGCTCGTCGTGAAGACCACTCTTTCGTTTTGGAGCAATATTATAAAATAGACGTGGTACATGTTAATGTAAATGTAATTGTGTGAATGTCGTATAATACTATAATTTAACACAAAATTATTTCTCTATAATTGTAAAACAAAGTCCAATCAGCAATAAAATAAAATTTAAACCCGAACTATCTAAATACTTTTAAAAATCCATTTCTAATACTTATTACATTACGCCTTAACGATATTAAAATATGAAAAGCAATGTGTACCGATTCTTTATGGCTCTATCCAATCCATGGCTATGCAATATTCCTCATCTTTTGCAATGAGTTCCAACGTAGAAAGAAAATTTCAGGTATTATTTTGCATGCGTCGTTTTAGTACATGTATTCTTTATTTCATCGCCGTTGGGTAAGAGACCTAGATGTATAAGCTTTAGATATATTTATTTCATTGTTCATCTTCAAAATCTGACATCATTTGGAAAACCTCCAAAATCCATCTTTAACCAAACCCAAATAGCATCGGAGGACACTTTATTCATAAATGATGTTAAATAGATATTTTCTAAATAAAATTGGAACTTTATGCAGGCCCCTATTGGCCCATCTTTAAATAAGCTTGGGCTTTCAGCTTCTGTTTTTTTTTAATAAGATGTTCGTTTGATTATCTAGGTTGCTGCAACAGCGGCAGATGCAAGTAAGTGCGGCATAATGCTGCGGTCAACGCTTAAAAGTTGTATTATATATGATAAATGACAATTATACCCTTATTATGTTTGAGAAACTACAAACAAACCTAACTCTATTTCTTCTACTTCTTTTTCATCATTTCTCTCTTACACTCATCGATCTCAAACTCTTTGAAACCAATCTCTCTCCGCCGCCGCAATCTTGCGAAATATTATCCGGTGACTTGAGCTCAACTAGATCTCCCGTCGTTGGTTACTTCTAATACAACGTTGAATCTCTACTCCGAGGTACTTTCGTTATTCACTGACTGAAATCTCTTAAATATTTTGAGTTTCTTATTTATTTGTGTTCTCTTAGTTACTCTCAGCTTGATCGGTTTATTCAAAATTTCCAAATTCTATGTCTGTTTCTATATAATGGGTCTAAATGTTTGGAACTAATACTTACGGTCTTCTTCACTATATAGGTAGAAATCACTAATACTTTTCGAGGTGGTTGGTCAGGATAAAACTGTTTGAGATATAGTTACAAGATATCAACGGTCATTGAATACGGTAAAAAAAAAAAAGATTGATGATGTTTTGAGTGCTCTTTTAAAGTTTGTAGTGGATACACTAAAGCCACAAGAAGGTGAATTTACGAGAGTAAACCCTGTTTAGAAGAATGATGATTGATATTGGCCTGTTTTTAGAGATTGTGTTGGAGCACTTGATGGAACTTATGTCCCGGTTCGCCGTCTAAGTCAATCTGTAGAAAAATATAAATATAGAAAGATAGAACATATAATGAATGTTCTTGCTATATGTAACTTCGATATGAAATTCATATATGCATATGTCAGTATATCTTGTAGAGCACATGATACAAAAGTTTTGAATCATTGTGCGAGGAATGAACCTTTTTCCCACATCCGCCTAGTGGGAAGTACTATCTTGTTGATTTCGGATATCCCACCAAGACTGGGTTTCTTAGTTCATATCGTAGGATGCTATATCATCTTGGTCATTTTGGTAGAGGAGGAACACTAGTAACTGCACGAGATTTGTTCAACCGAAAGCATTCAGGTTTGCGATTTGTGATTGATAGAATCAATTTGTAAGTTATTCTTCAATATTTACTCACCCAAGTCTTTAAGTGAAAACTGATAGCTAGATTTTGTAAAATATTTTCAAATGCATCCAAATTGTTTCATGTGATGATTATGTCATTAACATAGACCAATGAATAGAGGATGGTATAACATTTTGTATGTACAAATAAGGAAATAATGCATTCAGACACTTAGTTTCTAAAACTGGATTTGATGAGATAATTATTGAGCTCCAAATACCAAGCCCGTGAATTGCTATAAATATCTTTAGCAATACATTCTTAACAATATTTTCAACAATGTATCACTCACACAATCTTTAAACAATTTTTGTGCTATAGCAATTTTATAAATTATAATGTTATAATTATACAAACCTCAAAAATTTGATAGTGGAGCTACTCACATACTCTTTTTAAAAATTCTGAAGAATAACCTACTCGAACTATTAGCTAATTCAATATACTATTATTTATTCCATATTTTAAGTTAAAATTATAAAAATTAGCAGAAAATCCTAGAGCATGAGAAAACTAATAAAATAATTTTAAATATTAATATTGATACAATTAAATATGTAAAATTAAATAATATGTATAATTAACCATTATTTACATTTACTATTTAGAGAACATGTGATAAATGCTAAAATGATGATGTATCATTCACATGAAAAGTTAACCAACTTTCATAAATACTAGATGAATTCCCACGGTACGCGTGGGTTTGTTTTGAAAATTGTTTAGATAAAAATATGTTAATTATTTTTGTTACTAATTTATGTTTTGTTTGTTATTTTATACTTAGTAAAATTAGATTCATCTTATGTACTTGCATTTTTTATTGTTATATTCATTTTTGACTCTAAATATTAATTTCTATATACTTTCATGTATAATCTGATTATTTTTATATCCAAAATTCTAAAATCTGTTCATTATCATGAATATATCACAACAAGAATATAAGGTATTTTTATTTCAAGAATTTTCGTATGAAAGAAAGAAGCAAAAATTAAAGAGTTATTTTAGTAACACTTTTTAGATTTTATGCTATTGCATATAGCCATATAAGACAAATGGATTTATTTTAAATTTCATAGTATGTCTAACGTCTCAAAAGACTATTACTTGAAAATGTTGAATGTCAATGTTACGAAATTACCATAAGATATAAAAATGAAAAGACAGAATTTCATATGATACAATATGAACCATAACGTAATAATAATAAAAAATCAAGGTAAAATAAATAAACTATTAGGTAGCAAACAACTAAACTACAACACAAATAACTATTTAGTCATTATAGAGTGATGACCATTGACCATTAAATTTTTTAAAAAATAAGAAATAATAAAAGTAAAATAAAAGTACTAATTGATTTATTTAAATAAATAATTTTATAATTTTATTTTTATTTTGAAAAAATCATTTAAAAAATGAATTAATGGAGGATTTAACACAATATGAGACTTTTGATTTTCTCTCAATTAATTTTGCTGATTTTTTATTTAATCAATATTCAATGATACATGTCATTTTTTTGTGTGATGATATGTCACCCATATGGAGAAAGTTAGCCACCTTTCATATATGATATATGATGATTATCATTTCGTAAATTATTTCAAAAGCATATAATAAAATAAATACTATACAAAATTTCTTCCTAAGACTATTGTTCTTCGAAAGCCATAAATAGTCATTTGGACTGGTCAAATGGACAATAAGCCAAGACGAGACTATAAGGCTATAACTTTCTAAGATGGTTGATATAAGTTTGTCAAAGACAATGGTCTCATTGACAAATATTTTATCTTTTTCAATGGTTCTCAAAGGAGAGCGAAGTTAGTAAGATAACCATTCAAGTTGACAGAATGGTCAATGGACTCTATCCAACTAGTTGCATCACTTAATCTGAGTTCAATTTATGTCGGTGCAGTGGATACTAATTGTCTTCCATTTAATATGCTTTGATACCAGATCCATAGAAACTATAGGGGTAGTAAACTAATAATGATAACATTTGTTTTTTTTAAGAAATTTGATATTGCAAAATTTGATATACTAATTAAAAATAAAATAATGGATAATTTGGATATATCCTCTTATATTTAACACGTTTTTCGTTATATTGGAATAAAACAAACTAGGTGTTTTCAATGGATAATTATTCCAAGAGATATGAGTATGGAGTATGGACCATGGTCCTAGAAATTTGGGATGGGGATTGGCGGGTAATCCTTCCGGACGTGGACAAGTTTATTTTTATGATGCATATGCTTAATAATCTATTACTCCAGTAATTTCCTTAAAATCTTAAACAAATTCAAAGAAGAATAATTCAATTTTACTTGTTAAAACATTGAATCTTTGACAAACTTGAAAATCATATTAATTTATTTTATTAATAGTATTAAAATATTAAACGTCAAATAATTTTCTCGTTTCAGATTTTGTGGTCCACAATTGCTCACAATTACATATAGAAAAAAATATTTAGCTATTATGTTAGTCAACTTATTTGTAATATTTCACCAGATTACTGTATTACTATTTAAATCTTGAACTAATTAGCCATCCATAATTCATAATCGGAAATTTATTTATTTGACACACATGACTGGACAAATGTTTTCCCAAAATCAGCAATATGTAATACTTTTTTTTTTGTTTGGGCAAAGCAAAATATTTTGTTTTTCATGTGAAAATTATTTTAAGGTCCTTTTTAGCAGAAAACAAATGTTTTGGGTACATTTCGCAATAATTCCAAAGTTAACTGCTGTAAACCAAAATAAAAACAAAAAATAATTATTCTGAACAATTCTAGATATTCTCTTCATAGTCTCTGGTCTCTTAACTCGCCTTCTATGGAAGCTCAAGTGTTTATAATCTTCCATTAAAACCCTAAAATACTTTTTCAATTTCTTCTTCCAATTTGCTTCTTTTCTCTTCCGATACAAATATTCATTTTTGGGTTACTTCGATTCCTTTAAAGCTTTAGAAAACATGATCCGTTCTTCGATTGTAATTTTATCTCTGTTACTAATTTCACACTTGGTTTCTGCAAAAGTTCTGTTGATCGGTAACAGCACATCTCTCTCCTTCGACGACGTCGAAGCCACTTTCAGTAAGTTCTTTGTCACTGTTCCATCGATTACTGTAATGGAACGAAATTGTGGAATCTTTGGCCTTAATAGCAGATTTGGGTTTGATCGTTTATATATAAAGTTTGAAACTTTGTTTCCTTTTTCAAGTTATTGTTTGTTTGAAATGTTCCAAATTAGAATTGAGAAATTGGGTTTTGAATTTGTTCAGCTTTTGTTATTTGGGTTTGATTGTATATAGAGAAAGTTTGAAACTTTGTTTCCTTTTTCAAGTTATTGTTTGTTTGAAATGTTCCAAATTAGAATTGAGAAATTGGGTTTTGAATTTGTTCAGCTTTTGTTATTTGGGTTTGATCGTTTATAGAGAAAGTTTGAAACTTTGTTGTCTTTTTCAAGTTATGGTTTGTTCTAAATCAGATTTGAGAAATTGGGTTGTTATCAGATTTTTGTTCATTGGCTTTGATGGTAATGGTGATTGATTTACTGTTTTTTCAGCTCCGATGATTAAGAGATCGGATCAAGGCGGTGTGTTGTATGTAGCAGAGCCACTCGATGCTTGTTCGGATTTGGTGAATACGGTGAATGTGAAAAATGGAACTACTGTGTCTCCTCCGTATGTGTTGATTATCCGCGGTGGTTGTAGTTTCGAAGATAAGATTAGGAATGCTCAAAAGGCTGGTTATAAAGCTGCTATTGTTTATGACTATGAAGATTTTGGGTTCTTAGTATCAAGTAAACACTTCTTTCCCTCGCCTTTTTTCGTTATTTTGTCGTAGGCTTTGTATTGTTTCTTGTTTTGATTTGTTGCTTGAGACTTTGGTTACATACATTAGTTGTTAATGATCTTGTGAATCTAATGTAGTGGCAGGAAACCCCTCTGGTGTACTTATTTATGGTACGTTTGTCTCCAAAGCAACTGGGGAAGTACTTAAAGAGTATGCGGGTCGTACCGATTTTGAAGTGTGGCTCATGCCAAGTTTCGAGACTTCAGCATGGTCAATCATGGCTATTTCTTTCATATCTCTCCTCGCCATGTCGGCTGTGCTCGCTACTTGCTTCTTTGTCCGTAGGCATCGAGTTAGGCGTCGGCGTATTCTGGCTCTTAATGGCAATGACTTTCATCGTATGCCCAAAAGCATGATAATACGTATGCCTACTACCATATTTAACGGTATTTGTGATGAAGCAACTACATCTATATTGTGCTGCATATGCCTTGAGAATTATGAGAAAGGGGACAAGCTAAGGATCCTACCTTGCCATCACAGTAAGTACTTTGACTCAGTTCGAAGTAAAAAAAAATTCATGCATAACCATTCTTAATTGGTTCTTCTTGTTGTCTTGGCAGAATTTCATGTTGCTTGTGTAGACTTGTGGCTTGGCCAGAGGAAATCCTTTTGCCCGGTTTGCAAACGCGATGCAAGAAGCATCAGTACCGACAAGCCCCCATCAGAGCACACACCCTTTCTTTCTCGGACTCCTAGCATGACCCCGACGTCATCGTTTCTCTTATCATCATCCTCCACAACCCCATTGCAGTCATCTCATGAGCTACCAATATCCATCAGAGTAGACCCTTCTTTACCATCCACCTCAATGCAGCCACACACAGTTCCTATGTATCTCTCCCACTCTCGCTCCCACACAAGCTTCCAAAATGGATCAAACCGATTTTCCCGGCCTATACCAGTTAGCCGGAGTTCAGCAGATCTCAGGAACGCCGTTTCCCAAAGATCTTACAACTCACCCCACCAGGTTTCTTTGCCTCGTTTCCTCCACTCAAGATATACGCACATACTTGGCCCGGGAAATGCATCAAGAAGCCAGGTTGTTGGGTTGTTAACAAGCCAGCGCGAGCATTCACTTCATCAAAATGACTCGCGCAGGTCTTTCATTCACTTTGCATCTGCGAGCTCCTTACCAGGCTGGTAAAACCGCAAAAAAGGTAACACCGTACTAACCAAAAGGTTCAATGTCGGGGCTCATTGCTTTGAAGAAGCAATCAACTCCTCTGAGGATGTCCCTCGGCTATGAATTTGTGACCATGCATGATTTTGGCAAACAATAGAGTTAAAAAGAGTGTTCAGTGTGACTGATATTCTTCAGCTGTACAGTTGTGGAGTAATGATGAATGTGAGATGAGTGAGTTTGAAGAGTAAAGCGTCTCTGGTGAATCATTAAGCTAACCATTGAGTGTGGGTATATAACTAGCTTATTACTTTGGTTCTTTGTCTATATATGCTTAATACTTGTCTTCTAAAAGTTTAACCATTACGCAGAAACTATACCGTATACTTACCGAGTAGATTAACAGGTGAAGACGAATATTATAATATTTTCTTCCTACCGATGTTACCACAGATTGATTTGGCGTAAAGGCCACGGAAGAAATACAAGTATTAGAGTCAATTAAAGACAGAAATCTATGGATGTATTAGCCATTGTGAAAGAGTAAAACTCAGGCCTTTTGTCTCTAGGCTTAAAGAAAAACACATTTCCAATACTTTGTAGAAGTGTGCCATTATCCAACCCTATCTCTAGTCTCCAAAGACTTTCCGATCACTCCTAGCTTCCCCTGACCTCGAGGCCGCAAGATCCCTTATAGGAAAAAAGGAGAAGTGTCTCTATGTTTGCTTAAACTTAAATAAAAAACCTGGCTGGTTCGTACATTCCCTTTCTCCCAACCAGAAACTGATACCAGTCCCTTCACTTCCTAACTTTCCTTACCAACATCCTAGTTCTTCGACTGTTGTATCACTTGGTTCAGATATTTACTTGGTTGTAAAACTCATCATTTGCGTCAACTCCCCAAGATGCATGTCCCTCGAGAAGAAGCATGTTTTAATGTTATCGACGGTAAGATCTGTGTTTGGAGGCATCAGCAGTAAGTATTATGACACTGCTGAGAATTATGGAGAAGTTTACGACCCAAAGACACAGACTTGGGAGCCAACAAAATGTACTGGAAGATTTTCTCGCGAGAAAATTATTGGTTTGTGCCCTACTGTTTGCTTGTTAGAGTCAAAGAATAACGTATGGTGGACAGCGAGGGTTTCTGAAACTCGAAACTAGTCTGCGGTGATATATGCACGTTCACGATTAGAGGACTTGAAGAACCGTCCTCTAAGTATCTTATTTCGGTGACAAAACCCTGGCCTGAGGAAGGAGAGTGATAGTTCGGTGGAAGACTTATACTAAGGAATGTAAAACGGAGATTTGGTGTGCAGAGATTTTGATTGAGTGTGATTTCCCTCTTCGGGGATACATAGAATGTTTTTACCTTCCAGGGGTTGTGAATCAGATGATCCCAAATTCCTTTTGCATTCTGCTTTAGTGACACATGATCACTGAATTTTCTATGAGCTTTTGAGAGATAAAATTACAATTATATACTTTTTTTTGCATTCTGCTACTTTGGCTTTCAAATAACGGTTCATACAAATAAAAGAAGTTATAATTCATCCATACAAATTTTGTTTAAATGATACAAAAAAAGTAGTAACAAGATTCACATACCAACCACAATACTTGTATAATCCATTGCATACCTGCAACATAAATTTCGACCGGTCGATATGTTAGATCTGAAAACAACAGAAAGAGGTAGACTTGGGCATAGACTCGTCAATCATCATTAGACTGAGAAAATTCTCAATACCTGATCAGTGTATAGATGGTGTGGTTGTGACAGAATCGGGGATAGACTCGCGACGAAGCTCTTTCACAACAGTAGCTAGAGCTTCAGGGTTAACACCAAGATCACAAAGAGCTATGAGAACTGACAAAGTATGCCGGTCCAAACCCGTGTCCAAGATGTTTGACATGCGAAACACAAGCTCTAGTGACTCTCTTGCTGTCCGAGATGCCTCCTCATCCATACTGATCACACCTGTTAAACTCCACAATTTTAAAGTCCTAAGGTAGTTAGTGAATTATAGAGTTTCTACCAAACCAAATTAGACAAAAGTAAGTGAACTATGATCTAACAAGAACCAAGTCAAAGACTCTTAGGTGATTTTGACATAAGAAGTTAGAAACTAGAGTCTTATAAATTACACAACAACATTTCAAGCTAGAGCTTTGTAGTGAAGATACAATGCTCACACACACAAAAGTGAGTCAAATTTGTTTCAGAGCCCAATAATATTATCTGATAGGTGAACAAGGATTAGTCTAATAGATCAGTTAATACCAAAACCAAAACACAACCCAGAAACATTCAATTCAAAAGAAATGTAATTCAGATGAAAAATGAGATTGAAATTAGGGTTTTTATGTCGGCGGCAATTTGCATAACATCGAATAAATTTCAAATTTTTTATTTCGAGACTAAGAATTAAGGAGTAATCTGATAGAAACGAAGATAAGAAAACTTACGTTTAGAAACGGAATTTGCAAAAATAAAGTATGAAGCTTGGTCTTGGAGATAGTCGCAGACTCACAGTGTGAAGTGAGAAGTGGGAGACGAAGGGAAAGGACTTGGAGGTCTTTCAATAAATGTAAATTGTGTTATGTCAAAAGAAAAAAAGTTTATTGTCTTTCAATAATCATATTAATATTCTAAACAAAAATATGTTTGAAATATAACTCCGACACTAAGATTGATAGTGTTAATTTTTTTTAATGAATTATACTAATGAAAAGAAAATAATATAACTCTGACACAATTGTTTTTCTTTTTTAACATCTGAAAAAAACAGATTTTTTATAATTGAGATAAATCATATAGAAGATGTTTGTTTTTAATATTTTTTTCTCGAACAAATGCTTATTTCATTATATAAGAAATGAGTTTTCAAAATTATTAACTCACGTGTCAAATTTATTAATAAGATATTCGCACATGTCAAATCAAATTTTTTTATATTTAAAAACATAAATAGAAATTTTTTCTAACCTTATTGAAAAAGAAATATATACATAAAGTCAAAAATAATGTTTCTATATTCAAATTTTTTATTTAATATACTAAACTATTGAACTAATGAACTAATTCTATTAAAATTGATATATTCAAAACAGAAGTATAAGTTCTTTATTTTGTTTTGAAAAATATTAATATGTGTTTTAATATTTTCTAATAACTTAAATATGTTTATTCTTTTATTTTCTTAAGTTTATTTTTTTCCCTCAATTATATCGTTCAATTTGTTTACAACAATATGCATCTAGAGGCTCCGTTGCGTCCGTCTTTTTCTTGATGTTGTATGTCGTCAGTCGTCTTTGTCTTATCTTTGTGTTGTACTCTGAGAAATACCTTATTATATGTAATCAATAAAAGCATGTTATATAGAATCTATAGAATGTGTAAGATTAAAATTTGTATTTAGAAAATACAGATTACTATGTAAAATTTAAATCTCGTAAAAAATTATTTAATTCTCACAACTGTCTATTTAGAAGGGAATTATCTAATATAATTCCAAGTTTTGAAACATTGTAAGACAAAGTTAATTATAGAATCGATGTTTCAAGCTGTTATTCATTAGAATTGAAGAATGAGTAAATATTGAACCCAAATACAACTTCTCAAATGTTTTTACTTTATATGATATTTTTTTGGAGTATAACATGTAGCGTAAGCTAAAATTGTAAGAAATAAATTGGAAAAAAAATTATCTATTTAAAAAATAATAATTTAAAACTCTATTTCGGTGTAGGAGGAGTTACACCGGCAATTCTTGAACATTGTTCTTTTAGCATCGGAGGGAAAAGCGGAATAAGTGGAATTTTTGGTATGCAGTTGGCTTCAGCGTCCAAAAATGCTTTGCAACAAGCAGAACCTAAATTACTGAATTTGCCAATAAAAATGGATTGAGAAATCTCTGCAATGCATTCAGGAATATCCATCACGGATGACCAACATTTCGTTATATCAGGTAATCCTGGCATTCCAGGAATCGGTTGAAACGAAAATGGAAAAAGAAACGGAGCCGGAAACTGAGGTAACTGAGCATTTACAGAAACTATGATGCATAGAACCACTAAGAGTGAAAACACATTTTTGATAGGCATAATGAGAAACTGAGAAATAAAAAAGCCTTAGTATAGCCAAATATATGCTTAATGCTCTGTTTGTTTTTGATTGATGAACAACAATAAGATTCCTGCTTATTTATATGGAATGAAATGTAAAACTGTGATATTAATTATTTTAATAACATCTTTGAATGGTTTAATTAGGTATTTGATTAACAGTTTTATAAATCAAAATAAAGACGAAACTCCAAGTGTAAAAGAAGCAACATTAACTAAGAAATATTGATTAAAAGAGAGAAAATAAAAGTATAACGTATGACTTCACATAATTAATCAATCACCAGTTTTATATCTCAAAATTCAAACAAACAAATCGATGTATAATATTTTCTTAGAGAAAATTATTTGAATTGACCTAAAGGTTTGGTTTGTAAAATTTTTATACAATGGGTTCTCCATGATTTGTATTATTAAAACTTAACTTGAACCTACAACACTAGGAATCCATGATCTCTTTGCTAAATAGTCCACTCTGAGAGTTCAAAAAGTGATACAAAAGAAATACCAAGCATAGAAAGAAAGGTTAAAACCTAAGATCATATGCACATACTCTCTGAGTTTTTAGTGGAATCCAATAATAACGATAGTTTTTCAACCACTAAAAGCAAGTGAACACATCTATTAACTTTTGATGGATTGAACGTTTTAGAACATTTTTTTATAAAAGAGGAAGGTTTGAAGGTGCCAGGGTGGTACGATGTTCCCCATATCGGAGAATAGTGAATTTACAATATCTTTGCATAGTTGAAAAACGGGCTATACCCAATTAGGCCAAACCCAAAATTAATTTTTTTTGGAAAATTGGGTCAGAGTCCAAAAGCACGTAACACACTCTAGCATGGTTCACAAAGAAACAAAATCAGAATTGTTTTCATGAAACTGTTTGTTAGGAGATTTTGTCTCGGATCCAATTTCTTCATTTTCAATATTTCGCTATATGGATATATCTTTTCTAGATATCCAATTTTTTGAATGTTTCATATCAGATCAAATTATAAACTACTTATAGCTAGAGTTGAGACTTGTACAACATGCATTTCGGTTTGATAAAAGATGGCTCGATAAAAATATTGATCAAAACACTCTTAGAACAAGACTCTCTTTTATTGATTTAGGAAACTTACTCAAAACCTAAACCTTACAAATCACTCTTGTTCTCGTAAAACTCATAAGTTATGTCACAACTTGACATCTTCTTATATAGAGAACATCTAGACAAATCCAAGTCCAATTAGAAATATATTTGGATAACTCCCAAACACTTCTTTACATAACTCCTAAAGATCCTAAGTATTATCTCTTTTGTAAATAATAACGTATGACTCAAGTTAAAGCTTAAACCAACATTTTCCCCCTTAAGTTTGAAATCACATTTCAACATATTTTGAATTCCAATAAGCTCTCTCATCTCCTTGAACTTGATCCTTCCAAGTACCTTTGTCAAAATGTCGGCCTTTTGTTCATCACCGGGAACATGCTCCACATCCACTTGCTCGTTCTCAACGCATTCACGTCAAATGGTATCTCTTATGTATATGCTTGCTCCCTCCATGAAATACCAGGTTTTTGGCTAAAGCCGATCCGGAGTGTTACATTCTCACATGTCCTTCTGGTAACTTCACCTGGAAGCTCTTGAAGCCAAATCGTCTGTTTTGCGGCTTTAGTGGCTGCCATAAACTCTGCCTCACAACACTACCGTCTCTTGCTTCTTTGTATACCAAGTGATTGGACAATTACCAACATCGAAAATGTGTCCGGTAGTACTCTTACCATCATCTATATCTACATTGTGACTAATATCACTATAGCCTACTAATCCTCGATTAGATCCTCGAGTAAATGAGAGACCAAGAGAAAGAGTGCCCCGCAAGTATCTAATAACTTGTTTTAGTGCGCCTCTGTGTAACTCCTTTAATTTGGTTCTTGCATGTACTTACTCAACACACCATCACAAAAGCAAAGGTCCGGTCGTGTATGAAGTAAGTACCTAAGACATCCAATATTCTTTCGATACTCTTTCTCATCAATGCCTTTCTCCTTTTCTGCTATTGACAACTTCAAACCCAAGTCCATTGGTGTATGAACTGCATTATAATCTTTCATCTCACCCTCTTCTAGAATATTTTCCTCATATCCTTCTTGTTTCATTATACCCTCACCGTGTTGAAACACCTGAATGCCAAGGTAGTATGTTAGCAGACCAAAATCACTAATCTCAAACTTGGAGATTATTCCTTTCTTGAACTCGATAATTTGACTTTGACTAGACTATGTGCAAGTAGATCATCTACATAGATAGCTAAAAGAAGGAGATGCTCCTTATCTTGCTTCCGATACAAGGAAGGTTCCTTAGAACACTTGACAAAGCTTAATTCCTTTAGATCTTGTTCAGCTTATTATTCCACGCCCTAGGCCCTTTTCTGAGTCCATATAATGCTTTGTTCAATCTGTAGACCTTATTTTCACTTTCTTCGGTCACAAACCCTCTAGCTGAGAAGTGAACACTAGCTTCTTTAACTCTCCATGCAAGAACGCCGTTTTTACATCAAGATGATTTACTTCCATCCGCTTGAGGCTGCCAATGCAATAATAAAGTATAGTGTCCCGATGCGGGCCACTAGAGTAAAAAACTTCATCGAAGTCTACACCATGCCTTTGCACATACCACTTAGCCACAAGTCTCGCTTTATACTTGTTGATGCTTCCATACGAGTTTCCTTTTATTTTAAACATCCATTTTAGTCCAATTAGCTTAGCTCCTGCGAGAAGATCAACTATATTCTATGTATTGTTCTTTGTTATGGAAGAGATTTCTTGATTTCTTCTTTACACCAAGAACCATGTAACAAATGGACAGAAACACCAAAGCATATCCAGAATGTGCACACATCGACTACTTTTCCAGCATTTTGCTCATTTGTATTTACTACGTGAGTACCCACGCTACGCGTGGGTTGTTGTTTGAAATTTGTTTAAAAATAATTATGTTTAACTATTTTTATTACTAATTTATGTTATTTTCGTGTATGTTATTATGTAGTTAATAAAGTTATATTCATTTTATGTAATTATATTTGTATAGTTAGATTCACTTTTGATTTAAATATCAATTATTATTTTTTCATGTATAAATCTTCTTATCTATATATCCAAGTTTCTAAACTTTTTTAACTATCATGAAATACTTACATCAACAATATGATACAATGGTATGCAATTATACTACTTATTTGGTTTGAAAGTTGCCTAACTTGATTCTAAGCAAACAATTTCTTGTTCCATGTATTCTCTCCTAATCTAGTATTCCAATCACATCATGATAGGCTCATGGCTAAATATTGGATTGACATAATTTAAATAACAAATATATAAACTACTCATCTACTTTAAAAGTTTTCCCATGAAAGAGAAAAAAGAAAGCTTAAATTAAATAGTCTTTTAAGTCAACAGTTTTAGGTTTTTCTCTTTGCCTTTGCATATATCCATATTAGAGAAAGCGTCGTATATTGAACTTTTTGGTATATCTAACGTCTCAAAAGATCACTACTTAAAAATATGCATGTCATTATTAATGTTACCAATTTATCATAAACACACAAAAAAACCATATCATGTAAACCAAAAAATGTAATAAAAAGAAAAGAGTAAGTTAAAATTACTAAACTAAGAAAGGTTAAGTAGCAAACAACTAAGTTGTAATACACAAAAAATTATAGTCATTATCAAGTAATGACTATTATAAAAATAGCAAAATAAGAAAAGTAAAATGAAAGTAGTGTTTGATACATTAACATGATTTTTTGTATTTTTTCTTATAAATAAAGATATTTTGTTAAGAGTGAGATTAATGGATGATTTAATGCAATGTGAAACTTTTCAATTTTTATCACTAAGTTTTGTTATTTTTTAATGATATTAATTTAGAATGACATGTGACACTCACTGGTGTGATGATGTGTCACTCATATGGAGAGAGTTTGCCAACTTTCATATATATGATTTTCTATTTTCTTTATTTTGCACCTTATATAGAAACACATCTAAATAAATGTATACACTGTCAACAATAAATTATGTAGTTTATTTATTTCTATAAACAAAATTATGTATTTTACATTTAATACCAAATTATAAGATGAAAAACCAATTAAAAATTGTTTAGCGAATTTTCTCTTTAACTTTTTGTCAATGAATTAATGTTTTTGGAATGGTTTACCTTTTTCTGAAATTTAATACAGTTTTCAAATTGAAATAAATGATTATCTTTTTGTCTAATTCAATTTTTTTACAGTAAATTAATATTATATCATTTAATTTCATTGGAAAATTTAGACTTAGATAGATTACATTGTTGTAACAAATGATTACTTGCTATAAACTATAAAAAAAAATTAATAGCTATATCAAATTAAGGAAAAATGATTACATTGTTATAAATTATAATATTAATTTAGTATATAGAATTAGATGACTAGCCACATATGCTACTTGGTTTCTTTAAAATTTTGATTGTAAATTGTTTGATTATTTCTATGTAAGAATCTCTCTAATTTTATTTTCGATTACTTTTTGCTATGTTCCAGCTAAAAAAATGAAAAACAATACCAAGTTCCATTCCTAGAAAAGGTAAATCACATTCTTTGTCAAAACTATAATCCCATATTTTAGTGTAGGCTTATAATGTATTTGTAATAAGAGATTTTGTTTACGATTATGTTAATACGTTATAGTTTTTCTAGAATTACACAAAATATAAATTTTGTTAATAATAATATTGTTTTTAAGAAAAAAAGTAAGTAAAATATAAGCAAAACAAAAAATGAATTACAAGTAAAACATAGGTAAATTTCTTTTGTTCTTCATCCAATCTCTATGCATTTTCATATATTCTTATGTTGTACTCCTTATGTTTCATATTATATGATGTTTTGAAGAAACAGTTCAAGTTTCTATGCAAAACATTATATTAAACGGCTTTTGAACCCTAATTATTTTTAATAGATATTAATTTGTATTTTTAATTTATAAAACTCAAAATTAATTACTTTCTTAAACTTTATGCTTTTATCTAAAACATTTAATATTATGAAATGTAGGGAATATTGTTTGTTAGTATGACCATGTTCTTTTCTTCGCCGCTCAATGAGTGACATCGACAAAAAAATACATACGGAATAAGTCGGTGGTATTGTTAAAATGAGTCGTTGTTAGTGTTAATTGAGTTGCCGCAGCTGTCGCTTGAAATTCCAGTGACTCTTCTCTCTTTCTGCAACACCTCTCTCTCTCTCCAACGACACCTCTGTCGTCATCGTTTTGCCTCTGCTGTCGTCGTTTAGCTTTATTGATGGCTGACTTACCGTCGTTTAGATCTGTCGCTGAGACAATCGCTGGCGACTCTCTTTTGAACACGGCCTATGTTTGATCCTGCTTTACAATTTTTTAAATAAATATTGAATATAAAACTAAAGGAGTTAGTTGAACACTTTAATTTTAGTTTTTAATGCAATTTATTATTTTGATGGTGTTTTAAATGAGAGAATACTTGCTCATTGTAGATTTGATTTTTTTTGTTTAGTGAATTACTGCTCCATTTAGTCTTAGTCTATCCATTAAAATTTAAATACTTTGGACCAGGGTCCTTAATCTGTATGTTCATGAAATTTAGCAAACATATATATAGTGATAAAACTTGTTTTTTTAATAGTACTATGTAAAAAGCTTATATCAGCCAGAAAAAATCATATAGTTATTCTAAAACGTTTTTGGTTGAAATTAAAAAAATATGAATGAATCCCACTAAATTGAATTAAGTCTGTCTATGTCAAAACAAAACTTGAACGGTATGTATAACCGACTCCGTACAAAAACGAAGAAGAAGGACGTAGAAAATCAATAAATTTCTATAATCCAAAACAGTATGGCTCAGATCTATCATCTATATCGTCCATAACCCTCTTCATGCCTAGCTTATATTCATATCTCCACATACTCCAAAAAAAAAAGTGTATCATTGTGACACTAGTTTGATACGGAAAAAAATAGTAACAAATACTCTTGTTGTGACAAATTATGTACATAGTTTACTTCAGTTTTTTTCTATCTAAATTTTTAGAGTGAATTTATATAAAAAAAATTTGATTTTTTTTTTAGAACAAAAATTTGGGAGAATGAATTTATAAAAAAAATATTTTGGTATTAAATTCTCTAGTATAAACATTATTGATCTCCATTTATTTCTTATATAGTAGCCCATGAGTTACAAGAGAAAGTATGCATGATCAAACCACAGAATGAAAGTATTAATACTGTAACTGAGCCTTCTGAATTGAAGCAATTTTGCATGGATCATAGAGGAATTCACATATTTTTCATTTCATTTAGCTTTAAGTTGACTGAAATTTACATTAATTATGAAGTTTTTTTTTTTTTTGGAGTTCCCCAATCAAGAATTATGTTTTTACAGAATTTGATAATACATACAAAAGATACAAAGTTTCATCTGGGGCAAAAACTAGAATTTTGAAATGAACAAGTCATCTCTTGGTATTAATCTTGATTAAAAACTATAGATAAAAAGCTTGAATAACTAATAGTATTGCAAAATCACTAAAACCAATAACAAACTTAGTTAGACCAGTGAGTATATATGATTTTTAGCCTCAAAACGTCACAACTTTTGGCATATATGAGGAAATGTAAAAACCTTATCGGATAGTAGAAATTAAGTGAATGGAGAAGTATGGAGAGAAGGATCATATCATCCTCTATGAGCAGTAGCAGAAACCATGTGCTTTTCTCCAGTCACATAATCGTAGCTCAATCCATGAACCCATTATATATTAACCACACATTATTTTCTCTCTCTCACTCTCATGCATACGTAATGGTTTGAAAAATTAAAGTCATATATAGACTCTTGCTAAGTCCCTTGTTCCCCCACAATTATCCTTAGGACCAAGCTAGCTATAGCTTAGCTACGTGATCATATACTCACTAGTCACTACACATATTGCATTATCCATTTAACAAATTAAAGAACTTACCCATTTCCATGCATACGGTTTATATATAGGACCGTTCCGGAGATATAGCAATTGTTCTGCGTTTTATGATGTTACTTTGAGAATGATTCAAATTTATAAATGGTAACACTTTGAAAGTCAATAATTAACCTATATTTTTGAATGGCAAAACGATTTGCAATTTGAAAACTAAATTAGTAAAATGGATATGAAGCCCAAGCCTCTGTGGTCTGGTAGCAGAGGAAGCTTTGGTGAAGGGTGAAACTCTCAGACCCAAGTTCGATTCTCCCTGAAAACAAAAACACATTTGTTTGGGAAGTTTGCCAGGCAGCCTGACTATTCCATAGCATTAGTCGGAAAACATTCTAAACTCGAATGAGGCAGTGTGGTGGCCCAATTCTACATGGATTTGAAGAAGTCCACTCTTTAGCACTTCGGTGCGTTCCTACCGAGGTCGGCCGAATCAGCCGATAGGGTCTATAAAAACAAAAAGAAAAACAAAATGGAGATGAAGTTTTTTTTTTCTTTTTGCATCAGCTTCTATTTTAGTTTTTTTTTCTTATAAATTAATTAATTTTGTGTCTAAAACATATGAAAACTAAGTGAATGCATTCTAGTCGGCACACATCTCCAAGCCTGACAAAGAAATATAAAATATAAGTATGTACAACTATATATAGTAGGTACCCAACTTCCAAATCAAAGTGGAAACACAAAGATCCCCACAAAATCCGTTAATGTCCTTGACTCACACCCAACACAAATAGGTCACTATATAACAAGCTTATATAGGTAACTATGCCGCACAAGGTCATTGACATGCACTTCCACGAAAGAGAAGAAGAAGAAGATACTGGTGAGAGTAGATCATCCTCAAGAACACCGAGAGGGCATTTCGTCGTTTACGTCGGTACGAAGAAGAAGTTGGAAAGATTCGTGATCCCCACAACGTTTTTGAAGAGCCCTTCATTCCAAAAGCTTCTAGACAATGCGGCCGAGGAATTCGGTTACGCGGAAGCTCACCGGGACAAGATTGTATTGCCTTGTGATGTCTCTACTTTCCGAAGTCTTGTCATGTTCCTGACTTCTCATCAGGACAAGTCACATTAACTATATGAGCCCACTACTACGTCGTCTGAATGATAAAATGGTTATATGTTATGTATCTCATATTGTATGAATATGGTTTAATTCTTATAATGTACTTATATGCTAACTTTATTCAACTACGAACTACGAGTGTAAGATTTTTATTTATCATATGTTGAATATTAGTTCAATGTGCTTTTGATTGGTAACTTTAAGACTACGTAAAACTTATAGCAGTTAGGTATTTTATATCAAGCATAAAAAAAAAAGTCAAATAAGGGACGAACTTTGAATATAGTGACACATGTTTTATCAACATTTTTTAAAAATAAGACAAGGAAGGATTTTTGTTTTACATTTACTCTAGAGGTTTCGAAATTTATGACAAATTAAAGAAGTGCAATTTGTGTTGATCCAACAAATATTGCCGAAACACATCGGCAACTGCGTCGAACTCAAAAATCACATTCGCTTTTCTACCTAGAACAACTCGAGTAGCCACATTCGTTCACAGGAAGAACTGGACAATTAAGGTTCTTACATTTTGGTTGATGACTTTCATGCCACTACTTAATAGTTATGACCTCCATGAGTAATTATTTTGGTTCCGCCATTGATTGTAAGTCCACAGAAAACTTCACTGAGTTTATGTTTACTTCTCCTCTTCCATTTAGTTGAGATCATCAATTTAGCTATACTCATATGGATTAACTTGGACTAATCAATCGGAAGCCTTTTTTTTTTAATGTAATGTCAAATTATATTTAAAAGAAAAATATATACGGTTTTACAACTTGTGCATAAGAATTTTGAAAAAAGAAATCAAAAGAATTTTGAAAATTTTAGAGAATAATTAATCGAAATTGTGCAACAAAAGGTATCTAGCTCCGAGATTGAATCCAGTGGAATAACGTTATAACGCTTGTCACCTGAAAGTCGAATAGCTGAAATCTGATTTCGAATTTGTTTATCCATCCATCCTGTGATACGCTGAGCCGGTTGTGAGGTTTCACCATGTTTCCGGCCAATCAATCGGAAGGCTTATTATGATTTATGAGGTAAAAATGTTCAAAACCTGCTTTTCTCCATTTGCTTTATAAAAATTCGAAAATTTATTTTCTTAAATTCCATTTACTGTACTTCTTACTGTTCATGTAAATAAAATATTATATGAATTAATCAATAAAATGATAAAATCATGTATTAACAGGCGAGTTTCTAATTTAATGCTCCATGAATATGTTAAATCAATCTGTTTTTATTTTTTATTTTTGTTTTTGTTGATTTTCTTCTTATTTTGTTTATATTTTTTATTATATATCAAAATATAATTGATTTGACTGACGAATATGACAATCACGCTAGATCATCCACATTAGTTAGAACCCCTCATGGGTTTCTTTAAAATTAAAAGAAAAACTATATTTATGATCTAATTATAACATTACAAGTGTTAAGAGAGATGCTTAATGAGAGATCATTGTATCTTCCCCAAAAAAAACCTCTCTCACTCTTTTCTCACAGTCACAATTCTTTTTCTTTCTTCAATAATTTAATAGAGGATACCACCTCCAATGGAAATGCTCTAATTAGAATTTTCAAAAAGTATCAAATATATTAATTAAGATTTTACATCATTCATTTTAAAAAAAATTATAGAGTAGACTTTAGCAAAAAAAAAACATATTACTCACCACCATATCATTATTTTCTTAAACCAAATTCTGGACAAACTCTATCAATTAAAATACAGCTACAACACTAACCAATTAAATAACTTAAAAAGAAAAATCAAACTAATTTATAAGACGTTGAAACATTAAACAAGTGCGAAATTCTTTTAAAAAATTGTAGGTGATGGAGACCAAACAGTAAAAACTTACACCTCAAATTTGAATTTAAAGTGTTTGTGTAAAACAGTTTTTAGTTTTACCCCCAACAAAATCAAATCAATCAACAACAAAACTAATGATGCTAAAACCTATAAGAGCATTCACAACTGTGGAACTCTCATTTTAATTATTAAAATATTATAAAATAATGAAAAGAAAGTATGGAAAGAGACAATGGGAGAGAATCGTCAAATAAAACTCTCTCTAGAGAAACTTTGAGCCATATGAGAGAACCTCTACTTTACAGATGTTAAGATTTTATTGGTAAAAACCAATTATTTTAATTAAATAATAAAATTATAATAAAAATAATATTTTTTATTCAATACATACCCATTTTTGAAAACCCACCATTGTGGATGTTCTAATGGGTTTAAATCCCTTTACCACCAAAACGACATCGTTTACTTAATGACTTTAAACTTAGCCTAAAACGACATCGTTTTACGTAATGACTTGCATCTTTCTAACTGAGCAGAAGCCGACAAACGACACACGACGTCACCACAATTCTCAACTTTGGAGCTGCAGACACAATTCCGGCGACGTTTACGATTCTGACACCGCCGGTAAGGGTTAAAATGGATTCTGATTCTGATTATTGTAGATTCGTTATCTAAAGATTCGAACTTTCTGAACATTTCATCGCAAATAGCTCATTCATAGAATTAGAGATCTCTACATTGCTTTGTAATAAGAGATCGATCGTTATGTGAATCATTGATAATTCTTAAAGTCTCAGACTTTTAATTTCCTCTTTACCAATTGGAACAGAACCCACTTGTAGCAAATGGAAGAAGTTCAAAAAAGAGTTGCCTTTATACTAATTGATGGTTTGGGAGATGTATCAATACCAAGATTAGGTTACAAAACACCATTGCAAGCAGCAGAAATACCTAACCTTGATGCAATTGCTTCAGCTGGAATCAATGGTTTAATGGATCCAGTTGAAGTTGGATTAGGTTGTGGTAGTGACACTGCTCATCTTTCTCTAATGGGTTATGATCCAAGAGTGTATTACCGTGGACGTGGCGCGTTTGAATCTATGGGTGCAGGATTAGCTATGTCACCTGGTGACATAGCTTTCAAGGTTTTTGATTTTGCTTTTACTTGTGTATTATTCTTTGTTGTTTATAGGTTTTGATCAATGTGTCATTATGCAGTCAAATTTTGCAACTTTGGATGAGGATTCTGGAGTTGTTGTTAGTAGAAGAGCTGATCGACATTTCGAAGAAGAAGGACCTATACTTTGTGCTGCTCTTGATGGAATGAAGCTTCCATCATTCCCTGAGTATGAAGTTAGAGTCAGGTTGTTAAATATGTTTCCTTTCGTCTTTATGGTTTCGGATTTCGAGTTTTTGACTAAAGGAAGTTTTTGGTTGATAGATATGCAACGGAACATAGATGTGGAGTGGTTGTAAAAGGGCCAAAACTTAGTGGGAATATATCTGGAACAGATCCATTGAAGGATAATCGTTTGCTTCTTGAAGCTAAACCTTTGGATGAATCAGAAGAAGCTAATCACACAGCCAAAGTCGTGAACGAATTATCCCGGGAGATATCGCGCATTCTTGTTTCCCACCCGGTTAATGTAAAGAGAGCTGCACAAGGCAAGAATATTGCTAATCTTGTTCTTTTAAGAGGCTGTGGTATTCGAATCGAGGTTTGTGTTCACTGTCTCTTACGAATGCTTTTAATGAATCTATTTGCTCCATCTACTTATCTGTTATGGGTTTTGTATATAAAGGTTCCTCCTTTTCACGAGAAGCATGGTTTGTGGCCGTGTATGGTAGCACCAACGAAGATTATAGCCGGACTTGGTATGTCCCTTGGTATTGATATTCTTGAAGCTCTGGGAGCCACTGGAGATTACCGGACGCTTCTCACATCGAAAGCGATTGCTATAGCGAATGCGCTTTCAGCTCCTTTGAATCCCTGCCCAAATGTCTTTGAACCAGCAGAGGACGGGCATAAACCGGGAAGGTCAGATGGTTACGATTTCGGCTTCCTTCACATTAAGGTGAAAACATGTCTCTGTCTTTTAACACAACATAAAAAATTTCATTCTGATTCTAAATTATTCGTGCAGGCTATAGATGATGCAGGTCATGACAAGGCTACATTGTTCAAAGTTCGAGGCTTGGAAGCTGTGGATAAAGCGATACGTCAGCTCGCTAAGCTTCTATGGCAAGCTGAATCTTCTTCAAATTACCAGTATTTCTTGTGTGTGACTGGTGATCATTCTACTCCAGTTGAGTATGGAGACCACAGCTTCGAGCCTGTCCCATTCACAATGTGCCGGTTAAAGGACTTTGTGAGAGCGGTTGGAGGAGAATCAGCTCTATTAGAGACATCTTTAGACCCTTTTCCACTTCCAACGGATATAGCATCCAGTGAAAATGTCATCGGAAAAGAAGAAGAAGACTGTGGGAGGAGGGAAGCTTCTCTGGCGATTAGTGGAGATTCAGTCTCAGAGTTGAACGAGATTGCAGCTGCAAGAGGATGTCTTGGCCGTTTCCATGGCGGTGAAATGATGGGAGTTATCACCAAGTTTCTGAAGTTGGATGTATAAATCAAATTTCATAAAATTTTGCATTTTTTCTTTGAAAATTTGGATTTTGGAAGTGTAATAAAAAATTATCAACTCTAACAAGCTCAGGAAGTTGAAAAAAAAATGTCTAACAATGTTTGGAGGTGTAGTTGCATGTTAAAGTTTACACTTTGGCTCTTAAGATATACACATGAAATTTCCTTTTTACATTAGCTCGACGAGAAATTAAAGATATCGAAAAAGAAGAATTTTTTTTCTCTCGTGACTCAATTGCCTACAAATTTATAAAAAATGATGGTCACTTAGTTAATGAAGACACTATCTTTACTAGATCTAAACAATCTGTAATGAAAATTACTTCACGTTAATGAAAGTCAATCATGCATTTCATTGTCCAAACGAATGCTTTTACATTTCAAGCACATAAGTCAAGATTTATCGAAGGTTGACAGCTCCCATAATTGGCGTGTCTTCATTTGATAGTGTATAAAACCATCATATTCCTGAGAAATCATCATTCCTTTCCAGGAACCATAAATGAAATATATGAACCTGTGTTTCTGTAACTATCTCCATTTGAGTTAAAGTCTACGAATTGGCTTCATTTTACTCTAATTGGAGAACCTCACTTGGGTCTTTATCCACATTTTCATAAAACTTCTCATTTCAGGCTTTCCAAATGTATTAGATATTTAGATGATCCAAAAAAACTTGAACTATGGGAGCCACATAATTCAAAGCAACTTGAAAATGTTAGTTAATTTATATTGAAGCTCTCTCATCATTCTACAAATAAAATAAAACATTAAATAAATGTGATATATATACTTATTAATTATATTGTCTACCTACCAGACTAACAAGCTTACCAGTCCACCACTGTGTTTGGTTTATATGTCGAGAAAAAACAAAAATCTATAATAAAGAAAATAAAAGTGACTGGAGACCGATAAAATAAGTATCCCAAGCGAAAAGTCCAAAACCCAAAATCAGACCAGTAATATAACTTGACCGTTTCTTAACCGGTAATTACCGGTTAACTCCGTCTCTTCCGTCGACATTTTTCCTTACCAGACCCGTTTTGTTTTTGTCTTGTTTCGGTCTCTTAACAAGTCCCGTTTTGTATTCTTCTTCCTTACTTCTTATTCTATCTATAAAACAACAACTTCACTCATCATGACTCTTTTTCCCCATTTTCTTACTCTCTTGCCCTTTCTTCTCTCACTCTCCGGCGACTGTTACGAGTTTTTAACACTTCCGTCGTCTTCTCAGGTTTGGTTCTTCTCATTTATGTTAAACCATTATGTATGGTAATTCTAGAATGTAGATCTGGTTCGTTCTCATGGATCTTGATTAATATGTTTGTTTAATCCACGTATTAGCACTAATTTTGGATTATTATTTGGAACTGTTATCATTAGATAAGTTTTGAATTATTTGCTTAAGTAAGTAAAGAAGATAAGAGAAAATAATATTTATTAGTCTGAACATAATCTTATCTTAAGATAAACAGAATTTATTTCCAAAAAAATAAGTTTTTGTTAAACTAAACACAATTTATTACCAGCAATAAAAAGATTCTGTTTAATGTTGTTATCTTAATAACTGATCTTTTGTCTGTTTTTTAGTTGTTGTTGTTGTTTATGACAAGATCTTGTTCTATCCATTAAAACCAAAGAAATGGAGGAAGGTCATAAAGAACCATTGGTGCTAAGAGTTGAAGGATCACATTGTTCTTTATCAGAGATGGATGATTTTGATCTAACTCGGGCTTTAGAGAAGCCGAGGCAGCTAAAGATCGAACGGAAGAGATCGTTTGACGAAAGGTCGATGAGCGAGTTATCGACTGGCTATGTAAGACAAGATAGCATTTTAGAAATGGCTCATTCTCCTGGAAGTAGGTCAATGGTGGACACTCCTCTCTCTGTTAGGAACTCTTTCGAGCCTCATCCGATGGTTGCTGAGGCTTGGGAAGCTTTGAGAAGGTCAATGGTGTTCTTTCGTGGTCAACCCGTTGGTACCATTGCAGCTTATGACCATGCCTCCGAGGAGGTCTTGAACTATGATCAGGTAACTAAAGATTCTAGACGTGACCTGAGCATAATCGATTTTTGTGTAGAATATCTCAAAACTTGTCTTCTATTTGAGTAGGTGTTTGTACGTGACTTTGTACCAAGTGCATTGGCGTTTCTGATGAATGGAGAGCCCGATATAGTGAAAAACTTCTTGCTCAAGACACTTCAGCTTCAAGGTTGGGAGAAACGGGTTGACCGGTTCAAGCTTGGGGAAGGCGTTATGCCAGCGAGTTTCAAGGTGCTTCATGATCCAGTTCGTAAAACCGACACAATTATTGCGGATTTTGGAGAAAGCGCTATAGGAAGAGTAGCACCGGTGGATTCAGGATTCTGGTGGATCATACTTCTCCGTGCTTACACGAAATCTACGGGAGATTTGACTTTATCTGAGACACCAGAGTGTCAGAGGGGAATGAGGCTTATACTCTCTCTTTGCTTATCCGAAGGTTTTGATACTTTCCCTACGCTTCTTTGTGCTGACGGTTGTTCTATGGTTGATAGGAGAATGGTAAGAACTACCTTTTAGTGAACGAGCAAAAATCTTATATGATTCATCACACTAAAACCAAATCTTGATTTGTTTATTTATTAGGGTGTTTATGGATATCCAATAGAGATTCAAGCTCTGTTTTTCATGGCATTGAGATGCGCCTTGTCGATGCTTAAACCAGACGAGGAAGGTCGAGATTTCATAGAAAGGATTGTGAAGAGACTTCACGCGCTGAGTTTCCATATGCGCAGTTACTTTTGGCTTGACTTTCAACAACTCAACGATATCTATAGGTTAGTAAGCAACCTTAAAATGTTCTTGTATATGGATAAAATATGATTTGACGTGACTAAGATTGTAAAACTTTTGTTAAGGTACAAGACAGAGGAGTACTCACACACCGCGGTGAACAAGTTCAACGTGATGCCGGACTCGATACCAGACTGGGTTTTCGACTTTATGCCTCTCCGTGGAGGATATTTTGTCGGCAATGTAAGCCCGGCCCGTATGGATTTCAGGTGGTTTTCCTTAGGAAATTGTGTCTCCATCCTTTCTTCCTTGGCAACTCCGGATCAGTCAATGGCTATTATGGACCTCCTCGAGCACCGTTGGGAGGAGCTAGTAGGCGAGATGCCGCTCAAGATATGTTACCCTTGCATCGAAAGCCACGAGTGGCGGATTGTTACCGGTTGTGATCCTAAAAACACGAGGTGGAGTTACCACAACGGTGGATCTTGGCCAGGTTAGCATTCTTTGTTATAAAACTAAAGACATCATGTGAAACGCTTGGTTCCTTATCACTATCTTGATATGTGCAGTATTGCTGTGGACGCTGACGGCGGCATGCATCAAGACTGGACGGCCTCAAATAGCGAGACGTGCGATTGATCTAATTGAATCACGGCTACACCGAGATTGCTGGCCGGAATACTATGATGGTAAGCAAGGAAGGTACGTTGGAAAACAAGCAAGGAAGTACCAGACTTGGTCAATCGCGGGTTACTTGGTTGCGAAAATGATGCTTGAAGATCCTTCACATATTGGAATGATCTCTCTTGAAGAAGACAAACAGATGAAACCTGTTATCAAGAGATCTGCTTCATGGACTTGCTGAATTTTGTTTCTTGTTTTGTATTATAATGTCATTTGATTAAGCATTCAAAAGACCTTTAATCAGCGAGAGAGTAGTTCTGTTTGTATTTCTCTTTGATCCAACTATGGTTTATTTTCACTTGAGGCATAATATAATCTCTTCCTAGATCAACAAAAAACTTTATTATTTAGTTTAGTAAAATATATTTAGATTAAGAAATTTTTGCATTACAATTGAAACATCTTATATCAAAAATCTTGAATAAATCTTCTGATCTTTAATCAGAAGTTACACTTGTGAACTTATCGGTAAGTAGATTTGTGACCATGATTTCAAACACTTGTTGTGGTAAGAAAATTGATATCTTCACGAGTAAAGAATACTCTTTTAGACCACAATGATAACGGAGCCCGAAATTACTATATTTGTTTTTCCATCTAACGATAAGAAATCACTAAGATTTTTAATAAGATTTCAAATAGCCATATACTTCAGCCATCCTTTGTAACACCTGTATGAAATGGGTCGATAAAGTATTTGACCAAGTTAGTTCACAATCAAATCTCTTTCGAGTTGTTAAGCTTTCAGTTATACTCATAAACATACTTTTGATTGGTTGATTCTAACAGCTTGTTGGAGATGAGATCTTGAACCCAGAGTTTATACCATCCGAAAAGATGTATGGGCTTTGTCGGAATTATTTATCATTAAAAGAGAGTGAGAAAACAAAAGTGAATAGATGTTTTATTGTACAACTATTGGTCTTTGTTTGTTTGCAAAAATAAAAGTGAATTTAACTCTAATAATAGAATGAGTATTTTTCCTGATGATATTGATGTCTTGGGTTGAGAAGATCAAAATTTGATGGAGAAATTACATGGTAAAGATGCTCATGCTATCCTTTGGGACACCTGTATGAAATAGTTCAATAAAGTATGTGACCAATTTAGTTCACACTCAAATCGCTCTCGAGTTATTAAATAAACATAGTTTTGATTGGTTGATTCTAACACTATAAGAAAACCAATATTTTGCAATGGAAGAAAATAATCCCTCGCAAAACGACATTCGCAAGGGAAGTGCAAAACAATCGTTTGTTTTCTTGTAGTATAATAGCTCATAGAAGATGAGATCTTGGACCGAGACTTTATACCCTTGGAAAAGATGCATGGGCTTTGTGATAACTACATATCACTAAGAGAGTGAAAAAGTTCAAAGTTCACTAAGTAAATAAATCGAATCAAAATGTTATTAAGAATGCTTAAGAACTTATGTAATTTGTTTTAGCTTGTTTGGTTCAAAACTTTCATTGTACTTTATATCTAGTACATACTATGGGCATAAATGCAAACTAATTAATAAGCATTTACAAAAGTTTATGCAACAAGATACGATAGTGAAAGTGAGTGTCCGAATAAGATTTGGAATCCCAGTGGAGGAACAACCAAGTTGTTTATTCAATTTTGTTTTGTTTTAGTATTAAACAATTTTTTTTTGATAAATAATATCATTTCAAAATTTAGTTTATATAGAATGTGTAAAATTATATACTTTAAATTAAAAAAATTATACTACAGAAAAAAACTAACATTTCTAATATAATGTCACTATAAATTTGAGAAATATATTGTGTAATTACAATTATTTTCAGATTTATTATACTTTGCAAATTATTATCGTAATCGGAATTTATTTAAAAATAAAATAAAAGCGTCCCAACCTTACTTAAATATGATGACCAGTCTTCAACATAATCAAATCAAATTCTCTTGCAATCCCTCTACAAAGTGATCAACGTAACCAGTCAATAATCCAGGACTAACTAAAATCTCCTTCAATTTGGTGTGGTTACTCCTCACTAACTTCCCAATGTCACTGTCTTTATCCATCACAGATTTGATAGCATTGCTCAAGCTCTCCTTTGAAAACCATCCTGTTTTTTCCCTCGGCACTTCTACAGAGACCTCGAATTCCTCGGTCATCAATCTTGTGAAGAGAACTTGATCACTTAAAAATGGAATCAAAACCATTTGGCAATCACTCACCAAAGACTCCCATATTGTTCCGGGACCACAATGGTTCACAAAGCAACCTATTGATGGATGAGCCAATATCAAAGGTTGTTGCACCCATCCTCCCCAAACAACACCACGATCTTTCACCCGCTCCTCGAACCCTTCTGGTAACCCTTCTTGGACCGTTGATGATCCTCTTGGTGGCTTTACCGCTAAAAGAAATGGTAAACCTGTTAGCTCCATCCCTAAACAGAGTTCTTGGAATTGATCTTTCTCAAGAATTACTTGGCTGCCAGGTGAACAAAACACTACTGACTTCGGCGCGAACCCGCTTAGAAAATGATTCCAGCGTTCTTCTAGTGGTTTACTTGTGTCTGGCTCAGGGAACATTGGACCAGTCAAGAGAACCTTCTTATGGTATTGACGCGATATAAAGTCGCAGAACATACCTTCGACTTCTTTGCAAGTCCTCAATGCAATGACATCACAGCTCTTAAGACCTGTAGTGATCTGATGATACAGTCTCTTGTAAAATATCGATAAGGTTGCTAAGGCATGAACATCGTTTTCACGGAACATCACCTTTGATGACGGATAACCCGGTGGGCGAACACCTAATTTACCTCCAGGGACATGTGTATGAGCTATTGTTGTCGCAGATACAATGATGTAACTCACACTCTTGATCATATGTTCTTTAGCCATATCTGGAATCCATTGAGCAAAATCGAAAAAGATCAAGTCAGGTCTCAAAGCACGAACCGCAGCTTCAACCTGATCGCGAGTGAGATCCAAGGCTTTGGACAAGAGGTTGTCCAACGAGATGGGGATATCCGAGGTTGTCTCGGCACCAGCAGGGAGGCCATTGACAGGAGGAACTGTGAGAGGGTGAAAGACAATACTGTCTGGGAACAAGTTGTGATGTTCCAACTGTTTTTGTGCTTTCTTAGGTAGCAAGAAAGTAACTCGGTGACCTTTTTCAGCTAGTTTGTTTGCAAGATGTAGAAATGGAATCATATGACCAAAAGCAAACCATGGAAACATAAAAGCATGAAACTTTGGCTCCATTTCGTTTCTCAAATTGTGAAAACACAAAAGTAAAGAAGTAATTCAAGAACACAAAAAGAAGTATCTGCTTTTTTCTCTCTGTTTTTCTTCGTCACTGAAACAACCTTATATGAACTTGGAGACTGGTTAGGTGAATTGAGATATTTAGTGAGGAGTTAGTGGAGAAGCACATATGTCCCAAGAACAAAAAGAGATAATTAAGAAGAAGTTACAATACAAAAAACAAGTCACGAGAGAAGAGAGCCAATAATTCACTACAAAAAAGCAAGTCACAAGAGAGCCAAGAAGAACACGTGTCAAAAGAGAAGAAAACTAAGAAGAATAATACAAGAAACATGTGACAAGAGAAGATAGCGAAGTCTTAGCTACCACAATCAAGTCACAAAGGAGCCAAGAATAATTAAATATAAGTTTTCTTTGGTTTCATAAGAAGCGTTACTTCTTTGTCTTTTTATTTTTCCTTGGTCATTTGCTTTGATTCTAATTCACTGAAAAGAGCCAAGAACACAGCTGACTCCAATGATCTCGAGAGTCTTCTGCAAATTTAAAAATAATGTTCATTGTAAACAAAAAGTTGAGCAAGCAGTCGTTATTGATATAACTAATAGCAATAAATTAAAAACCACATGAGCCACACTATGCGATAAACACCAAATAACTTCAAGTCAATGAAATTAGAAGAGGTCAATAGAATTTACATAAGTAGGCAAACAAAAGAAATAATCGTTATTGGGAGAACCGGAGATCTACCGAGATCGACAGCCGAGATGATTATCTAAAAATATAGATATCATGAAAATCGAGAAGGGTCTAAAAGATCAACATATTTTACTTTAAAAAATATTTATATTTATATTTAAAAGTATTATTTACATTAAAGTTTACTTTAATTTAGAAAACTAGGTTTAGTCTTTATTTATCTATATATATATATATATATATATATATATATATATATATATATAT
>Ga0041059_1000418_pt1 | contig 31575 bp, 27 predicted proteins | sample AraColnosormetaG_FD_56232 | JGI IMG/M metagenome (GOLD analysis project Ga0041059, IMG submission 56232) | Arabidopsis roots microbial communities from North Carolina, USA - Col MF nosort | ecosystem: Host-associated > Plants > Roots > Unclassified | place: USA: North Carolina | collected...
TTTTTTTTTTTTGGTCTTTTGTGGCCTATTTCGACGTTCTTTAAAACCACGATCATAGTGGTTTGGGATATAGTAATTAATTTCATGTGTTTAACCAAAAGGTAGGAAAAGTAATTAATTATTAGTTGTTGAGAAATCAAGTTGCAAAGGAGATTACCGGCGACTCCGTTGGTTTATGAAACAAACAATGAGACGGTTTAGAATGACGGTGGCCCCAATATTTTAGGTCTGCTCATATTATTTTGAATGATTTAATTTTTTTTATTTAAATAAGGTACCCTTATATACATAAATGATTTAATTTAGTAAAAGCTTTTGTTTATATTGCTTTTATACAAGTTTTTGGGTATGACTATTTTAACCTCAATCCTCAAAACTATAAAATCTATTATTGCACGCTTGGATTTTATATATATATATTCAATCTATAAGAACTAAAAAATAAAAGTGATCATAGTCAAATAATTTTTGCATAAATACTTAATATTGCTACCCAAAAAAAAGAAAATTGCATAAATTTATGTATAATTACATTATGAAAAATTATTGATATGTTGATATACAGTTTTCTAGGAAATATCAATATGAAAAGAAAAAAAGAAAAAAAAACATTGTAAGCTATTTCCCTTGAATTACACTATATGTATGTGTGACAGTATATATGTGTGAGCTTAATCATATAATTACCGTAACATCACTATTGATCTTGAAAGTTACGACGACAAAAACAAGATTCCATCATAGATCTACGTGTATCTTTTGTGTGATTAGTATATAACCAAAGCGATTAAGTGAATTTAAAATTTGTAGATATTTCTTACTTAACTGATTATACTATAAGAAGCAAACCCCAAAACCATCTGCATCTCAACGACGATAATCGTCCGAATATGTTTTTCTAATAGAGTTTGCTGACCAAATGCAAATGGCATCACGTCTCTTGCCGTTTGACGCTAGCAATTACACTTCTTCATTGAAACTTTAAAAGTGAACCCAAAGAATTAACTCAATAATAACTGATGAGTATACAAATTATTGTTTCCGGCTAAAAACCTGAAATTAACTCAAATTTGGAATGGGGATATTATAACTTTGTTCCCACGTATAACAAATTAGTTCATAATTAAGAGGAGAATCACAAAAATAACTGATGTATTGATGTTCAATTTTGGAAAATTAAGATATTTCCAATGGTAATAATCTGTTACAGCCTTACTGGGAGTAGTATGATACTAAAACAGTAAATGCATTTTAGACCGACATAAACAATAATTAAGAAGAAGAATGTTTGGGTCAAATCTCAAAGTTAGATATTATTTTTTTGCTTTTTGCACAAGAAAACAGAAACCAAAAACCACTAGTCAAAAAACCACCCATGTATTCCTCCTAGTCTCTAATCCAACAACTATATAAAAACCTCTCCCATTCTCATTTTGTTACTCATCCCAAAAATAAAAAGAGTATATCTCTCACACACATACACAAACTTGACAGTTTTTTAATTTCTCTGTTAGTGAACTCAAACCTTCCCATTTCCATGGACACCAAAATCGGATCGATCGATGATTGCAAGCCGACGAACGGCGACGTCTGTAGTCCAACAAACGGCACCGTCGCAACAATCCACAACTCTGTTCCTTCCTCCGCTATCACCATCAACTACTGCGACGCGACTCTCGGCCGTCACTTAGCTCGTCGTCTCGTCCAAGCCGGCGTTACGGATGTTTTCTCTGTTCCCGGAGATTTCAACCTCACTTTGCTTGATCACCTCATGGCTGAGCCGGACCTCAACCTAATCGGATGTTGTAACGAGCTAAACGCCGGTTACGCTGCCGACGGTTACGCTAGATCTCGTGGAGTCGGCGCTTGCGTTGTTACCTTCACCGTTGGTGGACTCAGCGTTTTAAACGCGATCGCTGGTGCTTACAGCGAGAATCTTCCTCTTATCTGTATCGTCGGAGGTCCTAACTCTAACGATTATGGCACTAACCGGATTCTTCATCACACCATTGGATTACCTGATTTTAGCCAAGAGCTTAGGTGCTTCCAAACGGTGACTTGTTATCAGGTAATCACAAAAAATCAGATCTAATTAGAAATATTTTGAAGATTAATTAGCGTCGGATTATGAATGATTTTGGTTCTGTTTTTGTTTCTCAGGCGGTGGTGAACAATTTAGATGATGCTCATGAACAGATTGATAAAGCAATATCAACAGCTTTGAAAGAGAGCAAGCCTGTGTATATAAGTGTAAGCTGTAACTTAGCAGCGATTCCTCATCATACATTTAGCCGTGATCCTGTCCCTTTTTCTCTAGCTCCAAGGTAATTTATACTTGAACTCTGATCAATACTCTGTTTCTGCGAGAATTAAAACTCACAAATGGTTTTATCAGATTGAGCAACAAGATGGGTTTAGAAGCTGCGGTGGAAGCAACATTGGAGTTTCTGAATAAGGCTGTGAAGCCAGTTATGGTTGGTGGTCCTAAGTTGCGTGTGGCTAAAGCTTGTGATGCCTTTGTTGAGCTAGCTGATGCTTCAGGCTATGCTTTGGCGATGATGCCTTCTGCGAAAGGCTTTGTACCAGAGCACCATCCTCATTTCATTGGAACTTATTGGGGAGCAGTGAGCACTCCTTTTTGCTCTGAGATTGTGGAATCTGCGGATGCTTACATTTTTGCAGGTCCAATCTTCAACGACTATAGCTCTGTTGGTTACTCGCTTCTCCTCAAGAAAGAAAAAGCCATCGTTGTGCAACCTGATCGTATCACTGTGGCCAATGGTCCTACTTTTGGTTGCATTTTGATGAGCGATTTCTTCAGGGAATTGTCTAAGAGGGTGAAGCGTAACGAGACTGCATATGAGAACTACCATAGGATCTTTGTCCCTGAAGGTAAGCCATTGAAGTGTGAATCAAGAGAGCCATTGAGAGTTAACACAATGTTCCAGCACATTCAGAAGATGCTCTCTAGTGAAACCGCTGTGATTGCTGAAACCGGTGATTCTTGGTTCAATTGCCAAAAACTAAAGCTGCCAAAAGGATGTGGGTAAGTGTCCAGAAAAAAAAAGAGACTCTAATCTTTACACTTATTATAGTGAAGTAGGCACAAGATTTGAACCTGCTTTCTTCATTGTAGGTACGAGTTTCAGATGCAGTATGGATCGATTGGGTGGTCTGTTGGTGCAACTCTAGGATACGCACAGGCATCACCAGAGAAGCGAGTGTTGGCATTCATCGGTGATGGGAGTTTCCAAGTCACGGTTCAGGACATATCAACAATGCTGCGTAATGGACAGAAGACGATCATCTTCTTGATTAACAATGGTGGCTACACCATTGAAGTAGAGATTCATGACGGTCCTTATAACGTGATTAAGAACTGGAACTACACTGGTCTCGTTGACGCCATTCATAACGGTGAAGGCAATTGCTGGACTGCAAAGGTAATTAAAAAGATTGATGACAATGGAGTTTTAGCCAGACTTTGGTTATAAACTAACATATGAATTTGGTGTGTTTGACAGGTGAGATACGAAGAGGAGTTAGTGGAGGCGATTACGACAGCGACGACGGAGAAGAAAGATTGTCTATGTTTCATAGAAGTGATTCTTCACAAGGATGATACGAGCAAAGAGTTGCTTGAGTGGGGCTCACGCGTCTCTGCTGCTAACAGCCGTCCTCCCAATCCTCAGTAGAAGAAGCAACACAGAATCTTCAATGCTTCTTACCAATTTAGTGACATTTTCTGATAAGTGTTGATTTTTCGACCGTTGGGTTTAATCATGTTTCAAACTTATTAGTATCTCTTTCCATGTACGCTTTATCATGGAATAAAGTAAAGCTCCTTTTGCAGTTTCATTAGATTGAACAAATCCAAATGGTTCAATCTAAATCAATTTGGTTAATATCATATGATCTTTTTTGCATTTAAACTTGCTAAAAAATCGAACTAACCATGTTTTGCTAGAATTTTGAACCACATATCCTAGTGAAGAATACCATCCAACCTGGATGACCAATCTATTGAAGATAAATGTCAGTTGAAGGGCTTAAAATCATATCACTTATATAGCTAAGTTTCCTACATATAACATGTATTAACACATTAGTTCTGTATCATTGGAGCTAGTGACCTTATTTAAGATGCTCATTCATGTCTCTGAATGTATCTAAGTTTAAACAGGAGAGATTTTGACAGTGAACGGGCATCTTAAGGATCAACATAAGAAAACAAAATTAAATGGTTAAGATTTCCAAACTCAGGCAAGAGATTTTCCAGACCATTCTCGCTCCCTTCGTTTTTGTTTGGCTTGCATTCTGTTGAACTTCTCTTTTCCCTTTTCAAGAAGAGGGTCAACCACCATATACGCATCTGGATCATCCCTGCGTGACATTTTATCCTGCAGGATAGTTTCACACTGTCAGGTTCTTCCACAGGACACTATAAACACAAACATAGCTCAGCCTTCTGATGAAATCATTTGTGATTAGCATGCACTATCCTATGAACTACTGGATTTTCGATTTTAATGTTAACTAAACAGAACAACGTAGTAATGAATCCATTAGATCCGCACTCAAGTGAGATGGAACCTTAGAGATTTACCTTGCCACGCTCAGGAGCAAACTTGAGCTTTACATTCTTCCAATCAGAGAGATCTTCTTCTTTATTGTCAACTGGTTCACTACTCGAGGTCAACACTACTGGTTCATTACTCGAGGTAAACGGTTTTGCAGAGATAGACTGCTTAAACTTCTCGAGTTTTGCTAACACCTGAAGAAAACGCAGGAGGGAAACGATGATCAGTTCAAGTAACAACTGAAAGAGTATCGAATTAGATGAGTAGTAATACAGTTGCTCTGACAAAATTAGATTTAACTTTTAGGGAATAAGTATGCCACAATAAAGCAAGGACAAGTTTAGGAAACGAAGAAGGGGAATATATAATAAGCCAGAAAATAAATTTAAAATTAAGCCACAAATTTGGTAAACAACTTACAGAATCCTCATTTCCTTGCAGTCTGCGCTTTTTCAACTTATGCAACTGCCGGGCGCGTTCAGAAGCGTTGTAAAGCTGTAAATCAGTGTCTCCTTTCTCCATATGTTCGGCTTTGGCTTCTGAGCCTATTCCTTTTTTCTTCAAGGACAACTTTTCCATCCTTGGTTTCTCATCTTCACTACTTACAGCATCAGACCTGTGAATAGCAAAACTAATGAGTCAATGACTTACATCACTGGTTACACCATCATGAATCAAAGCAAAACATATTCAAGCATTCATGCAAAAAAAGCAAGTAGATTTTTCTGAAAGGTTCTATTACTAAATCATAAATCAAGAATAAGTTATTAGGTACAGATGAGAGCATCCGTGACATATTTGATAGTTGTTTTTTTCAAACGGAGAGGTCACTGAAAAGCGTTTATAGCTTTCTCTGTGCTGTATGTATCTGTTAGCCTAACTTTGAACACACAAAGTATGAGCTTGCCTTGCACTGAGATATTGCTAGAATAGATTAATAGTATTCTAAGGAACAATGAATCAGACATATTGACTAAGCCACAAACACTGGAAGACAAATGATACAGAGACGTAGCGTATAACTGTGGGTGTCATTACCTTTGCGTAGACTCTTCACGGCCTTTCAGGCTAGAGCTCTCTGTTAAGAAAACAACCACAAGTATATTATAATTAGAATATACAGACATAACTAGAGATAATGTAAAGAACACGCATGAGGAGAGAACTGTATATTATTTCTGGCAATACTTGGTGCCAAACCTAAAAGCATCAAATCGTGTTGATAAACAGATAACATCCCTAAACATAGACATGATTGCTTAATATGATTGAAGATTTGATTATTCAAATCAAGAATTGCCATAAGTTTAATATTTCAGGATATCAGGATATAGAGAGATGGAAAACGTAATTACTTTTTTTCTGAGTCGGCTTTGAAGGCGTATCTCCAATCTCCTTCCTTCTGCTGAGCACTTGATTCCTCATCTTTGCATCAAATTTAGTCTCATCTTCACCATCATCGTCATCATCACTATTTCCAACTGTATCAGATACAGAAAAGCTTTTATCTTTTTGAGCCGCTTCTTTCTTAGCATTCAGAGCTTCTCGCACAGATAGTACCTCCTTGGACTCAGATGCGTTCTGAAATATAAAAATACATCAGAAAGTCAAGATTGCTTGTTAAAATAAAGAACGACAACCATAAAGTTAAAAAACTATCTAATGCACACTGATAGACTGCTAGGCAGACTACACAGCAAGAAAGTTAAAGAACTGTACGCATCATTACATATAGCAACCACGAGGAACTCTCCACTAGTATTCCACAATATGGCAGATAAAATAAGTCGCCTCAGTTTTTTTAATACAGCTTAGCCTACACTTTCACACATGAAAAAAAGGGGAGATTAAAGATGGGAAAGTTCACACCACAAACAAGATAAATTGTATTCTTACCCTCTCTTTATCTGAAGCTTCTGCCTTCAAAAGTCGAGGATCATTCAATACGTCATGACTGCTCTTAATCTTTTGCTTTACAACAGCCAGTTCCTTTTCCTCTTCTTCAGCTTCTTCTCCGAATGACAGTAAATTCAATTTCCTAATTATCACAAAGACAACAACAAAAAAGTCTCAAAAGAACAGCCAAAGCAAAATTATAGCTAAAGCTATCAATCGACCATGGATAACATCTTACTTCACGGGCTTTGTTGGGGGTTCCTTGATTTCAGCAGCAGATTCTTCTGATGTCTTTGCTAACACTCTAGGAACAATATCTTCAAAAGGGTTCCACAAAACCTGTCACAGAAATATACAGAGTATCAAAAAATATCAAGTAAATCACAAGAATGACACACCAAAGAATCAGTATCAATCAGAGAATGTCCTCAATATGAAGACATGGAACACTATAATAGATCAAGCATTAACAATCCTTCACCTCGACAGATAATATTTTCGGAGCAGGATCCAGAGGTCGATCATCCTTACTCGTGTCAACCTCTCCTAGTCTTAAAAGATTGTAGATTGAATCGCCCGTTACCTAAAAGAATTAAAAACAAGTTGCAGCTAAATATGATCAAGAACTAGAAAAGAATAATTGCACGAAGCAGAAAAACAAAACAAAAGAAGTAATTTTGCTTTACCTTGCCAAAGATAGTGTGCTTCTTATCAAGCCAATCACACTTATCCAAAGTGAAAAAGAACTGACTTCCATTAGAATTAGGTGAGCTCGCATTAGCCATGGCAACAATCCCACGGTGGCTAAATCTCAGCCTTGAATGGAACTCATCGGCAAAGACACCTCCATATATACTATCTCCACCTGTTACATATATCACACATAAAACTCAATTGACCTAATCCAGCGAGCAATCAGAAGAAAATTTGATACAAATGAGAGGTCTTAAACCCTAAGAATAATCAGAAAGCGTAGAAGTTACCGGTTCCGGAGCCGGTGGGATCGCCGCCTTGAACGAGAAAACCGGGAATGACACGATGGAAGATGGTGTTGTCAAAGTAACCCTCGAGGCATAGTTGAACGAAGTTCCGTACGGATTTGGGCGCTTCCTTAGGCCAAAGCTCGACGTCGATTGGACCATGAGTAGTATTTACAATGACCTTTCCCTTTGTCGGCGGCTCTAGCACGTACACCGTCGACATCTCTGCTACTTCTTCACCGAGATGTCTCTCAGTCTCAGCTCAGGTTCATTGGCTGGGTTTCGTAAATAGCCTAATTATAGATAAAGCACGAGGCCCAATTCAACAATCTAAGCCCAGCCCATTAACTTAAAATCTGTAAGTATTTCCGATGATTTGTTTTTCATTTTATTTTTTTCCAGATTTGGTAGAATAGAACCGTAGAAGTATTTCCTGGAAACATCCCATGCATCTCTATCACTACGTGGAAGATCAGAAATTAAAGAAAGTCTTCGAGCTAGAGTTGAGTGGTACTCCAATCTTTGTACTTTTATCTTTCAAAGTCTCCAATTTCAGAACTACTATAGCTTCGAGGAAAGTCAATGGTAAAATTTTGGAAGTTTATTTTCTACAATTCTATAAATTTTGGACGTACGTACGACATATTCCATGTAAATAAAACGAGTTGAACATGTTCATATCGATGAAGACATATAAAACCCAAAAGTAACCCTTATCACTCCTTAACAAAATAAAATTTTGTCTATCGTGTGAACTTGTATGACTTGAATTATCAATTGAAACTTTAAAGATATAAAATTTCAGTAGAAATAGAAATTCTTTTACAATTTTAAATGTATATGTTATGTTTGACCATTTGTAGGATAATGTATTCAATAGTCTCATAAACTATACTTTGGAACAAATAAAACTGCGTCTGAACGTTAATGATAGACAGGTTTTTGACAAAAGAAATAACACGATTTGATTTTTAGTATTTCTAAGATAGAAAATACATGTTTATATTGGACAATTCGCAAATTGACAACTTGACGTATTTCTTTGAACCGTTTGACTTTTTGATGAATTAAACCCTAGTTCAATTCTTTCATAATCCTCTTCTTGGATATAGACCTTGTGTAAGGATTTGAGAGAATTTTGTTTTCAAATGTAAAAGTAAACCCGTTGAGTAACTCTGAAATAGCAGATAATTTTATAGCAACCATACATGTCTACATGCCGAAGATTTAATTTGTCAACACAAGTGCATACAAAGTTTTCAAATGTAAAACGTTTATGCTCCTCGCAAATTTTGACATTCGTGTCATCGTGTGTAATAATTCTACATGAACCATTGTGTGACCTAAACTTCACCGTTAGATAATTAATACGTAAACCCTTTAAAATTATTGTGTACTAAATATGTAGTTATTTATATAATTAAATAAGAACGACAAAATTAATGTTGGAAAAAGATTATGTGAATTGTCCTTATCTCAATAACTTCCATGAACTTACCTTCGTTAGCCTCCATCTCTTATGGCTCCCCACATACTCTGTCTCCTAGTTAGCCTCCTCTCACTATTTTGTCTCTTTTGGTAATATTCAACAATTCAAACACGCCAACTTTGAATATTCCGTAATATTTTTTCCATATTCAACAATTTTGCAAAAACGAAGACTTCTTACTCTCTCAATAGTCTTCAACTGCCTACCCTTACTTATATTTATGTTAAGATCTCTTAGTCATCATTATATTCATATCCCTAGTTCAGTTTTATCTCCAAAGAACAAAAATCATTCTTTTATTCTTTATTCTTTCAAGCTTCTCTGTTTCTTGTCTAAACAAACACCAAGGAACGTTTGTTTTGTGTTTGATACCCACACAAGGTACTTTTATTTGTTAAAATGTTTGAATGAGACAAATAATTGGTTTGGTATAGCTAATTTTAATGCGACTACTGTTTGTTTAATTAATGTGTGCAGGGGATTTTCTATATTAAATATACTTTGGAATTATCCTTTCGTTATATTAGTGGTCATGGGTCTTGAAGTTGGGTCCTTATGCTTCAAACTTAAAGACGGAGGCTTGACATCAAGAACCAACAGTTTCAAGAGAGACGATACTAATAGGCACCAGAATTCTCCTAAGAGTACTATGGAGCGGTCGTTGAGTTTCAACAGCTGGGAGGTTCCTAAAGAGACCAAGACTGATTCAGATTTTGAGGTCTTGGAGACAAAGAAGTCAACGCCTAACACTTTGAATGGAAGAAACTGTGAGAGAATCCAAATCAAGAAACCTACAGTTACTCCACCAGAGCCATTTGTGTTCTTCTCTCCTAGACCTGTCACCGAGCTTGATGCAGCTGCAACTACGTTACAAAAGGTGTACAAGAGTTACAGGACCAGAAGGAACTTAGCAGATTGTGCGGTCGTTGTTGAGGAGCTCTGGTGAGTTACTTGATTCATCTTCGTCTTTTTTTTTAATGTCTTTTAAAGATGTTTACACTAACCCTTTGTATTGCTTGAAATGTTGTAGGTGGAGGACTTTGGAAGGTGCAGCTTTGGATTTGAGCTCTGTGTCTTTCTTTGGAGAAGAAAAACATGAGACCGCTGTTTCGAAATGGGCACGAGCTAGAAAACGAGCTGCTAAGGTCTGACATCAATTTATCTCTGTTTACTTATAAGTCAAGGTGTTATTAGTAGAACTCAATATCTCTCTTTCATATGAAAAACCAACGTGGGTCTCACTTTCTTAGGTTGGGAAAGGCTTATCTAAAGATGAAAAGGCTCAGAAATTAGCTCTTCAGCATTGGCTTGAAGCTGTAAGTCCCCATAACCTAAATATCTTTGTAACTTCATATCAAAGACAAGTACCCTACTTGACATCCAAAGCTATCATTGAATATACTCTAATGATCCATCTCTTGAAATTACAGATTGACCCACGTCATCGTTACGGCCACAACTTGCACTTCTATTATGATGTCTGGTCAGCGAGCAAGAGCACACAACCATTCTTTTACTGGTAAGGACTTAAATCCAGAATCCATCTTAAGATCTTCCTGTCTTTGAATGTGTTCTAAAACTCTGTTTTCACTGATTTGAAACTAAAGGTTGGATATAGGAGACGGCAAAGATGTAAATCTTGAGAAACACCCTAGAAGTGTTCTGCAAAAACAATGCATCAGATACTTAGGACCGGTGTGATTTTTTATCTGATTCGACTCGACTATACTAATTAGTTAGCTCTGCCTTGTTGATTACTCATTAACCTCTGTGTTTCTTTGAAACCTGCAGATGGAGAGAGAAGCATATGAAGTGATAGTAGAAGATGGGAGACTAATGTATAAACAGGGCATGACTCTGATCAATTCAACAGAGGAAGCCAAGTCGATTTTTGTACTTAGTACTACTAGAAACTTATACGTAGGGATTAAAAAGAAAGGTCTTTTCCAGCACTCTAGTTTCTTATCTGGAGGTGCCACAACCGCAGCAGGAAGGTTAGTCGCCCGCGATGGGATCCTTGAGGTACTTGAATAAGAAACTACCTGTCTTTGCTTCTCTTAATATGTTATGTAAACTAAAATGTCTGATTTACCTTCTGTTTCTTCAGGCTATATGGCCATATAGTGGACATTATCTCCCAACAGAAGACAACTTCAAGGAGTTCATAAGTTTCTTAGAGGAGCACAATGTTGATCTCACCAATGTTAAGGTAAGGAAATAAATATTATGAGATTAGTATTTGTGTTATTGGCATCAAGAGAATGTTTTTATTCACGAGTGTTGTTGAACTGAATTGCAGAGATGTTCTGTGAATGAGGAATATTCGTCATTCAAATCGACTGCAGATGAAGAAGAAGAAAGGAAGGAAGTCTCAGAAGAAGTTGAGATACCTTCAGAGAAAGAAGAGAGAGCGAGACCAGTGTTTGATCCTGTAAAGAGACTGTCTTGTAAATGGACAAGTGGATATGGTCCAAGAATTGGGTGTGTTAGAGATTATCCAATGGAGCTACAAGCACAAGCACTGGAGCAAGTCAGTCTGTCTCCTAGGGTTTCACCAGCTAATTCTTACGGACCAATTCCATCTCCAAGGCCTAGTCCTAAAGTGAGGGTGTCTCCACGCTTGGCATACATGGGAATCCCAAGCCCTAGGGCTGTAAAGTGTTAAAATTTAAAACACATTTTTTAAACTTGTTATCCAAGAAAGAGTGAGGTTATAAGAAGAGAAGAGAAACTAACCTCCATTTCTCTTTCTACTTTAATTCCTTTTGTATATTTCTCGAATTTGCAACATTTTGTTGTTTTGAATTTTTCTTTTGATAAATTCTCTTGTTAGATATGACTTGATTATGCTAAGTCTTATTAACCAATAAGACGTCTATCTATATTTAAAATTAAAGGTAAGAGGCCAAATAATTCAAATCACTGGGATTTGAAAGAAAGGTTACTCAAATAAGATCCTCGTACTAAGACTTTGCTTCTCGCTGACCATCAAACTTTTGCCAGAGCCTTACTTCCAAACTTGGGTCCTTGCTCCTTACTTCCAGTCTCTCTTCTCTTTCGATACACTTAAATTAGTAGTCTAGATCATCTTCTCTTCTTTTATTTTTCTTGTTTCTTATAACATTATGATAATTTTATTTACATTTCAAACTGATGCAGAGTATATACCTTATATCTTTCTTTTGAATCATGATCATTGTTTGGGGTTTTAGCGTGTTTCCAAAATCATCTTTTTGAAACAACTCTATATATTGTAAGGTATATATCATATTTGATACTGTATTAATGCCCGTGTGATATCCTGGTTTGAAATCTCCTCTACCGAAGCTTTTCTAAAATTCAAAGCAAAGCAAGACATGTAAATTTCTAGACTTAAGACTTGCATCTACATATACAATATGTAATTACAACCTCTTAACCAATAACACTAGCATATTTATTTAGCCAGTTAGGGAGAACTCTATGGGTAGGTGTAAATGGAGCTAAGTATACGATCTTTCTCAAACGCAATTCGAATCATTGACAAAGATTCGTTTTATTGTATTTTATAAGAATATGGATGGAAATGGAATCTTACATATAGAATCTTAGGACATAATGTTTTAGGTGAGACCAATATAAAAAGAATACGTCATGATCATGGTGGACATTAAAAAAAGACTCGAAGAGATATCACAACAAAAGAAAATGGATCCACCTAAGATAAAAGAGAAAACATAAATAAACTAGTTAACTAATACTTTTGTCATTACAATTAAAAATAAAGATGGGCTTACGTGAGCACATGTGGCAGACACGAAGTTGAAGACAACACCATCGACGGTACTCCTACAACCACATCTCTCTAAAGTCCGTTTCAAATTGGGCTCCATTTCGTTTATTTCCACACCCTTCATGCTTGTCCTTACTCTGTTTTGAAGTCTTTACTTAATTTTCTCCAAAATTGCTCTTCTTCATTTTTACATCATATTATAATTTTTTTCCTTAGATTTTTACTCATCAGTGGAAAACTCGAATAGTATGTGCATGGTACTTTTACTTATTGTTTTAACCAAATAATATTCAACAATACTTTTATTTATTTTCTTTTGTTATATCAAGCAATTTGATCAATAACCTCGATGAATTTGAGACTAACCTATTGTCGGTTTAAAAATAAAATAAAAACCATTGTCGTTTCTTGAATTTTCGAACACACTAGCTGATTTATCAATGTTAAGTTACTTTTTAAATATTAATATTGTATGTTGTAGAACAAAGAGAACAACAAATAAATGATGATCTTTGATCATATTGAGTGTGGTGAAGATATAACTTCAACCAATATTTTCTGAAAAAATAAATTCTTAGAATAAAGGTAATTAACTAGTAACATAATTCAGATTTTTTTTAGTTATTTCAAACATTAAAAATAAACAGCAACCTTTATTATACGGCATATATATTTGTTGTGCATTTTGATCCATGCATTTCTTTAGTTCATTAAGTTATTACCCTCTACCTTACTTTTATTTATTTATTTGGTTATTATTTTTCTAAAATTGCTCACATGAGTTTACACTTTATATTGTTGAATACTTGAATGGGAGACACATCTGCTAAAATATCCTTCAAAATATACTGGAACAAGCGGACAAAACCACCCTTCCATCCACACCCATGAGATAACTTTTTCTATTAAACTCCATGACCATATGAGTTTATTCATTTTAGATGAAAAAAATGGATTCGTAACTCTTTGTGATTATTATTCACTCGTCCTGTTGTTTTCAGGAGAACTTATCATTTAGAACTTAAATGGTGTAATTCTACTTGAAAACGAAAGTGGACTAAAATTTTTCTGAACGCCTTAATTATATGTTCATATATTTATATGTTGATATCCTAAATTTGGGAGTTTTCTTGGCGACAAAGTAGTCTCAGGCTGGGCTACGTAATGACGGAATCGCCAGCAACAGAATCTCAATATAAGAAGCCTTGGAATTGGTCCATTACTTTAATATTTTCATATAATCACATGATAACATATTTGCTTAATGCTTTGTCATAATAGCAAAAGTGTAAGCTCAAAGAATATGCAATGACCATTTTGTAGCACTTAAAAAAGTATAATCTCAAATACAGTTAAACCTAATAAAATAATAAAAATTAATTAACTAAATCCTCAAATAAAGAGAAATCTAAAAATAAAAAAATATTATAAATAAATAAATAAAGATTCTAGTTTCATTTTCTTATTCTTTCTGATATATTAAAAATGGCCAGTCACATTTTTTTGTTTCTCTCTTTGTAAAATTTATCCTTTTAATTACATTATTCGGTACTCTTACAAAAGAAGTCGCAACTACTCCCCTCTAATGCAAAACAATCAATTGTGCACCCAATATACAAGTCGGTAAATTTTTGAAAAATAACAAAATCATTCGGTAATTGCAATACTTTCAAATACATCTCCTCTAATGCATATGTTAGTAATTTATAAGAACACAAATTGAATTATTTAAATTAATGAACATTTGTATTCAAATACATCTACTCTAATGTAAAAGATAAATTCTTTACTTCTCTTAGACAAAATGTATTCTCCATACATGATGCGAGTAAGACGTCGTCCTAACTCCTATTATGCTCCAAATTGTGAATACTCTTTTTCCTTTAACTTTAGCTATTGAAAAGGTCAACATCGGCAATAAAATCTAGCGCGTGGGTATTGGAAGTTTGGAACTCCCATGCATTTAACTCATCAGAATAAATAAATTTTCTAAACTACAAAAAAAAAAAACGAAAGCAAAAGAAACACATCACGAGACAGTACTTTGTGATGTAAGCAAGCACATACACCACTCCCTTCTTCTCCTCCCCATTGTTTGTCCTTTTCTTTTTCTTTCCCCAATAATTCTCTTCTTATTTTATTGGCCCTTGTATTTATTTCCTCTATGATTCCTTCTTTTGTTTTAAACTTCTTTTTGATTCTTTCTATATATACAAATACAAAATCTCCTCTTCTTCTTGAAAAAGCTCTTTACGTTTCTCTCTCTCTCTCTAATTGCCTGCTATGATGCAAGAATTAGGCTTACAACGTTTCTCAAACGACGTCGTTCGCTTAGACCTCACTCCTCCTTCTCAAACCTCATCTACTTCTCTTTCCATCGACGAAGAGGAATCAACGGAAGCCAAGATCCGACGGCTGATATCGGAGCATCCTGTGATCATCTTCAGTAGATCTTCATGTTGCATGTGCCACGTCATGAAGAGACTCTTAGCAACGATCGGCGTAATCCCCACCGTCATCGAGCTCGATGATCACGAGGTTTCCTCTCTTCCCACGGCTCTACAAGATGAATATTCCGGTGGCGTCTCCGTCGTTGGTCCTCCGCCGGCGGTTTTCATTGGCCGTGAGTGCGTCGGAGGTCTTGAGTCCCTTGTCGCTCTTCACTTAAGTGGTCAACTTGTTCCTAAGCTTGTCCAAGTTGGAGCTCTTTGGGTATGATTGTAATTTTCATCGTCTTCTTACTTGTGTTAAAATCAATAGGCTTTTGCAGTATCAAAAGAAAACAAAAATTAGGGTTTCACTTCAATTGGTCATGAAAGCCAAATTCTGATTATCATCAGATGATCATAATTAAACACCCATGTAGAAAATGAATTATGAATAATTAAAGATGTGTAATTAGTAAATTTTATATGATTTGCTTCTTTTGATAAAGTATGAATCCATCAGCCTCATTAATGATGAATCGGATTGATTAGGACTACTAAACTATGATCTAGTTGTATATCTAATGATTGAAATTTCTTTATTCCTTTTTTCACAATATTTGACTAAGAGATTCGAACCATATACAAAATATAAGTTTATTGATAAAACGCAAGATGTTTATACCTAACGATCTAACAATTTAGCTCAGAAACCTTTTACTTGAATTGGTAATTGTTTTTCTTTTCTTTTCTTCTGATATATAGGATCTGGATATATATAATTCGTCTGAGTAGTTGTGATTTTAATCGGACTTATGAGTAATTATTTCTTTGGTAAATTAGAAATCTTTTATAATCTGATGATGATATGAATACGATTTGTCGATAATTTCAAAGTTTCTTTCTTTAATATTCCTGAAAAATAAAGTAGAGAAAACGAGGGAAGAAGATTCTACTATTATTTGTAAGGTCTCCAAGCTCTCGGCATCACGTTAATTTCCTATTCAAGGAAATATTCTCTATTTAGAAAAACAAAAAACAAATATAAACGTCGGTATAATTGAAAATACCAAAAGCTAAATCTTTCTCAAAAAATGGAGATGACTATCCTAAGTCGTCAGACGATTTCGTGATTGTTTCTTGATCCCGTTTAGGTACGAAGTCGGTAGTGTTTATGCATTAGAAGTTTCAGTGAAATTTCCATGTCTTAATCTTTCCCTTAATTAAACAAACGTATCTTGTTTGAGAAAAAGGTTAGTTGTGGAATTGTATATACATTTTTGAATTATTTGGTTATAAATTCATAAGGGTTTTGGAAATGAATGAATCAGAAGACCCACTTTCAATAATTGAGGGGGTTTTGACAGCGACGCTGGGCTTAAGTGGCATCTCCAAAAACAAACCCTCTTTTTTTGTCCTCCCCACAATTATTGATTTTCTTTTTCAAAGATTCAGAAAAGACCAAGAATTTCTCTTTTTTCTTCTTCTTCTTTCGAGTTGGTAATTGGAATAGAATGCTATATGTAGCTTCTTTATACCGGTCGATTTTTCTAGTAGGTTGAGGAAAATGAGGTCAAAAGTCCAAGTTCCACATTTCAAGGGTCAAGGTTGACCTATGTCAAATAAATGTTAGGTGCTGATCTCACACTAAAGTGCTAGTTTACCGAGAGAGCTTCGGATGATCTGGATGCAGTCATTTTTATTTTTTGCATGTGCGAAGCGTAATATATTTTTTACCTTTAATTTGTTAAAACTCAAACGAGTTTCAGTATAGGCGAAGTAACGGAGACATCGTTTTTAATATATTCCACTAGTTCATATTTTTGTGCGTGTTACAAAATACTATTATTCTTTGTTACTCAGATATCATTTGCTAAGGAGTAATTTCCATAGATAAATTTTTGATATTCAAGTTTCAAAACCATACTGTAAAGTGTATGCACATACGTTCATACATCCGAAATTAACTTGAAAAAAGAAAAAAACTTGCCGACCTATATACAACTTGGTGGTAGTTTGTGGGATTAAGAATTTTGTGTGAGATCATGTGACATGTCTTCGAAATTAAGGTTATGCTATTTTGTATATATTTTTAATTCGCAAGTTGATGAATACTGATGGAGGCCGAGGATGATGAGCTCATCAATCATAACCAACAATCTCTCCAACAAATGTTTAGTAAATAATGATATTAATATTTGCAATAAAATGCAAAGAAAACTCTCAGTGCCTCCACACCAAAAGCCTCCACGCTTTCAAACTATTAATTTCAGTTAAGTTGAATAGTGTTAAGTGTTAACTATGGAGAATTGTTTGTTCAATTATTTGATCATTCCATCCACTTGTTTTATTATTTATATCTAGTTTCTTTTATTTTTCAATATCATTTGTAAGTAGCATTAAAAAAATTGAATAAAAATATATACACTTTTTGGACAGCAAGCTCTCTCACTTTTCCTCATTGGTGCTATTTTCGGATATGCTGCAAAAACAACAGAGACAAAATCGTAGATACAAATGTGTTAAGAGGCGCACAACATGAATATTAAATTTTCCCAATACGCTTTTACGTGTAACTCTGAGATATGGTGGCAGCTCGGCCACTAAGGATTCATTTGATAGTTTCAAAGAAAAGCACGCAAAAAAAATCATAGACGTACGTAAGCGGAACACAGAGTCCAGATAGAGTGCAGTTTATTCATATAATCATATTGCATATTTTGACGGAAAAAAAATAAAATCATATTGCATATTTTTCTTCAATTAAAAAATAAATGGGAATTGGCCAATTGGGATATCGACTTACTTTTGGTTATGTGGTTTTCGTCAAACAAAATAAATGGGGAAAGTGAAAATATGTGTAAGCTGTTTCTTTTTTTTTATAACTATAGTAGTAATCGAATCGTTTATTGTTCTTTAGAAAAATAGTATACGAAAAAACGAGAGAATCATTAGGGCTACAATTATAATTATACAAAACCCACTCTATTCCTTAGAGTTTGACCCCACAAGTTTCCTTCGTATTTGGAAAAGACATTAATATTTTTTAAAAATAGCCAACGACGATGACCCACCAACACCACTCTCCATTATTTTAAATTTAATACACCAAAAGTATTACGTAACTTATATAAATTTTAAACCAGATTTTATTGAAGAAATTTAATTACAGTTTTATTCGTCTAAGATCTCGAAGAAATTTTTCTGCAACCATTGATCGATATTCGTCAGATTCTCTTAACTGAAGTAAAAGATGGTTTTCTGTTACTTATTTAACATTTTCTTATTTTTCATATAATATAGTTTTTCTCATTACATAACATTTAAGGCAACATTATAACATTTTCATCGAAATTAAGATCTAACATTAAAGAACCTGCACAATGTAATATGGACAAAACCTCTTAAGCCTAGCAAGTCTTTTGCAGAAATGAAGTTTGAAGATACCAAACAACACATCATCTCTTTCATAATCTCTCCTTATGTGTAATATTGGTCTGCACTTTATGTGGTCATGGACTTAGTCTTGACGCCAATCTTCTTCCAGGAAACACTAGGCATGATTTGTTTCGTGTCCACACGATCTTTAAACTGAACAGCAAAGTTGAGCAACGAATCAAGAAGTGAGTCAGATAGATAGTGAGGCTCAAGTCCAAGTTCCATCAGCTTAGTGTGCTTTGCGTTGTAGTAATGTTCTTCTGCCTCCACTCTCGGGTTAGGCACCGTCATCTTTTTCACGTCTAGCCCAAGCTTTGAACCCGCTTTAGTGACGAGTGAAGCCAGTTCATTGACTGAAAACTGTTCTGTAAATTGGTTGAAGACCCGGAACTCACCAGCTTTTGCCGGGTTTGCTATAGCGATCTCAACACATTGAACCGTGTCTCTTATATCGAGGTAGCCTCTCGTCTGCAAAGGGAAAAACTTCAATCAAAACCTCAAATTTTTCGATTGAAATTTCATGTGAAAACAGATCAAGAAAGTCATTTACCTGACCACCTTTACCATAAACTGTAAGTGGGTGACCAACAGCAGCTTGCACACAGAACCGGTTAAGTGCTGTACCAAACACAGCATCGTAATCCAGTCGGTTACGGAGTTCCTCATGCATCTCTGTCTCATCAGTCTTCACTCCATAAACAACTCCTTGGTTGAGATCAGTGGCTCTAATACCCCAAGCCTTGCAAGTAAAAGCAATGTTGTGCGAATCATGAACTTTGCTAAGATGATAAAAGGAGCTAGCTTGCTTGGGGTATGGCAAAGTGTCAGTTCTACCGTTGTGGGTTATGGTTATATAACCTTCCTCGATGTCAATATTTGGAGTTCCATACTCACCCATCGTCCCAAGTTTTACAAGATGACACTCCTCTCCAAACTCTTTTATAGCAAAGAGAACGTTGAGAGTCCCAATCACATTGTTGTGCTGTGTATAAACTGCTCTGGACCGGTCAATCATCGAGTAAGGAGCGGATCTCTGTTCCCCAAAGTGGACAACTGAATCCGGCTCAAAAGACTTGAAAGACTCAGCTAAGAATTCGAAATCACAGATATCACCAACGTACAACTCAATTGATTTCCCTGTCAAAGCCTTCCATCGGCTGATTCGGTCATGAATGGAGGCAATAGGAGTCAATGACTCAAGTCCAAGCTGGTGGTCGAAAAGACGTCTTACAAGGTTGTCAACAATGCAAACTTCGTAATTCTTCTTGGACAAGTGGAGAGCAGTAGCCCAACCGCAATAACCATCTCCACCAATGACCATAACACGCTTTGGTTTAGAGGATGAGTTATTGGTAGATGTTTCGGGTGGTGCTTGTTGGGTTATAGGTACAGCAGTTGCTCTGAAAACGCAGCTTTTTCTCGGTTTCTTCTCTTGGAAGAGAAGTCCTTTGAGAGAAGATCTTGAAAGAAGCTGAGCATTGAAGAAGGTCTGCCCTGAAACAAACGGCTTAACTGAATTCTTGCTGCTGCTGCTGCTAAGTGAGATAACTGAAGGGCATGAAGCTGAAAGTAGATGCGCCATTTTAAAGGTTTGTTCTTGATTCTATCAAACAAATTCACCTGCAAAAACAAAAGCAGCTAAGATTTCAAGACATAATTTGGTTCAGCAGAACAAGACATATCAAGTAGATGTTTCATACCATATAACAAGTAAGGATTCAGCTGATTTTCTCTAGTTTAACTTCAAATTCAAATCAAAATCCAAAAAGACATGAATAGAAATCGAAACTTTATCTTCACACCCCCCCCCCTAAATCAGCTACGTCCATAACAAGAGAAGAATCAAAACACACGAAATTTGAAGTCTTTTATCGAATCTGAAAATCAGCTATTGTCAAAGACTGGATATTTATTTGATCAACTAAAGTAAATGTAAGAAAGAAGTACATTGATGAAATTCAGAGAAAACCCAACTGAATGAAAACTCTGTGAATTTTGATTTCCTATCATATTCAGAGTTTCTTCAAAACGAAATCACTCAACTTACAAAACCGGAGAAATGAAATTCATTAGAAGAAACGATTGCTTACCTTTGAAAATTTGGAATCTTGTTTAGAGAGAGTTGGAGAAGATCCTTCGAGACTTTGAACTTTGAAGTGAGGGATGGGTCTCTCTTCTCTTCTCCCGGAACGATGAGAGATGAGATGAGACAGATATAAATCATCAGATATGCCCAAAGCATATTCTTACTTATTCCCTTCCCAACAAATTATGGCCCAAAGTGTCGCTTTTTTAAGAACGTTGGTTTATTAGTTTTAAAGTTTTCCGGTTGTGAATGATACAGGTCCGGCCTTTGTGGGCCAGTTTCTCAGTCGCTCATTTAGGCAACTTAAGGAACATTCTTCCCTTACTGGGCCGGTTGGCCCAAATATATACTTTTTGAATATGTTTGTGGCTATTTTCTAAATTTTAACTTTTAATTATTAAAACAGAGAATCATGAGATAGGAGAAAAACAAAATCAACTGTAAAATGCAAACCTAACTTACATAATCTTTTGAATGAAATTTTATTAAGACGCAAAACATTACTAGTATTTCGCATTGTAATAGTCATTTTTCTGCAAGTTGACCAAACAAGAGTCATACTTCTGATGCAAGATACGAACAAAGACTTCAATTATAACAAAACATTCTCATACATCTCATCTCTAATTCTATATTTGTTTTCTCGTAGTTATTATCTTCCAAACTTTAATATTCTTGTCAATGAGGGTACTAGATGAAAATGACGACATTCTATGGTCATTTGATTCCCGTGAACCTCATGTGACCTTGTTAACGTACGTGCACGCACACACAAACCCTCGCACTGATTGACATTCTCCCAATCTTTCTTTATAAAACACACAGACAACTCCATAATATTAATAACCCATATATACTTAGCTTGCTGGTTTCCTTGGCAATAATTTATATAATTCTACAAGTTTAATCGCCTAATCGGATTTAGTAAATGTCTCTCTTACAGGTCTGAAACTTCTTCCACTTCATCTATTTAATGTTATTTTGCTTCTTCAATCCTGTTTCCTCACATAATTTTGCCTCATAATGTTTTCAGGATTTTTGGCAGTTTCTTCGACCATTATCATCTGGTTTGACAGGTATTGTCACTTCAAATCTCAAAGCAATTACTTCATTTCGCTCTTAAACACACTTAAATGCAAATTTTGAGATTTTCTTAGCAAAGTTAACTCAATTTATTTTTGCATGTAACAAAACAGAGTCGTTCACAACTAGCTGTGACTCGGGCGACTCAGACCCGTGCCGAGATGACGCAGCTGCTCTTACCCTCAAGTTCGCAGCTATGGCGTCGATCCTTATCTCCGGAGCTGCCGGAGTCTCGATTCCTCTAGTTGGAACCCTACTTCCGTTAAACGGTGGCTTAATGAGGGGAGCCAAAGCGTTCGCAGCAGGAGTTATCCTCGCAACAGGGTTCGTTCACATGCTCTCGGGCGGATCCAAAGCTTTGTCCGACCCATGTCTGCCGGAGTTTCCATGGAAAATGTTCCCTTTTCCAGAATTCTTCGCCATGGTCGCGGCGCTTCTTACTCTGCTCGCGGATTTCATGATCACGGGATACTACGAGAGGAAACAGGAGAAGATGATGAACCAGTCCGTCGAGTCGCTTGGTACGCAAGTTTCGGTTATGTCTGACCCAGGTCTTGAATCGGGTTTTCTGAGAGATCAAGAAGATGGAGGGGCGTTGCATATCGTGGGGATGCGGGCTCACGCGGAGCATCACCGTCATAGCCTCTCCATGGGTGCCGAAGGTTTTGAGGCTCTCTCTAAGAGAAGTGGTGTTTCCGGTCATGGACACGGCCACAGCCACGGCCACGGGGACGTAGGCTTGGACAGTGGTGTGAGGCACGTTGTTGTTTCTCAGGTAAACGACCTTTTTCTTTTCTTCATATGTTTTTTGACTTTGACTTTGTTTTTCGTAAGCTCTGACTTTTAAGTTTTGAGTTCTTTAATGCTAATAAGATTTATTTATTTCAAATGCAGTTGACTTCATTCATATACAATGTAGCCAAGTCAATTGGATGAATTCTAATAACTGTACATGACTTGCATAAGCTGTTTTAGAGTTGTTATAGTAATCAACTATAAAGTTTTACAATGCCAAGTTTAGTTAGTTGCTAATCACTATATAGATTTTGTTATTGAAAAAAATAATAAAATTTATTTTATTGCTTGTTTAAGTAATTATTTAATGTTATCTTCGTAACTATTATATATAGTACTACTTCATGTTCATTCTACCAAAACATTATTAATATGAAAACGAAAAAATAAGATAATTCTAAAATATCATACTATTATTTAAGTTTTCTTCCAAAGATACAAATGACGACTTAAACGCATTGTGGAAACATTTTTTTTTTTTGGTGTGTGTGTGTGTGTTAATATATTTTGACGTTATGTGACTTAGTCAAACCAATCCGTTTATATAATTTCCTTGTATAGTGTCGATGCACAAAATCAATTGATGATACCCTTATATTTTTGTATTCAGATACTTGAAATGGGAATAGTGTCACATTCAATAATCATAGGAATATCGCTTGGAGTATCACATAGCCCATGCACCATACGTCCTCTCCTTCTCGCTCTTTCCTTCCACCAATTCTTCGAAGGTTTTGCCCTCGGTGGCTGCGTCGCAGAGGCCAGACTAACCCCGCGTGGATCTGCCATGATGGCTTTCTTCTTCGCCATCACTACTCCGATCGGTGTAGCGGTGGGAACGGCCATTGCCTCATCTTACAACTCTTATAGCGTTGCAGCATTGGTGGCTGAAGGAGTGCTCGATTCTCTCTCTGCGGGGATACTTGTGTACATGGCGCTTGTGGATTTGATCGCTGCGGATTTCTTGAGCAAGAAGATGAGTGTTGATTTCAGAGTTCAAGTTGTTTCTTATTGCTTTTTGTTTCTTGGAGCTGGGATGATGTCTGCTCTTGCAATTTGGGCTTGATCACTTTTCATTATTACTATTTGTTTATGAAAGTAATAAATTTAGGCATGCCTTTTTCTTTTTTCTTTTGGACAGAATTATTATAGGTATGCCTATCACTCTATTTGTTTCAAAATAATGTTTGTAATCAATTCTATTAGATATTCACTCTTTATCAATCATGTTATATATTTTTGTAGCTGGTAAACAAATAATTAATTTTTGAACAAAAAACAAAAACAAATACAATTAGTTTTTACAAGCAAGTATGCAACTGAAATCCAAAGATTTTCTTGACGCCTTTTCGAGCATATTCTAATCCTTCATTTTGATTTAGCTCAAGAAACGCCATAATAGAACCATATATATGAACTAAGTGTTTTTAAAAAGAGTAGGTCATGACTCATGAGTAATCTTTTCCACGATCTTTAAGATATATTATTCTTGGAAGGTCGAAAACTATAATATTTCATTTTCTGTCGAATATATATATATATGGATGACGATGGTTCCCATGCATGATGAAGAAAAAGACGAACCCTATATTTATCTGTTTAATTAAAATTTTCTTTGTGGAGATAAACTCTCTGTGAAACGCATTCCGCCACCTAATTTATCATATATTTTCATGTGAACCAAAATAATTAAAATTTGTTTGCCATATATATATTTATTTGTTGTTATCTTTCTGAGTGATAAAGGTGACAAACATTTTTGTCCACTGATACCCAATCTCTTCCACTTCAGTTCCCTTCCTTTCAAATTTTATCTCGTGCTTTTACAGCATATCCCACAATTCCTGTAAATTATCTCAAGGATTTGGTGCATAAATTCTATTTTTTCGTACTTTTTTGTTGGATATGTAAATCAGAACCAAAAAAACTTAACATTGATTAAACTTTACAATTTACGTATGTCCCATTAGAGGGGAACTACAGTTTTTGTAGGAAAATAAGAAATTTGCGAACTAAAGACACTAAATAATCCTACTTTTAAAATCACAATAGTTAGTACTCAATAAAAAATATTGTATATTGTTGTGAAAAAATGTAAATAGTTTGGAGAAACTGCTACTAATAAACAAATAATTAAGAGATGTCGGAGATCCAATTTAATCATAAAAATAAAATGATTAGCACAATATTGCACTACTGATTTAGATGCGATACACGTGGAATCTGCAACTTTTCACCAACCACATCCGAGCCTACACCACGAAATTTGAGGATTTTTATTTATTTCCCAAAAATTTCTCTGTATTTATAAACTAACTATTTCTTGGGACGTGAATATACACATTTTATATTCAACGGTCCGTGAGTGTATATTGTATATACTCTCTCTCAGATTCCCTCCTTGTAGCTAGCTTCTACCTCCTCCTTTCATTCATGGCGAAAAACTAAAAAAGACATCCATCTTTCTCAAAACATCTCTCTTACTCTCTTCGTTTTCTGACTGCAACCTTTTTTCCCAATGGAGCGCGCAAGGAGACTTGCTTACAGAGGAATCGTCAAACGTCTCGTTAACGACACAAAACGACACCGTAACGCTGAAACACCTCACCTTGTTCCTCACGCTCCGGCGAGGTATGTCTCTTCCCTTTCCCCTTTCATCTCCACCCCTCGATCTGTCAACCACACGGCGGCTTTCGGGAGGCACCAGCAGACGCGTTCCATCTCCGTCGATGCTGTTAAACCCAGCGATACTTTCCCTCGTCGTCACAACTCTGCAACACCAGACGAACAAACCCACATGGCTAAATTCTGTGGCTTTGACCATATCGATTCACTCATCGATGCTACGGTGCCCAAATCGATTCGATTAGATTCCATGAAGTTCTCCAAATTCGACGCTGGTTTAACCGAGAGCCAAATGATTCAACACATGGTTGATTTAGCTTCCAAGAACAAGGTTTTCAAATCCTTCATCGGGATGGGTTACTACAACACTCATGTCCCTACTGTCATTCTCCGTAACATCATGGAGAATCCAGCTTGGTACACTCAATACACTCCTTATCAAGCTGAGATCTCTCAAGGTCGTCTCGAATCGCTCCTCAATTTCCAGACCGTGATCACAGATCTCACGGGTCTTCCTATGTCCAATGCGTCGCTTCTGGATGAAGGCACTGCTGCTGCGGAGGCAATGGCCATGTGTAACAACATTCTTAAGGGTAAAAAGAAGACCTTTGTCATTGCTAGTAACTGTCACCCTCAGACTATTGATGTTTGTAAGACTAGAGCTGATGGGTTTGATTTGAAAGTTGTCACCTCTGATCTTAAGGATATAGATTACAGCTCTGGTGATGTTTGTGGGGTTCTTGTTCAGTATCCTGGTACTGAAGGTGAAGTCTTGGATTATGCTGAGTTTGTTAAGAATGCTCATGCTAATGGTGTTAAGGTTGTGATGGCTACGGATTTGCTGGCTTTGACTGTGTTGAAACCTCCTGGAGAATTTGGGGCGGATATTGTTGTTGGCTCTGCTCAAAGGTTTGGTGTTCCGATGGGTTATGGTGGTCCTCATGCTGCGTTCTTGGCTACTTCACAAGAGTATAAGAGAATGATGCCTGGGAGGATTATTGGTATTAGTGTTGATTCTTCAGGAAAGCAAGCTCTGCGTATGGCTATGCAGACTAGAGAACAGCATATTAGGAGGGACAAAGCCACTAGCAACATCTGTACTGCTCAAGTAATTACTTCTTAGTATCTGATTACTCATTTTTCACTTTTCACTATTAGTTCGTTCAGATAACTAGATGATATGTTGATTCATGTTGATGAGTACTTCATCTTTTCATTTTCCTGCAGGCGTTGCTTGCCAACATGGCTGCCATGTATGCTGTTTACCATGGACCTGCAGGTCTAAAATCTATTGCCCAGCGTGTCCATGGTCTCGCTGGTATATTTTCCTTAGGGTTGAACAAGCTTGGGGTTGCAGAAGTTCAAGAACTTCCTTTCTTTGACACTGTTAAAATTAAGTGTTCGGATGCACATGCAATTGCTGATGCAGCTTCCAAAAGTGAAATTAATCTGCGTGTTGTGGACTCAACCACTGTGAGTCTCCTTTGCTTTGGCCTTTCAAGGTTTTTACTCTCATAGCATCATACAGATTTGAATATTTGGATATGATTACTTAATTCAGATTACTGCTTCCTTTGACGAAACAACCACCTTGGATGATGTCGATAAACTTTTCAAAGTTTTTGCTTCTGGCAAGCCTGTGAGTGTTGTTCATACCTCTTTTTGTTATTGATATATCATTTCTAGGATCCTTGCATGAAATTTGACTATCTCAATTCGCTTCAGGTTCCATTTACGGCTGAATCTCTAGCACCCGAGGTTCAGAATTCCATTCCTTCTAGCCTAACAAGAGAGAGTCCTTATCTTACCCACCCAATCTTCAACATGTATTATTCTGTTCTTTGAATCTTGAGTGGCTTATTACTTGTGGATTGGCAGTATCTCATTTTTGTTTTCCATTTTGATAATATGATTAGGTACCACACAGAGCATGAGTTGCTTAGGTACATCCACAAGTTACAGTCAAAGGATCTATCACTGTGCCACAGCATGATTCCGTTGGGATCTTGTACGATGAAACTAAATGCAACAACTGAAATGATGCCAGTCACATGGCCAAGTTTCACTGACATTCACCCTTTTGCTCCTGTTGAACAAGCACAAGGTTATCAGGTTAGTGACTTTCTTGATTCATCTGAGGTCTGATTTAGAAAGTTGAACAATGAACTGATATCTTGTCCACATGTATGTAGGAAATGTTCGAAAATTTGGGTGACCTCTTGTGTACGATCACTGGGTTTGACTCTTTCTCGTTGCAACCTAATGCTGGTGCTGCTGGTGAGTATGCCGGGCTTATGGTTATCCGCGCATATCACATGGTAACATCTTTTATCCTAAATTTGGATCTTATTCTACCTAACAATCTTCTATTCAATTGTATTAAGCTGAAAAGTGAATGAATGAATGCATTTTTCAGTCAAGAGGAGATCATCACCGTAATGTGTGTATCATACCTGTCTCTGCACACGGTACAAACCCTGCAAGTGCTGCTATGTGCGGGATGAAAATTATTACAGTTGGAACTGATGCTAAGGGAAACATTAACATTGAGGAGGTGAGAAAAGCTGCAGAAGCCAACAAAGACAACTTAGCTGCTCTTATGGTTACATACCCTTCAACTCATGGAGTCTATGAAGAGGGCATCGACGAGATTTGCAACATAATACACGAAAATGGAGGTCAAGTGTACATGGATGGTGCCAACATGAATGCACAGGTGAAATATCTTACTAAAACAGAACACAGAGATCTTGAATTTTCTCTAATTTGTAAGAGCATGGTGTTGGGTACGTGTAGGTTGGTTTGACGAGCCCTGGTTTTATTGGAGCGGATGTGTGCCATCTCAATCTCCACAAGACCTTCTGTATTCCTCATGGAGGTGGTGGTCCTGGTATGGGTCCCATTGGTGTGAAGAATCATTTGGCACCATTTCTTCCTTCTCACCCCGTGGTTAGTCTTTTATCCTTCATCACTTTTATGTTTCTTGGTGATTGATGATTAATTCCTTAATTTTTTGTTTCTTCCATTTCCATGTATACAGATACCGACTGGTGGTATCCCACAACCCGAGAAGACAGCACCTTTGGGTGCAATATCCGCTGCACCATGGGGATCTGCGCTTATCTTGCCTATATCTTATACTTACATTGCCATGATGGGATCTGGTGGGCTCACTGATGCCTCTAAGATTGCAATTTTGAATGCCAATTACATGGCAAAGCGCCTAGAGGTAGTAGAACATCTTTGTCTTCTATTTACCTATTCATCTTTTGAGAATGAAAGGAGTCTAATTTTCCTCTTGATTTGTTTTTACAGAAACACTACCCAGTTCTTTTCCGTGGTGTTAACGGAACAGTAGCACACGAATTCATCATAGACTTGAGAGGCTTCAAGGTATGAAAATGTTGTGAACTGAAATTAAAGTAGTTGTTTTGGGTATGCATATCACTGACCGATTCAAATATGAATTTGTAGAACACTGCTGGAATAGAACCAGAGGATGTGGCGAAACGGCTAATGGACTATGGATTCCATGGACCCACAATGTCTTGGCCTGTCCCTGGAACTCTTATGATTGAGCCAACCGAGAGTGAAAGCAAGGTAAATATGGATATATGCAGATCTCTCATTGACTCTTTCTTCTCTCAGTGTATCAACTTGATGAAACTAAATAATATTCGTTTGCAGGCGGAGCTAGACAGGTTCTGCGATGCTCTCATTTCAATCAGGGAAGAAATTGCACAGATTGAAAAAGGAAATGCAGATGTCCAGAACAACGTTCTCAAGGTAATTAGGAAAACAAAGACTTATCATAATTATATCCAATAATAATATTGTTCGGAGAAGTTGAGATTCATACGTTGGTGGTTGTTTGTTTTCTCAGGGAGCTCCACATCCCCCATCGTTGCTAATGGCAGACACATGGAAAAAGCCGTATTCTCGAGAGTATGCTGCTTTCCCTGCGCCTTGGCTCCGCTCCTCCAAGTTCTGGCCCACCACAGGTATTAGACCATCCAAGATATAGATTGCACATTTGGTTTTCGATTCAGTTTATTCTGGTTTCGGAATTCTGATATGTGACAAATGATTGAAATGTGGAACAGGGCGTGTGGACAATGTATATGGAGACAGGAAACTGGTGTGCACTCTCCTCCCAGAGGAAGAACAAGTCGCAGCTGCAGTGTCTGCTTGATTACTGCTCTGTCCCATTGTGTTGTGTCCCTTTCTCTCACCACGCACTCTTCTCTTTCACATTCTGTCCATAGTGTTCTCATTATACGCTTTCTGTCTCTTACTCTATTATTTCATTCGAATACATCTTCTATAAATTATATATTCCACAATTGACCGAAAACAAAACACAAACTTTGGTAGAATCAAGACTTAAATCAACTATACTGCCATAGACGCAAGATGAAAAGAAAAATGCTTCATTACTTTCAATGGAACAATTACAGTAAAGTCATCAAAACAAAGCAAAGTGCTTGACAATTTTACTTACAGCTAATAATCATCAACTACGTTGGCTTAAAATAAAATAAGGAAAACCTTCTTTCCTCGTTCTGCTCTTGCGCTATGACAATCTCACTCGAATTACAGGACCAAGCAGAAAAAAGATGACCGGTGTTGCATGGACAGTTGTGCCTCAGTCTTCAACCTCAGTGTTGAATATAAAACTTGGGAATGCTGTCGTCACATCCCTTCAAATTCAAATACAGATATGGTTGATGATAAAGTAAAGGAAATCCTAAATGGAAGGGCTAATCTAAAAAAGAGAGAGGATTTGGTACTTTAGGTAAGGAAGAGTCATATTCTTCAACAAGCTAGGATGTTTATGCACATAGACATTCCATTCATCCTTACTAATTTTACCGTCTTTGTCAGAATCTGCATCAGCAAATGTCTAGCAAAAACAAAGTAGAGAAAGAAAAGAAGCATGTGCTAACTAAATTTACCAAAATATTATACATCACACTAAGAGAGATGGGATTTCAAGAACTCACTTTATCAATAATCATGGTCAGAAGTTCATCGGATAGCATCATATCAGATTCCAAGAGAATAGCAGAAACCATTTGTTGCACCTAACAAGTCCAACTTATTATGAAGCTGAAAAGAAGGGTTGCAACTTGCAATGGCAGATTATTATTTACCTCTTCTCGCTCAATGAATCCAGTTTGTCTTAGATCATAGAGCCTAAATGCAACTGTCACAGATAATAAAAGCATATGCTTGAGATCATCCAAGGAGTTATATTAGTAGTAATATTGATCCTTACAATCGGTCTTCTCCTGGATTGATGCATAGGGATGAAAGACACTGAGTGCATGGATGAATTCCTCAAACTCAATAACCCCATTCTTCTTTTCATCGAACAAATCAAAAACCTGCAAAACACCAATCAATATAAAGTAAAAAAAACTTTCATCTCAACAAGTCCAAGAAACCATGAGAAGCCACTCACCCTATCAAGAAAGAGGTTCTCACCATATGGAGCTTGGAACAGCGCCAGTCTAAGCTCTTCCTAGGAAACCAGAAATATCAAATTTCTTCATAACCATAAATTATAATGAGAGATAACTATCATCTAAAAAGAGCAAACTTAATGCCTTGAAAGCAATGAATCACACACATAAAGGAAAAGGAGTCAAGTGATGATCATCAACCTATGAAAAATTCACCAACTAGACATATCTGAGAGAGAAAAAACAGACCTTGTGAATCAAGCCGTCATCAATAATTGAACAGCTCAATTTCTTGAATAGCTCATACAAAGCTTCAACTTCATTGACTGAAACTGCAAAAAAGAAACAAACTTTTCAAACTTATCAACTTCCAAACAGAGTCATTTCGAAGACGCATTGATCCAAGAACGTATACAACACATTGGACATGAAATGAAAGAGAGAGAGAGAGAGAGAGGCAAAAACAAAAAGAAAACCAACATTGAGATTCACGAGCAAGACGTTCCAGATCCGCGTGCTGACATGTCCGAGGCGATGTGCTGCGGCAATCGAAGCATTGTCCGACGGAGGAAACTAGGACATCGATAATGGCAAAGAAAGGTATAAAGACGGCGCAGAATTGCTCTCCGACAGTGAGAGAGCTTGATCTCTGTTTCACCAAAACAAAACAAGAACAAGAACATTACAAAAAGACAAAATCAGAGAAGAAATGAGAAATCAAAGTAGTGAGAAAAATTTACAGAGGAAACTTGTTCCATGAGTTCATTCAAAATCACAATCACAGTCTTCCGGACTAAGTGGCAACTTTGATTCTGCTTCACTTATTATTTTTTCAGTTTATCAAAATGTCACGCTAATATATCCGTCATTTGAACCATTCTCTAAAATCAAATGAATGTACCGTCCTTGGTGGTCCCCATTTGATTTTTTTTTTTTTTTT
>Ga0041059_1000419_pt1 | contig 31469 bp, 21 predicted proteins | sample AraColnosormetaG_FD_56232 | JGI IMG/M metagenome (GOLD analysis project Ga0041059, IMG submission 56232) | Arabidopsis roots microbial communities from North Carolina, USA - Col MF nosort | ecosystem: Host-associated > Plants > Roots > Unclassified | place: USA: North Carolina | collected...
AAAAAAAAAAACATAAAATTATTATTATGACATGTTTGAGCAAAAATAATATGTGGTCGGGACAGGTCACTACCAGTAGTCGCCCACTAGTCTGATTGCAAAATTCAAATAGAAAAGATATATGATAATACGACAACAAACTCAGGCTAGATTACAGAGTAGTTAACTTATATTATATACCTCCTCGATGCACGAGCGAGCAAAACTACTACTGTACTACTTTTCCGGCGATAAAATCTATGAAAATGGAGGGAACTATCAAATCTCCGGCCAACTACGTTCCTCTCACTCCGATCAGCTTCCTCGATAGATCTGCTGTCGTCTACGCTGACAGAGTCTCCATCGTTTATGGCTCCGTCAAGTACACGTGGCGCCAGACTCGTGACCGCTGCGTCAGAATCGCCTCCGCTCTCTCCCAGCTCGGAATCTCTACCGGAGATGTGGTCAGAACTTCTCGTTCATCGATTTCTCCCTTTTTCCCTTCTTAGCTAGTTTAATTAGTTGATTCCATGCTATTTGGAGATCTTTTCTGTTCATAGATCGAAACTTAGTTTGTTGCGTTTTCTGATTCTCAAGGTTTCAGTGTTGGCTCCAAACGTTCCAGCTATGGTTGAATTGCATTTTGGTGTTCCTATGGCTGGAGCTTTGCTCTGTACACTCAACATTCGTCATGATTCATCACTTGTTGCTGTCTTGCTTAGACATTCAGGGACAAAAGTGATTTTTGCAGATCATCAGTTTCTCCAAATAGCTGAAGGAGCTTGTGAAATCCTCTCAAATAAAGGTGACAAGGTCCCGATTTTGGTCTTGATCCCAGAGCCTCTTACTCAATCTGTTTCAAGGAAGAAGAGATCTGAGGAAATGATGGAATACGAAGATGTTGTAGCGATGGGGAAATCGGACTTCGAGGTTATACGACCAACAGATGAGTGTGATGCTATATCTGTTAATTACACATCAGGTACCACTTCAAGCCCCAAAGGTGTTGTTTATAGTCACAGAGGTGCTTATTTGAATTCTCTGGCTGCGGTTTTACTCAACGAAATGCACTCCTCGCCTACTTATCTATGGACTAATCCCATGTTTCACTGCAATGGCTGGTGCTTATTGTGGGGTGTTACTGCTATTGGTGGGACTAATATATGTTTGAGGAATGTTACGGCCAAGGCTATATTTGATAATATTTCCCAGCATAAGGTGACTCATATGGGAGGTGCGCCGACGATATTGAATATGATCATCAATGCGCCTGAATCTGAGCAGAAACCGCTTCCCGGGAAGGTGTCTTTTATAACCGGTGCTGCACCGCCACCAGCTCATGTGATTTTCAAGATGGAAGAGTTGGGGTTTTCTATGTTTCATTCCTATGGGTTAACTGAAACTTATGGACCAGGCACAATCTGTACATGGAAGCCTGAGTGGGACTCTTTGCCTAGAGAAGAACAGGCGAAAATGAAAGCTCGACAAGGCGTGAATCATTTAGGGCTCGAGGAAATACAAGTTAAAGACCCTGTAACCATGAGAACTTTGCCAGCTGATGGTGTGACTATGGGTGAAGTTGTCTTCAGAGGAAACACGGTGATGAATGGTTACTTAAAGAACCCTGAAGCAACCAAGGAAGCTTTTAAAGGAGGTTGGTTTTGGAGTGGCGACTTAGGTGTTAAACACCCTGACGGATACATAGAGCTGAAAGACAGATCGAAAGACATTATAATCTCTGGAGGAGAAAACATTAGCTCGATTGAAGTCGAGTCTACTCTGTTCACTCACCCTTGTGTTCTTGAAGCAGCTGTAGTTGCGAGGCCTGATGAGTATTGGGGTGAGACTGCTTGTGCATTTGTGAAACTTAAAGACGGGTCTAAGGCCAGTGCGGAGGAGCTTATTAGCTATTGCAGGGACCGGCTTCCACATTATATGGCTCCGAGGAGTATTGTGTTTGAGGATCTTCCTAAAACATCGACTGGAAAAGTCCAGAAGTTTGTTCTGAGGACCAAGGCTAAGGCTTTGGTAAGCTTATCAAAGAAAGGCAGAAGCAAGTTATGAATTGGTAAGCTTTCTTTGTTACTTCCAATCTCTACAAGATGTCTTATAAATTACTGTCTATAAGATCATGTTTGTGTCTAAGCTAAACCAGAATGAGATACTAAAACCAATTTGTATGTTTCTGAAATAAATAAAACCGGGATGAAATTGTAATTCCGGAAGATTAGATCTATAGCATTCTGATTAGAGTTGAATCTGATGGCAAGTGGATATATTATTATCTTAAGGGAATCAATCTTTGGATTGTGTCTCTTAATTATCTATATTTTTGCTGTTATTTACTGCAATTTGTTTATTAGATTTCGATTATTTTAAGAAAACTAAATAAGTATTACTATTGTTGTTAGAAAGTCGTGTATTGTTCAACACATACATGACATGACATGGTACAACATATAAAACGATTCATTAGGGGTCGGTTAAAGGTTGGTTAAATTTCAATCTGTATGTTTTTTATAACCCTTCATAATCATAATTTAATTTGCTCTTTAGTTTGATTTTTCTACATGATCATTATCAATGGTTAATTGATATTTTCAATTTTGAATGCAACATTAATTGATGTTTATAATGAATCGAAAAGTATTTCATATTTATAAATTTGTAATTACAGAACTTATAAATAATCACTAAATAAATTTGTTGTACCTAACAGTCTAACAAATTACGTTGTATAGTATTTAAGAAAAGTAGATGTTAACATTGCAACGAAATGAGTGCACTTACTATAATAAGCCTTCAATCTACAGTATATGGTTGATGAATGACACTTGAAACAACTAAGGTTCACATGGTGAAACTTGTAAGTAACAAGAGATAATCATTTGTAATAGTTCCGTGAAAGCGTAAAGATAAACTTAAAAATCTACTAATCAAATTTGCGTGTGAATTATCTTTTTTTCTCAATCAATACGAGTGCTTAATGACTAAACCGGACCATGACTCGTTTAAACTATAGGTAGATGACCTCAAACCGTTGATTATTTTCTGATTTTGGTTAGGAGGAATACGAATCCAAAATTCCTCAAACCGGCTCACAACATTTATGTTCATCGATTGTGACAACACCAAGCAAACAGAAACTTGTATAAAAGACAGACAAAAGAGTTATACTTTCTTTCTCAGTTCACGCTATTGTTCACTTACACTCTTTAGCAAAAAGTTAAACACTGAAGTAGACAAAAAGTAATTTGAAAATATTCTTCTTTTTACTAATATAAAGATGAAAAAAATAGGGATGATACAAATGTAAAGCCAAAGAGTAATATTTACACCATTATGGAAATTTAGACAGTAATGGTTCTAAAGTGATTTCATTTCAGAATAAACACATAGCTTGCAACTTGCTCTACTGTCAAAATTTAGTTAGTGTTCACAAAATGCTAAACTTATCTCTTAATAATGTCTAGATAAGAATAAAATTAAGCAAAAAAAACAGGAAATTTAACAATTAAAACGAAATAGAGCAAGAAATAGAATAACTTTCATCTTGCAAAACTCTTAAAATCCAGCTCATAGTTTATCACCAAAGTAAAAACAATTAATTTGATTAATTAAGGAGTAATAATTAAAAATAAAATAAAGCTGTTAGAACAACGAAGTGCTGGAGGCGGTGCCTCATTTCTTTCAGAGCCCAGAAATCTATAAGAACTGTCTCAAAACCAAAAAACAATATTCACTTTCCTTTTACAATATTAAAAAATTCAATCTTTCTCTGTTTCTGTATCTCAAGTATATAAAAATTCAATCTTTGATTGAAGCAAAAGATAGAGAATCAACAATGATTATTGTGGTGATGGAAATGTCGTGAAAACCAGAGAAGAATCACAAATAAAAAACAGAACAGACAATACTTTCATTTTGAATCTCTTGAAACCAGTGTGTACTCTTAAAGAGAAAGACTTTTGGTTTTGTCTCCATTGGAACACGAATCTCTCTCTCTCTGTCTGGCGTAGAGACGAAGGTAAAAGCGCCGCGTGTATAGCCTTCAATGGCTTTTCAACGGCGGCGCAACAATTACTACAACCGTCTCCGTCGTCTTCTTCCTTTCATTTGCGCTGTCTCTGGAGCTCTTCTCATCCTCTTCGCTCTTCTCTCCATTCTTTCCCCTCCTCCTGATGATTCCGATCGCCGCATCTCCGTACACTCTCTTTCTCTCTCTCAATAGCCTTGTTGATGAGATTCTGATCTCTGTCTCTTAACGCCATTGTTTTTGTTTGATTGCAGAAGCATATTAACTATGGAGCCAATGATGAGAAGAAGAACACACCAGTGGTTTTCACAGTTCCGGTTAGGGTTCTTATATTTGATATTTTTGTTGCAAAGTCTGTATTTGTTTGCTAATTTGGGTTTGTGTATGTTTTAAACCGAAGCAGAGAGGTGGAGGAAGATCGGATCGTGATATCTGGCGTTCATGGAATGCTGAATTCTTTTATGGTTGTTGTAATGCAAGCAGCAAGTTCCCAAGTGTGTAACTTTATAAAGTTCTTTTGGTGTTTAGAGTGTTTTAGTTTAGAATGCTTGAATGTTTCTGTCATTGAGGTTTATTAGTCACACTACAACATTTTGATTTTTCTTACTGCAGATGCTAAAGCAATTACTAGAAATGATCGATACTTGGCGATTGCCACTAGTGGCGGTTTAAACCAACAACGGACTGGTGTAAGTTCCTTTAGGTTTCTCTGGTTTTATGGTGATCTTTTTGTTGTTACTTAGATCTTGGTCTGAGTTTCACAACGCAATTACTTCTTTCAGATTGTAGATGCTGTTGTTGCTGCAAGGATTCTAAACGCTACGCTTGTTATTCCGAAGTTGGACCAGAAATCCTACTGGAAAGATGCCAGGTTCGTACTAGCTCTCGTAAAAATCAAAACATTATGCATCTTATTTAGTATTAACATACTTTTGTGCTTTTTATATATGCCAGTGACTTCTCGAACATTTTCGATGTTGATTGGTTTATGTCATTTCTCTCAAAAGATGTCAAAATCATTGAGAAACTTCCACAGAAAGGAGGGCAAACATGGAGCCCTCGCAGAATGCGTGTACCGAGAAAATGCAATGAGAAATGCTATATCAATCGGGTGTTACCTGTTCTTCAGAAAAGGCATGTAAGTTTTCCTGTTTTTGTCTCTCAATCTTTACGCTTCTTAGCATCTAAAGGTTTCATTATTTCCTCTTTCTCTATGATGCTTATATATGATTTGGTCTTGTAACTCTTTGTTTCAGGCAGTTCAATTGAATAAATTTGATTACAGACTCTCAAACAAGTTGAGAGATGATTTGCAGAAGCTGAGGTGTAGAGTAAACTATCATGCGCTTAAGTTTACTGATCCAATTCTTGAAATGGGTAACGAATTGGTCAGAAGAATGCGGAAAAGGAGCAAACACTTCATTGCTTTACATCTTAGGTTTGAACCTGATATGCTCGCCTTCTCTGGATGTTACTATGGTGGTGGTGAGAAGGAGAAGAAAGAGTTAGGAACAATCAGAAGGAGATGGAAAACTTTGCATGTATGTATACAAATCTTACTTGTGCAAAGTTCTTCTTATTTTCTTGTTGGATTTAACGAATTTTGCATTGCAGGTAAATAACCCTGAAAAGCAAAGGAGACAAGGAAGATGTCCACTTACACCAGAAGAAGTTGGATTAATGCTTAGAGCTTTGGGATATGGAAGTGATGTTCATATATATGTTGCATCAGGTGAAGTTTATGGAGGAGAAAAATCATTGGCTCCTTTGAAAGCACTTTTTCCACATTTCTATTCAAAAGACACCATAGCTACAAAAATGGAGTTAAAACCATTTTCTTCTTATTCTTCACGAATGGCTGCACTCGATTTCCTTGTGTGTGACGAAAGCGATGTTTTCGTTACCAACAATAACGGAAACATGGCGAGAATATTAGCAGGTCGAAGGTAGTTAAATTAACCATAGCTAATCTTTCTTCTTTCTGCTTCATTTCTGTTTTTAAGGTTGTTAGCTCTTTGTGTTGAATGATTTCTTGGTTTTATGTAGGAGATACTTTGGACATAAACCAACAATTAGACCGAATGCGAAAAAGCTATACAAGTTGTTTATGAGCAAAGAGAATACTACTTGGGAGGAGTTTGCTTCAAGAGTGAGAACATTTCAGAAAGGATTCATGGGAGAACCAAAGGAGGTAAGAGCCGGAAAAGGTGAGTTTCATGAGAATCCAGCGGCTTGTATATGCGAAGATACTGATGCTAAAGTAAAAGCGGGAAAGATGGATTCGAGAAAATTCGGGAAGAAAGAGCAGAAAGAAGATGAAGATGCAGAGTTGTCGTCGTCAGAGACAGATTATGAGGAAGACCAAACTGATTTACAGGACAGAGGCTTGTATAATGGTACGAGGTTAGATTATGATGATGCGTTATCGGTTTCAGAAGAGCCTGAGCTAGAAGAAATGCTATCAGATTGATTCAGTTCAAAGTCAGCTTTTTTTTTATTGTGGTCATATACCTCATCAATGTTATCTGTACATAGAAATCCAATCCGAAGGAATTTTCAGTTTATTTTCTTACTTAGTCGTTGAGTCTGTTTAGGTCAAAGCAACTGAATATTGATACCGATAGAATCTTGGTGAATGATAGATAGATACATCAGGATCCACAAAGATTGTGTCAAAAGTACATTGTTTCAAATACAATAGTGCCAACTTTACCAAAAGATGGGTCGTGTCTGGGTCAGAGCAAAAGAGATGCTGGGTTTTTACTATATTCTTGGAAGGAAAGGCTTGACGGATTCGATGATGACCTAACATTTATATACAAGCAAGATTAATGACCCCGAAGCTCTTTAAATGAAGTTTAGGTTGATCTTGTGCTGAGTATATGGGGTAGAGAAAGTTTACTTACTCTTCCGTCATATGATAATGATGCAAAAACCCAAGGCTCACGTGAACTCCAAGCAAGGCCTGTGTTGTTAATTAAACAGTATTAAGTATTTGTTCGGTTCACAAGATAGAATGGTAATCATAAGGTGTAAGGGATTTTACCATAGACACTGTCTTCATAGTCAGTGTATGAGTTGAGCAACGGGTTCACACGCTGTCGTGTGGATTCCACAGGACTGAAAAAGATGGTAACAATGAAATCACAACAGTGTTGGCAAAAAATGAAAATCATCGGTGCAAGGATGTTTAGGAGATTTGAAATAACCTTTCTGAGGTTTTGTCATCACTGGATGTTGCTGAAGCATACCACAGGTTGACAACCGAATCTGTTCCAGCGCTCTGTATTTTACTTGAATGATTCAGAATTGACACAAATTATAAGCGTGCAAATTAAAAGCAGAGGCTTTAGTTTTTCTAAGCTAAACCATAGGATGTACCGAAAATAAAACTGCACATTTCAGCTAAAACAACTGCGACTGACATACATAGCTACCAAGTGGAACGTTTTGATTGTGTTCAGAAGAACAAAGGAGAAAGAGAGTAGAGTACCAGAATCAGTCCATCATACTCAGGGTTACACCTGACAGCCCAAGTCCTGTAAAATTTGACAAAAAAACATACAAAGGCACAAATTCAAGGATCAAGTTCTTGGTTCCTTTAAAAAAAGGTTTACAAAGGGAAACAGAAGCAAACATACCAATGTGTATGACCAGGAAGCTCTTGGACAGGAACCTTGGCCTTCCGGAGATCCCAGACATGTATGCCAGATTCATCCTCTGCAGTTACCTACATAATCGAATGTTTGATCCATCACAGCAAAGTTATGATAATATTTTTAAATCAAAGGTTGAGCTCCATAACAATTCAGTTCAGCTCAATGCTGATGTAGAAAACGACCTGAACGGATATGCACAGCATATTTATCTGCACACCATTCTATTCAATAGGGTACTGCGCAGTGCTTTGGAGTTACAAGAGAGGAGTCTTACAAGTATATGTTCTCTCTTGGGATTGTAATCAACACCGCGTACATGAGCATGTTCAATTGAGTTAACCTTCCTTTGTTGGGGAAAAAACATGGAGAAAGTCATGTGACGAGGTAAAACCACAAGCAACTAACACTAATTTGAAAATTGAAAACCCCCATCAGAGCATGTTATAACGTGTGTGAATAAAATCAATGCGTAAAACCTCCTAACTGCATGCAGCAACAGAGGATAGCAACAGTGATACCATACTTCATAGTACGCAAGTCCCAGAACTGAACAGATGATTCACCCGTTGCTGCAACAGCATTTACATCATGTGGATCCCATGCTCCACCAGATAAAGAATGCAACATCCCAGCTGAATCCTTAGATAGAACCTATATAAATCCAAACCTGTTTAACCGAAATACCCTACAAAAGATCTAAATACTTGAGAGATAAAAAAAAAATGAGGTTGTCACTATATTCTAGTAGCTAAATCACCTCAGCAGACTTTTTCGAACAGTCTAAGCTCCACAAGAAAATATTTTGTTCATCAATGCTGATTAACTTGTCACATCTTCCAGAAGGCCACCAAAGAACACTGTTTCCACCAGAGAGAAAAATTGAGAGTCAGCTTCATAAGATGATTGAGGATAAGAAAAAAATAAGCTCTTAAACACTTTTACATAACTGTTAGCAATAGAACGCTGAAAACGTTTGATCATAAACTCACCAATTAATCTTACCAACATGAGCATCAAGAGAAGCAACACGCTCCAATTGTGGAGAATTCAGTTGACCATATAACTCAGGAATTTGCCATATCGCTGCTCCAAACGATTCACCTTAACGGATAAAACCATTATCAGTTTTTGACACACTCACGCTATAAATCAATACAAAGACCAGAGCTCCAAATTCTTGCTAATCAACTCAAGACAAGCGAATTTACCAGTGGAGAAGACGGTGGAGAAAATGCGTTGATCAAAAGGGCAAGAAGCAAGGTCCCAAATCTCATTAGGATGAGAGAACAAACCCTCACATATAAGCTCAGATCCACCAGATGACAAACGAAGAAGATGAACCTTAAAAGCATCTCAAATGGTGGAGAACAAAAAACGAAAACTTTCAGTATCTTCCCGACTAAAATAGAAGACGAAATCAAAATCAAGACATGGGTTCACCTCATTTTCTTCTTTTAAACTAAGAGTTCCAGTGAGAAAGCTTGTGTAATCCGTATCGGCTTTCACATCCGATATACATCTAGACTGAAACAAAATGAATTCCGTCTTTAAAGAATCTTCCTAAGGAAAATTAAGGAAAATATGAAGATGATGAATCACCTGATACTTCAAACCGTATCCAATACCCGATGATCCTCCTTGCATTGTCACCTGAGCCAGACGCACTGATTCAGGTAGAGAAGACGACGAGCTGAAGCAGATGCTGGTTTTCGTGTTAGTGATAGACATTAATGGGCCTAACTTAATAAAGTCAGGCCCAATCTCTTATGTTACAATTTCACTAACTACTCAGAGACATATACATATCAAATTTCTATAAATTATCACTACTCACTCTAGTATATATGTTACAAAACGGGTCAATGGAATTAGAGTCCCATAGATGTCTATTAGGCCCGGTCATAGTTACAACGTTGTTTGATCACCCAAAAAAAAGGCATAAAATCATGAATCAATCACCAGAAAAAAGAATGTTATCATTACGTTTGTTAACGACGTCTTAGTAAAGCCACAGATAGTACGTGATGCTTTCATGATTTTATGACCGTTACTTAACAATGATGTGTTTTTTGAGTATTTTTGCGAAGCCATGCAATGCAAGTAACATTAGAATTGACGACTAGGAAATGTTTGTCAACCAACGTAAAGAAATATGAAAAAAACTGACAATAGCATATTAAAAATCTCCACAACCGCGCACAGCCAGAAAACAACGACTATTAGTTAAACTCTTATATAATCTACAATAAGTTGGTTAACAATGTAATGTAAAACAGAGTATAAATATAAGAAAACTCCTAACTACGAGATTATTAACCATTTCTCTTAGAAAGGTTGAACGATAAGTGACTTTTTCTATTGATTTTGTCGAAACTTCAATGTGTCTGTTCGCGTTCATGTAAGACTCTAAACTTATCGTGGTTTTGTTAATATGGGTATATTCTTGAAGGAAATAATGTTTAGTTGAACTGATTTTAATACGCGTGGGAATATCCTATGATAAGAAAGGTTACAAAAGTAGTGATAAGAAGACAAAATATGAGAAGGTGGATCTCCACCATCCCCAAAAAAGAAACATTCCTTTCTTTTTTGTTTCACCCAAAAACATTGATAAATTTTTCTTCTATTAGGAACTAATTAAAGATCCTCGTGTATTCTTTATATATGGAAGTTTTCGCTTTTTTCGTCTTATCTTCTCAAAAGCCGCAAACCCAAAAAGTTCCAACTCTCACTCTTAAAGTTGAGGATTTTTAAGTTAAGACGTGTGAAGACGCTCGTTCATGCACATCTCTATCTGAAAATGTATTTATATTGATAATTATCATGGTAATTGTAGACAAGAATTTCATGGTAGTTATATGAAACAAAATCATGTTTTTAGTAGGGTTTTGTGGAAAATGTATTCATGGTGATCAGTAACTTGCTACAACTAGAACATACTACTGATTAAAAATTATATTTTGTGTATATCTTCATTAAAATTGCAATATAATGTTGAAAGTAGAAACTGATATTTTCTGTATGGGTGGAGATGGCTTTGTTGGTATAATATATAGGCATGGGAGTAAACTATAAAACTAATATGTTTTCTATCTCTGGATATTATTTGCTAGAATAGTACAAATTAAAGAGAAAACAACATATTCATTCTATAACATAGTGAGAAGTAGGAAGATATGAGATATGATCAGTGTGGTAATGTATGGATTTATATCTCGAGTTATTGACAAAACTTCATTTTACTTGTGTTTGAAGCTAATCGTGAGTTTTGAGTTCTGAAAAAAGGGGATTAAAATATGAGTTTGGTACCTACAACATGTGCATGTACTTTTAGAGCATGATTTCGTTATAAATTTGTTTTTAACACTTTACGTTACTTTGAATCTCAAACCTTTTTTATTTTAACTTTTCACTTTTTAGCTTTAACTTTTTAACACCACGTCTTTTTCCACTTTCTATGCTTCAATGATTCACAGAGTAGAATAATTGCATGGTTCCTTGCAAACTTCATTTTTATGATTTCTAACGACGATAAATCAATGCAAACGTTTAAAAAAAAAAAAAAATGCAATGTTAATCGTGAATAGAAAAAAATAGATAATTGCAACGTTTATAGTACTATGATTACTAGCTAGTTTCCAAATTGAAGTTTGGTTGCATGTCCCTTCCTAAAAAAAAAAAAGAAACGGCTCTCTTATTCGAATCATAATCATTTATTCATATGTGGAAGTTGTCAGTACTCTATGAATTTTTCCTTTTGAAATGTAATTGCGCTTTTACTGTTTTAAATTTGGTAAAATGTGAAATTAAGTGATCATTTTTAAGTTTTTAATGATACCTTAACCTTAATCACGTAATCACTTTTATATGACAACAAATCCAAGCTTTTGAAAAAACACTAACTCTCCAACGACCGTTATGGGTTGCTCCCCCTCCAAGCTCGACGGTTTACCGGCCGTATCTCTATGCCGTGACCGCTGCAGCTCACTCGAAGATACGCTCCGGCGAAGCTACGCCTTAGCCGACGCTCACTCAGCTTATCTCCTTTCTCTGAACACCGTCGGTCCAGCTCTCCATAGATTCTTCCAACATGCCGTCGAGTCTCCGCCGGATGTTGAATCCGAAGCTGACGAATCACCGGAGACGTATTCTCCGGAATCCTGTTCCTCGGCTCACTCGGTTACCAGTTCTGATTCCGATTTGCCTCCCAAGTTCGATTCGGATTGTGAGGAAGGTGAAGGTACGAATTGCGATCTCTTAAGCGGTTCAAAACCTGAATCTCTAAATCTTAATCATGACTCGTTCTACTCCCGGAGATACGAATCCGGCACCATAACGCCGCCTCCTCCACCGCCGGCTCCGAGTAATTACGCTTGGGATTTTATCAATTTCTTCGAGAGCTATGAGCTTCCGTACACTACGGATGTCAATGATTTGAAGGATAGAGAGACCACTCCTTCTCATGAAGAAGATAAGTTGAAGAAGAAGAAGATTACTGTGAGCCAAAACGATGAGAAGATTAAAGTAGAAGAAGAGAAAAAAACTCTGAGAATCTCAGAGAAAAATAGGAAGCGTGCTCCTAAAGAATCAAAGGATCAAAAAGTTTCATCAGATTTATCTGAAGTAACAAAGCAATTGCAGGAAATGTTCAAGAAAGCTTCAGAATCAGGGAATGATGTTTCGAAGATGTTTGACACTTCCAGATTCAGATACTACCAGAAAAGCTCTGTTTATCAATGTAATGTTCGAATTCTTCTTCCTTCTTCAAACATTCTCTACACGAAGAAGGTGATGACTCCATTTGATCCCAAACCAGTGGAAGAATCTAATTTCAATAATCTTTCATCTACTCTGAAGAAACTTTTCATGTGGGAGAAGAAACTGTACCAAGAAGTAAAGGTATAATCAAAATGCTCTGAATGGATTGAAGCAAAATTATCTAAGTGTTTTATGTTCCTTAAGACTTTTGATTTGTTATTTACAGGCTGAGGAGAAACTCCGAACATCTCACATGAAGAACTACAAACTATTGAGGAGATTGGAAGCAAAAAGTGCAGATCTAAGCAAAATCGAAGCTATTCGTTCTTCGATTCAGTGTTTGTCTACAAGAATGAGAGTTTCTATCCATAAGATAAACAACATTTGTCTGACGATAAACAAGTTACGCGATGAAGAGCTCTGGTTCCAAATGAAAGAGTTGATCCACAGGTACTACGGACATTACCATAAGAATTTTGTTTGAGAAATCTCATGAGTTAACTCAGCTTGTTGTGTCTCAATATTTAGGTTGTCTGAGATGTGGAACTCTATGCTAGAATGTCACAGTAGACAATCTAAAGTAATTGCAGAGGCTAAGAAGCTTGATAAGATGACAATAAAGGAGAATCTAGACTTATCTCAGCTTGAGCTTGCTATGGAATTGAAACTGGAGTTGAGGAACTGGAGTCTAAGCATGTCGAACTGGATAGATGCTCAGGCTCAGTATGTTAAAGCCTTGAACAATTGGCTAATGCGATGTTTAAAACAGGAACCTCAAGAACCAACACCAGATCTCTCAGAAGAGCCACCATTGTTTGGTGCTATTAACACTTGGTCACAAAACCTTGAGATATCACACGGAGAGAAGGAGTTTACAGAAGCGGTTTACACGATTTTGATGCACGTAAACCATCAGGTGGAGAAACAGAGGATGGAATTGGAAGAGCAGAGGAATGTTAATGGCAGCGTAAAGGATATAGAAAGGAAGCTTATGATGTTAGAGAAGGAAGAGCAGAAGATGCAGAGGAAGATGAAGACAGTACCATCTGTTGCATTAATGGGGAGTTTAAATCTGAAGTCTAACATGGAACAGATATTCAAATCGATGGAGAAATTAGCTACAAACTCAAAGCAGACTTATGAGGAACTTGACTTGATGTGCACGTAATGTACGGCTTTGTTTTAGTTCTCATCAGTTCTGCTATCTATCATTTATTCTATGTGTCCTTGGAAGAGTTTTGAATTTTGCTAAATTGAAAATTTTGATTATGTACATTCGACATATATCTATAATCTATATGTATACGCCGTTAGTGATCTTTAATAATAAGATAGTACATTCCAATCATGAACATGACTCTGTGTTTAGTGTTTAAAAGGTGATGAATTCGACAAACTATTAAACCAACAATACAAAAACAAAATTCTGGAACATTTCAGATATAAATAAATAATTCTTCCGTTTTATTCAGATAATTACAAACACTGGCTGGCTTGGTTCATGCATGGTTTCTGATAAAGGTATCCGATTATAATTTAAATTAAAATTGTATTTTGTTTTGTTATGTAGACAATAATATCGAAGCAAATCCATAATGTAGCCTAATCTAGTGCCACTTACATAAACGGAAGGTTCCTAAATACCACTAACTTCAACTAGTTTGAATTTGAAAACTAAATGACCTGTCTCCAACACTAATGTCTTCACTTATGTACAAAAAAAAAACACCTCGCAAAGAAAAGGAAAAAACTAACCTCAGGGTTCCTTCTTCGTACTTTCCTCATTCTTCTCAGATCCATCTTCAACTCCAATTCAAACAATCCCTATTTATGGACGTAACCCTAAGATTTCACTAAACCCTAATCACAAATCTCTCATCAAGTTCTCATCAAGCAATACCCTTTTGAGGTTTCAACCGAATGGCGCTACTGGACTTGGAAGGTTTGAGAGAACTACAAGACTGCGCAAACTATCTTCTCGATCACTGTCCAGAAGCAAGAGAGTCTCTGTGCCAACAAGGGAAAGAGAACTGGATCGAGCAAGTCTCTGAAGCTTCACTAATAATGTTAGATGTCTGTAATGTGTCGAAAGATGTCATGGCACTCGTGAGACATGGCCTGCAAGATCTTCAACTGACTCTGCGCTGTAATGGATCAAACCTTAGTGAAAAGGTTGCAGCGTATAATCGGTATAGGAACAAGCTCAAGAAGGAAACGCTCAAGTGTTTAAATAGTCTAAAGAGTATTGAAGGAGGAGGGAGAGGGATGATGGAGATGCAGAGCATAGAGCAGAACCTTCTGTTTGTTGCTGAGGTTTTGAAAGAAGTGAGAAGAGCCGTTGTGACTATGGTTGAGTCTCTGTTCTCACTCGTATGTGTTCCTTGGCTCGAGAGAAAACCGAGCATAGGGTCATTTTCTTCTATCTTTACGATGCAGTTTTGCTGCTTTGATGATGCGTGGGACGAAGTAGCGATGCGGAGCGCAAGTACAAGGTTGGAGGCTGCAGAGATCACTGTTGAGGAGCTTGAGATCGAGTTGGAGTGTATTTTCCGGCGACTGATTCAGACCAGAGTTTCACTTCTTAATATTCTTACAGCTAAAACATCTCCGGTTTGATACGGATACCACTTCTGGAAGACATCAAACAGATATATACCTGTAAAAATTAGAATTATAAGCAAATACAGAAATATTATCGTCCTACAAAGTCAAATACACGTATTAAAAGTAATTTCCTCACAGTCTCTTTATTTCGACAGAAAATTTTGGTCAGAATCTCCTCACAGTTTCTCATCCATTGTTTATTATTGCTCAAAAAGTGAATGTTATAAAACAAAAAGACACACCAGTGGAAATACAGACATTACCTAGTGATAATCTCTAAGAGAAGGGCAATAACACAATTTAGCCAAGAAGGAGGAAGAAACAGAAACCAAACCTTCAAATTACGAAACAGAGGAACAAAAAAAAACGAACAGAGTCTTACCACCATCTCTGTGCAATGTGCATGATCAAGAACCTAAACTCATTAGTAAACTAAATATAAGCATTCACAAGGAGTTCATGGGAAGATAAAAACTGTGTGATAGCTTTGGCAATTATTCAATTACAACTACAACTCAAATTTTTAAACCAAGTCGCATTACTTCTTTGATCAAAATGTATGAGAAACAAAGATAAATTGCCTCTGATCCTGATCAGTTCCTCTTATTATCAAATTGATTCATAAATCCAAGGTAAGTAGTAATCACCCGAATTCTAGAAACATATCCCTAACATGCTCAATTACAGAGAGACAAAGAGAGAGAGGTTCACCGGAACCCTACCTTCCGGCTTCACATTTCAGTCAGGCAAGCGCTTGCTCTTCTCCCAGTATAGCAATCCTACCCGGGTGATTCAGTTCAAGCGTGTGTGAATATCGATTCGGCTCTTTGGGCTTTTAACTAAAGGCCCATTATAATCTAAAAGGGCTCCACCACGTCATTTTCAATTCGTTAATTGAAAAAACATATTCTTCACGTGCCGCTAACAACGACCTGGAGAATTGGAAATATCGCGGAACAAGAACGCCAACGTGTTCTTCGGCTGCTTTAGACTTTTCTTATTATAAAAAGTCAAACCTCCTTCTCAACCATAAATTAAATTTCCACTGTAGTGTCAAGTTACATAGAAACAAAATCCATGGCTTCAGTGAATTCTCGAAGTGGTTTCTGCAACTCAAACTCAACATTCTACAGCAAACGAACACCAATCCCACTCCCGCCAAATCCATCACTCGACGTCACTACTTTCATTTCTTCACAAGCTCATCGTGGCCGTATCGCCTTCATCGACGCTTCCACAGGTCAAAACCTCACCTTCACCGAGCTATGGCGTGCCGTGGAATCCGTCGCCGATTGTCTCTCCGAGATAGGGATTCGCAAAGGCCACGTCGTCCTCCTCCTCTCCCCAAACTCAATTTTATTCCCCGTCGTTTGTCTCTCCGTCATGTCACTAGGCGCAATCATCACCACCACGAATCCACTCAACACTTCAAACGAGATCGCTAAACAGATTAAGGATTCAAATCCAGTCCTCGCCTTCACCACATCGCAGCTTCTCCCGAAAATCTCCGCCGCCGCAAAGAAGCTCCCGATCGTGCTTATGGACGAGGAACGAGTTGACTCAGTGGGTGATGTGAGAAGATTGGTGGAGATGATGAAGAAGGAACCGAGTGGGAACCGAGTCAAGGAGCGAGTTGACCAGGATGATACGGCGACTTTGCTTTACTCTTCAGGAACCACGGGAATGAGCAAAGGAGTGATCTCGTCTCACCGTAACTTAATCGCGATGGTTCAAACCATCGTGAATCGATTTGGATCTGATGATGGAGAGCAACGATTCATCTGCACTGTTCCTATGTTTCACATCTACGGTTTAGCTGCGTTCGCTACTGGATTACTCGCTTACGGATCTACGATCATCGTTCTCTCTAAATTCGAGATGCACGAGATGATGTCAGCGATTGGCAAGTATCAAGCCACGTCTTTGCCTCTCGTGCCTCCGATTCTTGTGGCGATGGTTAACGGTGCAGATCAGATTAAGGCTAAGTATGATTTGAGCTCTATGCATACTGTTTTATGCGGCGGAGCTCCGTTGAGTAAGGAAGTGACTGAAGGATTCGCGGAGAAGTATCCGACGGTTAAGATTTTACAAGGTTATGGGTTGACTGAGTCAACGGGTATAGGAGCTTCTACGGATACTGTTGAGGAAAGTCGGAGATACGGTACCGCTGGGAAATTGTCGGCAAGTATGGAAGGGAGGATTGTTGATCCGGTTACTGGTCAGATTCTTGGACCGAAACAAACCGGTGAGCTTTGGCTCAAGGGTCCTTCCATAATGAAAGGTACATTGATTTGAGAATCGTTTTTGATTACAGAAATCATCAATGTAGGATTTTTTCTTACCATGGCAATTTTGGTTGTTCTTGGCAGGTTATTTCAGCAATGAGGAAGCTACGAGTTCGACTCTTGATTCTGAAGGATGGTTAAGAACTGGAGATCTTTGCTATATCGATGAAGATGGATTCATATTCGTGGTTGATCGGTTAAAGGAACTGATCAAGTACAAGGGTTATCAGGTGATATATAGAACACAAATTTTGAGCATGGTCGATGTTGATGCTATAGATTTATAGTCCTTTTGAAGCATTAGAAAATGCTGATGAGTCAAAAATCGTCTTTTGTGAACTGATGATAGAGTCTGCCTGTAGTGATATGCTGATGGATCATGTCATCCTTTTTATTTAGTAGTGAGTTTGTTTGGCTAAACTGCTAGAAACCTGACCTCCTTCGTTCCTTTGAACTAATAAGTAATCTCTGAGTCTTGATATGATGATTGTGTGTGTATGATAAGCTTTTCGGGATGGAGATGGAGTATATTTGAACATCATTCTTTATCTTACTGACTTTAGAGAAGCATTGGCTCTATCTATAGCAATGAGATGAATTTGTGCTAAACTAAACTTATTTTGGTGATTATTGTATAGGTTGCTCCAGCTGAGCTAGAGGCTTTGTTGCTTACTCATCCTGAAATCACTGATGCTGCAGTGATCCCGTAAGTCACTACAACACTCACTCGTTTTTGTATCAGAAACAGTCTATGAGTTTTTAATGTTTTGGTGATTTGCAGGTTTCCGGACAAAGAAGTGGGGCAATTTCCAATGGCATACGTCGTAAGGAAAACTGGGAGCAGCTTATCAGAGAAGACAATAATGGAGTTTGTAGCGAAACAAGTAGCACCATACAAGAGGATACGAAAAGTTGCTTTCGTATCTTCAATACCAAAGAACCCTTCAGGCAAGATTCTACGCAAAGATCTCATCAAGATAGCAACTTCCAACTCCAAGCTTTGAAATTATTATGAGAGTCAATCTCCATGTATTATTTATTGTTTGTGCTGTAGACCTGTAGAAAAATCTGATACTATGCATCCATGTTGAAATATGACCATGTGGTCCCAAAACACAGAAGATTACACACATAAATGGCCACTATATGGTTTATGTAATAGAGTATATGTTCAAAACATGTTTCTGATCAAATTGGTCAAATTATCCTAAGTTCTAACTCAGATTGATTATGGCAGTAATTATAACTTGAGTTTTGTTTATTGTGAAAAAAGGTTCAATATTTTTTAACTTTACTATTTTATATGAAAATGGTATTTCTTGTGAAACATAACAAAAACAAAAAGTAAAATTTATCAACGAGTTTTAGAAAACCCACCAATATATCATTTAAAGTAATTTTAGAGTAGTTTTGATATGTGAAAACTCACCAATATTTCATTTAAAGTAGTTTTTAGACTAGTTTTGATATGTGCTAACAATTCCAATTTGGGCTAAGTCTTCACAAAGCTGCACTGTGTCGTGAGTCGAAATTCGACGTCTATCTCTTCCTTTTTTTGGCATTACTTGCGAATTTTATATCGTGGTTTTGATTGATAGCTATTTAATTTTCCGGGTAAAAGGGTTTATCGTTTTCATTACTATGTGAAGTTTTCAGTGATAGCTGTTTTCATCAAAATAAACGACTCTTTATCTACTCGACATGCATTTTAGCACTCTTCGGGAAAAGAAACAAAAATAAATTTGTATTAACCACTCTTTAAATTCATCCTCTGGATCTGTTGTACTCGTATAGAGAAAAAATGGCGTATCCTGAGAGATCTCTCATTGTTGATCCTAGAAGTGGTTTCTGCAAATCAAACTCTACATTCTATAGCAAGCGCCAACCATTAAGTCTCCCGCCAAATCTTTCGCGTGACGTCACCACATTCATCTCCTCTCAGCCACACCGTGGCAAAACCGCCTTTATCGACGCTGCCACAGGCCAGTGCTTAACCTTCTCCGATCTCTGGAGAGCCGTCGATCGCGTCGCCGACTGTCTATATCATGAAGTCGGAATACGAAGAGGCGACGTCGTCCTCATCCTTTCTCCAAACTCCATCTTCATTCCCGTTGTTTGCCTCTCCGTCATGTCTCTCGGCGCCGTTTTCACCACCGCCAACACTCTCAATACTTCCGGTGAAATCTCCAAACAGATTGCCGACAGTAATCCAACTCTCGTCTTCACTACGCGCCAGCTGGCACCAAAACTCCCCGTCGCTATCTCCGTCGTTCTCACCGACGACGAAGTTTACCAGGAGCTCACTAGCGCAATCAGAGTCGTTGGGATTTTAAGCGAGATGGTGAAGAAAGAACCGAGTGGGCAACGAGTCAGGGACCGAGTCAACCAGGACGACACGGCGATGATGCTTTACTCGTCGGGAACCACGGGACCGAGCAAAGGAGTGATCTCGTCTCACCGGAATTTAACAGCTCACGTGGCTAGATTCATATCGGATAATTTGAAACGAGACGATATTTTCATCTGTACCGTCCCGATGTTCCACACCTACGGTTTATTGACCTTCGCTATGGGCACCGTAGCATTGGGTTCAACGGTGGTGATCCTCCGGAGATTTCAGCTCCACGATATGATGGATGCGGTGGAGAAGCACCGAGCCACAGCTCTGGCTTTGGCGCCACCTGTTTTGGTAGCTATGATTAACGACGCAGATCTGATCAAGGCTAAGTACGATCTGAGCTCACTGAAAACGGTGAGGTGTGGTGGAGCGCCGTTGAGCAAGGAGGTGACGGAAGGGTTTCTAGAGAAATATCCGACGGTTGATATACTGCAGGGGTATGCTTTGACGGAATCCAACGGCGGAGGGGCTTTCACGAATTCAGCGGAGGAGAGCCGGAGATATGGCACGGCGGGGACGTTGACGTCTGATGTGGAGGCGAGGATCGTGGATCCGAATACGGGTCGGTTCATGGGAATTAACCAAACGGGAGAGCTCTGGCTCAAGGGCCCTTCTATTTCTAAAGGTAAAATCACTAGATAGTTTTTGCTTTGCTTGCGATAGAAGTAATAACTTGATCATTTTTTTGGTCAAAGGCAAAAACTTAACCATTTCAAATCAATGTATAAGATAAAGATAAATTAAATTGTTATTGAGATCAAGTTTATAACTTTTTGTGAAACAAATATAGCAAGAACTCGTATTTGATTTCCAAGTTTTTTCTAGTGATGGATTTTGCATATGGTTTTTGGACTAGTGTGAATAAGTGAATTTTCATTTTTGTACGAGTTCAAAAAGTTAGGTAGCTCCATATAATGGAAAATGACGACGTGAAAGATCCCGATTTGTTTGTGTATATACCTTGTTACGTAAGCTTTATTAATTGACAAACGTAAAATGAAGGTTATTTTAAAAACCAAGAAGCTACAAATGAAACCATTAATTTAGAGGGATGGCTAAAAACTGGAGATCTTTGCTACATCGATGAAGATGGGTTTCTTTTTGTTGTGGATCGATTGAAAGAACTGATAAAATACAAAGGCTATCAGGTTCATAAACATCTATCTTCATTCTTTCACAAACAGTGAAATTTTAAAATTATAAAGATCTAACGATAAGTAATTGATAAACAGGTGCCTCCAGCTGAACTAGAAGCTCTTCTGATTACTCATCCGGACATTCTCGATGCCGCCGTTATTCCGTAAAATATTTCATAACTTTTTTTTTTCCTCCAATTTAAACGCCATGATTTTTGCCTTATAAACGTAAAACACAACATGTTCATGTATGTATGCTTTTGTGTACGTACTGCAAAGTTTTCCGGACAAAGAAGCAGGACAATATCCAATGGCTTACGTGGTTCGAAAACACGAGAGCAATCTCTCTGAGAAACAAGTCATTGACTTCATCTCTAAGCAGGTGTGCTTTTAAAATCACAAAACAACACCTTCTCTTCTTTACCTTGTTATAATGTTTTTAGGTGGTAAATTAGTTTTATGATAGTTGGTTTCAAAAGATTACTAAAATTTTGAGCAGGTAGCACCATATAAGAAGATAAGAAAGGTCTCATTTATAAACTCCATACCAAAAACTGCATCCGGTAAGACGCTTCGCAAGGATCTAATCAAATTGGCTACTTCTAAACTTTGAAAGGATCTTATTTGCTAGATTCTCACTTTTACTTGTAGTTGAAATAACTGGGATGTATGTTCTCTTTCAATAATCTCGTTTTTATTTCAATAAAGAGAGATTTGTAATATATCTATAATGCTGAATAATTTTAATTAAAGACACTAGTATCAAATATGTAGTAGACAATTTGCTGATAACACGAGTTTATATCTTATCAAAATTATAATATCCAAAAGTGAATAGAAAGATAATATAACAAATGTGTGTGTTATGACTTATTACAAGATCAATAATCCGAAATTCAACATTTTAAGTTTTTAACCGAAGAAAAAGAAAGAAAGAGGGATGGACGATCGGAATTGGTTTGGATTTGAGCAACAAGAAGATAAATTTGGTGTGTGGCTAGACCCAAGGACAATATGGCAAGTGAAGTGGGCTTTGAGGTTACCTAATCCTGGTTATGGGTCACTGGTTACCCAAATAAAAAATCTCACGTCATCAAACTGAACATAGAAGCCAACAAAACAAAACATAGGGGTTAGGCACGGCGGCGACGGTCAAATCGAATCTCCCGGTAGTTCTCAGGAACGAGAACCACGTGACTTCACCAAACTTGTGATAAAATATTCTTACAATGAAAAGTTCTTTATGTTTTGTATTATTATTTTGTGTTTCTCATCACAATTCTTATTGTTTTGTGTCGGCCACATCAACTATCATATTATCTACATCATTTAATAATCCGACACATGTTGTAGATAGTATGGTATATTAATATTTCATATTCATATTACAGACTAATCGTTTAGAGAAGTTGTACTTAGAGAAGAGCTTCATATTAAGAAATATGGCGTATCCTGAGAGAGATCTCATTGTTGATCCTAGAAGCGGTTTCTGCAAATCAAACTCTACATTCTATAGCAAGCGAAACCCATTATGTCTCCCGCCAAATCCGTCGCTTGACGTCACAACTTTCATATCATCTCAACCGCAACGCGGCACCACCGCCTTCATCGACGCCTCCACGGGCCACCGCTTAACCTTCTCCGATCTCTGGAGAGTCGTTGATCGCGTCGCTGACTGTCTATATCATGAAGTCGGAATACGAAGAGGCGACGTCGTCCTCATCCTCTCTCCAAATTCAATCTACATTCCCGTCGTTTGCCTCTCCGTCATGTCTCTCGGCGCCGTCGTCACCACCGCCAACACTCTCAACACCTCCGGCGAAATCTCCAAACAGATCGCCCAAAGTAATCCAACTCTCGTCTTCACCACGAGCCAGCTGGCACCCAAACTCGCAGCCGCAATCTCCGTCGTCCTCACCGACGAAGAAGACGAGAAGCGAGTGGAGCTCACTAGTGGAGTCAGAGTCGTTGGGATTTTGAGCGAGATGATGAAGAAAGAAACGAGTGGTCAACGAGTCAGAGACCGAGTCAACCAGGACGACACGGCGATGATGCTTTACTCGTCGGGAACCACAGGGACGAGCAAAGGAGTGATCTCGTCTCACCGGAATTTAACAGCTTACGTTGCGAAATACATCGACGATAAATGGAAACGAGACGAGATATTCGTATGTACCGTGCCGATGTTCCACTCCTTCGGGTTATTGGCGTTCGCAATGGGCTCCGTAGCATCGGGTTCAACGGTGGTGATTCTCCGGAGATTCGGGCTCGACGATATGATGCAAGCGGTGGAGAAGTACAAAGCCACGATTCTGAGTTTGGCTCCACCGGTTTTGGTAGCTATGATTAACGGTGCAGATCAGCTCAAGGCCAAGTACGATTTGACCTCCCTGAGAAAGGTTAGGTGTGGTGGAGCACCGTTGAGCAAGGAGGTTATGGATAGCTTCCTAGAGAAATATCCAACGGTTAATATTTTTCAAGGATATGCGTTGACTGAGTCGCACGGTTCAGGAGCTTCGACGGAATCTGTGGAGGAGAGTCTGAAATACGGTGCGGTTGGGTTGTTGTCGTCCGGTATTGAAGCGAGGATTGTGGATCCGGATACGGGTCGGGTCATGGGTGTGAACCAACCCGGTGAGCTCTGGCTCAAGGGTCCTTCTATTTCTAAAGGTAAACAAACACTAATAAACGCTAAATATTTGGCAATAATTAGATTATTTGAAATAGACATTTTATTATTGGGAAATTATTTATAAAACAAATATTATGATCAAGTTTTTAAGCAGTAAAATGGGTTTTGGATTTGGTGTGAGTAATTGAGTTTTGTATACATCGATATGATTAGTATTCGTAACGTGGACACCCTAACCGAAGAATGGCTTCAGTTCATTTGCAAATTAAATGAAACTTATTTAAGTGAACTCAATACTATTGAATAACAAAAGAAACACTCTTAAATCTGTCTTGGGACAAAACGAAAACAATTTTTTGCATGGCAAAGACATAGTTTTGAATTAAACTAACATTTATATGCTTTAAAGGTTATTTCGGAAATGAAGAAGCTACAAATGAAACTATTAATCTAGAAGGATGGCTAAAACTGGAGATCTCTGCTATATCGATGAAGATGGGTTTCTATTTGTTGTGGATCGACTGAAAGAATTGATCAAATACAAAGGCTATCAGGTTCATCATCGTTATGTTTACTAATAGTGTAAATTTTCTTAAAAATGAAAATCTAATGGTTAATATATGATAAGCAGGTGCCTCCAGCTGAACTAGAGGCTCTTTTGATCGCTCATCCACACATTCTTGATGCTGCTGTTATTCCGTAAAATATTTAACAACTAAAACACCATGATTTTTGCCATTCAAATATCGAAAAACATGTAGTTTGTTTCTTTTGTGCATTGTACAGGTTTCCGGATAGAGAAGCCGGACAATATCCGATGGCTTATGTAGCCCGAAAGCCCGAGAGCAATCTCTCCGAAAAAGAAGTTATTGACTTCATCTCTAATCAGGTACTTCTATAATCACAAAACGTACAACATCTTCTTTATCATATATTGTTTTACTTAAAAGTTAAACTATTTTTGGGTGGTAAATAATTTGATGAGCAGGTGGCACCGTATAAGAAAATAAGAAAGGTTGCATTCATAAGTTCCATACCAAAGACTGCATCCGGCAAAACACTTCGCAAAGATCTAATCAAACTATCAACTTCCAAACTTTGAAAGGATAAATTTGCTAGACTTTCTTAATTTTATTGATGGTATTGTTTTTCAATAAGAGAGAAAACTGTAAATCTGTAATCATTGTATATATTTTTCTGTATACATATGTATAGTGTTGAATAATTTCCAAGGACAGATATAATTAGTTTGCATTAGGCCCAAAGGCGTAATGGATCAAAGACTCAAAGTATAGTGGGCTTTTTTATAATATAGTCCACGTCATAAAACTTAAATCAGAAACGACGTAATTACCAATCTCTAACGACCAATCACCGAGAGGCTTTCGATACAACCAAAGTCCTTTAACATGGCGGTTAAGCACGGCGTCGACGGCGACGGCAGCGAAATCGAATCGAGAACTCTGGCGGTAGATCGAAAAAGCGGTTTCTGCGAATCAACATCGATATTCTACAGCAAACGTGAGCCAATGGCTCTCCCGCCAAACCAATTTCTCGACGTCACGTCTTTCATTGCATCACAGCCTCATCGCGGCAAAACCGTATTCGTCGACGCCGTAACCGGTCGTCGACTAAGCTTCCCTGAGCTCTGGCTCGGTGTCGAAAGAGTCGCGGGTTGTCTTTACGCATTAGGTGTACGCAAAGGAAATGTCGTCATTATACTCTCTCCAAACTCAATCCTCTTCCCGATCGTCTCCCTCTCCGTAATGTCACTCGGCGCAATCATAACCACCGCTAATCCGATCAACACGTCCGACGAAATCTCCAAACAGATAGGCGATTCGCGTCCTGTTCTCGCCTTCACCACATGCAAACTCGTCTCCAAACTCGCCGCCGCGTCGAATTTTAATCTCCCGGTGGTTCTCATGGACGACTACCACGTTCCTTCGCAAAGTTACGGTGACCGCGTGAAACTAGTCGGGAGGTTAGAGACGATGATTGAAACAGAACCGAGTGAGTCACGAGTTAAGCAACGAGTCAACCAGGACGACACGGCGGCTCTGTTATACTCATCAGGTACGACGGGGACGAGTAAAGGAGTAATGCTGAGTCACCGTAACCTAATCGCATTGGTACAAGCATACCGGGCCCGGTTCGGTTTAGAGCAGCGAACCATTTGCACAATCCCAATGTGTCACATCTTCGGATTCGGTGGTTTCGCGACGGGGCTAATCGCGTTAGGATGGACAATCGTTGTTCTTCCTAAATTCGACATGGCTAAGCTTCTCTCGGCGGTGGAGACTCATCGTTCTTCGTACCTTTCTCTTGTACCGCCGATTGTAGTAGCTATGGTTAACGGAGCAAATGAGATTAATTCCAAGTATGATCTGAGCTCGTTGCACACTGTGGTGGCTGGAGGAGCTCCGTTGAGTAGAGAGGTGACGGAGAAGTTCGTTGAGAATTATCCCAAGGTTAAGATCCTACAAGGGTATGGTTTGACTGAGTCAACGGCTATAGCTGCTTCTATGTTTAATAAAGAGGAGACTAAGAGGTATGGAGCTTCTGGCTTACTGGCTCCGAATGTGGAAGGTAAGATTGTGGATCCGGATACGGGTCGGGTTTTGGGTGTGAATCAAACGGGTGAGCTGTGGATTCGAAGTCCTACTGTGATGAAAGGTGTTTGATTCTTGATCTTTAGTTCATATGCCTGTGAAATATGTTTTTTTTTTTTGTTATTGGTGTTGTCTCAAACTTGTTGAGTTGTTTATAGGTTATTTCAAGAATAAAGAAGCTACTGCTTCTACCATTGATTCAGAAGGATGGTTGAAAACTGGAGATTTGTGTTACATTGACGGTGATGGGTTTGTCTTTGTTGTTGATAGATTAAAGGAGCTCATCAAATGCAATGGTTATCAGGTAAATAAATAAAATGTAACCAATCAACTTTAGTTGATCTTTCTTAATGCATGGATCATCTGAGTAAAGTTGGGGGTTTTGGTAATGGTGAAATGTTTGTTAGGTTGCTCCAGCTGAACTAGAGGCATTGTTGCTTGCTCATCCAGAGATTGCTGATGCAGCAGTAATACCGTAAGTCTTGCTTTTAACATTGACCCATCAAGCAAATTCTTCTCTTTAACGATCCTTTTTGCTAATTGCTGAAGCTTTTACTTTTCTTTCTTATGGTTTTTTGAAGCATCCCTGACATGAAAGCTGGGCAATATCCAATGGCATATATCGTAAGAAAAGTTGGAAGTAACTTATCCGAGAGCGAAATCATGGGATTTGTCGCAAAACAGGTTTTTTTTAACAATGCAGTTCATGTTTTCTGACTAATATGACAGTGGTTCATTAGGTATTTAGGTTTAACCGGAATTCTGGTTGGGTTACATAGGTATCACCGTACAAGAAGATTCGCAAAGTCACATTTTTGGCTTCAATCCCCAAAAATCCTTCGGGCAAGATTTTAAGAAGAGAACTTACAAAGCTCACAACTTCAAAACTCTAGCAGGAGGCTCTGTCACCATCCTTATCTCGCACTTCACGGTATGTTAACCCGTTTGTTTGGTTTAAATGTTAAGTTACTTCTTCCACATATATCTCTGTCAAAAATGAATAATGATATACAAACTGAAGGTTTATAGAGAATCTCTGTTTCTATTTATATACAAACAGAAAAGATTTTTGTGTATAAAAAGCGCTCTCCACAACCATAAACTGTTAAAAAACTAGAGACTGGAGCTTGCTCTGATCATGGGCTGCGTTGCAACGAAAGAGAGGGAAGAAATATGAAACCGATGAAGCTCCCTTGCACGACGTGCTCATGGGGGACACATCCTGGTTCATCGTCTTCTTCACACCATCATCACCACCATCATCATCATGGTCAGACAAACTCTTGTTCCTCAACAACATGAGGATGTGATCCATCAAACCTCCGTCGCAAGGAACCTGTAAAGGGCCACAAATAGTGGAGCCAAACTCTTCCTCTGCCATCTCCAATAAGACCTGAAAGATTGGATGTTTGAGATAATCCAAGGGTAAAACAAACCTCCTGCCTTCTCTGGTATACACAGCGAAGTGTCCTTTCTTACACTTCCTCCACTTCTCCATCAAATCGGTGAGTCTAAGCCTCGAGCAAGATCTTTTCTTCAGAGACATATAGAGAGCTTTGATATGTTACCAATATAATACCGTTGTGTATACGGTTAGTATGTTACTGTCTGAACTATACTTGCCTCTCTCTCCACATATATATACTATAAAATCTGATTAGTGTATGTGGTAGTTGTCTTGCGGCTCAAAAAGAGGATTAGGAATGTGTGGAAGGAGTAAGGTAGCCGTGTGATTCTTCATTATTTGGGTTAAAAAGATATAACTGTGAGATTAAATGTGTGGATGTATTATTGTCTTGCATCTCTAGGTCTAAACAATATTTTTTTTGGCAAAAGAAATCTGAAATATACATATATGATAAAATCAGTATGATGCAAACCAAATTGTCAAATCTTTAAATCTTTTTACAAAAAACAGATTGAACAAAAGATACTTCCACAAAATAACAAATCTATGTATATGCTAAAAAATTGTGTTAGTGCCTAATATTATAACTGATCGTTCCAAGAATAATTTTGTTTTAATTAATAAACTAGAGAGGTACAAAAGAAGACAGATAGTGCATAAAATGATTTTGATTGCGAATGGTAAACAACACTTACATATAATTTAGGCCACATAGTATCAGTTTGTGAGAAGGTAAAAGGAGATGTGGTGGTGACAATAGAGCATGTGAGATGTGACCGTTTAGAGCAAATTGCTGCTGCTTTTCTTTGATATATTCACGTCCTCAACTTCTCTATTCTTACTTTCTTGTGTATCTATCTCCCTTGTTTTAATTTCTTCTTGTCTTTTTCTTCAAATCACATGAAATCCTACAAGCCCTCACTTTTCAACTATGTGTAGTCCCGAGTAGTACACCGTTATAGTTTCTATTTGCTGAATCTTCATCTTTGTGGTATGTAGTTAGATGAGGTCTGAGCCGTAATTTGAAACAAAAGTTTATGGGAAAAGATTGGTTTTATTGTTTCATGCCTAAACCAAGTACAAGCCGAAACAGACAAATTACAAAACTAATCTTCGAGACACTGAAAATAATGCAAGTTTGGATATTATTTTTCTCATTCGTTTACCCTAAACCATCTGAATTTCACAACCCACAATTACACATGAAACTCAACTCTTTGAAACACATATTTCTCTGAACAAAACCAGATTGCAGCCACATGCTAATCAGAAAAATGATTATCTGACTCTAAACCTATATCCTGAAATCGCCTGGCTGAGCCACCCTAGCCTTACTCAACCCTTTCCGTGAGCATAACTGTCGTTTCCATCCATAAAACGCGTAATTGGATCAGCAAGATCAACCAGGAGGTGAGTTTTTTGAGGCTCAATAAGAGAAAAAGGTTGCAACTTCTCATATAGTTTGGTCTTTACATAGAGAGTGGAAGAAGCATCCTTCGCTTCTTCTTCCTGGCTAATCTCACTTGCTTTGTGACCTTCATGCAAATTAGTAGCAGCAAAGTGACACATACCAAGATGAATGCGAGTTGTAACCGCTTGAAGTACAAGGAAACCGCTGAAAACACGAAGAATGCTAAGATGACTAGCTCCCAGATGACAAAGACTACAACATCCACCCTGGATCAAACGATATAGAAGCTTGTTAACAATGTATAACTCATGAAGATGTCTAGATGTTAGTGAAGCTTGATAAGTAGAAGTCAAACAAGAAAGGACTCAATCATGATTGTAAGAGATGGAAGGAAGAGAATTTCGACCAATTTAGCATCATATAATGGGACTGAATCTTGAAAAACGAGACGTACTATCGGCTTAACTACATAACACTGTGGGACTTGTATACTAGGATAGGCAAGTACGTGACATATATTATATTTTACAATAATTAGCTCCTGAACTTAAAAATGGAGTGATCCACATAGTAGGTAAGAGTGAAAAGTCGATTTGAAGGTCCATGAGGTTAGAGGAACCAAAAAACACATGGGTGCATTACTTCTGTCCATCTATATATTACGAACCTCTACAAGTACACAGTGATAAGCATGAAATTCTGTTGAAGTCCCATACTAAAAGTAAAATAATAGCATCATTATATCAGACAAAATCGAGTTAACCAAACACGGAATGGTAGCAAGACTCTAATAAACACACTATATTCAAAGACCAATAGCTACTTTACCTATAGAACAAACTTCATCTTGCCTGAATTAATAATGTCAAAAGTCTCATAAAGGTCATAGGGAAGCTAGCGTGACTTAACATACATAATTACTGATAGAGCCAGAACACCAAATCATACTCTTAGTGGATGCATATTTTCCTTATTGTACTAAAGAGTAACATGATGTGCAATGAACTGAAATTATCTTACAGAAAAGTTTATGCTTTCCTTCTATAGACAACCAAACCTTCATTGCCATGCTCTAATAAATATAGGATATCTAAAACAGAGATCAAAATCCATTTCCTATGTCTTCCAAATGACAATGACTCGAGCAGATTTAACAAAGAGATGATATCGAATGTTGCTTAATTCTCTAAATCAGAATTCACGACTCTGAATTAACAAATTTTAGGAGTTTCTATTGAGATTCAGATCTCCCAAACCCTAACTTCCACATGTTCAAATTCACGTAACCAACTCCAAATTCTCTAAATCATTATTCAACCAGAGCTAATATCCAGCGAAAAACACAGCTCTACGGTAACAACAAACTACACAAACACAAATTGGAGAACCAAAAATGCATAGATCTCGAATCATAAAAAGGCAATGAATCCTCACCTAGAAGAAGAAAAATTCGAGGTCGACGAGAAGAAAGAGACAGAAGCCCAATCATGCTTAGATCGAATCTGATATTCCCTCAGCTGCTCTGCTAGATTCGATCTTGTTATCATCGCTTTCCTATGCAGCGATTCTCCGATTTCACAACCGAAACAAATCCTTCTCTTCTCAGTCGACTGATATATCCGGAGAAGCCGTCGGAGAAACACGAGATTGAAGAACAATTCTTCGGGATAGGATTCGAAATCGATGAATCTAACAACGGGAAACAACTCTGGAGATTCAAAAAAAAATTCAGAGACGAAACAATGTTTCGATTCGTCTAAAGTTCGTTAGCGTAGACTCTTCCTCCTTCCCTCTGTCTCGGTGTCAAATTCCCGGGTCGGGTTTTAACTTTCCGGTTCCTTACCCGATTCGATTTTAGAAGCCCATGTTAGTGTAATGATGTATTACACATTGGGCCCGTCGAGATCTTAAACTAAACAAAATATTTTGAGTTTCGTTTATGGATAGTCGCCGTTACGTGTACGAAAATTAATGGAGTTGGATCATTTGTGTGTTTGATCTATAAAATTGTTTAATCTTTGGGGTACAATTATCTCATTCTACTCAAAAGTAGAAATTCTAGAGGGATAATTTTGTGCGATGTTTTCACATGAATTTAGTTTGTTTATTTTTTTATTACTATCGGATTTTTTTTTAATGAAAACATGTAATGTGATCTCATATTTCCAAGTGATTCTTCTCTTTTCTAGTTGGTTCTAAAACTTCTAATTCTTTTATATTCCCATTTTGATGAGGTTTGTCCTAATTGAACACTACGACTAGGTGGACAAAATAATTTGTTAATTAAATAAAAATTAGTTCAATATAGAAATGAAAACGATTGCTTTGTTTGGTATGTGTCGGTACAGTGACCATCCTAATGCCTAATATAAAAGATTCGATCGGTATGTTACAAGTTGCGTGTATATGAAAACGTCACATTTTATTAAGTGGCACGTCGTTGTGATGAATCTTTCAACCGAACACGATTCATAATCTATAAGCAAAATCCGAAAATGGTGCCTTCTCAATGCCCCCTATCTGTTCAATCTTTTTTTTTTTTTTTTTTTTT
>Ga0041059_1000420_pt1 | contig 31465 bp, 25 predicted proteins | sample AraColnosormetaG_FD_56232 | JGI IMG/M metagenome (GOLD analysis project Ga0041059, IMG submission 56232) | Arabidopsis roots microbial communities from North Carolina, USA - Col MF nosort | ecosystem: Host-associated > Plants > Roots > Unclassified | place: USA: North Carolina | collected...
TTTTTTTTTTTTTTTTTTTTTTTTTTTTTTTTTTTTTTTTTTTTTTTAAATCTGGAAAACTGAAACCTCTTTAATTGAAAATCTCTTCACTTATGACTCTTAACATAACTACCCTTAAGACAAGACTCTTGATTGTATAAACTTAACAAACATACTTAATTACATAATTAAATCACATTTAGACCAAACTCAATTATAAACTAACCCTCCCTCTTAATTGAGTTTTAGATCTCACACCAAACTTTTTACTCATTTCTTCAACTCTTGTGGTTGAATTTCATTTTTCCCCCGTTTCCAATTTTGAATTGGAACGTTAATACTTCTTTCTAGCCTTGTGAACTTTTTTTCACTTCCTTGGTCATGTGGTTTATGAAACCACTATCCACCAACCAGCCATTTTCTTCCTTGATTTTTGCTGATTCTTCAAATGCACAAAACAATATACGAATTATCATCTTCATCCTGAAGACCCATATGTGCCCTTTCATACTTCTTTGAAAGACACTCTCTTGAAAAATGTCCAACTTTCCCACAGTTGTAACATTCTTTTTGATTCCTTGAACCTTTTTGCCAATAAGCCATCCCCTGTTTCTTACAAAACCCACACCACTTTTGTTCATCTTCTGCTTTAAAACCAGGATTCCCTCCACTTTTTCTAGCATGAAACACACCTTCGGACGTGTTCTCATTCCTTGAAGATACACGATTCTGATCCGCTTGAAGAGTCCCTATCAACTCTGTCACAGGCAGTATGGTAAAATCCTTCGTTTGTTCCATCACTGCCACTATGCTATCGAACCTCGCCGGGAGGGATATGAGAATGTTTTGGACGATTTGATAGTCCGTCTTCTCTTCACCATGAACCTTTAACTGATTTCCTGTAAAAACATTGACGTTTTCACCTTAATTCATCTTCATATTTACATACTCTCTTCTTAATGATTGAAGGTATTGTATGGGACGGATTTGGAGAATCCCATACTTGGAAGCGGTTTCTCCAAAGGGGTAAAAATTCCAACCAGAAGAAATGATATGGATAAATACATATCTTCTGGTTGGAATTTGAACAACCTCGCCCGTCTGCAGGGATCTCTACTATCCTTTGAGGATTGTGAGATCTCAGGGGTTCAGGTGCCATGGCTCTATGTGGGCATGTGCTTTTCAACGTTTTGTTGGGTAAGTTTACATATATCACTATCTAATCATTTTTGTCATTTTGTTTCCTATTTCTCATCTAAATGTTTGATGTTTTGATTGTAACAGCATGTTGAGGACAATCATCTATATTCACTGAACTATCATCACTTTGGCGAGCCAAAAGTATGGTACGGAGTTCCGGGAAGCCATGCAACTGGGCTAGAGAAGGCAATGAGAAAACATCTACCAGATTTGTTCGATGAACAACCTGATCTACTTCATGAACTGGTTACTCAGTTTTCTCCAACGATTTTGAAAAATGAGGGAGTCCCGGTTTATCGAGCTGTTCAGAATGCAGGGGAGTATGTTCTAACATTCCCTAGAGCATATCATTCGGGTTTCAACTGCGGATTCAACTGTGCAGAAGCGGTGAATGTGGCTCCGGTTGATTGGCTGGCTCATGGACAGAATGCTGTGGAAATATATAGCCAAGAGACTCGGAAAACGTCTCTATCTCATGACAAAATTCTCCTTGGAGCAGCTTTTGAAGCTGTTAAGTCCCTCTCAGCACATGGGGAAGATAATACAAAAAGGTTCAGCTGGAAGAGATTCTGTGGGAAGGACGGTATCATAACTAAGGCCATCGAGGCACGGTTACGGATGGAAGAAAAAAGAATTGAGGCTCTTGGAAATGGTTTCAGCTTGGTAAAGATGGATAAAGACTTTGATTCAAACTGTGAAAGGGAATGCATCTCTTGCTTTAGTGACTTGCATCTCTCTGCTACTGGCTGCAAGAATTGCTCATCTCTCGAAGAATATGGTTGCACGAAACACGATATTTGTTCATGTGAAGGGAAAGACCGTTTCATTTTTCTTCGTTACACCATAGATGAGTTAAGCTCATTGGTAAGAGCATTGGAAGGTGAATCAGATGATCTAAAAGCTTGGCTTTCCAAAGTCATGGAAGGTTGTTCAGAGACTCAGAAGGGAGAATCTAGTGGGATTATCGTTAAGGAAAAGCAGGTACAAGAAGAATGTTTTGATCTGAATGGTGAGTGTAATAAATCTTCTGAGATATGTGAGGATGCATCCATCATGGACTTAGCTGCTTATCATGTTGAACCTATAAATCTTGGGTTCTTGGTCGTGGGAAAGCTTTGGTGTAACAAGCATGCTATATTTCCAAAAGGTGCATCTCCCTAAACCCTTTTTTTAGCTTAAAGAATATAATTGATTCATGTGTCGAAAGAGCTTAAGAGTCGGTTTGTTTTTTTACAGGGTTTAAGAGTCGTGTTAAGTTCTATAACGTGCAAGATCCAATGAGAATAAGCTATTACGTCTCTGAGATTGTAGATGCAGGACTTCTGGGTCCACTCTTCAAGGTAATAAACCTTTTTAAGGTTCTTATTATTAGTTGGTGCTACGCTTGGAAAAACTAAAACCTGCCTTACATTGTTGTTTATCATTTCAGGTTACTTTGGAAGAATCTCAAGACGAGAGCTTCTCTTATGCCTCACCTCAGAAGTGCTGGGAAATGGTGTTGCTTAGAGTTAAGGAAGAGATCATGAGACGCAGCAACCAAAAACAAGATGTCCATATGTTGGAAAGCATCGATGGGTTAAAAATGTTTGGCTTTCGCTCTCCGTTTATTGTTCAGGTAATTTTAAGTAATCGAGTCAACCTAGGTCTTGTTTGATACCCCGGGTCCATGATATTTTTCTTACACAGCTTATGATCATCTTCATCTACAGGCCACTGAGGCTCTTGACCCGAACCATGGCCAAGTGGAGTATTGGAACCATAAGAATGAGAAGGATTCGCTGGAAATGAAAGATTGCTTCATGTCAAATTCTTCCCAGAGCTTAAGCAAAGCAAGACTTTTTGGGGTTGATTTGAATTGAATTCTTGAAGAGGAACACTCGTCAAGAATGCCAGAGACAATGTTGTTAGACAGGAACTCAACAATTTTTCTTTACCCTGATGATTTTTCTTAGAATTGTTTCAGTACATTGTTTGTCTCATCAGGCTCTGATGACCAAACTGTAATTTGTTGCTACCATTTTCCAAAATACTCATAAGTTGCATGATGTTTGACTTTGAAAGTTGCATGATGTAACAAATTCTAAAACACCATTTTCCAAATCCTTTGCGTAAGTTTTCACTTTGTTTTTGTCTACTCAAATTAAAATAGAATAGAGAAGCAATAAATTTTTAAAAAACTAGGAAGGACACAATTTTCTAAAGATTAGAAAACCTACGATTTAAAACTCTCTTTTCCCTCAAGTTTGTATAAATTAGTTTCCAATCTCTCTAAACTTTATGAACTATATAAAAAAACAATATTAATTAGAATTAAATAAAACTTTTAAAACAACACATGCAACTTGAGCCGTTCTCAAATACAATGTTGACATCCTCAAATCGATCGGTCCTTTATTTCTTAGATCAACATTGTGTTACATTTACACAAACACAAGTACACAACATATCTTTATTAAAATTTTCATTAAAAACCAGTATTATATCATCGAGTACACATGATGATTATCGAAATTACCATGAGATTATTCCAACGGGATAACTAACATTATAACGGCGCTAACGTATACGTTCACAGAGGTGGCGGTGTGAGGAATGGCAGGGGAGGAAACGTAAAGCCAGGGAAACCAGGAAGGGATGGCGCCGGAGGTGATGTCGGAAACGGAAACGGAAATGGTAAACGTGGGATATTTCCAGGGAACGGAGAAGGTACAAACGGCGGAAAAAGTGACGGTAACGGAGGAACACCGCCAAATGGCAAGCCCGGTGGAAACGGTAGGTTGTTAGCTTCGTCGGTAGTGGTGGTGACTACTTCATCACTCGGCTTCTGATCAGTAAGACGACGAGCGACGGTTGTTTCCGGCATGAGGTGGAAGATCAAGATTAGGGTTAGGGCTACACTGATGAGTGATGAAGAAGCCATAATTTGTTTTGTATTTTTTGCTTATATGCTTTTGTGTCTGTTGTCTAGTGACTATCTAGTGTTAGTATATATAGGCCTATATTTCCATTAATTTATTTTTTCACACCCAACGTACTTCTTATTGATTTACAAACACAATTAATTGGTGCCAATAGTTGTATAACATCGAATGTACCGAACTCGAAAATAAGTAAACTGATTTAACAAATGCATGTGTATCGCATGTTGGCTGTTGCATAATTTCCAATATAACATTGGTACATTTAACATGAAAATTAGTTGAAAAATATCAAAAAGAGAAACATGAAAACTGACTAGTTAAATACTAATAAATATAGAGGCATGCACATGAACATGTGTCTCTCATGCAGCTTGGTTAGAGCTCATTGAATTCGACTAATGATTTCGAAACCAGCTGTATGTTTACATCTTTACATATTCTTCTTAACCTTCACATTTCACTATATCCTCTTTATTTGTTATGCTTACCGGTATTAGTCCAACTAGACTGATTGCTTTTTAGTATGAAATGATGTTGATGTAAGGAATATTATGGTTCCAGGAAATATGAAATAGTTGTGTGATTGAGTAGATGTGTGTGTAGTTAGGTCTAAAGAGAATAATCAAAGTGTGTGATTCTATATGCCTAAATGCATAGGTGAGTGAGTGAGTATCTTAGTCGAAACTGATTCGTCTAGTCTGTATGGGGAAGAAGGAAAGTTTTATGTTTATAGAATTTACAACACAAACCTAGCAGCATTATAAAAACATGTTGAATTCGATACATTCTTCTATAGCTTTCCATGCATCCTCAATGTGTAAGTTTTCATCCGCTTCTATCATCATGTCTACTGGCTCTGTGCTTAAAATCATATTTGCAGTAACAATCTGCAACCATTTCAAGAGATGGAAAGATAAGAGAGAGGAACACGCTTGTCCTCACCAAGCTTTTAATTCGTGAACCCAATAATCTCAAATGTGAAGTTGTAGTAAAAAGGACCTATACCTACCTTCTCATGAATCAGGAAGAAGCCGACCATTGTACATCTTTTCGAGTAGCTCACGAGCACCAGGCCTTCTAAGAAGGCCTTTGTTGTTTGGTAAACCTGTACCTAAACAGACCGGACAAACAAGCTTACCTCGACCTGTTTGCAATAGAAGCCACCAACTAATCAGGAAATTTCAAGTGTTACGAAACCAAACAAGACTAAAGAGATATCGGGAAGGAAACAAACCGTAACAGTTTGGACATTCCGTAAACTCATATACATCTTTCGCACGTTTTCGGTTGAGAGCTTTCCATTTTCCTGTACCACCACACATATCACCTATATCATAACAAAATCCAATTAAACCAAATGGGTATCAGTAGTAAGCTCATGAGGCATTTTGCATCATATCAAATGGAAACAGAGAATCATTACGAACTTTTCACATAGGAAGGTGTCTACGAAAACTATTATCAAGAGTTCCATATGTTTGTTGTTAAAAGTCACAATCAGGTCTTATATCTTTCAATCTTAAGCTATAAGACCCTACAGATTCTAAAGAAACACAAGGCAAATATACTATACAATATACGTTTAAGGATATGTTTCTATATCAGAGTTCCAGATAAGAAACTAAAACAAAAGAACTTGTCACTCACAAAGAACAGCACCACTGCCCTGGCAGTTACGACATGAACCTCCTGGTTTCTTGTCTAAAGCGGCTGCGCTTTGTACAGAGACAAAGGTATAAGAATTGCTAATTAAAGCTGCAGATGCGCACACACATGCCGTCATCCACTGTCTCCGTGACACTGATTTCTGATCTCCCTGCAGCCAAGAACACAAGCCACATAAGTTGACAGCAGAAATTAAGACTAAGAACTAATGAAAGCAGTTGCATAGATAGCTATACACTGAGAACTACAACTAGATCATTGAAGAGTAACAAAGACATACTAGTGTTGATGTACCAATTTTTGTAGCAGAAGAACTAAAGACTAAGACTTTAAAAAATTTCTTAGCATAGCTACTTAACTAGAGAACATAACCAATCAACTAGCTGATTTCAAGGTAAACTATTAGTAGTCAAAACGATCAATTAGAAACCTTTTGCAGCTGATACAAATGCTTGGAATAAGAAAAAAGATACGGACTTTAACACACAGAACCAACAAGAATGTAAGGCATCTTGTATTATTAACCTGGGCTTTGTGGGTAGTCTCTGAGGAAGAATCCGAATCGTTGGAGTCGAAGCTCTGATTCTCCGGGCATGATTTCGCAAGAACACGAACTCGATTCCGGTTTGGTGCAGCTAACAGAAACGATGCGGGTAAGAAAGAGGATAATATAAACAATGTCGGAAAGGAACAGATAGAGAGATAGAGATGTTACATAGAAACGGAGAAGCAGGCGAAGGGAGTGCGAAGAGATGAGATGATGATGCCGCCATTTTTTTCAGTCTGCGGTCATAATTTTACTGGCGAACCAGAGGACCCGAACCATCTATAGGATGTTTCTGATATTTACGTTTTGGTACACATAGTTTGATTAGTTTATTAGATTGGTACATTTTCTCTTCAATTTCAATTTTTGATCCATTATAACTTGACCTCTAAATGTAGTAGAGTAAGTCTTAAAAGGCCGCTAGCCTGTTAGGCCTGCTCCAAGACGGCCCCGAAAAGACTTAAAAAGGGTTAGGCTTTGACTTTGATTATGACTTTTTCATGATGAATTATTCTCTCACATTTTTAATACAAAGAACATGTGCTTGTTCAGGTTAGTGGTGTTTTATTAGTCTTCTGACTTGTGGTGATCTTTGTACGATTCAAATTTTATGATATATGAAATTAGTTTAATCAATGAATGTATATTTGATAAACAAATATATAGTATGCAGGAGGTCTTGAGTTCAACTCTCAATGAAAGCAATTTCTCTTCTTTTTTTTCTAACATTAAATTCAAAAAAGATAAACAAATCTATACAACTGAGGAATAAATGGTCTCGAGATCTAGTAAAGTCAATGTGCATGGAACTGTCGGTTGCTTTAATTTTCTTGATCAAGATGTAGTCATGTTTTTGTTTTTAAGAAGACGTAGTAATGTTATGAAGTCAACATAGTTTATAGCCAATTATTTTTATTACTATATACAAAAAGGTCTACTCTTTATAACTCTATTCGAAATTTTTCTAATTATAACTAGCAAATTATCGAACTATCTAAAAATCATTTACAAATATTACAACCAAAAACAATAGATTTTGTTTTGCTTATCATTCATTATACTAATATTTTCCGTAAATTTTTGTTGTACTATAATATGTTGGTCAAGAGGTAGTCAAGTTTTGGCCATAAAGTAAAAGCCACGTAGAGACTTTTGCCGACATGTGCAGCAGAGAGTTCGTCGGTACGCACAGGTGCCGGAGCTCCCTCGTTCCAATCACCGCGTCCCTTATAATACTTGTTGCAATTTCATTCGTTACTTGTGTCTAAAAATCTCAATAAAGTAATCATTTAATTCAACTTTATAGCTCTTCTCTTGTCTCGTGTCTCGTGTTCCCTTCGCTCGCTTTCACCGTCAAGACCACTCTCTTTACTTTCCTCCTTTGTACGTAAGTCGTTCTAACCTTTTCCACTTAGAATTGAGATCGAATCTTTCTTACTATAGAAGAGAGATTCTTGGTCAAGTCCAGATTATACAACATTTTTGCTTTCTACAGTTTTCTTCTGTTTCCTCATGTACAGGCTGAACTTTGGCCTTTTTGTTGTTGTGAAATTCTGTGTCGGTGTGAATTCTGCATTTTCATTTTTATTTGAAAGACCTACATGTTCCCACCCAAACTGGAGTTACTGAGGTTTTTGCAGGTGCGAGTTTTCTAAATATTTCGAGTTGTTAATCTCTTACAGCTGAAACTGGACTACGCCGTGTACTTTCAGAATCAAAATGCTGAATTTAGGCAGAGCTAGAACCGGGAGGCAAAACAGATCTATGTCTTTTGAAGGTACACACAGGAATATCTTTTAGACTTTTATGATAAAACCTGATTTTTCTACTGTTTTTTTTTATTTGTCTGAAATATTTTGCTTACTTGTTTAGAAGTGGTTGGTAAGTTGATAGAGATTTTAGATTTTCTGGGGGCTTATTAGTTAGCTCCAAAGTCATAAGCTTTTCTTGTGTTTCTTATTTGGATTCAAAATTTCACACATGTTGATGATTTTTGGAGTGTAGGATTGGATTTTGCAGACCCAAAGAAGAACAACAATTACATGGGGAAGATTGTTTTGGTCATGACACTTACAGCAATGTGCATTCTCTTGCTCAACCAATCCCCAACCTTCAATACCCCAAGCGTGGTATTACTTCTTATATGTACTTAACTTGATATTGATACAGTGTCTCATTTTTGTAGTAGTAATGTTTTCTTCATCTTTCAGTTTTCTCGAAGTGAACCAGGAGTTACACATGTTCTAGTCACTGGTGGTGCAGGGTATATCGGGTCACATGCAGCTTTACGCCTTCTAAAAGATTCATACCGTGTCACCATTGTGGTATACATACATCTCCATTGCCTTACATAGATTCATGCTTCTCGTGTTGTATCTAAGTAAAGAAGTAAATCTTTTCATGTTTTGGCAGGACAATCTATCTCGAGGGAACCTCGGTGCAGTCAAGATCTTGCAACAACTGTTTCCGGAACCTGGAAAGCTTCAATTCATTTATGCTGATCTTGGAGATGCAAATGCTGTATGATCCTTCATTGTGATTTTAGATATAAGACCACCATAAACACACAGACAAGCTTTTTTGTGTGTGTTTTCTTGATAAGAAATTCTTTCAGGTTAACAAAATATTTTCTGAAAACGCATTTGACGCTGTGATGCATTTTGCTGCTGTTGCTTATGTTGGAGAAAGCACACAGTTTCCTCTCAAGTGAGTATTTTTGTTCCTTCTCAAAATGATTTAACCTTTGCTGTAAGATTGATGTAAATAATATTTTGTGTTCTGTCATTTGCAAGTATTATCACAATATCACATCGAACACATTGGTAGTTTTAGAGACAATGGCTGCTCATGGTGTGAAGACTTTGATATATTCAAGCACATGTGCTACTTATGGAGAGCCTGAGAAAATGCCAATAACAGAGGAAACTCCACAGGTTCCAATCAATCCATATGGAAAGGCTAAAAAGATGGCAGAAGATATCATCTTGGATTTCTCCAAGAATTCTATTATGGCAGTTATGATCCTAAGGTTGTTAGTTAATTCTGTTATGTGTGTGTGTGTGTGACCTCTGTGTTTGTTTTCTCTTGCCCTGAAGTTGAGTTCATTCTGTCTTCAAATTGGTTTTCTTCAGATATTTCAATGTGATTGGGTCTGATCCTGAGGGTAGACTAGGTGAAGCTCCAAGACCTGAACTCAGTGAGCATGGACGGATCTCTGGTGCTTGCTTTGATGCTGCACGAGGCATCATTCCCGGGCTGCAGGTATTTACCAGGCTCTTTTTTGTGCGTAATCACCACATATAATCTCTGTTAAAAGTTTATTTGGTTTTTATCTGCAGATTAAAGGAACAGACTACAAGACTGTTGATGGGACTTGTGTACGTGATTACATTGATGTCACCGACTTGGTTGATGCTCATGTTAAAGCTCTTGAAAAGGCGAAACCCCGCAAAGTTGGTATCTTCAATGTTGGTACCGGGAAAGGTATAAAATTAGATGTTTGGCAAAGATTCTAGGATAGTGAAGTGAATGGATTTCAGAGAATGTGGTATTAATTGTTGTGCAAGCAGGTAGCTCGGTGAAGGAGTTTGTGGAAGCGTGCAAAAAGGCGACCGGCGTTGATATAAAAGTCGATTACTTGGAAAGACGGGCAGGAGATTACGCAGAGGTTTACAGCGATCCAAGAAAAATCAAAGAAGAGCTGAATTGGACAGCTAAGCACACCAATCTTCAAGAAAGTTTAAAGATGGCATGGAGATGGCAAAAGCTTCATCGCAGTGGCTATGGATCTTCTTCCTTGGTTTCTGCATACTGACCATTATGCATTAGGTATGTGAGCATTGCCCTTCAAGGACTCCTTCATTAGAGTCTTGATTCTAGATGGTAGTGAAGGTAGTAGAAGAAGATGGATTTATTCTTAGTAGAATAGTATTCATCTTATCCATATATAGAGATTATATATGAGATTATTGATTAATAAAATATCATCCATGTCAATCACCTATTTTATTGTGATTGAGGTTTATCAAAATCCTAACGGAAGACATATGTCGCTTCTTTGTGTAAAAAGTGAAAATCATTGGTTGGAAAAAAATTGAAGTATTTCCAAGTGAGAAGCTTTTGTTTGTTTTGGTATTTCTAGTTTGGATTCAAACGATCGGTTGAATTCACTCAAGGTTTCGGGTTGAGTTACACGATCTGGATTGGTTAGGTTCGAAATTAAGTAAATGACAAACGGAATTGAGAGTGCGAGAGGTGGAATTTGATATTTTCAAGTAATGAAATGTAACTTAACATATCTAATGGCAAAAGCTGGTTCATATACTGGTTTCGAAAAGACAAGACAGTATGGTTGTTCTGGTAGATTTACCAACCCGGTGAAAATATGCGGTAAAGCAAACAAATCCTGCACGTCTTTTAGCTTGAACCATGGAAGAGTCTTTAGGCGACCAATTGAACTGCTCTCTCGAAGTTATCTTCAGCTGATGATACACGCTTCACAAGTATGTGTTCCGGGTGTGAAAGTTTTAGCTGGCTGCAAGAAGGATAGGTGATACAAATGAAGTTAACAAACGAGACCGACCAATGTTTTTATTAGGATTAAGGACACAGTTACTCTCGATTAACTTTTCAGTGAGTTCTACTGATTGATTGGGCAAATGATGCCTAATATAAGAGTAGATAATGAAAATTTACCTTAGGTGGCGTGAAGAAGACTTCCCGACATGAAGACTGCACACAACAAGATTTGCAAGAGTTTCTGGATCTTTAGCATCCTGCAATCACCACAAATTAGTATAAACACACTTCCCCATATACAGAAAAGCCAAGAGACAAGTGCAGTGTGAGAAATTTAGAGAGGTCCCTAGTTTCATATTGTTCCCGAGAATGCTAATGTACAGAGCAAATTTAAGGTACACAAGCCTAATTTGTAGTTACCTTGTTGAGTGCTTCAAGAAGTAGTGTTTCAGCTTCATCGAAGTTACCCATTTGCATACAGCAAACAGCTTTGCCATTCAAGATCAAGCATGTCATTGGGTACTTCTCAGAAAAATCCTCGAAAATGAGATAAGCTTCCTGTATCTTCGAACCGCCCTGAAATCAAATAACGCCTTAGCATAAGAAGCAAATACACAACTCTTTGAAAGAATAAGCCAGAACACATTGAATATTTCGCATTATACCACTGCCAGGTTCAACCAAGCGCTAGCAAGTTGAGTGAGAGTGTGGTCTTCATCAATCTGTTGCATCACTCTAAGCTGCTTCTCAGCATACTCTGCTCTATGCATCTTAATGAATATCTGAACATTCAAGGCATACCTAGAAAAACAATAGCAATGAGCCATCTAAGAACATGTTTTAAAACACAGTATAAATACTCAATCCACCAAATAAAAATCGAAAAAATCTTACAAATCCATAGTTCCTCCAGCATGAGTATGCTTCAAAGTTTCATTATAATCTTCTTCATGCATGAAAATAATACCAGCAATCAATCGTAATGTATCATTGTTTCCTATTGTTGAATCTGCTAACCATTCCTTCAAGCTTGAAATTGTTGATTCCTGAACCAATAACAATCGTTCCATATAAGCATTTGAATCTCTTTACAACATGTTTCGTGAACACGAATCAAAGCCGTAATTACCTTATTTTGAGGAGTCGATAGATACATAGCGAGGAGTTTGACTGCTTGTAGTGGAGTAGCGGCTGATTCATCGATCTCACTGATAACAAGCTTATACACACCAAAATTTGGAAGAACAGATCAAAACAAAACGTAATCGAATCTAAAGAAGAAGACATTATCGATATGATTAGAGAAGTAACCTGATAGCTACCGAGGGCGATGTAAGATCGGAAGACGAGACAGTCACGTTCCACGGCGTTTTCCGGCGAGAGGTTGGCGATCTCGCTGTTGTTGATCGCCGTTTGATAAGCTCCCAAATAGAAATTGTTTCTGAGGTTGAAGAGGTGATCTGGTCCTGCTCCCATGGCTGACATTGCTTCTTCTTCTTCTTCTTCTTCTTCTTCTTCTTCTTCTTCTTCTTCTTCTTCTTCTTCTTCTTCTTCTTCTTCTTCTTCTAGATTTCACAGCTTCGCGTCTAATTCCAAAATCCAAACGAAAGTAAACGGGTTAATAACATAATAACCCCTTAAGTTATAAACTGAATGCATAATAATCCCAGTTCTTTTTGAACTGTTCAAGTAACATCACTAATTTGATTTGGGCCTTGTGCGGCAAAATAACGAATCAGGTTCTTTGTTTGACTCCTGGGCTTTATATCTAGTTGTGTGTTGTGAGCTTTTGGTCAGTCTATGTTTTAAAATCAGAAACGTGAACAAGTTTTTTTTATATATTAAGCATATCACACACTACTCGAAATAGTATTAGACGACAGACATGGTTGAATTAGTGTACTAGATGTCTACATTTGGTAGTGTTCAAAAAAAAAAAAGATGTCAACATTTGGTTGAACGAGCTATTCTTAATTAAAAGAAAATCAATAAATTCATATTTGTTATTATCAGAATGTGTTAGGTTAGTTTTATCGGTCTAGATGATTTTGTATTACGGTGATGTTAATCGGTTGAATAGTCATTGTATATATACTTGTACAAAATACATTTACGGAAATTTAATCAGAAAATATCTTCTTCTTCATCTGTAACAAACTTTCTTATCTCTCGATCGTAATATGGTATTAGAGCCATCAAAGCTCAAATTTCTTCATAAATCATCTCATGTCGATCTAAGAAGCAACATGTTATTTCTAGATACTGAGCATTAGCTCTTGCTACTTGTGAGTTGGTTTGGTTGCATACATTGCTCGTATCTTAAACGGATACTACTTCGATTCTTATCTTGTTTTCAGACAGTACAGATGTTATCTATATTGCAATCAATTATATCTTCCATGAGAGCACGAAATATATTGAGATTGACTGCCATACCGTGCGTGACAAGTTGGATGATGGTGAGCTTAAACTGCTTCATGTTCCCACGGATGATCAAATAGCTGATATTTTGCTAAACATTTGTTCTCACATCAGTTTGAACATCTAAAGTCCAAGATGAGCATTCTCAACATTTTCGAATCCTCATATTGAGGGGTCATATCAGAGAGTGTTGATTTAATTTATCGGTTTAATTGATTTTGTATTACGCGGGTTATATTAACCGGTTGTATTGTCATCGTATATATACTTGTACAAAATACATTTACAGAAATTTAAGGGGAAAATATCTTCTTCTTCATCTGTAACAAACTTTCTCATCTCTCAATCGTAATAATTATATATAGGATATAGTTAAATAAACATAGTTCAAATTTAAATCATGTTATAATATACATATAAGAGTATGACTGTTGTTTTTGTATGAACTTGAGGAACACTTAAAGGGCATGGTCGATTTTACGTAAAGTCAATATTCATTTCACATGTTCAAAGAAGTCCTCGTGCTACACAACCCAATTAATAACATAAATCAATACTATAGTTTATCAAAAAATATCAACCTCTAAAGTCTAAATGTTCTATCAATTTGTGTACTTGTGATTCGTGCAATTCTCTGTGTAATGGGTTTAGGCTCGCTTTTAGCTGAATTAGAATAATTAATGAGTTATGGTTATCAGACATTAATTACATGCACCTTTTAAATGTAAAATGCATCTTCTTGGAATAAGCTCCTCTAGTTTGGTTCTTACTTTATGCAAATTTTGTTTTAATGAATCTCTTTTCTCAAGTAATCTATAATAAGTTTACTATTTGTAATCCCTAATAATCCAAAGGCCTTCTCACTTCTAAAAGTTATCATCATATGCATCTTTTAAATAGCATTGATGTGTCTAATCATACGTTACCAATCTAAACACACATATTCCGTGGTTAATCAGATTTATCTTTCTTTGTCAATTTAAATTCTTATATTGTTTTAAATATATCTGACTGGATAACAGATATTAAATATTACTATTTTTATAGAATCCGTTCATCAACATGCGTCACCGTAGAACGAGGGATGCATGACTTATTTTGTTTTAATTTTTGCACCGTATGGTCTAATTATTGTAGTAAACAATATATAAGTTCATGCCGTTTCATATTAAAATGAATCTGCGTGGCCATTAGAGACGAGGCCTGCTTCATATCATATGGGTCGCGATTTTATTTTTCTTTATCTCCTTTGATAAAATACTAAAAGAAGCCAAATGGCCGGGAAGTGAGAGAACTACAGTCTACATTCTACATATAAAAGAAACGTTGAACAAAGATATTTTTGACTTCCAATTTAAAAAGTAAAAACAGAAATGTTTTGTAGAGCTTTGACAAAAAAAAAATTGTTTGTAGAGGAATTAAAACATAGATATATATAGAGGAATATGTAATAGCAAAGATATTTCTAGATCTAGACTTCAAAAAAAATATTGTAATTGGGTTTTCTTTTTGGAATAAAATCATCCAAATGGATTACCGATCCAGATGTATGTGCAGTGTTTTTTCTACTAAGAACTTGAGTTGTTGCCTTGTTGGAGACGGTCACTTATAAACTTGATCCAACCTCCAAACTTTCCAAGGAAAGTGAATTTTTGTGTTTTATATGTCGAAATGCATAAATCTGGGTGTATATTAATACGTCGATTTTGTATCTGTTTAACACACGCAACGTCGCAAACTGAATGGATATTTAATTGAGACCCTATATAATTTGATAAAAGGAAAAACAAAAGAGAGAGAAATATAATATGGGATAAAAGATATGTAGTAGTGATGAGGTTGTAATGCACCAACGTGGATCTAAGTGTTTGTCATGAAGCCGACCATTTTTTCACATTGCAAATCTAGGCATTTCGATAGTGTTTTTTGTTCATTTGTCTAGGTTGAAAATGATCGATCATAAACCTAATATATATTTTTTCTATGAAATATTTACATTTTTAGCAACAACAAAAAAAATGTTTCTGATCCTTTGAAGAAAAAAAATGTCAATTTTTGTTTTTGGGTGGTTAATTTCCTCTATAAGTTTTCTATTTAACAGCAACTATATCGGTAACATTGTAAAGAGAAGTGTTATTTAAGCCAATGATGAAGTTCTTTATTTTCTCGTCATCTTCTTTTCTGTGAAACATGTAAATTATATATTCTATGAAGCATCTTACATGACCGGTGTGGTTATTATAATTTACAATTGTTTTTGTATGATCATATCAAGATAATTAAATGCGGTGACAAAAAGTAAGGAGTGAAAAAATTAGACCATATGATGAATACACCATTTCTTATTATTAGAGTGAATGTAAAACATTTATAATTTCTTTATAACTACATATACCATGTCCATGCAGATTTGAATATGGTAGTGGCACAGTGATGGATTTGAATCTGGTATTAACACAACAATCAAACTTACCACAAACAAGTACATTGCACATTTACATGATGTATGTCCTGATCGAGAGGGACTTAGATTATTAAATGAGTGGGCTAAGCTTAGCACATATTATATAGTTATGTGTACAAAATAGTACCTTATTATATCTCAAGCCGTTAAGAAATGGGTTATTTTAATTTGACCAATAATAATCTAGCAGCTAGTTTGGAAAAAAAATTATTTCGTTTAATCAACACACGAAAATGTTTGTTGTTAACCAGCTAGCTAACAAAAAAATAACCAAGTAGGTGAGCTACAATATTATATATATAGTATGGGCATTAATTCCACTAATAATTAGGAATTAGATTATAAATAAATAAAATAATTAATTAAGTCCAACATGCACATAAACACATGCTAATACCATGTGAGGAATTTATTACCCATGATACTACTCTCATTCTTCAGTTTATTTTTAATCGTACCATACATGGAAATTCATATATATGTAATAGACAAATATGTTTCCAAGAAATTTGGTGTAAATAGTATATAAACAATAAAACAATGTAAAGAGTAGTATATAAATATATAGTTGGCGACAATATGGCAAATCTAGAATGAGATAACTGCAAACGTATATAATTAGTTGGCACCAATACTAAATCAATCTACAGCCATATATACACCAACTGAGAATTGTTTTTCTTATTTTAACCCAACTCAGATTTGAATAAATTATAAATTGTGTGTTCGTATATTTTGAAGAGTCGTTATTCTACAAGTCCTGGCCAGTTCCATTACATCATATGTCTTTTGATGTAAACAATTATTATATTTGTTTTATAAGACTGTTTGGTTTGATTATGTCTAAACAATTATAATTGCTTTACAAATCTAAACCGTGACTCAGAGGATGAGTTAAGAGAAGTGTTCTATCCACAAACAAGATCGTTCTTTATAACACTTGTTAAAAAAACACTAACGAATATATAGAAAATAAACAAATTACGTAATAATAAATTTAAGAAACTACATTTTCTCATACCAAAAAAAATATATATTAAATTTTCATTAGTAATGTGGACATTAGGTTAACATTATTTTTTTATTGCATGTTATTGAACAACGAGAAGTGAATATCCCGTCAAGCATAACTATGTCACACGAATAAGCTAATGTGGAGATGAAATTTAAAGATCAAATAATGTTTGTTTAGTTTACTTAGGTTTCTAAGTGACATTCAAAGTGTCATGCTCATGCATAACTATATACGCATTCATGCAAAGAATAGCTGGCTTCGTCTCTACTCTCTACCATTTATGCGAGATTTTTCCAAATATCAGCCACTTATATTGATTTATACTTCATTCATTTCCTTAATTTTTGGATATAAAACCGCTTACTCACAGTAAAACTCTTTTAAAATTTAGAATAATTTTATAAATTTGTCTCCGATCATGACCGTCTAATCAAGGCTCAACCTACCTTTCAATATTTTCTCGAAAATTTAGAATTCTTCTAGCACAAATTTGAAAAGTTTGCTGAAATTCACCAAAAAAGTTCCCAAGCTATATTTAACTTTTATCAACATGAAAGTTTGTTCACGTACGGGGTCGTTTAAGGTAGTGACAGTAAATTACATTTTGTCATTTACGATTCTGACAGAAACGAATTCTTCGTCGTCTTTCGTCTTTCCCGCTGTAAATATATGCAAGCTAATGATTTCTTCTTGATTAATCCTCTGCAAATTTTGATTTAAAATATAATTTTAGTTATGGGGCATATAATAGTCACTAAAATTGCTTCTCTCCCTCTCTCTTTGTTTAATATAAAAACAAAAACTGCTTTATTTCTTATTTTTTCTAGTCACTTGTAATTGTGAAATGACCAGCTAAATACAAGTCAACTACGGTTGACTTGAACAAATGACAATATTCAATATCAGTAACGGATAACTTCTTTTGTTATATCTAGCTGAAGTCTCTTTAAGATAAACGAAATAAATAAGAAAACATTGGATCATAAATTATGAAATCATTTATAAACCATTAATACATAATACAGTCTATTATACATGGTTGTGGACAAAAAGTATTCACAAAAGAATGATTCACTTTAATATAATAATTAAAAAACTTGTATATACATACAGACAAAGAGATTTTTTGGTACTCAAGACAACAGAAAAATGTATTTCAGAATGTTTACGTGGCCCAATGACATTGGATGAAAAATGAAACGTACTCCGATAAATGCGGCTCTTTGCCTATCTCTTTATTTCCCAATCACTTGTTTTTTTTTCCTTTCTCAAGTGCACCATCTCATTATGCCCTTTCAGTCTTTCACATTATATGATATTGTGATATACTAGTATATAAAGAAAAATAAGTACAAGACTTGGCCGTATTTCTCGATCCATGAATTTCTTTTAAAAAAAAAATTATATCACAATTCACCTCCTTAAGATATACACTACTTAATGGTTTATTAATCAGCTCATTATATAAAAAGAGTACATAATTTGATCTCCCTCTCTCTCTTTAACTTGGAGAAGTTGTCGAAGATATTCTCATTCTGAAAAGTCAGCGTCTCTTTCTCGTTTCATCAACCATTCATCTTCTTTTCCCCAATAAGATCACCAAATTTCCCCAAGTAAACAATCCAACATCACTGATCACCCTTTTCCCAAATAACTACAAAACGATCGAGAATTATAATCAGATTTCTCTCACGGATTCCTAATCATTTTTATTATATTTGGATATTTGCTAATTCTTCCCGTGTATAAATCTCATATAAACACGCATCATACATATATATTATGTGCAGCGTCTTTGAGTTTCAAGACATGGACAACTTCCAAGGAGATCTAACAGACGTCGTACGAGGAATAGGATCAGGCCACGTGTCACCATCTCCTGGACCACCGGAAGGTCCATCTCCGAGCAGCATGTCTCCGCCGCCAACATCAGATCTCCACGTGGAATTCCCCTCCGCCGCTACTTCTGCCAGCTGTCTCGCAAATCCCTTCGGAGACCCGTTCGTAAGCATGAAGGATCCTCTCATCCACCTCCCGGCCAGCTACATCTCCGGCGCCGGTGATAATAAAAGCAACAAAAGTTTTGCAATCTTTCCAAAGATTTTTGAGGATGATCATATTAAGAGTCAATGCAGTGTCTTCCCAAGAATTAAGATCTCGCAAAGTAACAATATCCACGATGCCTCCACGTGTAATTCTCCGGCCATAACCGTCTCCTCTGCCGCCGTAGCAGCTTCGCCGTGGGGCATGATCAACGTTAATACCACTAACAGTCCAAGAAACTGTTTACTTGTCGATAATAATAACAACACGTCATCATGCTCACAGGTTCAGATCTCTTCTTCCCCTCGGAATCTCGGAATTAAGAGAAGGTAAAAAAATTCGATCTACGTGATTTAATTATCATTTTTCCCTTCTTGATTAAACGAGATCATTTATTAGAGGTTCATGATAAAATAAAATAACACCATGTGATTAAATTATTTTCCCTTCGGAGATTTTCATTTATTGACGAATTACATAATTTTTTTAGTCTTTCAGATTTACATATTTGAAAACTTGATTAGGTTACTCGCCGTTCTATATTTTTGAAAATTAATAAATGAAACAAACAAAAAAAACGAGTGGAAATAGCTAGGGTTTCGTTTTGTGTAATGTATTATATATGTATATGAAATTTTCTGAATTCTTACATTACATTCGTCCTTTTTCTGCTGTTCAATTTTAATCCTGTCGTTTGCTTTTGTTAAACTTATTATTTTACTCTTTTATTTTTGCTTTTATATGATTTTTTTTGTAGACATATTTATCTTTTCAAAACTGAAAAAGGTATGCGCAGTACGTAGTTATGTATGAAGTGTAAACATCATAAACAAACAATGAACATCTACATTATGCACCATATCTAAAACTGAACTCATCATGTCCCACACTAAAATTGACCTCAAAATCAGCTTTACATTACAACAGTTAGACGTATACTTACATATATATGTCTCAAACTCTCAATATACTGATGGTTCATGCAGGAAGAGCCAGGCAAAGAAAGTGGTGTGCATACCGGCTCCAGCCGCTATGAACAGCCGGTCCAGTGGAGAAGTTGTTCCGTCTGATCTATGGGCTTGGCGAAAGTACGGTCAAAAACCTATCAAAGGTTCTCCTTATCCAAGGTATATATTTACTCACATGTGTTTATATAACCCTATGTCTGTGACTCCGTTTCTACATATTAATTAGAAACATGAAATTTATATAGATATAAAATATAAGTATGTTCTTTCAATAGGAATGTTTTCTAACAAATTGGATATAACTATTTTATATTACAAACGTATATATAATATATATGTGATGCTAAAAAAGTGAATTTTAGTAAGCGGAAAAGTTTTTTTTTTTTTATCAACCATTGAAAAAACTCACAATTAAGTAGGATCTACAACTATGCTTTTCCCTTGACAAACAATATTGCAGGTGCAATCATTAGCATGGAACTACAAAAGTATAAAGTTCCTTCAATTTTCTACGGCGCACATTAAGCCTTTTATATGCCTTATTGTGACATTTGATGCAAACTTATCTTATAAATCATAATATATATATATCCCATCGGAAAAGCTAAGATATCATTAAGATTCGTTTATTCCTTGATCCAATTGAGCGTAAGTGATCAAATGGGCAGTTACTTCTTATTTGTTACACATGGTTACCTAAAATATGGTTAATGTAAGTCTTTGATAACTTGGATTAGGATTAATTATATGTTTCGCAGGGGTTACTACAGATGTAGCAGCTCAAAAGGTTGTTCAGCTAGGAAACAAGTCGAACGTAGCCGCACTGATCCAAACATGTTAGTCATTACTTACACCTCTGAGCATAACCACCCATGGCCTACTCAACGCAACGCTCTCGCAGGTTCCACTCGTTCCTCTTCCTCCTCCTCTTTAAACCCTTCTTCCAAATCCTCAACCGCAGCCGCCACTACTTCTCCCTCATCCAGAGTTTTCCAAAACAACAGCAGCAAAGACGAACCCAATAACTCCAACTTGCCTTCCTCTTCCACTCATCCTCCTTTTGACGCCGCCGCAATTAAGGAGGAGAACGTGGAAGAGCGTCAGGAAAAGATGGAGTTCGATTATAATGACGTTGAAAATACCTATAGACCGGAGTTGTTGCAAGAGTTTCAACATCAGCCGGAGGATTTCTTTGCCGATCTCGACGAGCTTGAGGGAGATTCTTTGACTATGTTGCTCTCTCACAGTAGCGGCGGAGGCAACATGGAAAACAAAACGACGATTCCAGACGTTTTTAGTGATTTCTTTGACGACGACGAGTCCTCAAGGTCGTTATAAATATTGTTGTTAATGTATACATAGAAATGAAATTATTCATGTAATTCGTTTTGTGTTAAATGACGGTATTTGCCTTTGCAACCTTTGCCTGTGGAAGCCGATGAAGGGTAACCTCGTTATTTACACTACAATTTTTGGTGGGGTCCATCTATAGTTGAAACATAAAACCCCACTATTTTATTAAAAATTAATTTCTATTAAAGACTTTTATTAAAAAATATTTTTTTACATAATCAGCGTAGTTTGAATCGAAACTTAAACTAAAGTCCCAAGACATGTTATAAACTAATTTATTTTTGGTCGGAAATGAATCATTATTTTACAAAGTAGACAAACATGAATATTGAAACTGTAATGCACAAATTAAAATTCAAAACATGATTTGTACTAGTCCTTAATTCTAACTAGATACAGAAAATTACATTCAAGAGGTAGATAGTGTCGTTGCGATTAGAGCTGTGCAAGCTTACGAGCTCAATACTATGATCGATGTAACTATATATGGTCGGATATAAGAAAATAGTTAATGAATGGTAATAATAATTTATCTTTTTTGTTAAGGGAATAATTTGTCTGTTTGACAATGCATGTGGATGATCTCGGAAGGCAGGAAGAAAGCTCTGGTTTCATGGCTTTTCTTACGGGACGAATTAAATGAGAATCCATAATAATTATCAAGATTGATATAATAATGTATTTAGATATATTCTGACTTGTGACAATGAATATGATGTTTATCTAATTTATTTGAGAAAGTGAACAAAAAAAAAAAAATCTGCCCCGTTAAACAGAGCCGTCTAAACTATTGTACAAAAAAACTTTTTTTTTATAACGTAAATCGTGTCTTATACCTTGCTGCTTCCTTGCTATATTCATGCGTTACACAACAGTCTTACAGAATAGAATAAGTAATTAATGTTATTGAGATATAGTAATTTGTTTTCAATAAGTATTTGTCCATATAGTCTTGAACTGATCTGACTGTTACGGCTAGCGTTCACGGTTTACCGCTAACGGAATTTATGTGTAAATCATTTACAGTGGCATGTTAAAAAAAAAGAAAAAAAAACTGTAAAATCAAAACCTATATATTAGAATAAAAATCACGTACGTAATATCCAATTTATCACATTTAAACTTTCCCATTTTTATGTTTTTCCTCACTGTTGATATGGGATTACGAAAGTGTGTGGGATCTCAACTTTTGATCAAAAGTATTTGAAAATAGTGACCTTAAGTTTTGTCAAATCCATCGGACTTTGATTGATAGAAAGAAAAGGTCCATCACAACTTATTTTTAATTTAATTTTTTAAACAAAGTGTTTGATTTGATGAGAGGGATGGAGAAAAAGAACAGTCGAATATTACACGTTTAATTATCATAAGGTTTACTTTTCGATGTTTTTTATTTTTTTTATCCTCTCACGATGGGACACAGAGACTAAGAGGTGTTTGGTGGGCAAATAGGCTAATGGATGCTACTATTTGGCGTCACCTTATTTAGATTAATGAAATTTTTTTACTTTTTTTTTTTGGGTTATAATTGTGGGACATTATGTATATATGATTTTTAGTTATAACATATGATAAAATATGGTGGTAAGTCCCATCGATAAGCTTTTTAGACTAGCGTCGTTATAACCTTAAATCCTACTAAGGAGAATAAGCTGGTGATAATGATGGTTGGCTAATAATCCTCGAAATAAGTATAAAATAAATTTATGGTGCAGATATAAAGAATGGTAGGAGAAGATTGATGTATTGAAAATATTGATTAAACATTTATTCTTGAAAATAATAATGAACATTCTTTATGAGACCGTAACGATAAATTCTTCGAATAATCACATTGGTTTTTTAAAAAACTTTTACTAGAAAAGAACCCCGCTCATCTATTTCTGAATTTTATATACTTTTTTTAGTTTGATGGTTGTATAAGTTAATGACCTTTTATGTACTCATCTTCAAATTTTATTTAAACAACATCATGGATAATTAGCTGCAAAATAAACAAGATTAAACACTAACTCATAACTCAAAATAACAAGAAGAGACACAAATTTAGGCATAATTACTTTAAAATAGTTTTATTCTCATAAAAACAGTTACAAAACTTTTGTATTTTATATTTTACAAAATTTGTTGGGAAATTAACTCTTATTTATGTAACATTATTATTTTTATTTATATAAAATAATATATCATATTATCAAGTACCACGACATCTTTGACTAGCTTCACAACCTGGTTTATATGGATTAGCCGGTTGCATTTTACAACTTGCTGGGGATCCAGGAGGACAACCTTTAGGTTCATCTTCTCGCATAGCTGGATTGCCTATGGTTTTTGCTTCTGTTGTGCTCATGACGATAGATAGAATAATCATAAGAGCGAATGATTGCATAATTGTTTTCTTGGATAGAACCATTTTTATTTTATTGGATAGCTTTTTTTTACTTTTTTACCATTGAATTTACAACTATTATATAGTGTGGGTTTGTTGCTAAATAAAGAATGTTTGGGATGGGTTTAGTTATTTGTAACCATTGAATATTTTATGAGGTCATGCGCACTGTTTGGTGAACCATACTTATTAATTTTGTGTAAAATAGTGAAAATGATGGAAATTTTAACTGCCAGTGAAAGAAATGATCAAAACAAATCATCAAACAAATGATCGAAACAAATCATAAGAAAATGTTTTGACAACAAGTTGTGATTAACTAGATTTAAAGAATTTAAACCAAAATTTAATCTAAAGTTGTTATTGTTGTTTAATCTAAAGTTTTGATGTTCAATCCATAAATAATTCAAATTTACAGAAAACATATTTTTTTATATGAAGTTGTAAAAAAAAAAAATGTATATAGTAAATCAGAAGTCCGGAAAATCAAGTCCCCTTATCGATCGGGTAAATCGGAGAAAATGTTCGGGCTTTGAATTTGTAAAACCCAGAAAATAATAAAGCCCCAAAATTCTTATGGATAAAAGCTTGATTTTACACAAAGATCTCTTTTAAATGTAAGAAAGCTTCAACATGCGGACATACATTAACTAACAAGAACAATGTCAGACAAAAGCTAATACATAGACTAATACAGATGAAGTATTAGTTCCCAGTTAAGAGGAGATTAACCAGGATAATTAGCCCCTAAATCAACAAGACAAAACACTAACTAAGAAGACAAAACAACGATAACAGACACAAATTTAGGCATAGAGAACTTCAGGCTTGAAACTAAAACTAGTTAGCCAGATGTTTAGACAGTAACTTGTTGATTTCTCGAGAAATATTCGGGGTTCTGCAAATGGTTTCTTCAGTTGTTAGATCTTGAACCATTTCACACGGTACCAAACACACTTCCTCTGTTGATAACTTCTCCTGGATTGCTTGCGATTCAAGCAAATACTGAGTTTCCATTTGCACATTAGAGCTACCCTGCGTAAACAAATTAAGAAGCTTGTGAGAAAACACGATTAGAGTTTCAATTGGATGATAAAGTTCTTATTTGGGGTTGGTTATTACCTTCTTTGTGGTCTGCATCAGTTGGAGAATCCCAACTTGACTCTGCAAAAACTTGACATACTTAGCGGCGGCTTGGAACATCTCGGCGGTGTTAAGTTTATTGCCACCGGGGATGAGTTTTCCGAGCTCGTGAGTCTTCTCTGCAATTCTTCTTCTCCTCCCTCTAGCCGCGATGCTCTGAGATGAAAGCGTCGGTTTCTTTGAGTCATCTTGATCTCCCCGGCCTACCTTGAAAGCTAAAGAGAAATCCGGAACTCGAAACTCCTGGAAGGTACAAGATTCTGGAACGAAATCAGTGTCGCCGAAAGGGTCGAAGAAATTCGGGTTACGGCTCTGGAAATGGTTTTGAGTGTTACAATTGTAGCTGGAGTTAACAAGTCTCTGGCGTTTTGGCGTGGGGAGAAAGAAATCGAGGTCGTGTGTTTCGTTGAAGATTTCGTTTTTAGGGTTAGGGAGAAAGATTTCTTGCGGAGAAAGAAACTGGTCGCAGAAAGGGTCAAAGTGGGTCTGTGAAGGAGCTTCTTCTTGAAACAATGGCTGATGAAACTCCAGTTGCGGTTGAGATTGGAAGAAGAAACTATCGGTTTCAGGGATAATCATATCCATCTCGGGAATAAAGCAATCCTGGAGCTGGACAGGAGGATCGTAGTTAAAGAAGTAGCTTAAGCAATCCATGGACATTGAGGAGCTGAAACCTGTAGTAAAGAAGAAGGTGAAGCAATCAGGAGAGGAGTTACAGACTATTTTAATACATTATTATTAAGCTTAACTAAGCTTTAATTACTAGTAACGAGCTTACATATATAGATAGACGTATAAAACAAGTTAAGAAAAAAAAAAGTAAAGACAGGAGAGGATATATGAGAGAATCAATGAAAGACCTGTAGATTGATTTTAGACGATAATGTTGTGTCTTTTTTGTTTCAAGTAGACTTCAACGTTGTAAGTTGATTTACTAGTTAACTGTCTCTTACGCGTTATATATGAGAGAGAAAGAGTCGGACTGAGAGAGGTTAGGGTTTTAGCGAAGATAAAGGAGGAGTTACTTCGGGTTTTACATCTTTTTTTGGTAACCACCTCCGAATTATTAGGACATAATTTATTTATTTTAATAAAATATCTAGCTTAAATAAATATTTCTTATTAATCAGTTTCCTCGCCAACATAAACATAATCAAATATATTTTTTTTTAGTAGGAAGAAGTGTGTATTGTATAAGAACGTGCATAATTAGCTGAGTAAAAATTAGAGATAAGAAAAATCAATTAAGAAATATTCTTATGTTAACATATATGTTATTTATAATATATATATTCATAACATATTTAGATTGTAAGTTTTTTTTTTTTAATTGTAAGTTATTATCGATATATGAGAAACTGAGAATTGAGCTACAAATTTAAGAGTAACCGTCACTTTAAAGTTATTTGGCAGCTATTTTTAGAATTAATGCGAATAATTAATTAGACATAATAATTGAATAATTAGCACATATTTACTCAGCTTGCCGTTACTCATCTCACTCAATAACTGCATACTCTCGATTCTTTTGGTTTGGGCCTAGGCCTTACATTTTTTAACCAATAGCCTCTCTCGATTTCCTAATCCTTCATTTTTCATAATTTACTTAACAAAGATAATTATGAAAAATTTATTTCTTCTATTCTCTGGTGGACTTGGTAAAAGACGGCGACTTTGGCGGGTAAAGCTGGTTTAGTGGTTCCACGTGCTTCATTCTTTGACTTTGCCGCCAAGTTTACTAACCCACCTAAGTAAAACACTAAAACGAGCTGGAATATGCTAAATGAAAAGAGCCAATTAATTAATCACTTTGAAGCCCATTTTACTTTCTTTCGAAGGTAGAAGAAAATCAGTACAAAATGATGAAAACTTGAAAAGTGTTAGAATGAGACACCCACAAGGCCACAAGTGAAAACAGAGGGCAAAAGAAGAGAAACTCTTTGAACCCTTAAGATTTAAGGACAAGTATAAATTAAAAACAACATTTAATTTGTAAAAAATATATATCATGCTAGACTGCTAGTAACGTTAGTTACTAAAACCCATACGTCTCTAATATTTTTCTTGTTTCATATAAAAATATTCCAAAATAACAAATACATGTGATATTTTCATGATTTATATATTCTTCTAAATGAAATTTGGGTTGAAGTACTCGTTAGTACAAGGTGTTAAACATAAATCTTTTCTCTCTTTTTAATTATATTATTAAATCTATTTTTTCCATCATGATCTGAAATAATTTGTAACACTATTTAAAAGTTTACTTAACAGTCAATTGTCTCCCCTACAACACCATCAGCTAGTATAGTAGTATACAACATATTTGTTCTAGGGTGGACAAGAACAAATACAAGTACGTACCCACTTGTAACTTAGATGATATATATACATTTTGGCTTCAAGCTAGTGTTTTCTCTTTTAAACATTTGACTGGTGATATTGGTCATTTGATTGATTGGAATCGAGATTTTTTCAAATTGTGGTGAGAAAGTCTCGGAATTTTGCCCACGTGTAAAATATTGAACTAACAATTATAACTAACCCTATCCCAAAATGTCGGACCAGTTTGGACCGATCGACCAGTCGAAAAGTCTATATCATATAGTTAAAACTGTGACCTCATTACAATTATTGGAAGCAACTCGACCATGTCCTGTTCAAGCATTTAATATATAAATCCTATCACGTGTTCATCTGTGACTCTGCGCCAAGATTTCTGAAAAACACACTTTTTGCAATGGACCCAATGATTTTGTTCATCGCTCATCGGTCATACTGACATACTATGTTTTTGACAAAAAAAAACAAAAGTTGCATAGATTCATGCAAAAATTATTAGGCTTCTTTGCTAGATAACTAAATTAGCGGTAAACTTGACCCCAATTGTAAATAAAATAATATTAGGTTATGATTTAGAAACATATAGTGATATCATATAATATAGTTTGTCATCGGATAAATTAGTACATGATATTTGTTTAAAAAGACGCGTAAAATCTGGTTGATTTTTTATTATGAAATTTATTTAAGATTTTGCAATCAGTATTCTTTGCAAATTAAAGACCATATATTGTTCATTTATGCTATAACTAAAACTAATCATATATTGTTGATTATAATCAATGAATTCTCTTAGAGATATACAACTCCGATCCATTTATTATTAAAAATTTTAGCACATAACTTCTCTTGGAGATTGAAGTAAACCATTATTTAACACAAAATTATCAACTGCCCATGCCAGAACAACTAAGGAACATATATACCCAATAGATTCATTGGATATGATCCCAAATTTCAACTTTTAATAACTTAATAGTATACTCCTTCCCACACAACAATACAATCAATTCAAACACTCACCAATCACCAAACTAAGCAAGAACCGGAATCCCTTGCTGAGACCGGAAAAAATTAGTCCGGTCGAACCGGGCTTTAATCTTAACCAATCTCAAATAATTCCCTTTGAAATAACTATCCCCATAAACCTTAGCTCCTTCATACGTCGCATTATACCCCGGCGTAGTAATTCCGATATCGACATCTCTATAATTAAAGAAAGCTTCTCTCGGATTCTTGGAAACAAACGGAGCCATAGCTTCTTTAAAACTTCTTGCAATCGCCAAGAACTTCTCTTCAAGCTCATCTCCAGGTCTATACCAATTCATGAAATGCTCAATCATGAAAACATTACCACCTCTATGCACAAACGCCGTCGCATCAGACGCTATCTCAGCCATTTTCCCTCCCCATGGATTCCATTGCATCCAAACTCGTCGTGGAAGTGGCGAATGATCAATCATTGTTTGAAAAATCTTTGCAAGACCCTGTTTTGAGATTGGTGCTTGAACAAAATCTGAAGTACGTTTCCAGTAGTATTCGTTGGTTGATACTCTTTTGAGAAGTAACTCTATCGGTGCTTTTTCTGGATAATTCGCCCAGAAAACACTAGATTCGATCCATTTCTTGACCATACAATCTTCTTTCGTTAAATGTAGCTCAGGGAAACTCTGTTTCGTTATGTTTAAAAGTCTCTCAGGTAAACCAAGAAACATTCCGATGAAGGAGACTTTAATCGTCTTACCTTTTGAGATTTTCCGGTTTATTGGTTTAATCTCTAACCGGATAAACAAATCTCTGTCGATAACCGGAGCTACTTGTTGCCATTTATGAACTAAATCAACGGCTCCTTCTCTCACCGTTCTTTCTAGTTTAAAAACTGTGACTTTCTCCGGAACCCTAACGAGTTTTATCTTCCAGGCAAGAATGACTCCGTAGCTTCCGCCGCCTCCGCCGCGAATAGCCCAAAACACGTCTTCTCCCATAGCTTGACGGTTACGGTACACTTTACCGTTGGCGTCCATGATTTGAGCGTCGATTATATGATCAATGGATAAACCGTATTTTCTCATGAGGTTACCGAATCCTCCGCCGCTGAAATGTCCTCCGGCGCCGACTTTAGGACAAACTCCGGCGGGAAAAGCGTGGACTTTGCTTTTACTTGCAATGTTATAGTAAAGCTGACCTAGTGAAGCTCCGGATTGGATCCAAACGGTTTCGTCTTTCATGTTGATATCGATTTTGTTGAAGTTGTACATGTCTAAGATTACGAAAGGTACCGGAGAAGTGTAGGAGAAGCCTTCGTAGTCGTGGCCTCCGCTTCGGATTCTTAGCTCGAGGTTTAGGAGTTTGCAGCAAGAGATTGTTGCTCTTATGTGAGTTTCGGTGACGGCGGCGACGATAACTTCTGGTTTTCTTGTGGAGACAGAAGCGAACCGGAGGTTTCTGACGCCGTTCATTAGGTTTGTTGAGAAAGATGAGTTTGTTGGGATCACGGCGGTTCTTGAGTTGGGACTGCCGTGGTCGGATGGTTGAGTGTCGAGGCATCGGAGAAAATGCTCCGGTATAGATAATGACGGTGGTGATGAGTTGACTTGTTGAATTATGAGATAGATAATAATTATAAGAAACGTTAATGGTCGTGACCAAAACTTCATTTTCGTTTTGTTATTTGTGATTGGTTTTTGAATAATGAAATAGCTTTGTTGGGTTTGTGTGTGTATTTATAGCCAATAGAGTAGTATAGTCTTTGTATTTAATTTTCCAGGGAATATTCGGCGATATATATATATATATATATATCACGATAATATTCAATTCAATTTGAAGTTTCTATAGATATTAGTGTAGTTTTCTTATTTTGTTGTTTATATCCGCTTGTATTTTGTATAGTATGAGTAAAAGTATGCAAATTGGATATAAGTTCCGTAGAAGATATTGGTTACTTTGACATATTTAAAAAGTAACAGTAAGAGTTACTTTAGTTTAAGATTTGTCGACGATAGGATGCCAGAATTCCACGACCTGTCAGTCACCTCACCAATGATCAACTAGGATATGATTTGATTAATGTTTTTTGGTGAATTTTTTTTTTATAGGTAAAACATAATTAACAAAACGGACTTTAATTGTTTTTATATGTAAAACATAATCTACTAAACGGACTTTATTTGTTTATTATCAAATTAAATAGAGTAGTATGTGTTTCTTTCTTTTTTTGGGACCCTTGGTAGTTAATTGTTGCATGTGGCGTGATTAAATTAGGTCTTAGAGCAAATCCAAGGCGATCAAATACAGAAGAGCTACGTAAGAAGGTCAACACGTGTCGTTATGGATAAGTTGATGAAAAATACGTACCTGCAATAAAATTGTCCACATGAATTTCTTATCACACGAGGACTTTTGATCGGCGAGGACGGTGAGTGTAGTTATGATTCTCGTGAAGGCAAAGATAAAAAAGACAAGTGTTGTTTTAATCAGTGAATCAAAATCAACCAAATAGGCTTCTTTTCTCTTTACTCTAAACTCTTATCTGTAAAAGATTCCCTTTTCTGTTATCTCCAAAAGTCATACAATAAAAGAGATGGTCTTATAGCATTAACATATCTGCATATGTATAATGTAGTGGTCGTGGATCAATTTGTGCTTACGAATCCAATTATCCAATAGAGTTCCCACAAGATTCAGAAATTTGTTAAAAGAAAGACCAGTTCATTTTTATTTTTGTTAAAGATCGAAAGACCAGTTCATCTGTTTATAAGTTATAGTTTCAAAATAAGGTTTAATTATGAGGTCACATGCATATTATGAAACTAAACATATATATCTCTAGCTAGTCTAGCTATTTTGTTTTCAAGTTTATTGTGAAGTGTTTAGACCAAAATGGTAATGTTTCCCCTCCGGGCTACTACAAACCATTATTCTCGAAATTTTCCTTTGCTCAAAATTGAAGTACTTAAAGAGTTCTTTCTTGTTTTGTTATAGTACTTATTTGTCTGAATATAGCGTTCATCCATTTTGTACAACTGCACAGTATATAATATTTGGCGTCGGTTACCCACCGCTTCGACCATAGTGGATTTGGATCCACCTAACAAATATGTTAGAGCATCCTTGACATACCTCAGTATTTAGTATTATCTAAACGTAATTAGTTTTATCCTAGTCTCTCTTATATATGTGTAATTCTTTGAATACACCATGCATGAATATCACGTTCTAATAATTTATATAGGCTCCCAACATCATGAGCTTAATTCAAGTTTAGGATCGGAAAACAAATCAAAACTAAACTAGTTTGAAGCTTAGTATATATATGATTGGAGATTTGCAAAACTACCCATTTTTTACTATTTTTTTGCAACAATACCCTTTTATGTTTTCCATTTTTAAAAGTACCCTTTCCCTTGAACAAAATGACCAAATTACCCTCATCTAATAGAAACATGTAATTGGAAACTGAACTTTTCCCGCCAATTTTTTGGCGCCAAAATTTT